>Ga0307516_10002031_pt1 | contig 27587 bp, 18 predicted proteins | sample 19_EM_MG_FD_203310 | JGI IMG/M metagenome (GOLD analysis project Ga0307516, IMG submission 203310) | Populus trichocarpa ectomycorrhiza microbial communities from riparian zone in the Pacific Northwest, United States - 19_EM | ecosystem: Host-associated > Plants > Roots > Unclassified | place...
GGAGGAAGTGTTGCAATATCTCACTCGTTGCTTAGTCACGGCAGGCATGGGCCTACCCCTATATTCTCCTTTCTCTCGAGGCTTCAGCCTTACTTAGACAATACACACGTTCATCACTTTCAACATAGGATTCGCGATAGTGCCCGAGTGACTTTTCGTGAAGCGCATCTTCTTGACTGCTCGTTCATCCCGCGAAGATCGCTTAATGACAGATCAACCAGAATACGGCTGGAGATCATTGTCCGAGGACGAGAGAGTGTTGGATTTATTTTTGGGTTGATGGTGAACAACTGGTTCAGTCATGTTGGGGTTGCTGATGTTCTTGCCAAAGTACCGAACACTCCCCACAAGGTGACTTATTTATCTCCCACTAGAAAGGCCATAGCTCTGAGAATTGATAGCATGAGAGTTCAGATATCAAAGAACAAAATAACCTTCAGTATTGGGGGGTACAATAGGCTATTTCTTCCACTACGATCGAGAGTTGTGGTTGTCGGGGTCCAAATGGCACGGAAACTCAATTTCTACGGTCCAGGGGATAAGCTCTTTTCTTACCCAGTCACCTGAGATCTGCTCCTTGGCTTCCATCTGCTCATAGACATATTGGGCTCGCTGTGCCAGTCGGTTGTAGGCTGCTTCAATCCGCCTGAGGCATCGGTCCGTATGGTCTAACGTATTGCCACAGATGTCCATTAGCTGGCGTAGGTCTTGCTCAGCCTGCTGCTGATGGTTGGCCATCGCCCGCATCCATCCGACCGGGTTGGCGATTTCTAGGGCTTCTTCCAGAGGTTCTTCGTCGTTGGTGATCTGCAATAGCCCACGGGGCGCCTCCAAGCGGAGCATGTTATAGTCGGAGGTGGTGGACATTTCCAATATGGGTCCAAAAAATGTTCGTTATGAAAGTAGGGTGATTTTGGATCAAAGATTATAGTGTGACACTGGGGTTGTATTGTAACCGGAGTGCGGGTAGAATCAAAGGCAATTAGGCTACTTTCGATAATTCACAACGGAATAATATTAGATCTTGTTTGCGGGGTTTTTTGTTGAGTGGTCGGTCGGTACTGTCCTCTCTTCCTTTTCACCGAGCGGGATTCTGCCTAGCTATATAGCCTTCCTGCAGCGTCACGTGGTTCCTCTAGAGAACCTGACCTTTCTATCCTCTCTCGGGAGATTCGTCCGCTAGTCAAGGCCCCGGAACCCCATGGGCTCGGTCCTCACAGCTTCGTTGATCCTGGTCAGTCTAACGATAAGCCGAGCGTATCCCCGCACCGCGTAATCCCCTCAAGCCCTGCAGGTGAGTGGATTACCGGCCTATCAGAGAAAGAGGAGATATCGGTTCTATGACCTCACTCCTCGTATCTCGCATTTAGATGCATTTGCCGTTACTTCCAGAGATTAGCCCCTTAGGTCCGTTACGGCCGTAAGGTCTAATCCCAAGGCTATCTCCCGCCTAGACTCCTGAAGCTGACTAGGCTCGACTTCCTCCTCCGAGCAGCTTAGGTAAAGTCTCACGTGCCCTGGCTGTGACACTGGGGTTGTTTCGCAACCGGAGTGCGGGTAGAATCAAAGGTAATCAGGCTACTTTCGATAATTCACAACGGAATAATCTTAGATCTTGTGTGTGTGGGTTTGGTGTGGTAGTGTTGTAGATGATGTTCGTGCTGATTTCTCCTCTGTTTTCCGAGAGAAATCTCTTTCTTTTATAGTGGAGGCCATAGCGCGAGATCTGATGAACAAGCGTGAGCGCTGGTGACTTGGGCTGGGATTTCCCCGAGGTGTGGGGACCCCGTGGGTGATTCATTGGTCATAGCAGGGTGTAGATAAGGGGAGATGAGGTTTCATGCACCTTGCGGCACCCTAGGCTCCGAGTCCTCCGTCTCTCCCTGAGGTGAGAGCTCCCTGGGGAGCCACGTACTGCATGAGGGCCATGTAGTCGTGCGGGGTCTAAGTTCTAGAGTCTGTCGATCACCCTGAGGTGACGCAATCTTTCTCTGGGAAAAATCCGTTCATTTGCACTCGCCCCCTCATCACCGGAGTTAGCCTAGGTCCGGTTTTCTCGGCCGACAGCTAATCTCCGTCTCCTCGATCTCTTGCCTAGACTCTCTGACATCATTCCCTGTGCTTCAGAAGGCAACTAGTGTCCTTCTGAAGGCCCGTGGAGAGTCTCCCTTGCTACGTACTCTAGCTAATTGCTAAGGTGTAACACTGGCTATGTAGCTATCTATTCCTTGCCCAGTGTCCCAGTCTGAGGTGTAACAGGTTTTCTGTCACCTGGATGTGACAGTGAAAGAAAGTGAGGAATCTACTGCGTGAGTGCAGTAGAGAACTCGAAGTAGATGCTCTTGGCCACCAGAGGTAGACTGTGATGGCCATGGGGAGGGGGTATTGTACAGTGTGCGCAGTCGGTTGGGGGGCTGTTGTGAGGATAATAGATTGAATGGAGAAGAATCTCCAGACTAGCTACCGCACCCTTCATTTATACTTTTCCTTCCCTCTGTGGAATCACAGCTTGCCCGCAAGACTAACACAGTTCCTCCGTCTAATATCATGACTTGATTGCCGCGCCCAAGGAAAACATATGATCGCACTCGGCAGCCACACGGCCAACACTCCACTCGTGGCAACAGGAGAAAGGACGCGTAACAGTAAAGGAAAGGAAGACTGATGTACAACTTAATCAAGGGAAAACAATACTCGTAACGAACATGGGAGAAGGATGCCCAAGCTCAATCAACGGGAGACAACAAACGTAGTGTACAGGAGAAGGACGCACAAGCAAGTTAGAAGAAACAAAGGAGAAAGGTCTAGACCAGCCAGCAGTCGGGGATATCGCTACCGGAGCGATATAGCGGAGATCGGTCGAGGCGCCTAAGCGCAGAGGATTACCGCGGCTGCGGCAGTGGAAACGAGGACGAGCTAAAGGGCGACGAGGGCGAGAGTGTCACTGGCACCGACGCCAAGGAGCATGTCGCGCCAGGTTCATGACACACCACCACTGTCGACACCAATGAAGGCTGGACATTCACCAATGCCAAGCAAGCCAATACCGAAACGGAACACGATAACGATTGGGGCATCCCCGCCAATGCCACCACCACGGACGGATGGAATGTCCCTCCACCAGCACCCTCACCCCCACTGTCCACTGTGGGACAGCCCCGCGCCAATGACCATGCCTCCCTACATTGGAGAGCCTGCTATGACGACCACTGCAGCCCCCACCGACAAATGAAAAACTACTACTACTACCCCCAATGGAGCAGCAGCCGCTGCCACCACCACTGCAACCGACAGATGTGCGACTACCCGATGCCCCACCCCCACGTACTCGTCAAGGTAACCTGGGAACGACACCTTGACCCCATCAAGGGATGTGCAGACTGGTACCGAGGGAAGCGGGTCTGTACGGAGTGCCAGTTCCTCGTGAACGTAGAAAACCATCACCTCCGTTGTAGTGCTGCAGCCCCACGCGCCCCTCTGGCCGACATCACGCCACCACAGGAAGATCAGGAGGCTGCTCCAGTTGGAAATGCTCCCGACCCTACAACCGATCCCATCACTGCGGCAACCATGACCGCCGTACTACAGGATGAACACCTCACCCTCCTGGGAGAAATCGTCACCATGATACATCAAACAACCACCTGGGACGCTCGCCGTAATCACGTCGTACACCGGACGCTCGCCCAGCGGATGAACGAGTTCCACAATGCGGACCAACAGCAACTCCAGCAGATGGCCAACACCCTGGGAGCAATCATCACCGAACAACAGCGAATGAACGAACAACTCCAAACCCGGCAGCAGGCTAGCAGGCCTGTCCGCATCTACCACACCCTGTCCGCCGCCGGACCCTGACGACCTGACATGACCTTGCCGGAGCTTCGGTCTAGACAGGGGACGTACTGTCACAAACCTGTCGTGACAGGCTCCTTGGCACTGGTGCCAGTGCCACTCTCACCCTTGTCGCCCTGTGGTTCGTCCTTGATTCCGCTGCCGCAGCCGCGGTCATCCTCTGCCCTTAGGCGCCTCGACCGATCACTGCCATATTGCTCTGGTAGTGATATCCACAACCGCTGGCCGGTCTAGATCTCTCTCCTTCATCTCCGTTATGTTACTTGCGCGTCCTTCTCCTGTCCGCTACGTTTATTGTCTCCCGTTGATGAAGCTTGCACGTCCTGTTCCCTGTTCCTTACCTTTACTGCTTGCGCGTTCTTTCTCCTGTTGCCACGAGTAGAGTGTTGGCCACGTGGCGGCTGAGTGCGATCATGTGTTTTCCTTGGGCGCAGCGATCGAGTCATGATGTTAAACGGAGGAACTATGTCAGTCTTGCAGGTATGCTGTGATTCCACAGAGGGAAGGAAAAGTATAAAGCAAGGGCGCAGTAGCTAGTTTGGATATTCTTCTCCAGCAGGAAAAAAAAAATTTGCGTTCTGAGCGTCCGGACGCACTAGACGCTCTGGACGCTTTGGACGCAAGCTGCTTAGCTCGGACGCAGTTCGCCATGGCACCGTGCATCCGGATGCAGCTCACCATGGCACTGTGCGTCGGGACACAGCTCGCCATGGCATCTGCCTACCGGACGGAGCATGTCAGCGCATTTTCCTTCTGGACGCAGCTGTGTCAGGGTATTTTCCTTCTGGACACAGCCATGTCAGGGCAAATGGTGTCCGGACGATGCGTGTCATGGCACCGCGGTTACGCTGGCTGACAAGGCACGGAACATCGCAGCAAATACTCTTGTCGAATTCGCAAACATGCAGTGGGTTCCAGACATAGTGACTCAGTCCAGTTCTATTCTTTATATCTAATGTACATCTATATATGCTACTACCACACTTCGCGCGGAAACAAAGGAAATTTGGCAAATACGACACGACGCATTGAGCACAATGTGATGAGCACAATGCGAGGAGCACAACGCGAGGAGCACGACGCGATGAGCACAACACGATGAGCACAACAACTATGAGGAGGATGGCGATGAGGACACCGGCGGCGAGGACGATAGCAAGTAGGACGCCACGAGTATGATGGCGAGCTTTGTGACATTGTTAGCGCAGCTCTCAGAGTGACAGACAGTGGGATGTTGTACAATACAACGTGACAAGTACGATATCAATGAGGGTGACGGCGGTGAGAACGATGGCGAGTAGGACGCGGCGAGTAAGATGCGGCGAGTATGATGTCCACGAGGGGGCCGGCAGCGAGAACGATAGCAGCTAAGATGTGGCGAGTAAGACGCGGCGAGTATGATGTCCATGAGGGTGCCGGCGGCGAGAACGATAGCGGGTAGGAGGCGGTGAGGGTGGGAGCGAGTAGGAAGCTGCGGGTATGGGAGCGAGTGAGACGCAGCGAGTATGTGGCGAGCTTCGTGACATGGTTAGCTCAGCTCTCAGAGTGACAGACACCGGGGAGTTGTAAAATACCCAGTGAGGAGTACGATGTCAACAAGGGTGCCGGTGGCGAGGACGATAGCGAGTAAGACGCGGCGAGTATGAGAGCGAGTAAGATGCAGTGAGTATGGTGGCGAGAAAGACGCGACGAGTATGATAGCGAGATTTGTGACATGTTTAGCACACCTCTCACAGTTACAGGAACAGTGGCGGGAAGTGGTACAATACGAGGTGATGAGTACAATGTCGGTGAGGAGGATGGCAGCAAGTAACGTAGCAAGAAAGGTGCGACGACTAAAATGTCGATGAGGAAAATGTCGACAAGTAGGACGAGGTGAAAGCAGAAGTAAAAAGGGGTCTATCAGTGATGAGCGAGCCAAACCTTGCGAAAGCGCAAGTGTTAGTAATAGCTTGCCGCTTTCCATTGCCATCGTACTCGCTGCGTTATACTTGCTCTCATACTCGCCATGTCTTACTAGCTCTCATACTCGCCGCCTCCTATTCGCTATCGTTCTTGCAGCTGGCACCCTCGGTGACATCATACTCGTCGCGTGGTATGGTACAACTTCCAGCTGTCTGTCACTCTGAGAGCTGCACTAACCATGTCACGAAGCTTGCCATCATACTAGTCACGTCTTACTCGCCATTATACTCCCAGTGTCTTACTCACTCGCATACTCGGCGCGTCCTACTCGCTATCGTCCTTGCCACCGGCCCCCTCATGGACATCATACTCACAACGTCTTACTTGCCACGTCCTACTCGCTATCGTTCTCGCCGCCGGCACCCTCATTGACATCGTACTTGTCACGTTGTATTGTACAACTTACCACTGTCTGTCACTCTGAGAGCTGCGCTAACCATGTCACAAAGCTCACCATCATACTCGCAGCATCCTACTTGCTATCATCCTCGCCGCCGGTGTCCTCATCGCCATCCTCCTCATAGTCGTCATGCTCATCGCGTCATGCTCATCACGTCGTGCTTATCGCGTCGTACTCAACCCATCGTGTCGTATTTGCCAACTTTCCTTTGTTTCCGCGCGAAGTGTGGTAGTAGCATATATAGATGTACATTAGATATAAAGAATAGAACTGTACTGAGTCACTATGCGTGGAACCCGCTGCGTGTTTGCGAATGCGACGAGAGTATTGACTGCAATGTTCCGTACCTTGACAGCCAGTGTAACCGCGGTGCCATGACACGCATCGTCTGGACGCCATTTGCCCTGACACGGCTGCGTCCAGAAGGAAAATGCCCTGACACGGCTGCGTCCAGTAGGAAATGCCCTGACATGGCTGCATCCAGAAGGAAAATGCCCTCACACGCTCAGTCCAGAAGGAAATACCCTGACATGCCTGCGTCCAGAAAAAAAATGCCCTGACATGTGCTGCCCGGTAAGCAGATGCCGTGCCAACTGCGTCTGGACGCACGATGCCATGGCGATCTGCATCCGGACGCACAGCACCCTGGCATACGGCATCTGAATGTACGGTGCCACGGCGTGCTGCATCTGAATTCACATTGCCTGTGCGTTTCGTATTGGGAGCGGTATGTGCCCTGCCAGGGTGCGTCCAGAGCCTCCCGATTGCCTGGTGCGTCCGGACGCAGCCTGTGCGTTTGGACGCAGATTTTTTTTCCTGCTGTCCACACAATCTATTATCATTCTCCACAGACCTACCTCTCTCTACCTGGGAACCGGCGCTGCGACAAGCACCCCCAATAAGAACAACGACCCCATGCAAGGTGTATGAGAAGACTGCGACGAGACCATGCCAGGCGTGACGGATACCACAAGAACAACAAGCCCACGCAAGGCATGTGAGAAGACCGTGATGAGAGCACGCCAGGCGTGACAGATACCGCGAGACTATGAGCAGCATGTGAGTACGGCGGAAGCGAGACTACGAGTGGCACATGAGTATGCCGGAAGTGAGACTACGAGCAGCGCGTGAGTACGCCGCAAGTGTGACTATGAGTGGCGCGTGAGTACGCTGGAAGCGAGACTATGAGCGGCGCGTGAGTACGCTGGAAGTGAGACTATGAGCAGTGCGTGAGTACGCTGGAAGTCTGACTACTAGCGGCGCATGAAAATGCCGGACGTGTGACTACAAGCGGCACGTGAGTACGCCAAAAGTGTGACTATGAGCCTGCCCCGAAGAACCGAGCCCACGTTACCTGTCGAGCAGCAGGGAGTGGTCAAGGCAGGATGTTGACTCTAGATTGTGTCTTCAAATCGACACCTGACGTAGCAAGACAACACCCATAGTGGAGTCCCACAACGAAGACTCCGAGGACCCCCTTAACCTCTGAGAATTCAGGAAAGTCCCCGACATCCAGTGGGCTCCGAGCCCTGTGACACCGGAACCACAATCAAAACCACAGACACCCGAGTAACCAGAACAACCTAGTAGAATGGCGGAAGGATCAGGCATGGGGTCAAGCGGATCCTACTTACTAACTACGGAGATACTGCAAACACTCTTAGCAGCATGCGACAGACCGCCACAGAACAGTTACCCAAAGGTCCGGGACCCCAAACCATTCGAAGGAGAAAAAGCAAAATTCAAAACATTTCTGGCTCAGTGTGAGCTGAAGTTGAGGAGAGAGGGGAACTGATTCGACGATGATGAGAAAAAGACGGAATATGCATCCTCCTTACTCCGAGGGGTGGCATGGAACTGGGTGGAAACTTTTCTCAACCAGGAAGGAGGAATCAACCTAACCTGGGAAGAACTGAAAACCAACATGAGGCATGCTTTCGGTCAAGTAGACGCTGAGGAAATAGCATTCGAGAAATTCCAGAAAATCCAGCAGGGAAACCGAACAGCAGCAACCTATTGGGCAGAATTCCAGCGAATCAAAGCAGATCGCCCATACGTGGACAATGTATGCATTGCTTGATTTCGAGATGGATTACACCCAGAAGTAAATAGGCACTTGGTCATGAGCGAAGTACCGGCCACCATTCTGGTGGACAATGCCAACACGGCCATCAAAATGGATAGCCACCTATGCAACCTCGGAGTCATTAGTCGATGACCTACAGCTAGCCCAGAATATTATCTCTCTCTACAGATCTACCTCTCTCTACCTGGGAACCGGCACTGTGACAACCACCCCCGATAAGAACAACCAGCCCATGCAAGGCGTGTGAGAAGACTGCGACAAGACCATGCCAGGCGTGATGGATACCACCAGAACAACATGCCCATGCAAGGTGTGTGAGAAGACCGCAACGAGACCACACCGGGCGTGACGCATACCGCGAGACTACAAGTGGCGCGTGAGTATGCTGCAAGCGAGACTACAAGCGGCACATGAGTATACCGGAAGTGTGACTATGAGCGGCGCCTGAGTACGCTGGAAACGAGACTATGAGTGGCACATGAGTATGTTGGAAGCGAGACTACGAGCGGCACATGAGTACGCCGGAAGTGTGACTACGAGCGGCGCATGAGTGCGCCTGAAGTGTGACTATGAGTGGCGCGTGAGTATGCCAGAAGTGTGACTATGAGCTTGCCCCAAAGAACCGAGCCTACGCTACCTGTTGAGTAGCACGGAGTAGTCAAGGCAGGATCTTGACACTACGGCCCCCACCTATCATGCCCCCGATGTCCGCTGTTGCTGCAAAATATTTGTGGATGCCAATTATTACGATCACCTGGAAAGCTGAAAGTATTCTGTTCTCAGATGCCCTTCTGCAGATGGCATTCGGCGATGCGAAAATCTCTTTCACACGATATCAATTGGATCTGAACGAAGAGAGCAAGTACATACATCCAATTGGCACATGCTACCAGAGTGACCGCTAAACATCTATGAGCAGTACACTTGCAAAGTTGAGTAATGTGACGATGGAGTTGCGGCACTTCAAAAAGAAAGCGTAATGAAATGCGCTCGACAAGACAGTCATCATATGGTCTGTCTTCTTTTGTTGTTGGTGAGCAAGAGAAACTTATCGAAGTCTTGTCGGTACATATGTTACCAGTGTGATTGTTAAACCCTCTAGGGAGGCATGCCGCCGAGACTTCGATGAGTTTCTCTTGCTCGCCAACAAGAAGACAGACCACATCATGACTATCTGATCGAGTGCATTTTATTTTGCTCTCTTTTTGAAGTACCATAACTCCATTCCCACATTACTCATCTTCGCAAGCTTACTGCTCATAGGTATTTAGCAATCACCCTGGTAGCGTGTGCCGATTGGATGTATATACTTGCTCTCTTCGTTTGGATCCAATTGGTATCGTGTGAACGAGAGTCTTGCATCGACGAATGCCGTCTGCAGGAGGGCATCTGAGAACAGAATGCTTCCAGCTTTCCAGGTGATAGCAATAATTGACATCTACAAACATTTGACAGTGACAGCGGATATCGGAGACGTGATATGTGGGGGCCATAGATCCTGTTGCTGTTGGTGATGGTGGGGAGCAGCAGAGAATAGCACTACCGATGGTTGAGAGGAGAACAGGTATGCTGGGGTCGTAAAGTTGGATAACCTACATTCTTGCTCTCCTTTTCCGTAGTTATCAGAGTACTGATTGCACAGGATATGGAGGATGGAAAGGGTGAAGTGGATGATGGGGAGTGAGATATGGAGGATGGGGCAGGTGAAGTGGAAGATGGAGTGGTGGATATGGTGGATGGGGAGGGTAGTGTCGGAAATACAGAGTGAGATATGGAGATTAGGAGATGGGAGATGTGAGTGTCGAGCAGGACGAGTACAGCGATGAGTGTTGTGGGTCGTAGCTGCTCACTTCCACACTAAGCTCAGATTAGTCTATTTGCTCATGTTTTGTCACTCGCTGTCAATAAGATAACAGTGATGATTGATCAGGTTTGTGATTCTATCAATACGCCTCGAAATAGATGTAGTATGTTGATACGTACTGGTTGAACCCACTACGTGGCTGAGCCGTAATACATATTTCAGCATTAATACAAATCGCTTGTTACCGAGTATCATATTCATCGGATTGTTGGCGCATTTTCCATCACTACATATTCCCTTTGTGAAATGGTAGTACCATCAAATTTTTCACACCCCTTCCCCGGATGGGGGCCATCCTTTGGTCAACATCTTTGGAAGTCAATATTCAATGGCTTTGACACATACATTCATCCACTGGTGGAATGCTGGCACTGCAGTTAGCTGGTGAAACGCTGCACTACGAGGTCTGGCAGGCACTCTTCATTGGGGAAGTCACATCTGGGATGCATGTTGATGATGGTGATGATGTTTCATTGCTTGAAGGCGCAGGACACCACAACCTAGCGGTGACCAAAAAATCCAAAGAAAAACATATACCCTCTCGCTGTTACTACAGTACCATATCTGTCTGGTGGTAGCCATGCCAGAGCAGTCCACAAGCAGAACTGTCAAAATCACACATGCGGAGGGGTATGATGGGTCGCCACCTCAAAGGATCAACGTAGCAGCGGTGCCACACCCTGGTAGATCAGGGATGACAATAGGAGTATGTGGTATATAGTCACGTGTTGGGGTGTTAGCGTAATACTCCGCCTGAGAGCGACGACCCTATGGTCAAGCGCATGGCCCAGGTGCGTTGGATAGTCGCGAGGGGGTCCGCAGTGTACTCCGGTGAGGGGCTGGTGCGGGCAGGGTGCTGTACACAGTTGCCATAGAAGAAACAGCCACGAGCACTATCTCTGACGAACCAAACACCCTCGTGGGATATAGCACGACATACGTAGAGTATGACGCATGTGCAGGGCCGAGAGAGTCTAGGCAGGAGATAAAGATACGGAGTTAAGGACTATGGCCATAACGGACATATGCTATCTTAACTTTGGAGTCACAAGGCAGGCTAGATTGCCAAACACATGTGCGCTGAGGCATTATCCCACAGGTCTTCCCCTGTGTGCCAATAAGCAGTTCCCACATCCCTCGGTGTCACAGCACGTGCCAGCTACTAGGCCTCGACCCTTGGCGCCGTCTGGAATGCGGGAGGAAGGAATGTGGAGTGATGCCGAGCGGGAGGATGGAATGTGGAGTGACGCTGAGCAGGTGACGGATATCCTTAAAAGGAGCTGTCGCCCACTTCTTTCTTTCTTTCCTTCCTCATGCAACAACTTGTTTCCTTGTTTCCCTGAATAAAGAACCATACCTTTTTCTCCACAACCCTCCTGTCTTACCTTACCCGCTGCGTGCCGTCCACCTGCTACCACCCTTGTCCTGTCCTTGCTGCGCACTGTCTGCTCGCCGCCGCCCTTGTCCTGTCCTCGTTGTGTGCCAACCACTCACTGCGCGCCACCGTTGTCCTGTCCTCGTTGCGCGCCGACCCCTTGCTGTGCGCCGCCCGTGTCCCGTCCTTGTTGTGCGCCGACCCCTCTCTGTGCGCCGCCCTCATCCAGTCCACTGTCGGGAGCCTAGCCTGACCCTGCTGCGTTACACTTTGTTGTGTCAGCCAAACTCTCCCAGTGGTGAAATACCCCAAACCGCTCAAGAACCCCCCAAATTCTCCAAGAACCCCAAAACCATGCCTGGTGAGTCACCCGAAGCTACGGCCCAATCCGCCTATATCGAGGTCTCACCCACCTTGCTGGCTAAACTCCACACCATAGCGAATACCGAAGCTTTTGCTGCGAATGCTACCCTGCAATCGACTTTCACCCACGTCAAGGCATTGGTTATGGAAATCCTCAATGCTCCCGCTGCCTACCCAGCCTGGTGTATTGATGACTTGGAAGAGCAGCTTGCCTCCGCACGTCGGATCGCTGATCGGCTGGCTACCAATACCCCTGGGCCGAGTCGAGGAGACAAAATCTCGGACCCCCCCATATATGACAGGAATCGCGATACCCTCAATGGGTTTGTCGCTCAACTGCGACTGAAACTTTTCAGAGATCCCATACGATTCGCTACCGCTGCTATCCAAATAGCCTACACTTTCAACGGACTCCAGGGGCGTGCTCAAGCCCAGATTCTTCCCTTCATTAAGGGTGAGAATATAGAACTGAAGGACACTGAGGAGATCATTCAGATTCTCCACAACACGTTTGGTGACCCGGACCCCATGGCCAGCACCAGAGCCAAACTCTTAACTCTCAAGCAAGGGAAGAAGGAGTTCAACACCTACTTGGCGGAATTCCAGATGCTCGTTTCCAAGCTCAAGTGGAATGAGGACGCCAAGCTGGACGCATTGTGAGAAGGACTGTCGCATGACCTTCACCGTATGCTGTTGGGGAGAACGAAGAACCTAACCTTCAACAAACTGGTAACACTGTGTCAGGAAACAGACACGGAATCACGCGCCATCCACCTCAGCGAAGGACAGTCTAACCCGCATTCCCGTAACCACCAAGGCCACATGCACCCACGTACAACCACTATGACTGCCCCCCCGACTCCCAGTCCAACCGCAGCCAATAACGGTCCCATTCATACCCACATCCCGATGCAATGGACCTTAGCGCCATGAATGCTCGTGGAAAGATTTCGGAAGAAGAACGGGCGGCCCGACTTCATGAATGACGTTGCCTCTACTGCGGCGGAGTGGGACATCTGGCTCGCAACTGCCCAAATAAGACTAGGAACCCCTTCCGCGCTGCCGCAGCTCAGGTTGACCCGAACCCGAAACCGAACCCCAACATGATTGCAAACCACCCGAATGCGAACCCAAACCCGAATACCTCTACGAACCCTTTCAGTGGTGGTGGCGGAGGAGGAAATTGGGGCAGTGGTGGAAACGGTGGCCAGGGTCAGTCGGGAAATGCCTAGACCAACAGCTGCATGATGGCACTGTTGTTGGTCGCACTCAAAAGAAGTCGTTGTCTGTGTTTCGTTTGTCTAGTTTGTCAGTCGGTGAGGGAGTAATGGAAGGAAAACATCTTGTTGTGCTATGCAATATCTCCTTCGGCAACAGGACCGTTGCCACCCACGCCCTTATCGACTGCGGAGCTACGGGAATCGCTTTCATAGATGAAGATTTCATACGCCATTACCGACTCCCACTTCCATCCCTTCAGTATCCAAGAAGCCTCGAGGTCATCGACGGCCACCCGATATCCTCTGGTGATATTACGTACGTTGCCAACACTCACCTCGCAATACTCGAACATCAAGAGACCTTGCCGATGTTCGTCACAAAGCTCGGCCACTATCCAGTTGTACTTGGCGTTCCGTGGTTGGAGCTCCACAATGTCGCCATTCGTTTTAGCTCCCAGACCTTGACCTTCGGGTCGTAGTACTGCACCTCGCACTGCAACTGGGCACCAACCATGGTTCACGCCCACTCTGTCGCGTCAAAAATAGCTCATGAGGAGCCAGTGGTAAGTGCGGAGGCCGGCGAATTCGAGGTCCGGTCATTTACCTCTCCCAACTCATTTTTTCACAACCAAGTTAACCGTGGCAAGGACTACAATTTGGGAATGGGCGACCGATCGTTGAACTGGCGCGCCTGACCGAATGAAACAAGCACTTTCAACAAAAAGAGCGCCACACCGGAAACAAGTTTTTTCAACGAACCGAGCGCCGCGCCGAAAATCAGCGCCGGATCGACGTTCCCGACGCCGGACGGACTGGCGTTTCCAACCACAGAGCATCTGATTCAGATTTCAGCTATCGGTGGACATCTGTTCCGATGTTTGGCATATAAGCAAAAATTGACGATTTTTTCGACTTCCCTGTATGACATCAGGAAAAAATTAAGAAATTATCCCTGCACGTCGGTAAGAACGACTTGCGTCGGTAGCTTTGCTAGCATTGCTTGCTTAGCTAGCATCCGTAGCTCCGGTAAGGATAGTGAATCTTACTGAAGCAACCACCCACTTACGGAAGGTAGGAAAGCTAGCAAAGCTAGCAAAGCTACGGATGCACCACCAACCTTACCGACGCAACCACCAACCTTACCGACGCAACCACCACCTTACGGGAGCTAGGGAAGCTAGAAAAGCTAGGAAAGCTAGCGAAGCTTACGGGAGCGACGAGTGTGCACTGTGAGCAGTTTCATTAGTAGTTATAATGCTACTACACGCAGTTGGCTATGCTCTTCGATCGCACAGAAAATCAATTATTGTATTTAAAATCTATACATACATTATGATACAAAGTCCAACGTTCCAAATCTCGCTGCGAAGTACAGAGCAGCTACAGCGACGCATAAGGGCAGGCGAGCAACGCGTATTACAAGTAGGACAGGAAGGAGAGCGAGGAGAATGAGGCCGGCGTGGAGAATGATAGCAGACGAGCAACCGGTACGAGCAGTAGGCCAGCGAGAAGAATGAGGGCAGACGAGCAACGCGTACGAGATGAAATTCAGTGAGAAGAATGAGGCAAGACGAGCAACGCGTAAGAGATGTAGGCCAGCGAGGAGAATGACAGCAGACGAGGAACGCCTACGAGATGTAAGTCAGCGAGGAGAATGAGGCCAGACGCGCAACGTGTAGGAGATGTAGGTCAGTGATGTCTAACACGGCGTTTCTAGCACACGTCCGAATGTAGGTCAGCAGTAATGAGGTCAAACGAGCAACGCGTAGTAGCAGTGGCCAGGAAGGAGAATGAGGCCAGACGGGCAACGCGTACGCGATGTTGGCCAGCGAGGAGAATGACGGCAGACGAGGAACGCCTACGAGATGTAAGTCAGCGAGGAGAATGACAGCGGACAAGCAACGCGAACGAGATGTAGGCCAGCTAGGAGAATGACAGCAGATGAGCAACACGTACGAGAAGTAGGCAAGTGATGCCTAACACGGCGTTTCTAGCACACGTCCGAACGTAGGTCAGCGGTAATGAGGTCCATAGTAGCAGTGGCCAGCAAGGAGAATGAGGCCAGACGAGCAATGCGTACGAGATGTGGTCCGGCGAGGAGAATGACGGCAGACGAGGAACGCCTACGAGATGTAAGTCAGCGCGGAGAATGAGGCCAGACGAGCAACGCGTACGAGAGGTAGGCCAGCGAGGTGAATGAGGGCAGACGGGCAACGCGTTCGCGATGTTGGCCAGCGAGGAGAATGACGGCAGACGAGGAACGCCTACGAGATGTAAGTCAGCGAGGAGGATGACGGCGGACGAGTAACGCGAACGAGATGTAGGCCAGCTAGGAGAATGACAGCAGACGAGCAACGCGTACGAGAAGTAGGCAAGTGATGCCTAACACAGCATTTCTAGCACACGTCCAAACATAGGTCAGCGGTAATGAGGTCTGTAGTAGCAGTGGCCAGCAAGGAGAATGAGGCCAGACAAGCAACGCGTACGAGATGTTGTCTGGCGAGTAGAATGACGGCAGACGAGGAACGCCTACGAGATGTAAGTCAGCGAGGAGAATGAGGCCAGACGAGCAACGCGTACGAGATGTAGGCCAGCGAGGAGAATGACGGCAGATGAGCAACGGGTACAAGAAGTAGGCCAGTGATACGTAACAGGGGGTTTCTGTAACGTGTACGACGATAGGTGAGCGGTGCGTAGGTTGGTGGTGTCTATTATTTCAACTCGTAATGACTTGGACGGGGTGTGTTGCAAAAAAGCGAAGTTATGGGTAAGTGACAGCGGTGGCCGCACTTAGGAACTGATGGGGGGGTTTAACCGCCACAAAAAAATCGGTCATGTGATTAGCACTACCAACAACGCCGTGTGCGCCCCCCTGTCAGTTCATTTATCTCCTATATAATACAAACACACCACCAACCTATGCACCGCTCACCAATCGTCGTACACGTTACAGAAACCCCTGGTGATGCATCACTGGCCTACTTCTTGTACGCGTTGCTCATCTGCCGTCATTCTCCTTGCTGGCCTACATTTCGTACGTGTTGCGCGTCTGGCCTCATTCTCCTTGCTGGCCACTGCTACTACGCGTTGCTCGTTTGACCTCATTACCGCTGACCTACGTTCGGACGTGTGCTAGAAACGCCGTGTTAGGCATCACTGGCCTACATCTCGTACGCGTTGCGCGTCTGGCCTCATTCCTCGCTGACTTACATTTCGTACGCGTTGCTCGTCTGCTGTCATTCTCTTCGCTGGCCTACATTTCGTACACGTTGCTCGTCTGGCCTCATTCTCCTTGCTGACTTACATCTCGTAGGCATTGCTCGTCTGGCCTCATTCTCCTCGCTGACTTACATCTCATAGGCGTTCCTCGTCTGCCGTCATTCTCCTCGCCGGACAACATCTCGTACGCATTGCTCGTCTGGCCTCATTCTCCTCGCTGACTTACATATTGTAGGCGTTCCTTGTCTGCCGTCATTCTCCTCGCCGGACAACATCTCGTACGCGTTGCTCATCTGGCCTCATTCTCCTTGCTGGCCACTGCTACTACGGACCTCATTACCGCTGACCTACGTTCGGACGTGTGATAGAAACGCCGTGTTAGTCATCACTTGCCTACCTCTCGTACGCATTGCTCGTCTGCTGTCATTCTCCTAGCTGGCCTACATCTCGTTCGCGTTGCTCGTCCGCCGTCATTCTCCTCGCTGACTTACATCTCGTAGGCGTTCCTCGTCTGCCGTCATTCTCCTTGCTGGCCAACATTGCGAACGCGTTGCCCGTCTGGCCTCATTCTCCTCGCTGGCCTACCTCTCGTACGCGTTGCTCATCTTGCCTCATTCTTCTCACTGAATTTCATCTCGTACGCGTTTCTCGTCTTGCCTCATTCTTCTCACTGAATTTCATCTCGTCCGCGTTGCTCGTCTTGCCTCATTCTTCTCACTGAATTTCATCTCGTACGCGTTGCTCGTCTGCCCTCATTCTTCTCGCTGGCCTACCGCTCGTACTGGTTGCTCGTCTGCTATCATTCTCCATGCCGGCCTCATTCTCCTCGCTCTCCTACCTGTCCTACTTGTAATACGCGTTGCTCGCCTGCCCTTATGCGTCGCTGTAGCTGCTCTGTACTTCACGGCGAGATTTGGGACGTTGGACTTTGTATCATAATGTATAGAGAGATTTTAAATACAATAATTGATTTTCTGTGCGATCGAAGAGCATAGCCAACTGCGTGTAGTAGCATTATAACTAGTAATGAAACTGCTCACAGTGCACACTCATTGCTCCTGTAAGCTTCCCTAGCTTTCCTAGCTTTTCTAGCTTCTCTAACTCCCGTAAGGTGGTGGTTGCGTCGGTAAGGTTGGTGGTTGCCTCGGTAAGATTGGTGGTTGCGTCGGTAAGATTGGTGGTGCGTCCGTTGCTTTGCTAGCTTTTCTAGCATTTCTAGCTTCCCTAGCTTTCCTAATGTGGTGGTTGCATCGGTAAGGTGGTGGTCGCTTCCCTAGCTTTGCTAGCTTAGCGAAGGACAAAGTTATATTTTACTCCCGGTGCTCCCGTAAGCTTTGCTAGCTCCCGTAGCTCCGGTAAGAATTAAAATTTTTGCTGATGGAGATCAATCAAGCATTCGGCGTGCGCAAGCAAGCAAAGAAACTGAAGGAGCTGGATCTGAAGGATTATATACCACCGGAATACCACGAGTTCCTACCACTCTTTTCGGAAACTTTGGCAAATAATCTACCACCCTACCGGCCTTATAACCACAAGATCCCTTCGCAAGAGGGTTTCACGCCTCCCTTCGGCCCGCTATATTCGATGTCCAGAACCGAGTTGCAGACGTTAAAGGAATGGTTAGAGTAGAATTTGAGCAAGGGATTCATTAGGGCTTCGTTCTCCCCTGCGGCCTCACCAATCCTTTTTGTCAAAAAGACCGACGGCAGCCTATGCTATCAGATGCAAGATTCCCTTTTCGTCGGGCTGTGAACATATTACCCCTACGGCGTAATCTGAGGTATCCATTTCGATGGTGATGGGTCATTCTGGATCGAAGTGTTGCAGTATTGGTTCAGTGATCATTGCTTTTTTGAATGTTTCATATGTCTCCTGCTGTTTGTCGCCCCATTCCCATGCCTTTTCTTTTCTTGTGAGGGATGATAGGGGTGTCGTGATTTTACTGTAGTCTCTGATAAAATGCCGATAGAAGTTGGTGAATGCTAAGAAGCTCTGGACTCCTTTCACATTCGTTGGTTCTTACCATTCCATGATTGTTCGGATGTTCTCTTCGTCCATTCCCAGTCCCTTTAGTGATATGACATATACCAATATTCTGTTTCCCTTGTATGGAATTCACATTTGGATGCTTTCAGTGTGAGCCCGGCCTCCTCAACTCGTCTTAAGATTGTCCGCACGTGCTTCCGATGGTCTTACAGATTTTGTGAGAAGATGAGGATGTCGTCCAGATATGCCACGCAAAAGATGTCTAAGTATTCGCTCAGAATCTCGTTCATCCATTGTTGGAACAACGCTGGTGCATTTGTCAACCCGAAAGGCATGACGCAGTACTCGTACAGTCCATACTGGATTCGGAAGGCTGTTTTCCATTCATCTTTTGCTGCGATTCACAGGTTGTAATAGGCGTCTCGGATATCGAGTTTGGTGTAGATGGTGGCACTGAATAGTTGATCCAGGGACTCTCTGATCAATGGTAGTGGCGTCCGGTCTTTGATCGTGATTTCATTCAATTGTTGGTAATCCACGTACAAGCATAGTCCTCCCTCCTTCTTTTTCACAAAGTGGATTGGCACTCCTGACAGGGAAGTGGAGGTGTGGATCCATCCTCGTTTTTCGTTGATATCCAAGTATTCTTTGAGAGCCTTCATTTTCTCGTCATTCAGGGGTCACAAGGACTTATACAGGGGTGTTTTCCCCTTCTCTAGTGGAATATGATGGTCCTGGGTACGGTGGGGTGGAGGTGCTGTAGGCTCTTTTTTGGTGAATACTTTGAGAAATTCGTGATATTCCAGTAGAATTGGATTTCTGTTGGTCTTGGAGGTTTCCTTGATTTTGTTGATTACGGTCTGGCATACTTCCCATGGGTCTCTTTCGCCAATCTCCCAATTTTCGGGTGTTTTTCTGTGGTATTGCTCCGTGGCCTTTTCTTCCAGCACTGTGTTGGCTTTTGGTGAGCTAGGTAAGCATTTCTCGGCACAGTGGTCTGAGTGGAATTTCACAGTATGGTTCTTTCATCCTATCACCGGGTTATGGAGCTTGAGCCATGGGAGTCCTAGGATAATCGGCGCATTTCTAGTTGTGATGCAATGTAGCCGGATGTCTTCCTCGTGACGATTGATTGTGAGGTGGACATGCGCGTCGTAGGTTACCGGTCTGCTGGTGACCTCACTCCCATCCACGGTCAGAACCCATCTTGGTGTCGCTTTTTGCTGCATTGGAATTCCACTGGCTTCGGCGTAGGCTTTGTTGATGAAGTTCTCAGATGCTCAGCTGTCTACTAGGGCTGTGGTGTTGTAATCGTTCCTATCTGTTTCTATAATTCGTACTTTGATCATGATTTTTTCTTCGCGGTCATACCTGGTTGTTCGTATCCTGTAGGGTGGGTCTGATTCTGCAACGGATTTCTCCCTCCAGTGGCTGTTGCTTAGGCCCACTCCCGAGAGCTGTCATTTCCCACCGGTTCGAGTTCTTCTTCTGCTTCATTGTTTGTGGTATCTTCTTCGTACGTGGCTTCCACTGCCCAGTATGGCCTCCTCCATGGAACTCGTACTTTCTTGGGCTGAGGGCATTCCTTCGCGAAGTGCCCCTTTTTCCCACAATTGTAGCATTCGTCAGTTTGTAGTCATCGGGGAAACCGGTTAGGCGTTCTTGGTGCGAACTTGAATCGCCGGGTGGCATCTAGGTCCATCAGGTCCCCCAGAGGTACTGACAGCGGTTCTTTCGTGTGGATATGGAAGTGCGCTTCTGGGCTAGCTGTAGGTCGTCGACTAATGACTCCGAGGTTGCATAGACGGCTATCCATTTTGATGGCGGCAGTGGCATAGTCCACCAGAATGGTGGCCGGTACTTCGCTCATGACCAAGTGCCTTTTTACTTCTGGGTGTAATCCATCTCGAAATCCAGCGATGCATACGTTGTCCACGTATGGGAGATCTGCTTTGATTCGCTGGAATTCTGCCCAATAGGTGGCTGCTGTTCGGTTTCCCTACTGAATTTTCTGGAATTTCTCAAACGCTATTTCCTTGGCGTCTACTTGACCGAAAGCATGCCTCATGTTGGTTTTCAGTTCTTCCCATGTTAGGTTGATTCCTCCATCCTGGTTGAGAAAAGTTTCCACCCAGTTCCATGCCACCCCTCGGAGTAAGGAGGATGCATATCCCGTCTTTTTCTCATCGTCGTCGAATCGGTTCCCCTCTCTCCTCAACTTCAGCTCACACTGAGCCAGAAATGTTTTGAATTTTGCTTTTTCTCCTTGGAACGGTTCGGGGTTCCGGACCTTTGGGTAACTGTTCTGTGGCGGTCTGTCGCATGCTGCTAAGAGTGTTTGCAGCATCTCCGTAGTTAGCAAGTGGGGTCCGCTTCCCTCCATGTCTGATCCTTCCGCCATTCTTCTAGGTTGATCTGGTGACTCAGGTGTCTGTGGTCTTGATTGTGGTTCCGGTGTCACAGGGCTCGGGGCCCGCTGGTTGTCGGGGACTTCCCTGAATTCTCGGAGGTTAAGGGGGTCCTTGGAGTCTTCATTGTGGGACTCCACTATAGGTGTTGTCTTGCTACATCAGGTGTCGATTTGGAGACGCAATCTAGTGTCAACATCCTGCCTTGACTACTCCCTCCTGCTCGACAGGTAATGTAGGCTCGGTTCTTCGGGGCAGGCTCGTAGTCACACTTCCCGCATAATCACGCGCTGCTCCTAGTCACACTTCCGTCGTACTCATGTGCTGCTCGTAGTCACACTTCCAGCGTACTCACATGCCGTTCATAGTCTCGCTTCTGGCGTACTTATGTGCTGCTCGTAGTCTCAATTCCAGTGTACTCACACACTGCTCGTAGTCACACTTCCAGCGTACTCACGGACCGCTCGTAGTCTCGCTTTCGGCGTACTCATGCACCGCTCGTAGTCTCACGGTAGCCGTCACCCCTGGCGTGCTCTCGTCACAGTCTTCTCACACGCCTTGCATGGGCTCGTTGTTCTCGCGGTATTAGTCATGCCTGGTGTGGTCTTGTCGCAGTCTTCTCACACACCTTACGTGGGCTCGTTGTTCTTATCAGGGGTGGTGGTAGCAGTGCCGGTTCACGTGTAGCGAGAGGTAGGTCTGTGGAGAGAGATAATGTACGACTTCGATCTTTTACGCTCTACACTACAGGTAATATGTGCTCCTCCTCGCCGTACCACCCCGATGGGGCTTCCATCTTTCCCTTCTGTCGAGAACGTATTCGCACCAAGGAAACAGAATTCCAACGCTATGAAAGACACGCTACAGAAACGTTCGAGCAAGGAAACCCTCCAACAGTACAAAGGAATTTCGTCCCGGTCCGCCCTTCGTCGAGCTTCGTCGTTTCATTCGTGTGATTGTTTTTAAATTTCGAAGCCGCCGAAGTCTGGTTCAGGCGAGTCTGAACTTGAGTCTTCGGTGCCTTGTGTTGTAGGTTGGTCCCCTACGAAGCGGAGGTGCGTGGAGTGGCCCAGGCCAGTTGCACGGAGGAACTTGCAGAGTGGGAGGGCATTTTCTGAAGACGTGATGAATTGTGGGGTGTGGAGGTCCCCTGTGGTGGCGCATTGGAGGATTGTTCGCTGCGTACTCAGCGGTTGGCATTCCCGGAGGAGGTGGTGTGAGGTGGCGAGGTCCATGCCGTATGGGCAGGGGTCAGTGGTGATGTTGGGGGGTGGGTCGGTTGGTGCACGGTTGCAGAAGACACGCCAGAGAGCTCGTGTGTCGGCCCATTCCACCTCTTGGAGGTGTTTGGGGAAGGTGAAGGATGGTGTGGAGAGGGGAAGCTGAGTCTTCCATTGTTCCATGAACTGTGCATGCACTTGTGTGAGTAGCCAGGTTTTTGTTGTAAGTGCGAAGCGGCACGGAACCGAGCTGCTAGCCCCTTGCTTGGCGAGTGCATCGGCCCTCTTGTTGCCTCTAATGTTGCAGTGAGACGGGCACCAGATGATTGAGATTTGCCAGCTGAGGGTGCGTAGGTCTTCGATAGAGTTGAGGGCCCGTCAGGCATATTCGTGGTTGTGTTTGTTAAAGTTTAGTGTGGCCATTGCCGCTTGGTTGTTGATGCAGATGAAGACTGTGCCCCGCGGGGCTGTGGTGGTGAGGAGGGTGGAGACTGCTTCTTGGACCGCGTGTAGTTCGGCGTCATACACCTCGGCCCGGCTGCCTAGGTGACAGCTGCCCTCGTCCAGTTGGTATAAGTGTTGGTCGCCGCAGTGATAGATTGCCCACCCACATCCAGTTGACCCATTGTCGAGTTTGGAGCCGTCCGTGTAGATGATTATGGTGTGGTTTCCTTGTGATTCGAGCCATTGTTCGTGGAGTTTTTGAGGTCGGGTTGTTTTGTCTGGGTTTGCAGATGGGGTGATGGGGACCCCTTCCGCTGAGGATATACTTGTCCGGTTTTCCAGTTTGCCCATTACCAGGTGTTTGCTTAGATTGTATAGGTGGTGGAGCCCCGGTAGGCTGGGGGAGGTGTTTGGTGCGGCCCGCCGGGGGCCCAGTCAATAATGGGATGGGAGGAAGTGGAGGCGTATGGCATACCGTAGTGACAGGTAGTCCAGGTGTGCTTCCAGCGGTGGTAATTGGGCGAGTGTGAGGAGGTTGGAGGTTTTGGTATTGAGTGGGAGACCTGTGATCCATTGGGTGATCGAGTTATAAGTGGTGCTGAGGGTAGCTGTTACCATTGGGGTGCCTGTCCACCATGCTGGTGATGCCCAGAGCATGGCTGGCAGTATCACTGTCATTCCCCTGTGGTGGGCAATGTATGTGGAGATGCCAGGTGACCAGTGGCGTAGGAAGCCTAAGCTGCCGAGTGTTTTGTTTCCTTTGGCCATGGCTATTGTGGCGTGGTGGAGGAAGCTAAATGATTCGTCGATGAACACTCCCAGGTATTTAATCTGGCGTGTTGCCATGATGGTGTTGTTTCCGATTCGGAGGGGGGGGTGTGAGGCGAGGCTTTTGTTTTTATCCTTACTGGTGAGGGGGAGGCAGTACAGGAGTTCCGTTTTTGGGGGGGCAAAGGTGAGTCCCAGGCAGGATCCCCTCTGTAGGTGTTGGTCTGTCCTTTCTTCGAGTAGGGTGTTGGCTCTGGACAGTGTGGGTGACATTTGGACCATGCAGACGTCGTCTACGTAGGAGGTGTCGATTGTGTCGGAGGGGTGATGTTGTTTTTCTAGCATTGCATTGCTGTAGATGAGGAAGAGAATTGGTGAGATGGGGGATCCTTGTGGTAGGTCGCACTCGTATGGTTGGGGTTGCTCGGTGTGTTGATCAAAGCCAAATACGAGTTTCCGGTCTGTGTTGAATGCTGTGACCCAGTTTGTGAGGTAGAGTGGCATCCGCTGTTGCCGCATGACTTCTCGCAGTGTTGCCGGGTGGACCTGGTTAAATGCGCCTTCGATGTCGTGGGTGAGTACCGCTGGTCGTAGTGGGAATTTATTTGATGATTACTTCTGGCTGATTGCCTTGGCGATCAGGTCGATTGTTCGGAGGAGGGCGTCAACTGCGGAGTTCTCTGCCTGGGCACCCATCTGTGAGGGGTGTGTGGCTCCGTACATTTGTGCGGCGTGGGCTAGTCGTTTCGCGATTATGGTTTCTAGCAGTTTGCCGAAGCATGATAGAAGTGCGATTGGCTGGTACAATTTGGATTGTGAGTAAGATTTCTTGCCGGGCTTGGGGACGACCACGCAGTTGGCCGTTTTCCATTCTGGGGGGTGGACACTCCAGATGAGGCTAGCTGTAAAAAGGTTGGGGAGGAGGAGTGGGGCTGCTTCGTTGAAGTGCCGGAGGGTGGTGTAGGAGATGTTGTCTGGTCCTACCGATGTACCGTATTTCAGGTGTGCAATGGCCAGGCATGTTTCGTGTATTGTGACTGGTCTTGTGTGGTCGCGCATGTCTCTCATGTGGGTGAGAAGATCGGGGGGGAGGGGTGTCCGTGGGGCCGTGTTGACTGGGGGGAAAGTGCATTCCGTAGGGCTTTGCACTTGCCTCCGAAATCGGATTGTCCCTCGAGCAGGGGGATGGGTTTGTTGTGGGTGCTGTGGTGTTGGATTGTTTTCCAGATGGTTCTGGTTGTTGTGTTTTGCAGTCGGTGTACATGGTATGTCGTTTTTGCGTTACGTACCATTGTCGTCCATTTGCGGCATTTGTATTGGCTGTCTTGTCTGTTGGTATTGGTGGGGGTGAGACGGGCTCTTCTATCTGCCCGTTTGGTGGCTTCTTTTGCCAGTGTGAGGCTGTGATTCCACTAGGGTGCCTCCGTCTTCCTTTGGCATAGGTACGGGACGGTGGCTTCTGTGGCCTGGTGGATGAGGAGGGTGATGTTGCTGATTGCGCGAAGGGTAGCTTCCAGGCCTTGGAGGTCTGAGAGGTCCATTTGCGTGGCTTGTATGTGGCTGCCAAAGCTGTTCCAGTTGGGTTTTGCCCAGCATTGGTAGGGTTTAGGTGGTGGGGTGGTATATGGCAATGACAGGGTGAGGGTCAGGGAGCTGTGGTCCGAGGTGGTATCATTGTCGATTGCTAGTGAGAGAGCAGACCTAGTTGTGTCTCCGTGGGTGAGGCATAGGTCGATGGTGGAGGGGTTGCTTCCATTCCTGGGGTGGTGCGTGGGGATTGCTGGTTTGTTTTGGAGGTGGACGTTGTTGTGTTCGAGCCAGTGTGCAATGGTATGGCTTGCGGAGGAGGTGCGGGTTGTGTGGGGTAGGGGGCCCTGCGACTATGGGTGGTGCGCGTTGAGGTCGCCCATTATTAGGCAGTTTGCTGGGATGTTGAGTGAGGGGAGGAGGGCTGCCAGCAGTTCCGGTCTTCCGGGTAAGTACAGGTTGAAGATGGTGAAGCTAGTGGTGTGTTGTTCTTGTTGCAGTGTGATGGTGGTGCCTAGGAAGGAGTCCTGGGCTGTGAAGGTGGTGGTGGCACTGAGCCCAGGGAGTTGGCGTACGTATGTGGCACATCTGGGCTTCGTAGGTGTTGGGAGGGAGAGGTTGAAGTTCGGTAGGAGTGGTGGGTTTCCATGTCTATCACACCATGGTTCTTTGATAAGGCAGATAAGGTTTTCTGTTTTTCTCGCAAAATCTCGAAGTGTTGAAATCGTAGTCACATGGCCTCTCGCGCAGTTCAACAGCTGCACAGACCCGACGGCATGTGGGGGCATTTTATTTGGTCATTCCCGCCATGGGGGCATCTCCCGGGGTGGTCGTGGCCATCGTATTCGTGCTGTTGTTGGAAGATCGGATCTTGATGCGTGTGGGGCAGTTAGGGTCGCTGGCCTTGTGGGGTGTGTCGCAGTTGGCACAGCAGATTGGTGGGTGAGTGCAGGTGGGGCCTCACTTGCACGCCGGGATGATGCATGGGTGGTCTTTCGTTTCATGGGCATCCGCACAGACAGCACATCGGGATGGATTTTTGCACAGGGCGGCAGAGTGCCCATAGCCCTGGCAGTTCTGACACTGGGTGCTTCTTCCGTATGAGATGTAGTCGTTGTCACAGCGCAGGTCCCGGCGCTCGATTTGGGTTTGGTTGTTTGATTTCGTTGTTGATGCCGGCACCTCGCTCCGGATGTCTCGATCTCGGAAAGAGTGTCGTCACCTCGCTCCGGATGTCTCGATCTTGGAAAGGGTGTCAGTTACGGGCCCCAGTTGCATAAGAGAAGGTTGTATGAGTTGCGTGGTTATGAGCACATATGTGAGTATGAGTACATATGTGAGTTGCGCGGGTATGAGTAGGAGGACGTATGGGAGTTGCGAGAACTGTGTATATAAGGAGGGCGTCTCCCGTGTTTTCTCTTCTTCTTCTCTTCATGCAACCTCTTGTATTCTATTCGGAATATCAACCTCGTCTCCGTTTCCTCCGTTTCCTCCGTTTCCGTATCTCCGTATCGGCGACGCTCGTCTAGCGCCGCCCGTCTCTGTTCGACACGTCCGTCTGACGTTGTCCCTTCCTGTCCGACACGTCCGTCCGACGCTGTCCGTCTCTCTGTCCGACACGTCCGTCCGACGCTGTCCGTCTCTCTGTTCGACACGTCCGTCTGACGTTGTCCGTTCCTGTCCGACACGTCCGTCCGACGCTGTCCGTCTCTCTGTCCGACACGTCCGTCTGACGTTGTCCGTTCTTGTCCGACACGTCCGTCTGACGCTGTCCGTCTCTGTCTCCCGTTCCCGTTCCCGTTCCCGTTCCCGTTCCCGTTCCCGTTCCCGTTCCCGTTCCATTCCTGTTCCCGTTCCCCCCCCCGCTTCCGCTCCCGCTCCCGCTTGCGTCACCCGAACTCACTCGAGTACCTTGGAGAACCGCCGCCGTTACACTAGGTTGCATCTTTTATTCTAACCTACTCGTAATGAGTTCGGAACCCATGGACACGAACGCTTCCGGCTCCACCCTCGAACAGCGGTTCACCCAGCTGCAGGCCCAGGTAGTGGCCGTGGCTACCGCTCAGGGTGGTGCCAACGCCACCCAGAAGGGGTTTCCTGATGCGCCAATTTTCGACGGCGGTAAGGCCGAAGAATTGCGCACCTGGATTATCCAGCTGCGCAACAAGTTGGCCGCACAGCCCCATCGTTACCCCGACGACCAAGCGTGCCTCCGATATGCGGTCAACCGCCTGTCGGGGGCCGCCCTCTGCCTGATTCACGGCTATGTATCTGAGAATACTGGACGAATCCGGCTCGAATCCTTGAACGCACTCCTCGACCTCCTCCGCCAGGCGTTCGACGACCCCGACAGAATCCGCACCGCCAACCGTGAGATTCGAAAATTCAAGCAAAAGAGCGGCACTTTTGCCGCCTATTTCGCCGAGTTTGGTCGGATCATGGGAGACCTAAACTGGAACGAAGAGGCCCAGAGAGAACAATTGTATGAAGGCCTCTCGGATGAGATAAAAGATGCCTTGGTCACCTCCCGTCCCCGATCCGATAGTCTGGGTCATTTGATCCAGATCTGTCGGGAGTTGGACAACCGGATTCGTGCTCGTGCCGCGGAACGGGTCCAGCCTGGCCGTACCCAGCGACTGCCCCGCTCCGGGCCATCCTCAGCCAGCACCCCCACCCTGGCTCCAGCGAATCCGACGGGCACCAACAGCGGACATTATGGCGTGGCGCCTATGGACTTATCGGCCACGCAGAGGACTGCAAAGAAAAATCGTATCAGACAAGAACGCATGGCCCGGGGCGAATGTCTGTATTGCGGAACTGTTGGTCACTTCCTCCGCGAATGCCCCGAACGCGCTGCCTCTCGGAACCACCGTCTGGCTATGGCAGC
>Ga0307516_10002032_pt1 | contig 27587 bp, 28 predicted proteins | sample 19_EM_MG_FD_203310 | JGI IMG/M metagenome (GOLD analysis project Ga0307516, IMG submission 203310) | Populus trichocarpa ectomycorrhiza microbial communities from riparian zone in the Pacific Northwest, United States - 19_EM | ecosystem: Host-associated > Plants > Roots > Unclassified | place...
AGTCGCTGCTGAAGTCCTTGATGGACCGCGGTGTGACGATCAACTTGAATGGCTCCGACGGTTCGGCCTACTCGACCACCCTGTGGGCCATCGACAGCGCCCAGGGCAAGATCGCCTTCACGGCCGACCTGATGACGCCTGCAGTGCACCGCCTTGTCGAAGCTGACGAAGCGGTCGCGGTGGGCTACCTGGACCAGATCAAGCTGCAGTTCGACGTGGCCGACCGCATGCTGGTGCATGGCCGCCAGCACTGCGTGCTGCAAGCGGCGATGCCGCGCGAGCTGTTCCGCTTCCAGCGCCGCAACGCATTTCGCGTGCGCACGCTGGAGCGCAGCGCGCCGACCGCTCGCTTTCGCCACCCGGCCATCCCCGACATGATGCTCGAGCTGCGCGTGCTCGACGTGAGCGTCGGCGGCTGTGCGCTGTTGATGCCGTCGGACATGCCGATGTTCGAACCGGGCGTGAACATCAACGACTGCGTGATCGAACTCGACGCCCGCACCTTGCTGCGCGGCACCCTGGTGGTCCACCACGTGACCTCGATCCAACCCCAGGCCCGCGGCGTGCGCCTGGGCTGCGAACTGCTGCACCTCGACTCCGAGGCCACGCGCATGCTGCAGCGCTACATCGACCAGACCCAGAAGCGCCGGCGGATGCTCAGCCTGGACTGAATACCCGAGGCGGTTGGCGCGAGCCAAGGATGCAGGGCCACCGGCTCCGCTCATGTCCCCCGCCGATCGCCTGTGGCGCTCGGCTCCTCCTAATACTTCGCTACGCCAGTCACCCCGCACCCTTGGCGGGCCGCCGGCGTGCCCCTGCGTTGAGCGGGCACGACACTGCCAGATCAGGCCGGTGGGGCGCGCTGTGCAGCGAAGTATTAGGAGGAGCCTGCAGCTGAAAGCCGCAGGCGGGGGACATGAGCGGAACAGGGTGCCCCGGCGGCCTGATCTTTCGCCGACCGAGCCAGGGCAGGGTCAAACTTGCATGTTCATCACGTCGGTGTAGGCCTGCACGAAGCGGTTGCGCACCGTCAGCGCCGCCTGGAACCCGATCTGTGATTTCTGCATCGCGATCATCGTGTCTTCGAGGCTGACCGACGAGTTGCCGAGCTGGAATTCCTGCTGCAGGCGCTCGGCCGTCAGCTGCTGGTTGCTCACGGACTTCAGCGCGTCGGTCATCGCGCTGGAAAAGCTGGCCTTGTCAACGCTGTCGCTGCCGCGGGTCTTGGCCAGCGGCATGCCGTCTTTCGTCAGCCCGGCACGGGCGACGGCTTGGGAAAAATCAAAGGCTTTCAGTTTCATGTCCATGGCGGGCCTCTCTTGGCAACCAGCGCAGCAGACGCAACGAGCTTCAGCTTGCTGGGATCGAATCGTAATGACACGCGTCGGCAGCGATGGTTGGAACTGAAGGGGGAATTTCGGGCTTCTCGCCGCTATCCGGTGAAGGGGCTTGCCAAACAATGGCCGGGTACGAAAGTTGAACAGGGCCTGTCTTGGCCCGCTCACGTTTCCCGAAAGAAACCCCATGGACGCTACCGCCGCAGTGCCCGTTCCCCTGGTTCCCGCCGAGCCGCCCCATGGGCTGGTCGGGCGCCTGGTGGCCATGCCGGCCCCCACCAAGATGAAGCTGGGCTTCGCCTTGGCTGCCTTGGTGGCCACGGTGATCGCGATGGCCATGTGGGCGAGCCAGGGCGACTGGCGCGTGTTGTACGCCGGCCTGCCGGACAAGGAAGCGGGCGCCATCGTGGCCGAGCTGGGCGCGATGGGCGTTCCCTACCGGTACTCGGACGGCGGTGGCGCGATCAAGGTGCCGGCCGATCGTCTGTACGACGCCAAGATGAAGCTGGCCGCCAAGGGCATGCCCAAGGCGTCGGTGGTCGGCAACGAACTGCTCGACGTGAGCCGCTTCGGCCAGACCGACCGCCAGGAGCGCGCCAACATGCAGCGCGCACTGGAAGGCGAACTGGTGCGCACGATCAGCAAGCTCGAAGGGGTCGAAGACGCCCGCGTGCACCTGGCGCTGCCGAACCAGAACGGTTTCTTTCGTGAACAGCAAAAGGCCAGTGCCAGCGTGATGCTGACGCTGCATCCCGGCTTCAAGCTCGACCGCGCCCAGGCCGCCGGCATCGTGCACCTGGTGTCGTCCAGCGTGCCCGAGCTGAACCCCAAGTCGGTCAGCGTGCTCGACCAGCGCGGCGCGTTGATCTCCGGCGCCGAAGAAGACAACGGCAAGTCGCTCAATGAGCAGCAGCTCCAGTACGTGTCGCAAGTCGAGAAGAGCTACCTGGCCCGCGTGACGGAACTGCTGGAGCCGGTGGTCGGCCGCGACAACCTGCGCGCCACCGTGACCGCCGACGTCGACTTCACGCAGGTCGAGTCGACCAGCGAACAGTTCCGCCCGAACCAGGGCAGCGAGCCCGCCGCGGTGCGCAGCCAGTCGACCAACGAAGCCAACAACGCCGGCAGCGTGACGCCGTCCGGCGTGCCGGGCGCCACCAGCAACCAGCCGCCGACGCCGGCCACCGCGCCGATCAACGGCAGCGCAGCCCCGCTGCAGGCGGCCAACGGCGGCAGCCAGACCGGCGGTTCGGGTCGTCGCGAGGCGACCACCAACTACGAAGTCGACAAGACGGTGCAGATGAAGCGCAACGCTGTGGGCGTCGTCAAGCGCCTGAACGCCGCGGTCGTCGTCAACCACCGCAGCAAGACCGACGCCAAGGGCAAGACCACGACGACCCCATTGAGCGCAGAGGAACTCGAAAAACTGACCGCGCTGGTGCAGGAAGCAGTAGGCTTCAACAAGGAACGTGGTGACTCGGTGCGTGTCATCAATGCCCCGTTCCAGACCGAGGTGGCCGAGAAGGTGGACGAACTGCCGCTCTGGAAGCAACCCTGGGTGCTGGACCTGGTGCGTGCCGGCGCTGTGCCGACTGCGCTGGCCCTGGTCGGCCTGGGCCTGATCTTCGGTGCCATCCGGCCCGCACTGCGGCCGCCGGTGGTCATCGAAAACAAGGACGACAAGCGCGGCAATCAGTTGGACGCCGTGGTCGACGACAACGGCCTGCCGGGCGAGGCGATGCTGCCGGCGCTCGAAGCGCCGCGCGAGAACCGCAAGCTCGACAGCGCCCGCCAACTCGCCAAGGACAACCCCGCGGCCGTCGCCAACATCATGCGCGAATGGGTCAACGGCGCTGCCGCTGGCTGACGGGACAAGAACATGAGCTCATCGTTGGATGACCAAGGCATCGAGAACGCAGCCATCCTGCTGATGTCGCTCGGCGAGGAGGAGGCCGCCCAGGTCTTCAAGCACCTCGGCCCGAAAGAGGTGCAGAAGCTGGGCGAGACGATCGCCAAGCTGAAGGTCATCCCGCGTGAGCGCGTCGAAGCCGTGCTCGACCGTTTCACCACCACCGCCGCCGAGCAGCACATCCTGGTGCCCGACACCGACGAATACGTCAAGGCGGTGCTGAAGAAGGCGTTGGGCGAAGACAAGGCCAACCTGCTGATCGACCGCATCCTGCAGGGCTCGGATGTCTCCGGCATCGAAAGCCTGAAGTGGATGGACGCCGGCTCGGTGGCCGAGCTGCTGCGCAACGAACACCCACAGATCGTCGCCGCGATCCTGGTCCACCTGGACCATGACCAGAGCTCGGACGTGCTGAAGTCGTTCACCGAACGCCAGCGCAACGAGGTGCTGATCCGCATCGCCACGCTCGACGGCATCCAGCCGGCCGCGCTGAAGGACCTGAACGAGGTGCTGAACAAGGTGCTGGCCGGCGGCGACCGGCTGAAGAAGGCGTCGCTCGGCGGCGTCAAGGCGGCGGCCGAGATCATCAACATGATGGGCACCTCGGTCGAGACCTCGGCGCTGGACTACATCCGCGAAGCCGACGGCGACCTGGCCCAACGCATCATGGACAACATGTTCACCTTCGAGGACATGAACAAGCTCGACGACAAGGGCTTCCAGTCGGTGCTGAAGGAAGTGCAGAGCGAGTCGCTGGTCATCGCGCTCAAGGGCGCCACGCCGGAACTGCGCGAGAAGGTGTTCAAGAACATGTCGACCCGCGCCGCGGAAACGCTGCGCGAAGACCTCGAGTCACGCGGCCCGGTGCGCGTGTCCGAAGTCGAAGCCGAACAGAAGGAACTGCTGAAGATCGTCCGCCGCCTGGTGGACGAGGGTCAGATCGTGCTGGCTTCCGGAGGGGCGGATGACTTCCTCTAAGCCGAGCGGGATCCGGCAGGTGCCGCCCCCGACAGGCGGCAAGGAAAAGCCGGCGAGCGCCTATTCGCGTTTCATCCCGCGCGAAGAGCTCGACGACTACGCCGCCTGGACCCCCGGCGCCTTTGGCGACCTGGGTGGCAACGGCGCGGCGCCCAGCGGCTCCAAGCCGCAGGCCAAGCAGAACCGGCCCGAGCCGGCGCAACCGCCCGCGGCACCGCCCGAGCCGACGCCCGCCGAATGGTTGGCCCGCATCGAAGAAGCGCGCACCCAGGGCTACCAACAAGGTTACCGCGACGGCCTCGAAGCGCTCGAAGCCGCCAAGCGCCAGTTCGCGCAACAGATCAGCGCCCAGATGGGCCAGATGATCGCCGCGTTCGACGCGCAGACCGACGCGCTGGACGCGCAGCTGGCCGACACCCTGGTGCAGACCGCGGTGACGCTGGCGCGCCAGGTCGTGCGCAGCGAGATCGCCCAGCGGCCGGACGTGATCGTGCAGGTCGCGCAAGACGCGATCGGCGCGGTGATCCTGTCGGCACGCCACCTGCGGCTGCGCCTGCATCCGCAAGACCTGCCGCTGGTCGAGGCCGGTGCGGCCGATCTGCTGCGTGCCCGCGGCGTGCTGCTGCAAGGCGATGCCACGCTGCAGCCGGGTGGTTGCATCGTCGAGTCGGACCTGGGCCAAGTCGATGCGCGCATCGAAGTGCGTTGGGCGCAAGCAGCCGCCGTGTTTGGCCGCAGCGAGCCGCTGAACGACGAAGTCAGCGACCTGGAGGTCGACCTGTGACTGCCGCGGCGCGCGACCAGAAGTGGAGCCGGTTCCTTGGCGACATCAAGAACTACGCCAGCTTGCCGCAACCGCTGGAAATGCAGGGTTCGCTGGTCCGCGTGACCGGCCTGGTGCTCGAAGCCGCTGGCGTGCGTGCGCCGGTTGGTGCGGTTTGCGCCGTCGGCTCACCGGGCGAACAGCCGGTGACCGCCGAAGTGGTCGGCTTCAACGGCGACCGCGCCTACTTGATGCCCACCGGCGAGCTGCATGGCCTGGCCAGCGGCGCGCGGGTGGTGCCGTTGCCGGTGCCGCAGATCCCGCCGCGCTTCGGCATCGAGAACCACCCGTTCCGCCGCAGCGAAGACCGGGGCCTGCACCTGCCGATGGGCGACGGCCTGCTCGGCCGCGTCATCGACGCGCACGGCAAGCCGATGGACCGCGCCGGCCCGATTGCCGACGTGCACAACGAGCCGATGGTGCGCCGCCCGATCAACGCGATGGACCGCGACCCGGTGCGCAAGCCACTGGACACCGGTGTGCGCGCGATCAACGCACTGCTGACAGTCGGCCGCGGCCAGCGCATTGGTCTCTTCGCCGGCACCGGCGTCGGCAAGTCGGTGCTGCTGGGCATGATGGCCCGCTTCACCAAGGCCGATGTCATCGTCGTCGGGCTGATCGGCGAGCGGGGCCGCGAAGTCAAGGAATTCATCGAAGACATCCTCGGCGACGAGGGCCTGGCCCGCGCCGTGGTGGTGGCCGCGCCGGCCGACGCGCCGCCGCTGGTGCGCATGCAGGGTGCGAGTTATGCCACCGCGATCGCCGAGCACTTTCGCGACCGTGGCCAGCACGTGTTGCTGCTGATGGACTCGCTGACCCGCTACGCGATGGCGCAGCGCGAGATCGCACTGGCGATCGGCGAGCCGCCGGCCACCAAGGGTTACCCGCCGAGCTGTTTTGCCAAGCTGCCGCAGCTGGTGGAGCGCTCGGGCAACGGCCTGAACGGCGTCGGCTCGATCACCGCCTTCTACACCGTGCTGACCGAAGGCGACGACCCGCAAGACCCGATCGCCGACGCAGCCCGGGGCATCCTGGACGGCCACATCGTGCTGTCGCGCGAGCTGGCCGAAAGCGGCCATTTCCCGGCCATCGACGTCGAAAAATCAATTTCGCGCGTGATGACCGCGGTGGCGCCGCGCGAGCACCTGGAAGGAGCGCGCCGCGCCCGCCAGTGGCTGGCCCGTTTCAACAAGGCGCGCGACCTGATCCAGCTGGGTGCCTACACGCCCGGTGCCGACCCCGAGCTGGACGCCGCCGTGAAAGTGAACCCGAAGCTGACGGCGCTTCTGCAGCAAGGCATGCACGAGAGTGCCACGCTGGAAGGCAGCCGCAAGCAATTGTTGGCGCTGAACCCCGGCGCCTGACCCGACCACCCTGACCGAGCACCCCCATGGACCGCCTGAGCCTGCTGCACACCCTGCTCGAACGCGAAAAGGAAAAGCGCGACGCCGCGCTGGCCGACTGGCGCAACGCCGAGGCGCAAGAGCGCGCGGCGCGCGAACAGGCCGATTCGCTGGTCGCCTACCGCGGCGAATACCGCAAGCGCTGGCAGGCGCAGTTCGCCAAAAGCGCCCAGATCGAGATCCTGCATTGCTACCAGGGTTTCGTCGACCGGCTGGAGCAGGCCATCGGCGCCCAGCAAGGCGTCGCCGAACAGGCTGCCGGCCGGGTGCAGGCGGCACGCCTGCGCCTGCGCCACCGCGAGACCAAGGTCGCCACCGTGCAGCGCCTGATCGAGCGCCGTCTGCAGGCCAGCGCGTTGCGCGAACAGCGCCGCGAGCAGAAAACCGTCGACGAGGCCGCGCAGCGCCTGACCTGGGCCCGCGCTTCGGTCTTTGCCGCCGCGTGAACCCGATCCACCGAACGACTCCCCGAACCCACGGTCACCTCGCATGAGCCTCAACGCCCCTGCCGCTCCCACGGCCGCTCCCGTCAACCATGTGGCCAAGGTCCGTTCGCCCCAGAGCGCCGCGGCCGGCCATGGCAGCACCCACAGCAACGGTGCATCCTTCGCCCAGTTGCTGCAAGGCGCCGTCAACGACGAGCCCGAAGCCACGGACGTTGCGACGCCCAGATCGGCGTCGGACGACGACAAGAACGGCACGGACGCCAGCGCCGAGCGCCCGGCCGAGCACGAGCGCGCCGAAGCGCACAAGCCTGCGCGGGACGCGGCCGACGACGCCACGCCGCCTGCCGCGGAGGCGCCGGCCGACACGCCGGCCACGCCGGGCGAACTGGCGGCATCCTTGCGCGGCGCCAGCCTGTTGGCGGCTGTGCGCGCCAAGCTCGGCGCCGAGGCCGGCGGCCGTGGTCGCCACGCGCTGGCCGCCAGCGACAAGTCGCTGCCCGGCCTGGACGACAAGGCAGGGATCGACCTTCGCAACACCACCGCCTTCGGCGCCCAAGCGGCCCACGACGCCGGCAAGGGCCTGGACATCAGCGGCCTGCAGCCGACGCTGGACAACACCCCGGTGAACCTGGCCACGGCGGCCGCTGCCGACGCGGTCACGGCCGAAGCCGGCGATTTCTCCTTGCCCAGCCTGGGCGCCGCCGGCGAAGCGCCGGCCGCCCCGACACCCACTCCCGAAGCCCCGCCGGCCCAGGCCACGCTGGCACCGCCGCCCGGCAGTGCGGCCTTTCCGGCCGCGTTGGGCGCGCAACTGAGCACCTGGCTGAAAGACGGCGTGCAGTACGCAACGCTGGAGCTGAACCCGCAGGACATGGGCCCGATCGACGTGCGCATCGCCATGCGCGATGGCCGAGCTGAAGTGCAACTCGGCGCCGACGTGGCCGCCACCCGCGCCGCGCTGACCGAAGCGCTGCCCGAGCTGGCCGAAGCGCTGGGCGACGTGGGCCTGTCGCTTTCGGGCGGCAGCGTATCCGACCAGACCGGCCAGCACGCCCGCCAGGGCGACCCGCAAGGCCAGCGTGCCTTTGCGCTGCCCGGCTGGCTGGCGCCTGGGCGTGCCGGCGGCGATGCCGAAGCTGCTTCCGCCGCCAGGCCAGCCCAGCGCGGCCTGATCGACCTAGTGGCCTGAAGACATGGGCACCCGGTGGCGGAGTACCGCCACCACCCGCCGAGCGGGTAGCGCGGCCGCTTCGGAGCGGCCGTGCGCTGGCCGCGCTGGGAAGCGCCCGGCGACGCGGTACCGCCACGCCTGCCAGGCGCGGGAGATGTCTTTCCTGTTGCCCAGTTGGCATGACGGCCATAAATCACCCGCTATTCGCGCCTTCTCGCGCGGCCCTTGCTCTCAATAATCCTCGGGAACGCAACCCGTTTGCGCGCTGCCTTGGGCGGCCGAACGGCAAGCGAACCGAACCGAGCAAGGAGCCTCCACCATGTCCGCTGCCGCAGCCGCCGTCGATGCCGCTGAAGTCGCGCCCAAGAAGGGCAAGAAGAAGCTGATCATCATGATCGCCGCGCTGGTGGCGTTGCTGGGGATCGGCGGGGGTGGTGCCGTCGTCTACATGAAGAAGAAAGCGGCGGCTGCCGAAGCGGCCGCCGAAGAAGACGAAGACGGTGAAGGCGCCGACGCCAGCCACAAGCCGGTCGCCAAGGAAAGCCACAAGAAGGACGAGAAGCACGTGCCGCCAGTGTTCGTGCCGCTCGAGCCCTTCGTCGTCAACCTGGCCGACCGCGAGGCCGATCGTTTCGCCCAGATCGGCATCACGCTCGAAGTGGCCGATGCGCATGTCGGCGACGAGATCAAGGCCTACATGCCGGCGATCCGCAACAACGTGCTGCTGCTGCTGGCCCACAAGACCTCTGAAGAACTGATGGAGCCCGAAGGCAAGGAAGAGCTGGCCCGGGAAGTGCGCCGCGAAGCGCTGCGCCCGATGGGCATCGACCTGCCGGACGAGGAAGCGGCTTCGACCAGCAAGAAGAAAAAGAAGAAGAAGGTCAAGGTCGAGGAAGAAGAAGCCAAGGAGCTGCCGATCAAGTCGGTGCAGTTCTCTTCCTTCATCATTCAATGACATCGGCCTTTGCCACCTTGCGCGCAGACCACGCCTTCGCTCACGGCCACTGAGTCACCATGAACCAGCAAATCCTCTCGCAAGACGAAGTCGACGCGCTGCTGCAGGGCATCACCGGCGAAAGCCAGAAGCTCGAGCAGGAGGAGCTGCCCACTGGTGGCATCCGCAACTACGACATCGCGAGCCAGGAGCGCATCGTCCGCGGCCGCATGCCGACGATGGAGATCATCGGCGAGCGCTTCGCACGCAACATCCGCATCGGGCTGTTCAACTTCATCCGCAAGAGCCCCGAAGTCTCGATCAACGGCATCAAGGTCCAGAAGTACTCGGCGTTCCTGCGCGAGATCGTCGTGCCGACCAACTTCAACATCGTCTCGGTCCGCCCGTTGCGCGGCTCGGGCCTGATCGTCTGCGACCCGAGCATCGTGTTTTCGGTGATCGATGCCCTCTTCGGCGGCGTGGGCAAGTTCCACACCCGCATCGAGGGCCGCGACTTCTCGGCCACCGAGCAACGCGTGATCGAGCGCCTGGTCGACTGCATCATTGCCGAGTACCGCCGCGCCTGGCACGGCATCTACCCGCTCGAGCTCGACTACCAGCGCTCGGAGATGCAGCCGCAGTTCGCCAACATCGCGACGCCGAGCGAGATCGTCGTCTCGTCGTCGTTCACGCTGGAGATCGGCGAGACCTCGGGCACGATCCACTTCTGCATCCCGTACTCGACGCTCGAACCGATCCGAGACGTGCTGTATTCGTCGATCCAGGGCGACTCGTCCGAGCCGGACCGCCGCTGGGTCAACCTGCTGAAAGAGCAGATCAAGTCGGCCGAGGTCGACCTGGTCGCCGAGCTGGGCACCGCCCAGGCCACGGTCGAGCAACTGCTCTCGTTCAAGCCGGGTGATTTCGTCGAGCTCGACCTGTTGCCGATGATCCAGGCCAAGGTCGACGGGGTGCCGGTGTTCGATTGCCACTACGGCACGGCAGAAGGCCATTACGCGATCAAGATCGACCATTTGCTCACCAGTTCCAACATGGGTTGGCTCGGTGAAACCAACGCCAGCTGAAGGAGCCCGCAATGGCCAATGAACAAGACGACATGGCTGATGCCTGGGCTGCGGCGCTTGCCGAGTCCAAGGGTGGCAGCGACGTGGCCAGCGAGCTGGCAGCGCCGGCCGAGCAGGTCTCGCCCGCCTCCTTCGCCAATTTCTCGCCGACCGGCGTGGCGGGTGCAGGCAATGACCTGAACATGATCCTGGACATTCCCGTCCAGCTGACCGTGGAACTGGGCCGCACACGGATTCCGATCAAGAATATCCTGCAGCTGGCCCAGGGCTCGGTGGTTGAACTCGAGACCTTGGCCGGTGAACCGATGGATGTGCTGGTCAACGGCTTCCTGATCGCCCAGGGCGAAGTGGTGGTGGTGAACGACAAGTTCGGTATCCGCCTGACAGACATCGTGACGCCCAGCGAACGCATGCGCCGACTCAGCAGAACTTGAACTCCTTCTAAAGGACGCTGACCGCATGACCTCGTCGTCGCTGATGCCCTTGCTGGCCTTCATGGCCGTGGTGGCGCTGATCCCTGTCGCGCTGTGGTTGCTGCGTCGCACCGGTTATGCCGGCGCGGGGCAGGACGGGTTGATGCGCACGGTGTCCAGCCTGTCGCTGTCGCCTTCGCAGCGGGTGGTGGTGGTCGAGCTGGGGCAGGGCGCGACGGCGCGCTGGCTGGTGCTGGGCGTGACGCCCGACAACATCACCCACCTGACCCAGCTGGATGCCCCGGCCGAGGTGCCCGCTGCATTGCGCACGCCGCAGGCGGCGACAGTCACCCAATTGATCGCCAAATGGCGCTCGGGCCATGGCCCGTCTGCCGGGGGCTCATCACATGAGTGAACCCAATGCCCTGAAGCGCGTGCTTTATGCCGGCGGCCTGATGCTGCTGGGCGCCGTGTTGCTGCCCGCTGAGGCGCGGGCGCAGGCGGCACAGCAGGCGCCGTCGCTACCGCTGGTCATCGGCCAGGGGGCCGGCGGTACGAGCTACTCCGTGCCGATCCAGACGCTGCTGTTCTTCACCGCGCTGTCGTTCCTGCCGGCCGTGCTGCTGCTGATGACGGGCTTCACCCGCATCGTCATCGTGCTGGGCCTGCTGCGCCAGGCGCTGGGCACGCAGGCCGCGCCGCCGAACCAGGTGATCGTCGGCCTGAGCCTGTTCCTGACCTTCTTCGTGATGTCGCCGACGATCGACAAGGTGTACGCCAACGCCTGGGTGCCGTACTCGGCCAACCAGATCGCCTTCGACGAAGCGCTCAAGCGCGGCGAAGTGCCGATGCGCGAATTCATGCTGAAGCAGACCCGCCAATCCGACGTGCAGCTGTTCGCCAAGCTGGCCAAGATCGACCCTTCGGTCAAGGGCGAGGACGTGCCGTTCAAGGTGCTGGTGCCGGCGTTCGTGACCAGTGAGTTGAAAAGCGCCTTTCAGATCGGCTTTTTGATCTTTGTGCCTTTCCTGATCATCGACATGATCGTGGCCAGCGTGCTGATGAGCCTGGGGATGATGATGTTGTCGCCGGTGCTGGTGGCACTGCCCTTCAAGCTGATGCTGTTCGTGCTGGCCGATGGCTGGAACCTGCTGCTCGGCTCCCTTGCTGCAAGCTTCGCCACTTAACAAGGCCCCTACGTCGCCTTCGGTGCCGGTCCCCCGAGGGGATCAGGCCTAGGGAACGGCCCGTCGGGGCCTTGAGACTTCACCTTCGATATGGACTCTGCACAAGTTTTCACCTACGGCCAACAAGGCCTGATGATGCTGCTCACCGTGTCGGCGCCGATGCTGCTGGTGATCCTGGTCGTCGGCGTGCTGGTCAGCATCTTCCAGGCCGCCACGCAGATCAACGAGGCCACGCTGAGCTTCGTGCCCAAGCTGATCGCCGCCGTCGCGGTGATCGCGGTGGCCGGGCCGTGGATGATGACCACGCTGGTCGACTACCTGCGCAACATGCTGATGGCCATCCCATCCGCGGCGGGTTGAACCCAGAAGACAGGTGATCACCCTCACCGAGGCCCAGCTGCTGGCGTGGATCACGCCGGTGCTGTGGCCTTTCTTGCGCGTGCTGGCGCTGTTCCAGGCGATGCCCATCATGGGCCAGCGCCTGGTGCCGATGCGTGTGCGGGTCGCGTTGGCCTTTCTGGTCGCGGTGTGCGCCGGCAGCGTCGCACCGCCGATCGCGCCGGTGCCGCTCGATTCGGCCCAGGCCGTGCTGCTGGTCGTTCAGCAGCTGCTGATCGGCCTGTCGCTCGGCTTTGCGGTGCGCATCGTCTTCGCCACGGTCGAATTCGCCGGCGAGATCGCCGGCCTGCAAATGGGCATGAACTTCGCGGGCTTCTTCGATCCGCTGACGGCGACGCAGACCACCGCGGTCAGCCGCTTTTTCGGCACGCTGGTCGCCTTCCTGTTCATCGTGGTCAATGGCCACCTGACCGTGATTGCCGTGGTGGTGCAAAGCCTGACGGCCTTCCCGGTCGGCCCGGAGCCGTTTGCTTTCCTCACCGCGACGATGCCGCACCAGTGGGGCGCCGAGGTCTTCAAGATGGGCCTGTGGATCGCGCTGCCGCTGATCGCGATCATGATGTTCGTCAATGTGGTTCTAGGGGTGATCTCCCGCGTCGCGCCGCAGACCCACATTTTCTCGATCGGCTTCCCGATCACGATGGGCGTCGGGTTGGCGAGCCTGCTGTTCATCCTGCCGCTGATGGAAGGCCCGTTCATCGCGACGCTTGAACGCATGCTTTCCCACTTCCAGTGAAGATTCCACGCCCCTACTGTGAAGTATTGGCGTCGGTGCTTGTCCGAAATGGGCCGCGCTTTACGTATTAGAGGATAAGGGCGTCATACGCATTCGCCACTGCCTCCAAACCGGCCGGCGCTGCGTATCTGGTGCTCAAGACGACTCACGGATACGAGGAGCACGCGATGAACCCGACCCCGAATGCTGTGCAAGCGAAGCAGGCTGCGCTGGACCCCCACGCTGCCTCTGTTTATGAGCTGCGTTTCATGTCGCTGTTCAAGGAGGGCCGGGGCCTCAGCTTTCCTTGCGACCCTTCCGGCGACGTTCACCTCGACGAGCTGAGCGACCGGGCGAGGGCGAACTATTTCTATGCGCGGGCTGTGGTGGGAAGAGAGTTCTCGGTGCCGGCCGTGGTGGCGCACTGAGGTTTCAAACTCTGGACAACAAGAACTCGGCAAAACGCCGAGGACCGATGCGGCGCAGAAGGGGGGACCCTTCTGCGCTGCCGGTGTCCCGCCACGGTGCACGGTAAGCGGCCCGCGCACACGACCCGCGACGGCCGGTTGGCCAGGGTTGGCAGAGGTTGGCCTAGAGGACTACTGAACGATCAGCTGGCGCTGTTGCCGAACCCTGTCACCCTGCGTGGAGAGCACCGGGTCGTGCACCAGGCGCAGGGGATAGAGCTGCTGCGCCGTCACCAGCAGCTTGCTGGCGTACATGCCCTCGTCGAAGACGGAGCCGCTCTTGGGTTTCCCCACAGCGAATATCGGCACCGCCTTCTGCCCGGCGAACGAGGTGGAGATGTAGTCCCCCACCATCCGACCCTGGCTCGTGTCGGCGATGTCGGTCAGCTTCATCGGGCCGGCCAAGGTCTGCGGCGCGCTCCAGGTGGCGCCGCCATCGATGGACGAGACGAAGCCCACCGAAAGCTGGCAGGTGCTCTGGGTGCAGCTCGCGTTCGGGTAGAAGTAGTAGGTCAGCGCCAGGCGCGCCGTGTTGCCCGAGGTCTTTCGATCGACGGCGATGCCGGGAATGAAATGGTCCACCCCGCTCGACACGCCGTCGATCGGGATGCGGACCGGTGAGGTCCAGGTCGTACCGTTTGTCGAGGTGCTCATCACGATGTCGTTGGACGAGCAGCCCGAGCGGAAGCGGCAGTCATGCCACACCACATAGACCTTGCCCGCGCCGTCCACCTCGGCCGAAGGCAGCGGCTCGGTGCGCAGGTCGCCGGCAACGCCATGGTCGCTTATGTTGGCCACGACCACCGACGAGTTCCAGGTCGAGCCGCCGTTGGTCGACTTGTAGGCCAGGATCTGGTCTGCGAAAGCGCTGAGCGCCGGGACGACCACATCGCCATTCGGCTGCGCCAGCGGCTGGCCGCCGAGGCCGCTGGCGTTGTTGGCCGTGGCTTTCTTGGCGCCCCAGGTCAACCCACCGTCGGAAGAGGTGCTGTTCAGCAACCGATCGCCCGCATTGACGTCGTCCCAGGTGGCGTAGCAGTTGCCGTAGTGGCTGCTCGTCGGGGTGTTGTCGCAGGCGATCCAGGTCTTGTCGTAGAAGCCGGTGGTGGTGGAAACAGTCACCGGCGCGCTCCAGGTGAGGCCGCCATCAGTGGAGCGGCTGACGATCACGCCCTTGCCGGCGCCACCGTTGAGGCCCAGCGATTCGATCAGCCACACGCCGTGCTTGGCGTCATAGGCCACTGAAGGGTCCGAAAGACGCTCGTAGGGGCCCGGCGGCGTGCTGTTCACCGTGGTCGAGGGCAAGAAGCCATGGACCCAGGTCTTGCCCTTGTCTTGCGAGGTGGCCCAGCCGATGTCGGTGGAGCCCCCATCGAAGAAGCGGCCGGTCTGGAAGGCGCCGACCACGGTGGAGCCGAAGGCAAAGGTATCGGGTTCGACCTCGGTGGCGTGCTGGCTGTCCGTGTTCGTGAACGGATCGCTGCTGACCCTTTTCGCGGCCAGCGCGGGGCCGGCCACAAGCAACGCCAGCGCCGAAACGCCGATCAAGTGACGGGGCAATTTCTGCATGGATGTCTCCTGGAAAAGTCCACGTTGAAAACGCATCACATGGCAGCTTGTTGGCCAGCGCTGCCGGCTGGTGGTGCCCTGCCGATCCGCATGAACAGCGCTCTCAGCAAGACAAGCCGTGCAGCGTAGCCGTGTCCCGGGCCAATGGGTACCCCAAAGCGGCCGTCACATGACCAAAGTTGATCGACCAGTGACGGGTGGCGACAGGCGGTCGGACACTAAAGTTCAGGGCCAAGGAGACCCGATGCCTAACACCACGCTTCATGCCACACTGATCGCCGCGGCTACCGTGCTGGCGTGTACCGGCGCCACCGCCGCACCGCGCCTGAATGACACCGCGATCACTTACTGCATCGATGCCGCCGGCAAGTTCATCGACTGCACCGGCACCGGCCAGGATGCCGTATACGGCCGCGACGTGACGCAGCCGAAGAACAGCGATGGCCGTCTCGGCTTCCACTTCACGAAGCTCTGCAACAGCGGCGAGCCGGCCGGCAAGGGCAGCTGCCCGGCCGAGCCGACGCCCGGCGATGCGCCCGCCGAATGGGGCTGCACGCGCGACGAAGTGACCGGCCTGCTGTGGGAGAACAAGACGCCCACCGGCCACCGCGCCGGCAACCGCCTGTACACCTTCTACAGCCCCGAATACGACCCCGATGGCGACTACGGCGGCCCGAAAGACGTCACCGGCTTCCTGGCCAGCGTCAACGAGGCCGGGCTGTGCGGCGCACACGACTGGAGGCTGCCCAAGCCGACCGAGCTGATGGGCATCGTCGACATGAGCGCGATCCCGCAGCCACCGGTGGACGCACGCTACTTCCCGAACACCGCGGCCAATTTCTACTGGGGCGCCGGCAAGGCCCTTGGGTGGCAACTCGAGGACGAGCTCGCCTGGGGCAGCAGTTTCTTTTTCGGACTGGGTGATGTCGACAACCAGTTCCGTTCGGACGCTCGGCCCGTCCGCCTGGTGCGCGGTGGCGAACTGAGCGGACAACGCTTCGTGATCTCGCCCGACAAGCAGGAGGTGACCGACCGGCAGACCGGGCTCACCTGGCGCCGCTGCCTCGAAGGCTCATCGTTCGATGGCACCAGGTGCGCCGGCAAGCCGCTCGTGCTGGGGTGGACCGGTACGCTGGCTCACGCCCTGCAGCAGGCGCACGACACCGGTGTGGCCTGGCGGCTGCCCAACGTGAAGGAGCTGGCTTCACTGCTCGATCACGAGCACCTGCCTCACATCGATACCCAGGCCTTCCCCGGCGCCGATGACGATGTCATGCGGACTTCGTCTTCGTTCCCGACCGACCCCACACCTCGGTGCGTCAATTTCGTCAACGGCATCACGTTCGCCTGCGGTGGCAGCGGGCGATCCATCTCGCGGCTGGTGCGGGACCGCTGATTCAGCGGAAGGAGTATTTGGCCGCGATGTAGAAGAACTGCCCGCGCGACGAATAGAGCTCGGCGAAGCCCATCTGGCTGTAGGTGTTGCTGGTGCCGTTCTGCAGGCTGAGTGGGGGCGGGCGGTCGAGCGCGTTCTTGAGGCCGGCCGTGAACTCCCAGCCTGAGATGCCGGAATACTGGGCCTGAAGGTCCAGTTCTTCGAAGGTCCCCACCTTGCGGTTGCCGGATGCCGCCATGGCGTCAGGGAAGGGCTGGTCCGAATCCCAGAAGCCGCCGACAGTCTTCCACGTGCCGGAGAACGTCCAGTTCTCCAGCTCGGTCTGTGCCTGGAAGGCATTGCGGAAGTACGGCTTGGCATAGGTGCCCAGATACCTTTTCCAGTCGTCACCCTTGGCCGCTTTCAAACGATCGACCGAGTAGTAGGTCAGCAGGTTGCGCAAGCTCACCTTGCCCAGCGGCGTTTCGCCCAGGCGAAGCCGCGCGTCGACGTCCACCCCGGCCGTTTCGCGCTCGGCAATGTTCTGCAGGTTGGTGTAGATGAAATAGCGTGGTCCGATCTTGGCCCACAGGCCTTGGGCGATGGCGTCGGTCAGCGTGGGCGAGCTGATTTCGTTCTTCTTGGCGATCTTCCACATGTCGACGCTCGCGCTGAACATGGTCGAAGCGTCGAAGATCACGCCGAGGTTCCAGGTCTTGCCTTTCTCGGGCCCGAGGTCCGGGTTCGAGCCGTTGACCTGGAAGGCGTTGATCAGGCATTTGTCGGGCACGTAAGGGACACCGAGCGCTTCGCAATCGCTGTCCGCAGTCAGCGTGGTCGCACCTTCCTCTCGGGCACCGAACAGCTGCTTGAGCACTGGCGCGCGGAAGCTCTGGGTGTACGACGTGCGAAACGCCAGGCTGGACAGCGGCGTGTACTTCAGCCCTATCTTCGGGCTGGTCGCGCTCCACTTCGGGTAGTGGTCGTGGCGAACGGCGAGCTGGGCCTCCAGCTGCTTGAAGACAGGCAGCTGCAGTTCGGCATAGACCGCGGCCGACTTGCGCGCCGCGTCGACGGCCGACTGCTGGATGCTGCCGACCACCAGGCCCTGCTGGCTCAGTTCGTCCGGTGTGTCCTGCAGGCTGTCCCGGTAGAGGGCGCCGCCGATGGCGTACTTCGACGGGCCGCCGGGCAGCGAGAACAGGTCGCCGCCGATCTGCGCATTGACGGTCTCCAGGACTGACTTGCCGACCCGCTGCGGCGAGACCTTCAGGCTGTCCACCAGCGCCTGGTCGTTGGTCGTCACCGTGGGGTCGATTGAGCCGTTGGACGTGGCCACCGCCCAGAGCCTGGCGTCGAAGAAATTGCTGTCGCTGTTGGTGACCTTGCTCTCGCCATGGCTCGCGCTGAGCTTCCAGTCCAGGCCGAAGTTGTAGCCCTCGAAGCCCGCGGCAACGTTCAGGAAGTCGGACTTGCGCTCGGTCGTGCGCGGGCCGCCTTGCATGAACCGGCCGGCGATGTAGATCGCGTCCGTGCCGTCGCCGTCGTCGTCCAAGATCTCGTAAGGGCGCTGTGCCTCGTCGGTGATCGGGACGATGAAGAAATCCGGCACCGGGTGGGCCAGGAACTTGTCTTTCGAGGTCGAGAAAATGAACTCGCCGAAGGCCTTGATGTCCGGCGTGACCTGGTACGAACCCAGCACCAGGCCACTCAGGCGGTCGGCGCCGTTGTAGGCCGTCAGCAGGCTGGCGTTGAAGTCGTAGCGGCAGCGGTTGAGGTCGCCCAGTTGGTCCGGCGGGCAGTCGCGGTAGGTCAGGCCAACGAAGCCGCCGGTGTTCGGGTCGATCACATTGCCGTAGGGCGAAAAGCTGCTGCGGCCGTCGCTCGGCGCGCCGAAGCGGCGGAAGTCGACGGAGCGCGAGATGTCGCGGTCCTTGCGCAGGATCGGGTCGCGCTTGAAGTAGTCCAGGCCGATCAGGATGTTGTAGCGGTCGCGGCCGTAATCGCCGAAGCCGGCCGACAGCCCCAGGCGTTGTTCGGCACCGTCTCCGCGGCTGCTCACGCCGTAGGACGCAGTGACGTCGATCCCCTGGTAGTCGGACTTGGTGATGAAGTTCACCACCCCGGCCACCGCATCGGCGCCGTAGATCGCCGAGCCGCCATCTTTCAGGATCTCGATCCGCTCGATCGCGCCCACCGGCAGCGAGTTGATGTCGAACGCGGCGCCGGCGCCGGACGAGTCGTACAGCGCGTTGACAGGCAGGCGCCGGCCGTTCAAGAGGACCAGCGTCTCGCTCGATGACAAGCCACGCAGGCGGATGCTCGCCGTGCCCGAGGCCGCAGGCGAGTTCGAGGCCAGTTCGCCCTGGTCGAAGATATCGATCGACGGAATCGAGTGGAGCAACTCGTTCAGCGAGGTGGCACCGGTCCGCTCGATTTCCTTGCGCGTCACGATCTCGACAGGCGCCGGGCCTTCGGCATTCGCGCGCTTGATCGCCGAGCCGGTGACCTCGATCCGGTGGGTCTCTTGCGCTTGCACGGCGGGCAGGCCGACCACCGTGCCGCCGAAAGCACACAGCAACGCCGTGCACAGCCTCGTTCGCTTGAACATGACAGTTCTCCCGTTCAGAAGTTGATGAAACTCACCAGACGCGTACCCGCGCCTTGGGCGCGAGGTACAGGCGCTGCCCAGGCCGCACGTCGAACGCCTCGTACCAGGCGTCGAGGTTGCGAACGGTGGCAATGCGGTAGCGCTCGGGCGCGTGGGCGTCGGTCGCGATCTGTGCGCGCAGCGCGTCCTCGCGGGCCTTGCTGCGCCAGGCTCTGGCGAAGCCGATGAAGAACTGCCTGTCCTGCTGGCGCAGCTCATCCTTGTTGGCGGCCTTGCTGCCAAGCGTGTGCCGATAGGCCTCGAAGGCGGCCGTCAGGCCGGCGAGGTCGGCGAGGTTTTCCGTCAGCGTCAGTTGGCCGTTGACGGCCAGATCGGGAAACGGCTGGTAGCCGGCGAACTGCGCCACCAGGGGCTCGGTCGCGGCTTGATAGCGCTGCAGGTCTTCGGGCGTCCACCAGCGGCGCATGCGGCCGTCGGCCTCGTAGTCCGCGCCCAGCGTGTCGACGAAGTGGCTGACTTCGTGGCCGACGATGGCGCCGATCGCGCCGTAGTTCGCGGCGTCCGAGGCGACAGGGTCGAACTTGGGCGGCTGCAGCAAGGCGGCCGCGAAGTTGTACGCGTTCTGGTGGAACAACAGGACCGCGCCGGGCCGATGCGGTGCGATCGCCCATGAGTCCCATGAGGTGCTGTCCACCGGCTGCCCGAGGCGGGCCACGGCCTGGCGGTAGTTCAGCCCGGCGACGCGCTGGAGGTTGCCCACCGCATCGGCGGGGCCCACGCTCAGGTCGGAAAAGTCCCGCCACTTTTCCGCATGGCCGACGCCGAAGTACACGGCCTTCAACTTGGCAAGCGCCATGGCTTTGGCGTCGGGCGACAGCCACGTCACCGCTTCGACGCGGTGCCTGAATGCAGCGATGACGTTGGCCGCCATGGCCTGCACGCGGGCCTGGTGCTCGGCCGGGAAAAAGCGCTCGACATACATCCTGCCGAGTGCATCGCCCAGGGCCGATTGGGTCGCCTCCATCGCACGCTGTGAGCGCGTGGCAGGCAATGGCCTCGCCGCTGCGGCGCTGTGCATCGCCAATGCTTCTTCAGCGAAGGCGCGGGGCAGCACATCGGCATGGGTGTCGATCAGGCGAACGCGCAGGTAATCCTTCCAGACCTGCAACGGTTGCGATGCGACCAGCTCAGCCGCGCCCTTCACGGCGCCGGGCTGCCAGACCACGAAATCCTGCTGCTGGCCCAGACCTGCCGCCACCAAGAACGCGAACCAGTCCATGCCCGGCGCCTGGCGTGCGAAGTCGGCGCGTGTCCACACCTGGTCGGCATTGCGGTCGTTGGACGACGCTTCCTGCGTCGCATGGCTTTGCGCGATGGCGGTTTCCAGTGCCATCACCGCCCGGGCGCGTGGCGCCGTGCGATCGAAGCCTGCCAGTGCCAGCAGCCGCCCGACATACGCCACGTATTGCGTTCGCAGCGCCCGCATGCGCGGCTCGGTGCCGAGGTAGTGTTCGCGACCGGGCAGGCCCAGCCCACCCTGCAGCAGGAAGGCGACATGGGTCCTCTCGCCATGGATGCTGGCTTGCACGGCCAGGCCCAGCAGATGCGCGGAGTCGTAGACGCCGACATTCAACGGGTCGACATCGGCGCGCAACCCACGGCCCAGCAACCGGGTCAGCGCCGCCTTGTCGCGAACCATCTCGATGCAATCGAGCATCGGCCTCAGCGGCGTGATGCCCTTGGCCTCGATGGCGGCTTCGTTCAGGTAGGCGGCCTGGAAATCGGCCACCTTGCGCGCGGTGGACCCCACCGGCTCCGCACTGGCTTCGTGGACCAATGACGCCACGCGTTGGCGGGTCACCTCGTTGATCTCGCTGCGAGCGTCCCAGCGCGCCTTGCCCGCCGGGATCTCGGTGGCCTTCAGCCAGGCGCCGTTGGCGTAGGCGAAGAAATCGTCGCCGGGCGCGACGCTGGCGTCCACGCCACTGTCCTGGCTGTGGGCTTCAGGGGCCATGGCGGCCAAGAGGGCCGCGGCCAGCAGGATGCGAAGGAGATCGATTCGGAACATCGGCATAACCTTTCGGTGTGCCGGCACCTTATGGAATTCGCCATCCGCTGTCGCGCCGCTGGCCGACCGGTTTGGATCAATTTCGGACATTCGCTCATACGGGCTTTTTTCTCCTCTCAAACAGGTGCATGCTCACGGTTCGCAACACGTCTGAAAATGATCGACAGACCTCAGCCCATCGACCTGCTCTTCGTCATCGCGCCGCATTCGCTGCTGCAAGACATCGCCGGGCCGGCCGAGGCCTTCCGCCTGGCCAACCTGCGCCGGGCGGATCGAGGCCTGCCGCCGCGCTACCGGCTGCGCTACTGCGGGCCGGCGCCTTCGATGCTGACGTCCGTCGGGCTTGAGATTTCAGGCCTGGAACCCTTGCCGCAGCGCCTGGACTGGCCGACCTGGGTGATCCTGGTCGGCCAGCCGCTCGCCCACCAGCACGTGACCCCGGCGATCGCCACCACGGCGCAGTGGCTGAACCAGACGCTGCACGACACGCTGCTGGCTGCAGACACGCCCCATCGCCTGGTCACGATCTGCTCGGGCACGCTGCTCGCGGCGCGCGCCGGCCTGCTCGGCAAACGGCGCTGCACGACCCACCACGACCTGCTGGACAAGCTGCGCGACATGGCGCGCGACGCGCAAGTGGTGGGCAACCGTGTGTTCGTGATGGACGGGCCCGTCGCCTCCAGCGCCGGCATCACCGCGGGCATCGACCTCGCGTTGCAACTGATTGCGCAAGACTGCGGTGAGGCGCTGGCTGCGGGCATCGCAGAGGACATGGTGGTGTACCTCAGGCGCTCGCCGAGCGACCCCGAGCTGTCACCCTTTCACGATCATCGCCGCCACATGCACGCCGCGGTACACCGGGTGCAGGACGCGATGTGCGCCGAGCCCGAACGCGACTGGGACATGGCCGCACTGGCCGCGCTGGGGCACGTCACCGAGCGCCACCTCCTGCGCCTGTTCACGCAGCACGCGGGCATCTCGCCGTTGCAATGCCTGCAGAACATCCGGCTCGAGCGGGCGCGTCAATCGCTGGAAGGCGGCGCCAGCGTCACGCAAGCGGCGACAGTGTCAGGCTTCGGCTCGGGCCTTCATCTGCGCCGTGCCTGGAAGCGGCAGTGGGGCGGGTCGCCGAGCGATGCAGCGCGGGTGGCCTCGCCGGTACGGCCTTCTTCTCCACGTTCGGGCTCGGCCGACTCCGCTGCCAACGATTTGCCAGCAACGTGATCGGCAGCCGCTGCTGCGGAGGATGCCGAAACAAAAACGGCCCGCCGAAGCGGGCCGTTGGCGTTGGCAGCAGCCGGTGGATCAGCCGTTGGACGACAGCAGCTTTTGCGCCGTCTGTTCCTGCCGCTCCGAGGTCTGGATCAGCTTCATCTGGTGTTCGAACTGGCGAGCGGCCGAGATCATCGCGACCATGGTCTCGACCGGGCTGACGTTCGAGCCTTCGAGCGCACCGTCTTGCAGGCGGGCCGTCGGGTCGGCGGTGAGGTCGCCGTTGCCGGCGCGGAACAGGCCGTCGACACCGCGGCTGAGCTGGTTGTCGACTTCAGGGGTGACGAGCTTCAGCTTGCCCACCGACTGCGGCTTGCCGCCGGGCACGGTGGCGCTGACGGTGCCGTCCGGTGCGATCTGCAGTTCGGCGTTGGCCGGCGCGGTGATCGGGCCGCCGTCGCCCAGCACTTGCAACCCGTTGTGGGTGACCAGCAGGCCCTCGGCGTTGACTTGCAGCGAGCCGGCGCGGGTGTAGGCCTCTGTGCCGTCCAGCCCTTGCACCGACAACCACGAATTGCCCTTCATCGCCACATCGAGGTTGCGGCCGGTGGGTTGCACCGCGCCCGCTTCCGACTTGTAGCCGACGGTGGTCTCCAGCGAATAGACCCGGGTCGACGCACCGTCGCCACGCACCGGCACGGCGCGGAACGCTGCCAGCTCTTCGCGAAAGCCGGTGGTCGATGCGTTGGCCAGGTTGTGCGCGAGCACGTCCTGGCGCGACATCGCCGCTTTCGCGCCGGACATCGACAGGTAGATCATGCGGTCCATCGCGGCACCTCAGCGAAGTCGGGTAGGAATCAGGATCAACGGAGGTTGACCAGCGTTTGCATCACCTGGTCCATCGTCTTGATCGTCTGCGCGTTGGCCTGGTAGTTGCGCTGGGCAGTGATCATGCTGACCAGTTCGCCGGTCAGGTCGACGTTCGACTCTTCCAGCGCACCGGCTTGCAGCGTGCCGAAGGAGCCGGTGGCCGGCGTGCCAACGAGCGGGTCACCCGAGGCGTAGGTCGTGCGCCAACCGTTGCCGCCCAGCGGCTGCAAGCCCTGCGGGTTGCGGAAGTTGGCCAGTTGCAGCTGGCCAGCCGGCTTGGTCTGGCCGTTGGTGTAGCGGGCCATCACGATGCCTGAGGAATCGAAGGTGATGCCACTCAACGAGCCGGCGCTGTAGCCGTCCTGGTCGAGGTTGGTCACACCGAAGGCGGCACCGTACTGGGTCGAGCCGCTGAAGTCGAGTTCGACACCCGGGATGGCCAGCGTCGAGACCCCGTTGGAGTCGACTGTCACCGGCACGTCCAATGTGTTGTTGCTGGAGGTGAAGGTCGAGCCATCGGCCGAGAAGGTCAGCGTGGTCACCGGTTGCGGATCGGCGTCGGTGCCGGCGCAGGTGGTGCCATTGGCGCGGGCGAAGACGTTCCAGGTGTCGTCCGCCGTTTTCTGGAAATAGTAGCTCAGGGTCACCGGCTGGCCGGCGGCGTCGTACAACGTCGCTTCGGTCGCCTCGCCATAGGTCGCCTTGTCGTCGAAGTCGATCTGCGGCGTCGCCGCCGGGGTGATGGCTTCGCTCTTGTCCAGGTTGAGCTCGAGGTTGACCTCGGAGGTCACGTTGGGTTCGATGCCGGCAGTCGGCAGGCGCAGCGGCACGGCGGCACCGGGCTGGATCACGCCGTTGTTGTCGGCCATGTAGCCCATCAGCTTCATGCTGCCGTTGTTGACGATGTAGCCGTTCTGGTCGACCTTGAACTGGCCGTTGCGGCTGTAGACGGTGCTGCCGCTCGAGTCGGACATCTGGAAGAAACCGCCGCCATTGAGCGCCAGGTCCATCGGGTTTTCCGTTGCCGTGATGCTGCCCTGCGTGAACTGCTGCGACACCGCGGCCAGGCTGACGCCGATGCCGATGTTGTTGGTGCCGGCGCCGTTCAGTGCGGCCGCATACATGTCCGAGAACTCGGCGCGCGAGCCCTTGGCGCCGAAGGTGTTGGCGTTGGCGATGTTGTTGCCGATCACCTCCAGGCTCTTGGACGTGGTGTTCAAGCCGGAAAGACCTTGCTGGAAGCTCATGGGTTGCTCCTGGGGGCGGGAAAAGAGAAAGAGGTGAAAGCGGGAAGGCGGTGGCGGATCAGAGGAAGGCCCAGACCGCGTCGTAGGCCAGGCGGTCGCCATTGGCCAGTTCGAGCGCGAGCGTGTCGCCAAAGGTGCTGACGGCCTTGATGCGCTGGTGGGCCAGCGTCATCGCGTCGACAGAGGTCTTGCCGCTGGTGGCCGTGACCTTGAAGCTCAGTGTGCTGTTCTTGTAGGCGTCGGGCACGGCGTAGCTGAAATCGTGGCGGCCGGCTTCCAGGTCCTTCAGCTCGACGGTGCCGATGGTGGCGCCGGCGCTGTTCTGGATCTCGACCTTGACATCGGTGGCGGCGTTGCTCAGCTCGAAGCCGCCGTCGCCGGTGCCGTCTTGCACGCGAAGCGTGTTGCCTTCGACCGCGACATCGTGGCCGATCAGCGCGGCGCTCTGCATCGCCTGCAACTGCACGAACTGGCCGTTCAGGCCCGAGACGGTGCCGTTGAGTTTTTCCAGGCCCGACACGGTGCTGATCTGCGCCATCTGCGTCGTGACCTGCGCGTTGTCCATCGGGTTCAACGGATCCTGGTTCTGCATCTGCGCGACCAGCAGCTTCATGAAGCGGTCGGTCTGGTCGGCGGCGCTCGTTGCGCCGTCGCTCACGTTGTTGGCAGGCGTCTTGGTGTTGGAGTTCAGGGCGGTGATGGTCATGGCGCGTGGCTGTCCGGGTTAGGAGGAGGGCGCGTCAGCCCTGGCCCAGCTGCAGGGTTTTCTGCAGCAAGGTCTTCGCGGTGTTCATCACCTCGATGTTGTTCTGGTACGAGCGCGAGGCCGAGATCATGTTGACCATCTCCTCGACCGGGTTCACGTTGCTGAAGGTCACGTAGCCTTCGGCGTCGGCGGCCGGGTGGCCGGGCTGGTGCACCTTGCGGCCGGGCGTCTGGTCTTCGCTGATGGTCGACACGCGCACACCGGCGCTGCCGTCGACCGGGTTGCCGGGGTCGGCACCGGCGGCATTGCCGGAGGCCCCCATCAGCACCGTCTGGAACACCACCTGGCGTGCCTTGTAGGCCTGGCCGTCGGGGCCGGCCACGCTGTCGGCGTTGGCCAGGTTCGAGGCCACCACGTTCAGCCGCTGGCTTTGCGCCGAAACGGCGCTGCCAGAAATATCAAAGACCTTGAACATGCTCATGTCTGCCCCTCGTCCGTCGGGTACGTCGGCCGATCCCCCGAGGGGATGGCGGTCCGGCTAGGGAGCGGCCCGTCGCTCGGCCCGCTTGCGTTGATCGTGGTAGGTGTCATGTCAGCGCTCAGCCTTGGCTCGGGCTCTTCATCGCGTCCAGCATTTCGCGGACATGGCTGTTGATGAAGCGCAGGGTTGCCTCGTACTTCACCGAGTTCTCGGCAAAGCTGGCGCGTTCGCGGTCCATGTCGACACTGTTGCTGTCGAGGTTGGTCTGGCTCGGGGTGGCGTAGCGCAGCGCGGCTTGCTCGGCCGTCGCGCCGCCGGGCAGGGCCATGTGGCCGGCCCGGGTGGTCGCCATCTGGCCGGCGACCGGCAACTGGCTGGTGGCGGCCTTCAGCGCGGACGAGAAATCCATGTCGCGGGCCTGGTAGCCCGGGGTGTCGGCATTGGCGATGTTGCTGGCGATCACCCGCTGGCGTTCGGCACGAAGCGTCAAGGCCTGGGCTTGGAAGTCCAGCTGCGAGGTCAGGCGGTTGACGTTCATGGCGGAAGAATCCTTCAGGTTCGGGGCGGTGGGGCCGATAACAGGCACAACGCCGCGTTCGCCGATTGTGAAAGTCGGCCCCTGGTGCAAAGGCTCGAATAGCGGCCCATGCCCCGTCCATTTCGCGCCTTGGTTGCCGGCCAGCATCCTTACAGTCACTGGCCATGACCCTCACCCGTTCTCCGTCCGCCTCACGCGCCTGTTCGCGTGGATTGGTGCGTGCTGCCGGCGCCTTGGCGCTGCTGGGCACCGGGCTGGCCTGGGGCCAGGCGGCGACGCCGGCAGTGACGGACAACCCCGAGATGGCGGCCGTCAGCGCCCAGGTGCAGCAGATGGCCCGCGACAGCGCCGGCCGCGCCGGCCTGGGGCAAGCCCGGATCGAAGTCGAGGTGGGCAGCCTGGATCCGCGCCTGAAACTGGCGCCGTGCCAACGCATCGAGCCTTATTTGCCGGCGGGCCTGCCGGTCTGGGGGCGCACCCGCATCGGCCTGAAGTGCACCCAGGGCAGCAAGCTCTGGAATGTCACCTTGCCGATCACCGTGCACGTCTGGTCCCGTTCGCTGGTGACCCAGACCGCCCTGGCCGCGGGCACGCCGCTGGCGATGGAACATTTCACGGAAGCCGAGGTCGACCTGGCAGCGGCCCCTGGTTTGCCGATCAGCCAGCCTGGTCTGGCGATTGGGCGTACCCTGAGCCGTCCGGTGGCTGCCGGCACCGCGTTGCGGCAGACAGACTTGAAGGCACGGCAGTGGTTTGCTGCCGGTGAGACCGTGCGCGTCGTGGCCGTGGGCCCCGGCTGGCAGGTGGTCACCGAAGGCGAGGCGATGAATCCGGGGCTGGAAGGGCAGACAGTGCGGATCCGCACCGAGTCCGGCCGGCTGCTGCAGGGCCGCCCGGTGGGCGACCGACAGGTGGAGGTGGCGCTGTGACGACCAAAGCGCAACGGGCGCTGCCCTTCGTGCCGTGGGGCGCGTCGAAGGCCGTGCGAAATAGTCCTAAAGTTCTGTCGGGCACTGTCGAAACCCGATCTATGCCGAAAGTTCCCGCCCGGGCCGCTTCGGAATCCAGGAGAGCACCATGAAAATCGGTTCACTCGAAACCAAAGCCACCGTGGCACCGATGCAGAACGATCGCAAGTCGGGCAGCGCAGACAAGACAGGTGGCAGCACCGGGTCTGCGCAGCCGAGTGCGACGGTCAGCATCTCGACCACCGCCAGCATGATCAGCAGCGCCGACGCCGATGGCACCTTCGACGCCGACAAGGTCGCCCGCATGGCCCAGGCCATCCGCGACGGCAAGTTCGAGGTCAATGCCGATGCGATTGCCGACAAGCTGATTGCCAACACGCAAGAGCTGCTGCGCAAGTACTCGTCGTCCTGACGTGAACCCGGCGCGGGCCGACCGCGCCGCCTGCCGACTGTTTCATCCCCTGCTGCCCGCTTGCGCGAGCGGCACGACCTGTTTCACCCTGGCCGCACGCCACAGCACCCCACCGCATCATGCTGAGCTCTCCCGCTGAACAACACGCGTTGCGCCAGACCACCGACCTGGAGTCGGCGCTGACCGAGGTGGAAGCCCGCCTGGCCGAGCTGGCCGAGGCGCTGAAGAACCGCGACGCCGACAGCACCGAAATGGCCTCGACC
>Ga0307516_10002033_pt1 | contig 27582 bp, 15 predicted proteins | sample 19_EM_MG_FD_203310 | JGI IMG/M metagenome (GOLD analysis project Ga0307516, IMG submission 203310) | Populus trichocarpa ectomycorrhiza microbial communities from riparian zone in the Pacific Northwest, United States - 19_EM | ecosystem: Host-associated > Plants > Roots > Unclassified | place...
TGCCGCTGAACATCAGCACCCGGGGGCCGACCCGGGTCAGCAACTGGGCGGAAAGGCCGGCGCCACCGATGATGCCGACGGTGAACGGCAGGAACGCGACGCCGGTCATCAGCGCCGAGTAGCCCAGCGTCACCTGCAGGTAGAAGGTCAGGAAGAGGAAGACGCCGAACATGCCGACGCCGATCAGCAGGGCGGACAGGAAGGCGCCGCCCCGGTTGCGGTCCAGGATCACCCGCATCGGCAGCAGCGGGTGCTCGGACCGGATCTCGATCACCACGAACGCCACCAGCAGCACCACTGCGGCGGCCAGGAAGGTGACGGTGCTGCCCGAGCCCCAGCCGTCACTGGCCGCCTTGGTGAAGCCGTAGACCAGGGAGACCAGGCCGGCGGTCGACGTGATCGCGCCCGGCAGGTCGTACTTGGTGTTGCCCTCGGCCTTGCTCTCGCTGACGAAGCGCACGGTGGCCAGTGCCGCCAGGATCGCGATCGGCGTGCTGACCAGCAGCGTCCAGCGCCACGAGGCGTACTCGGTGAGCACGCCGCCGAGCAGCAGGCCGATGGCACCACCGCCGCCGGCGATCGCGCCGTAGACGCCGAACGCGCGGGCCCGTTCCTTGGCCTCGGTGAAGGTGACAGTCAGCAGGGACAGCGCCGCTGGAGCCATCAGCGCGCCGAACGCACCCTGCAGCGCCCGGGCGGAGAAGAGCATGCCCGCGTTCTGGGCCAGGCCACCGAAGGCCGAGGCGGCGGCGAAGCCGAGCAGGCCGATGATGAAGGCCCGCTTGCGGCCGGTGTAGTCGGCGATCCGGCCGCCGAGCAGCAGCAACCCGCCGAAGGCGAGGGTGTAGGCGGTGATCATCCACTGCCGGTCGGCGTCGCTGATGTGCAACTCCGTCTGGGCGGTGGGCAGCGCGATGTTGACGATCGTCGCGTCCAGCACGATCAGCAACTGGGAGACGGCGATGACGGCGAGCGCCAGCCACTTACCTTTCCCATTTTCTGCTGATATATCCGGTGCTGGTGGGACGGCGGCGGCAACGGACATGAGGGGGTCTCCTTGAAATGAGCGTGCGGTAGCCCGCCCGGGGCATAGCCGGGCGCGCAGTGCTGAGAGGGGTTTACTGCCGCAGCAGCGGCAGCACGATGTCGTCCACGACGTGGTCGATGAACTGCGCGTCGAGCGGCTTGCCGAACGCGAAGTGGTGCATGAAGAACAGGCCGGGCACGATCTCGTCGATCAGGCCGGCGTCATATCCGGGGCGCAACTCGCCCCGCTCCTCGGCCCGGGCACAGATGGCCGCTGCGATCGGGGTTTTCGGGGAACGCATCGACCGCAGCTCGGCGGCCAGCTCCGGATCCTGGTGCATCGCCATGAAGAGCCCGGCCATGATCGGGCCCTCCTCCCCGGCGACGGTCTCGCCGAGCGCTCCGAACCAGGTCACCAGGTCGCCCCGCAGGTCGCCGGTGTCGGGCATGGTCTCCGCTGCGCCTTTGCAGAAGCGGACCGCGTCGGACACCAGGGCGGGCTTGGTGGGCCAGTGCCGGTAGAGGGTGGCCTTGCTGGCCTTGGCGCGGGCCGCGACCGCGTCGACGCGCAGCCCCTGGTAACCGGCCTCACCCAGCAATTCGTAGGTCGCGCGGAGGATCGCCTGCTGCCGCTCGCCGTCGAGCCGGCGGGGAGCGCAGCCGAGGAATCCGGCCACGCCGCCGGACTCTTGAGTGGGGTCACCCTTGCTCGCCATCTGCCCTCCCCCGCGATCCTGTCAAAGCCGTTGATCAGAGTAGCCGACCCGGCTTCGAAACGAAACCGTTTCGTACACTACAGCCGATGATCCATCCCGGCTCCCCCATGTGACGCGCGAAACAGGCCCGAACATCTCGTCGCGGCTCAAGCGGCGCCGCCTGCCAACGACCCGGAAGGAGGAGCAACGACTCCACCGGTCACTGCGGCTGGCTACGCCATGTCACCGTCAGGAGAGGAGCCGACCCACGCAAGGCACGGATCGCGAAAGACTCAGATGCCAGAGGGCGGCACTGAATCATGGCCCAAGCGACGCAGAACACGTTGCCCTCGGGTGGTCAGCGTGACGACGTGCCCGAAGACGTCGCCGTACCACTCCACGCGAACCACAGTCCCGTCGGCGGCCACCAACTCGGCACCTGCTGCCGGATCACCCGGGATCGCTCGCCCCTGCCCCAGGGTCCTAGCCCAAATGCCGCGTAGCCTGATTTGATCAAGGCCGCGAACTGGTGTTTTCGGGCATCGCTGGCGAGTATCCGGTGTGCTCTGCCACCGGCCCGTCCCCGCGACGGAAGCCCGTCGGGCCCGCATCCCGCGACGAGACGCCGCGTGCTGGGTGCCACGTCCAGCTGATGAGCCCGGCCCCGCATACCGGGCACGGTGACCACGCCCTGAGCGTCCGGTCCCACGTCCTGGATCCGAACGTCGCAAAGCACGCATATTGTCGCCGATGGTCGCGACCTTGAGGGGTTCGGGTGCGGAGCATGCCTGAGGGCTCCAAGGTCCGTGAACAGCTGCCCGAGGTCAGGTGCAGCCGGCGAGCGGCACGCGCTCTGGGCGCGCTATCCGCCCGGAAAGTTCCGTTACGTCACGAAGTCGGCATCTCGGCGGGACGGCCGGCGTTTCGGTACTCGCGAAGAAGCGTCTTCTCGGGCGCCTCGACCCAGGACCGTCCGCCGATGCCGGGCGGGCTGGCGTGAAGCAGGTTATGGACTTGCCGCCCACCGGCCCGCCCGTCCAAGACCAAATTGATCTGCGTGGCGCAGGCACGCCGGGCCGCACGTCATGCCCGTCCTTGATGCTGACCAGGACGAACCATGGTTCGCGATGCCACTCGCTGAGGGAGACCTGCACCAGCTGTGGACGAGCAAGGCGATCGGCTGCGACCGCGACGCAGCACCGTGGGGTGCGGCCGCGCTTCATGGCCCAGCCGCCGCTGATGCCGGCCGAACTGGACGGGCAGCCGGCGCGTACTCGCCCGTAGAGATCGCGATCCGTCGGTGCCTCGGACAGGAGCAAACAAAGCCAGCCCGGTGCGTCTCCGGTCGGAAGCGCACCGGGGCCCGCTCAGCGACGCTTGTTGACGCGTTCGGAGAGGACGAGCATGCCGTCCCGGCCCGGTTTTACCATTGTCGTGTCCTTTCTGTTCGGAGCGGTTCGCCGTGCTGCCTCAGCGCCCTTTCACAACCCGCTCGGAGAGCACGATCATGCTGTCCCGACCGGGACTGGTGTGACGGGTAGCGTGCCGCATGGGCGTCCTTTCGCTTTGACCGAGACCGTCCACATCGGCCTTGGTGGGAGGGAACGCTAACCATTCGGTGCCGCCGCCGACAAGCTCCACCCGGGCCGTTGTCCGGAACACGCCTCAACCGTTGACGAAGATCCCCTCCGGCCCGAACGCTGTGCGCACCCGGCCGGCACCCGCCCGGCCGACCCTGGAGGATGGACGGTGGCGACGATGTCGGTGGCGCTGGAACCGGTCCACGCGGACCCGCTGACCGAGGCGGAGCTCGGCTGGTGGATCTCCGCCCTGGCCTGCCAGCGGTCCACGGCCGCCGGCGCGGAGCCGGCCGATCTCGCGTTCGTCCGGCGCGCGGTCCGCGACGCGGTGGTCGCCGATGGCGGTGTCCTCGACACGGTGGCGGTGCGCCGGGCCGGTGTGGTGACGGCCGCGGCCCGGCTCTACGAGTGCCTCCATCCGCTGACCCTGACCACCGACATGCGCCTCGACGGGCTGTGCGCGGCCGAAACGCCGGCGGCGGCCCGGCTGCTCGCCGCCGTGCCGGACCGGTGGGCGGTCCGGGCGGAACTGCCGCTGCGGGGTGACGCGGCACCGCTGGCCGGGGTGCTCGCGGCGGCCGGGTTCCGGCCCGAGGTGCTGACGATCCGCCGGTCGACGGCCGGCCTGGCCGGGGCGCCCGGTTGGCAGGTCCGGCCGGCGACCGCCGCCGACGCCGGCTTCGTCCGCTCGTGCCTGGCCGCGGCGGTCCGCAACGGGCTGGCCGGCGAGACGACGCGGATCGACGTCGACGCGTGGGCCGCTGCCCGGTTCGCGGAGCCGTTCCACCCGGACGCGGCGTGCGTCGTCGCCGAGCGGGATGGCCGCCCGGTCGGGCACGGCTACGCCACCGTGGGCGACGACCGGTACCGCCCGGCGCGCGCCGCGACCGTCCACGATGTCTTCGTGCTGCCGGAGGCGAAGGGCTCCGGCGGCGCACACGCGATCACGGCGGCCCTGGCGTCCGTGCTGCGGGCTCGGGGCGTACCGGTGATGGAGGGTGAGGTGATCATGAAGGGTGATCCGCAGGCGGTGTTGCGCGCCGGCCTGGCCGGCGCCGGCTGGCGCGAGGACCGGATGCGCTGGGTGCGCACGCCGTCCTCACCGGCGACCTGACCGGCCCGGGGCCGGTCAAGGGCTGGTGCAGGTGACGGTGACAGCCTTCGGGGTGCCGCTGCCGGTGTAGCCGAACGAGGCCGAGGCGTTGGCCGCGAGGGTGCCGTTCCAGGCGACGTTGCGAGCGGTCACGGTGGACCCGCTGGTGGTGTGGGTGGCGTTCCACAACTGGGTGACCTGCTCGCCGTTGGTGAAGGTCCACTGGACGGTCCAGCCGTTGACGGCGGTGCTGCCGGCGGTGACGGTGACGGTGCTCTGGAAGCCGCCCGACCACGAGCCGGTCACAACGGAACCGGCGGTGCATGCGCTGGTGGGCGGGGTCGTGGTGGGCGGGGTCGTGGTGGGCGGCGTGGTCGTGGGCGGCGTGGTCGTGCCGCCGTCACTGGTGGTGTACGCCGCGGCCGTGTACGGCTGCCCGCACGTCGAGCCGCAGGAGGCCGGCAGGGCGAAGCTGTACACCCGGCCGCCGTTGATCAGTTGGTCGTCGGCGCCGCGTACCCGGATCTGGAACTGGCTGGAGGCCGCGGTGAGCCCGCCGATGATGTACGACTGGCCCATGTCGCTGTTCATCTTCGCGGTCTGCCAGGTGCCGCCGGAGAAGTATTCGACGCCGTGGATGCCGTTGGCGAGGTGGGACACGGCGATGGCCGGCCAGTAGACCTGGGCGCCCTGCAGGAAGCCGATCCTGATGTCGCCGGTGTAGCCGGGCGCGGCGACGAACTGCCAGCTGAGGTGCCGGTTGTTCCAGTGGTTCGGGTACATGTCGCCGACCGCGGTGCCGCTCTTGGCGAAGAGGTTGAGCGAGTCCTTGGCGAGGTCCAGGTGGTAGGGGTCGTCGCGGCACCAGGCGTTGGAGTCGCCGCAGCTGTCCGCGACCTGCATGGTGAGGGTGGCGCCGTTGTACTGGTCGGACACCCACGCTCCGTTGCGGCAGAAGGCCTGGTTGGGCGCGCCGTCGTTGACGCCGGTGCAGTAGTCGCCGACGGTGACCTGGATCCAGCGCCCGCAGTTGAGCCCGTTGTTCCAGATGCCCATCTTGGCGAGATCGGCGCCGGCGAGCGGGCGCGGGTAGAAGGAGTAGTCGCCGGGGGTGTTGTAGACGTTCAGCGCGACGAAGTTCTGGGTGTCGAGCTGCGCCTGCGCGATGCCGCAGCCGCCGTACGGGGAGCCGAGCGCGTCGAAGTAGGTCGCGTTGCCGGTGACGGGGCCGGCCGGGTCGGCGAGGGTTTCGGCGCCGGCGGGTAGTTGGGCGGCGAGGAGCACGAGTCCGGCGGCTGCGGCGAGGACGGCCGTGGCCAGGCGCCTGCGGAGCATGGCGGATCCCCTTCTGACGGATCGCGCCGGTGCGGGTGGACGGTGGGCCGGCGCGCAGGGATGGGCAAGCCTTTGGGAGCGCTCCCAATACGCCAGATCATAGGTCGGTGGCCCGTAGATAACAATCGCCGTCGATGCCCGGAAAGGCGCACCCGACCGCCGGGTGCGCGAGATCCCAAGGTTCAGGCCTTGACGAGCGCGGCCGCCAGCTCGGCCGGCCTGGTGAAATGAGCCTCGTGGCTGCCGGCCGTCTCGATGACCGGCACGTTGCCCAGGCGCTGCGGGAAGCGCGGCGCCCAGCCCCACTCGCCGGGCGGCAGCGCCAGGTCTTCGGCACCGAGCACATAGCTGGCCGGGACGCCCAGCGCCAGCGGGTCGACGGGGGTGACGGTCTCGGTGAAGTACTGCATCGGCTGCGGGGTCAGCAGGCCGTGGACCAGGCGCCGCAGACCCTCGTCCGCGTCCTGCATGAAGGCCGAGGCGAACACCTCGTACGGGAAGATCACGCTGTTGTCTCCCGAGGCCGCGGCCACCTGGGTGAACATCTCGGCGTAGTGCGGCGGCACGTCGCCGAGCAACGGGACCCCCTCGGCCGGCACGAAGGCGCTCCAATAGACCAGCTTGCGCAGCCGCGGGGCGAGCCGGTGCGCCGCCCCGGTCATCGGATACCCGCCCCAGCTGTGCGCGACCATCGTGACGTCGACCAGATCGCGGCTCTCGACCAGGTCCACGACGAAGTCGACGACCTCGGCCAGGCTGTGCCGCCGGGGGTCGTCGCCGTCGGCGAGACCAGGCAGGGTGGGGGTGAGCACCCGGTGGCCGGCGGACCGCAGGTGCTCGGCGACCGGCCGCCAGCTCCAGCCGCCGTGGCAGGCGCCGGCGATGAGAATGAAGGTTTCCGACATGGCGTCTCCTTGAGTGCTGGGTGCTGGGTGCTGGGTGCTGCCGGCGCGAACGGCCAGAGGATCCCTATGATGATGAGACTGTTTTGCAACGGGCGTCAAGAATCTGAAACATTTCGTGCTGACGAGGGGTATTGATGAAGGCGCGGTCCCTGGTTTTCGACCTGTTCGGCGACTACCTGCGCTACCACGGCGGCGAGGTGCGGCTGCGCACCCTGATCACGCTGATGGAGGGCTTCGACGTGCCCGATCCGACGGTGCGGGTAGTGGCCGCCCGGCTGCGCAAGGAGGGCTGGCTCGAGACCCGCCGCGACGGCCGGGAGACCGTGTACACCCTCACCGAGGCGGCGTGGCGGCTGCTGGACGAGGGGCATACCCGGATCTTCGCGCGCGCCACCGGACCGTGGGACGGACAGTGGCACATGATCATCTACTCGGTACCGGAGACCGATCGGGCCCTGCGCGAGCAGCTGCGCAAGCGGCTGACCTGGCTCGGGTTCGGCCCGCTGGCGGCGGGGGTGTGGTTCTGCCCGCACGATCGGGTGGACGACGTCCGGGCCGGCTTCGCCGACCAGCCCGCCGTGCGGATCGACGCGTTCAGCGCACGCTCGGAGGGCCTCGCCGCGGATCGCGAGATGGCCGGCCGCGCCTGGGACCTGGCCACCCTCGACCGGGAGTACGCCGAGTTGCTGCAGCGCTACCAGCCTCGCCTGGCCCGGTACCGGGCCGGCGAACTGGACGGGCGGCAGGCGCTGGTGGAGCGCGTCCGGCTGATCCACGACTACCGGCTGTTCCCGTTCCGCGATCCCGATCTACCCCCCGAACTGCTGCCCGAGGGCTGGTCGGGGCGGGCCGCGCATGAGGTGTTCCTGCAGGCGCACGGGTTGCTGCGGGCGCCGGCGGAGGCGTACGTCGACGGGTTGCTGACCGGAAACGGCACCGGCGCCGAACCTGATGTTTCGAAGCCTGGACGCCCGTAGCAGATCTGTCATATGTTGGCCACGACGGTCGGCGCGTCTGCGCCCGGCGACACGCGAGGAGGACGTGGGCATGCGTATCGCGGTGGTGGGCGGCGGACCGGGTGGCCTGTTCTTCGCCACGCTGATCCGGCGGGCCGATCCGTCGGTCGAGGTGACGGTGTTCGAACGCAACCGGGCCGACGACTCGTTCGGCTTCGGGGTGGTCTTCTCCGACCGCACCCTGGCCGGCATCCATGAGGCGGATCCGGTGCTCCGCGAGGCGCTCGAAGCGCACGGCCGGCACTGGGAGGACATCGAGGTGCGGCTCAAGGGCGAGCGGATCCGCTGCGGCGGCAACGGGATGGCCGCGATCGCCCGGCGCACCCTGCTGGCGCTCATGCAGGCCCGAGCCGAGCAAGCGGGCGCCGAGCTGCGCTTCCGCGCCGAGGTCGACCTTGACGACGTGTCAGGTTACGACCTCGTCGTGGCCGCCGACGGGGCCGGCTCACGGATCCGGGAACGGCTCGCCGCGCGGTTGGACTCGACGGTGCACACGGCCGGCGCCAAGTTCATCTGGTTCGGCACCGACTACCTGTTCGACGGTCTCACCTTCGTTCACGAGCGGGGTCCGGACGGGGTGTTCGCCGTGCATGGGTATCCGATCAGCGCGGACACGAGCACCTTCATCGTGGAATGCGACGAGGCGTCGTGGCGAGCCGCCGGACTTGACGCGTTCGACATCACCCAACCGCCGGGGCCAAGCGACCTCGCCACCAAGGCGTACCTGGAAAAGCTGTTCGCCGAGGAGATCGACGGCCACCGGCTCCTGGTCAACAACTCGCGCTGGGGCAACTTCCGCACCCGGCGCTCGCGGCGGTGGCACACCTTCGAGCCGGTGCCGGTCGCGCTGCTCGGCGACGCGGTGCACACCGCGCACTTCTCGGTCGGTTCCGGCACCAAGATGGCGATGGAGGACGCGATCGCGCTCAGCGCGACGCTCGTCAAGCACGGGTACGACCTGAGTTCGGCGCTGCCCGCGTACGAGGCGGCGGCCCGGCCGTCGGTCGACGCCATCCAGGACGCGGCACGGCCCAGCCTCAGCTGGTGGGAACGGTTCGGTCAGTACCACGACGCGTTCGAGCCGTGGCAGTTCGCGTACCACTTCCTGACCCGCAGCATCACCGACGCCCGGTTGTCCCGGCGGGCGCCGGACTTCGTGCGGGCCACGCACGACCAGTGGCGCACCGTTCACGGGACCGCGCCGCTGGTGGGCCGGACGGTGGTGGTCACCTGGCATGGCACGCATGCTTCTGCCGAACTGCCCGACACAGAGCTGACGCTGCTCCCCCAGGCCGATCCCGGACAGCCGTCCTGGGGCGCGTTGCTGGCCGCGCCGGAGGACGAATCCGGGCTCGCCGCGGCCGAGGCCACGCTCGCCCGGCTGGTCGAGTCGGGTCCGGCCCTGGTCGCGGTGCACGGCGGCACCCGGTTCACCCGTTCGCTGCTGACCGAGCAGGTCCGGTTGCGGCACCGGCTGCCCGCGCTGCTGGTCGACGACGGCCTGGACCGCGACCAGGCGACCACCGCCGTGTTGTCCGGCCGGACCGATCTGGTCGGGGGCCGGGCCGAGACCGTCGCCGGCTGGGAGGTGTCGCCGTGACCGCCGTGCTGCCCACCGCGGTGCCCGGCGGCCCGCGCGACGGCTCCCTCGACCCGCTGTTCGCGCCGCGCGGGGTGGCGGTGATCGGGGCGTCCCGGAACCCGGCGAAGCTCGGTGCCGCGCTCGCCCGGTCGCTGCGGGGCTTCCCGGGGCACGTCGCGCTGGTCAATGCCCGCGACCCGGAACCGTCCGCCGGGGTGTACGCCTCGATCCGGGAGGCGACCGCGCACGGCCCGGTCGACCTGGCGATGATCTGCGTGCCCGCGCCGGGCTGTGCGGCCGCCCTCGCCGGGGCGGCCGCGGCCGGTGCCCGGGCCGCGATCATCTACGGCGGCGGGTTCGCCGAGGCGGGTCCCGACGGTGCGGGCTATCAGCACGAGCTCGCCGCGGTCGCGGCGGACACCGGCATCCGGCTGCTCGGGCCGAACACCTCCGGCTTCCTCGCCCCGGGCCACGGGCTGACGGCCAGCTTCGTCCCCGGCGCCGGCGCGGTGCCGGCCGGCCGGCTCGCCGTGGTCGCCGCGAGCGGCGGCGTCAACCACGCGCTCGCCTTCCTCCTGACCGAGGCCGGGCACGGGGTCAGCCTCGCGGTCGGGCTGGGCAACGCCGTCGACATCACCGCCGCGGACGTGCTCGACCACCTCGCCGGTCAGCCGGAGACCCGCGCGGTCGCGCTGCACCTCGAGTCCGTCGCGAACGGGCCGCGGCTGGTCGAGGCGGTCGCCCGGCTCGTGCCCACCCTGCCTGTCGTCGCGCTCGTGGTCGGGCGCAACGAGGTCAGCGCGTTCGCCGCGTCGCACACCGGTGCCCTCGCCACGTCCTGGCGCACCACCCGGGCCGCGCTGGCGCAAGCGGGGGCGGTGCTGGTCGACGACGAACGTGAGCTCGTCGACGCGGTCGCCGCGCTGTCGCTGACCCGGCTGCGCTCCGCCGCCGCCCCGGGCGTCGGCCTGGTGACCGCCCAGGCCGGTCCGGGGCTGCTGCTGCTGGACGAGTTGCGGGGGGCGGAGGCGCCGGTGCCGGAGTTCGCCGCCGAGACCCGCCGGCAGCTGTCCACGCTGCTGCCCCCGCTGACGTACCAGCGCAACCCGGTGGACACCGGGCGGCCCGGGCCCGGGTTCGCTTCCGTGCTCGCCGCGGTCGCGGCCGACCCCGGCGTGGACGTGATCGCGGTGTACGCCCTCGCCGAGCCGGACGCGTTCGACCTGGTCGCGGCGGTGGAGGCGGGCACCGGGGAGGCGGAGACACCAGTTGTTGTCGGGGTCGGCGGCGTCGGGCCCGAGGTGCGGCACATCCGCCGGGCGCTGCTCGAGCGGGGCGTACCGGTCGCGGCCGATCCCACCGGGGTGGCCGTCATGATCCGCGCGCTGCTCGCCGACGCCCACGCCCGGCACCGCGCGCCGGTGCCGGCCGCCGCGGGCCGGGCGCCGCTCATCGGCGCCGGCCCGTGGGACGAGGACCAGGCCAAGGGCCTGCTGGAGCGGCTCGGGGTGGCGACGATGCCGCGCCGGGCGTGCGCCGGCCGGGCCGAGGCCCGCCGGGCGCTCGCCGAGCTGCCCGGCCCGGTCGCGGTCAAGCTGCTGGACGCGGGCGTGCTCCACAAGACCGAGATCGGCGGGGTACGGCTCGGGGTGTCCACCCCGGACCAGCTCGAGGCCGCCCTCGACGCGCTCGAAGCCGCCGGCGCCCGGCGGTTCCTGGTCGAGTCGATGGCCCCACCCGGCGTCGATCTCGTGGTCGGTGCCCGCCACGACCCGGTCTTCGGCCCCGTGGTGCTCTGCGGGCTCGGCGGTACGGCGGCGGAGGCGCTTGCCGACGTGGCCCTGCGGCTCGCACCGCTGACCACCGCGCAGGCCGCCGCCATGCCCCGCGAACTAGCCGGCCGTACGCTGCTCGAAGGCTGGCGGGGCGGGCCGATTCTCGACCCGGAGGCGTTCGCCGCCGTCGCGGTCGCCCTCGGCGGCCTCCTGCACGCCAACCCCCAGCTGACCGAGATCGAGATCAACCCGCTGCGGCTGACCGCCCAGGGCCTGGTCGCCCTGGACGCCGTCGCGGTCGCGAGAGACCCGGAGGTGCCCGTTGGCCACGTCGATCAGTGACGGCATCGTTGCGTGGCCCGACGAGGCGGTCAACCGCTACGTCGCGGCCGGGTACTGGGCCGGGCAGCCGCTGGGCGACCTGCTGCGCGCGGCCGGCGACCGGAGCCCCACGGCGCCCGCCCTGGTCGACGGGCCGGTGCGATTCACCTACGCCGAGCTGCTCGACCGGATGGACGCCGCCGCCGGCCGCCTGCTCGACCTCGGCCTGACCGCCGGGGACCGGATCGTCGTCCAGTTGCCCAACGGGTGGGAGTTCGTCGTCCTCCTCGGCGCCTGCCTGCGCGCCGGCATCGTGCCGGTGATGGCCCTGCCCGGGCACCGCCGCACCGAGCTGGGCTACCTGGTCCGGCACTCCGAGGCGGTCGCGATCGCCGTGCCCGACCGGCTGCGCGACTTCGACCACCAGCGGCTCGGGCACGAGCTGGCCCGCGAGGCGCCCGGACCTTGGAGCGTGCTGGTCGCCGGCGATCGAGTCACGCCGGGCAGCGTCGACCTGCGCGCGGTGTGCGCCCCCGCCGCCGACCCGGCGATGGCGCGCGCCCGGCAGGAGGCCGGCCCGCCGGGCAGCAGCGAGGTGGCGGTGTTCCTGCTCTCCGGCGGAACCACCGGGCTGCCGAAGCTGATCGCCCGCACCCACGACGACTATGCGTACAACGCCCGGGCCAGCGCCGACGTCTGCGGCGTCGACGCCGCGACCGTCTACCTGGTGAGCCTGCCGGCCGGGCACAACTTCCCGCTGGCCTGCCCGGGGATCCTCGGTGCGCTGCTCGCCGGCGGCACCGTCGTCATGCTCCCCTCACCCGAGCCGGCCCGGGCCTTCGCCACGATCGCCGCGGAGGGGGTCACGCACACCGCGGTGGTGCCCGCCGTCGCCGGGCGCTGGCTGGAGCACGCGGCGAAGGGCGGCGCGGCCGAGCTCGCCACGCTGCGGGTCCTCCAGGTCGGCGGGGCGCGCCTCGCCGACGAGCTGGCCCGCCGGGTGCGCCCGGTCCTCGGCACGCGGTTGCAGCAGGTCTTCGGGATGGCCGAGGGGCTGCTGAACTACACCCGGCTGGACGACCCGGAAGAGACCATCTGTACCACCCAGGGGCGTCCCATGTGCCCGGACGACGAGGTCCGCCTCGTCGACGAGTTCGACCAGGAGGTACCGGACGGGCAGCCCGGTTCGCTGCTGACCCGGGGCCCGTACACGCCCCGGGGCTACTACCGGGCTCCCGAGCAGAACGCCCGGGCGTTCACCGCCGACGGCTGGTACCGCAGCGGCGACATCTGCCGGTCGACACCCGACGGCAACCTCGTGGTCGAGGGGCGCGACAAGGACATGATCAACCGCGCGGGCGAGAAGATCTCCGCCGAGGAGGTCGAGAATCTCGTCTACCAGCTGCCCGGCATCAGCCAGGTCGCCGCCGTCGCGATGCCCGATCGGGAGCTGGGCGAGCGGGTGTGCGTCTACGTGGTGCCGCAGCCGGGCCGGACGGTGACCCTCGACCAGATCCGGGCCGGCCTGGAGGCGATGGAGATCGCCCGCTTCAAGCTGCCCGAGCGGCTCCTGCTCGTCGACGAGTTGCCGAGCACCAAGGTCGGCAAGGTGGACAAGAAGGCCCTGCGCGCCGACGTCGCCGCACGACTCGCCGGCTGAGGCGTCGGCCTCGGCTCGCACGGAAATCGATCGCGCGCGGGCACGCAATCGATCCTCATCAATCGTATGATGGCCGAAACCACAGAGGTAAGCGCTTGCCTGGGGAGACGGTCATGAGATTCGTACGGTGGATGACGGCGGCCGTGGCGGCCGTGGGTGTGCTGGCCGCGACGCCCGCGTGGGCGTCGGCTCAGGGCGCGCCCGGCACGACGTCGCGGCCGATCCTGTCACCGGCGGAGGCGGCGCCGTTCACCCCCGAGAACTATCTGGGCTTCTCCGGGCCCTATGCCGCACCGGTGGCGGACCCGTGGCGGCCGCGGCCGATCGTGACCCGGCGCCACGACTTCGTGGTCGGGGGCCGCGGATTCTCCACCGTGCAGGAGGCGGTGAACGCGGCGTTCACGGCCGGCGGCAGCACCCGCCGCTACATCGCGGTCCTGCCGGGCACCTACCCGGGGACGGTCTTCATCCCGGCCGGCTCACCGCCGCTGACCATCTACGGCGTCGGCCGCCCCGCCGAGGTGCGGCTGGAGTTCACCGTGGACGCGACGCTCACCCCGGCCGCGTGGGCCGCGCTGGTCAATCCCGACGGGCGCTACGCCGAGGGCGACCCGGCCTGGGAGATGTTCCAGTCCTGCGCGACCAAGACCAGCACCAACGCCGGCCTGTGCGCCACGGTCGTCTGGTCGCAGAGCACCGACCTGCAGCTGAAGGGTCTGACGATCACCAACACCCTGCTGGACACGGTCGACCGCGGCACCCACCAGGCGCTCGCCCTGCGCACCGACGCCGACCGCACCCAGCTTGAGGACATGCGCCTGGTCAGTCGCCAGGACACCTTCCTGGCCAACGCGAACGACGTCACCCGGATCGCCCGGGTCTTCGTGCGGGACAGCTACATCGAGGGTGACACGGACTTCGTCTTCGGCCGCGCCAGCGCCCTCTTCACGCACACCCGCTTCCACCTGGTCTCCACCCGCAAGGACTCCGGCGGCGTGATCTTCGCACCCAACACCGACCCCCATTATCCGTACGGATTCCTGGTCGTCCGGTCACGGATCACCGCCGACGAGGGCTACCAGGCGGCGCCGACCGGCCGGCTGGGCCGGGCCTGGGACCAGGGCGCGGGCGCGACCGGCTACCTGCCCGGGGTCACCCCCAACGGCCAGCTCGTGATCCGCGACAGCACGCTGGGGGCCGGCTTCGCCACAGCGACGCCCTGGGCGCCTGCGGCCACCACCGCACGCCCCTTCGCCGCGCGCGTCGACGCCGGCCGCGACCTCAACGACATCACCTTCAACCGGCTCTTCGAGTACGCGAACCGAGGCCCCGGCGCGACCGGGTGACCGCGGTCCAGCGGTGACCCGTCAGTCCTGCCAGGTCAGCCCCGGTAGCGGTGCGAACCGATCCATCGCTGCCGGGCCGATCCGCCGGCGGGCCTCCACCGCTTCCCACTTCTCCAGGCTGCGGTGCAGTGACGTCAACGCCAGCTCGTCGAAGGACAGCCGGTGCGGCGACACCGTGCCGTCCTCAGAGATCTCGTCCGCGCCCAGTTCCCGGAGCAGGATCGCCCCGCGCCGGCCTGGCGCCGGCTCCCGCAAATCCAGCACCTTGAAGCTGGTACCCACCGCGAACAGCACCCGGTCCTGCACGTGGTACCCGCCGTCCGGCTCCAGCAGCGCGGTACGCCGACCCGTCAGCGACCAGATCACCACGTCGGTGTCGCCCTCCTGCGCCGCGCACGGCACCGTGAGCGCCGTCACGAAGCCCCAGTCCTTGAACGCCGGACGGTCTCGGTACAGGTCCCACTCCCGCGGTGCCGGCGTGGTGCGGTAGATCGTCGCGCCCCGGAAGGACGGAAGCCGGGACAGCCCCGCCAGCGCGCACCGGCCGAACGGCACGTGCGGACCGACGGTGGCGCTCCGGAGGCCGGCGTTGACGACCGGACCGTGCTCGCCCAGGAACGACCGGAGCGTCATGGTGTCCACCAGTGCGTCCTCCGCCGAGACCGAGTGGTCGCCCTGCAGCCCGGGGTGCTCCGCGATGATGCGCGACACCGGGCCGGCCGGCTCGGCGTAATCCTCGCTGAACATGTGCCGCAGCCAGTCTCTCTCCTCACGCAGTCCCGGCTCGGCGGCGACCAGGGCCGACGACTCCGCGTCCGGTACCGGTTGCAGCACGAACGCCCCGACCGGCTGTCCCGGCGCCGGCGGGTCCTGCGCGGGCAGCGACGACGATGGGAACGTCGCGGACGGGGGGCCGGAGAGGTCGGTCCGCATCGCGGTCGGCAGGGGTGGCGCCGGCACCACGAGCGCTTCTGTCATGACCGGCAGGTCCCCTCCGCCGGGCGCGTTCGTCGCGGCTGGGACGCCGGGCACGTCGAGCACCGCGGGAACGTCGGTCACAGCGGGAACCGCGGAAGCGGCCGGCTGAGCCGGCGACACCCGCACGATCGGACGCTCCGCCGTGGCGGAGCTCAGGGCGGAGAACTCCGGCGGGTCGACCGCTGTCGAACCCGGCGCGAACCCGGCGCCGGCCGGGGCGGAGCCGGGCGATGCGGTCTCGGGCACTCCCGGCGGCTCCGGGGCGTCGGCCGCGACGAAGTGGATCGGCGAGGACCCGTCGCCGGGACGGATCCGCATCTTCGTGGTGACGTTCTCGTTCAGCTCTCCGCCCGGCCACCCGGGTGCCGGCTCCGCTGGCCCACCCGTTACCCCGCCCGGCTGCGGCCTCGCCGGTTCGGCCGTCCGGCCGCGCCCGAACTGCGCGGCCTTCGACGAGGCGATGACGACGCCGAAGTCGCGGGCACCGATGTCGAGGCGGGCGGCGAGGTCGGCGGCGAGCTCGCGCATGCGCTGGGTGCGGGCCGCCGCCGCGCTGTCGTCGAAGAACAGCGCGGCCGTTTCCGCGTCGACGCCGGCGGCGCGGACGGTGCTGGCTCCGGCGGGCAGCTTCGGGGAGCGGACCCACAGGCCGGCCTGGACGACTTCGACGACCGCGTCGTGGGCGTACCAGTAGACGCGGTCGTCGATTTCCTCGGTACCCTCGATCGGTGGACGGTGCCGCACCACGGTGGGCCGGCGGGCCTCGATGCCCGGGCGGTTCGGGGTGAACCTGAGTTCCAGGGCGAAGGGTTCCCAGCCGAGGCCGCCGTCGGAGCGGACCGCCTTGATCGCGTAGCGCCGGGGGCTGCCGACCGGGACGCCGCTGTAGCAGACGACGGTGGTCTCGAGCGCGTCGGCGAGGGTCTGGCCGAAGGACAGGCCGGGGCGGCGCTGGACGGTGCCGTACTGCACGAAGCGGGCCCGGCCGCGGGTCTCGGGGTCGAGGTCGCGCCAGAAACGGATCACGTCGTCGATCTGCAACATCGGCGTGCCGGGGCAGCCGACCAGGACGGTCATCGTCTCGTCGGTGCAGGGGATGTCGGCGACCAGGCGGTTGCGGTAGCGGGCGATGGTGGGCAGATCGGTGGTCGGGCGGATCCACACGCCACCGGGCAGCGGTTCGATCTCGCCGGTCGCACTGGACGGCTGCATCTCGGCCACCGCGCCGTCCCATGGCGGCGACGGGTACCGCTTGCCCACCAGCACCGGTGGCTTGCCCCGGCGGAACTGCACCCACCCGCTGCCGGACACCGAGTCGACGAACAGCGCACCCGCGGCGCCGCGAACCAGCACACCGTCGGGGGCGACGACCGTACGGTTGAGCCGCTCCGACAGCCACTGGCCGACCAGCGCGGCCTTGCCCCGGTGCTGGCCGGTGGCCAGCAGCCGGATCCCGCGACGGCGCCGGGGCAGCACCGCGGCGATCGCCTCCCACGAGCTGGTGGGCAGGTCGGCGCCGAGGTCGAGCACGACGATGTCGTTCTCCTCGTCGGCGGTGACAGCCAGGGCGAGGTTCTGCGCCTCCGGGCTGATCTTGTCAGCGGCATGCAGCACCAGGGCGTTGCCGACGGTGTGCTGAACGAGCTCACCGGCCTCGTCGGCGCGGCCACCACGAAGCAGTCCTCGAATACCGAACGCCATGACGACTACCTCCCTCTCGTGAACCCGTCTACCCCCGGTCCGGGGGCGGATCAAGACAGACCTAGCCGACCGACGCGAGGCCGCCCTCGGCCCGGTCCGCCAGCCCGTACGCGGTCAGCCCGCTGATGTCCGCGACGGTGAGCGTGCGGGCAGCAGCGGTCCGGGCCAGCAGAGCCGACAACCGGTGGGCGGCGATCACTGTCTGCTCCGGCAGATCCGCCACCAGCCCGGCCAGCGCGGTACGGACGTCGTCGGGCACCTCGTGACCCCGCCGGACGAGATAGCGCACCGCGATCGCGGCCAGTTCCGCTTTGCTGAAGGCCGGGAAGTCCCACTGCTCGACGAACCCGTCACGCAGCGCGGGGACCTGCCGGAACAGCGCGGTCAGCGCGGCAGGTTCGCCGGTCAGCACCACCACCGGGTCACCGGGCGCGGCCAGGCTGGCGGCGAGCGCCTCGGCCACCTCGATCGGGTCGTCGCCCTCACCGGAGTCGTAGTCGACCACGAGGACCCCGCCCTCGGCGTCCCGGACGGCCTGCGCGACCAGGCTGCGGGCCTGGCCGGGCCACTGCGCGCACAACTCCCGGGTGAACGCGACCGGGACGACCTGGCCGGTGGAGACAACGCCCAGCTCCGACAGTGCCTGGGCGTAGAGCCGGGCGATCTCGTGGCGGCCGCTGCCGCGCTGCCCGGCCAGGATGACGTTGCCCTGGTTGGCGTAGCCGCGGCGGCGGTTCTTCATGTCGGCGAGTTTCAGCACGTTGGCGCCGGTGGCCTGGCGGACCGCGGTCAGCCCGGACAGTTCGCCGATGCGGCGCCAGGCGTGGCTCGCCTGCAGCGCGGCGGACGGGTCGGTGGCCGCATCCGGCTGGGCCTGGCTGGGCTGCGCGTCGCGCAACTGGGCCAGTTCCGGGCCGAGGTCGGCACCGGTGAGCCGGTTCAACTCGGTGTCGCGGGACGGCGGGGCGAGCGCCAGCCGGGACGCCTGGTTGTTCACGATCGCCTCGAACAGTTTCCGGGCGACGCGGCCGTTACCGAAGGTGGGTCCCTTGGGAACCCGTTCGAAGTAGGTGTGCAGCGCCTCGACGGCGTCGTCGGTCAGCTCGTAGTAGTGCTTGCTGCACAGGTTCGTAGCGATGGTGACGAGTTCGTCCACGCTGTAGTTGGGGAACTCGATCGTGCGGGTGAACCGGGACGCGAGACCGGGGTTGGAGTCCAGGAACTGTTCCATCAGCTCGGAGTAGCCGGCGACGATGACGACCAGTTCGTCACGCTGGTCCTCCATCATCTTCATCAGCGCGTCGATGGCCTCCCGGCCGAAGTCCGGCCCGGCCCCGCCGGAACCCGTGCTGAGCGTGTACGCCTCGTCGATGAACAGCACGCCGCCGACGGCCTTGGTGACCAGCTCGGTGGTCTTGATGGCGGTCGATCCGATGTACTGGCCGACCAGGTCCGCCCGGGCCGCCTCGATCATGTGACCGCGAGCCAGCACGCCGAGCTCGGCCAGCACCGCGCCGTAGAGCCGGGCGACGGTGGTCTTACCGGTGCCGGGTGGCCCGGCGAAGACCAGGTGCCGGCTCATCGGCGGCATCGGCAGGCCCATCCGCCGGCGCATCTCCGACATTTTGATCAGGTTGATCAGGCCGGTGACTTCCTTCTTCACCCCGTCGAGGCCGATCAGCGTGTCCAGCTCGCCGAGCGCGCCGGGCATCTCGCTCCGGTCGCCCAGCCCCTGCCCCTCCCCCGAGGGTGTGGCAGCTTCCTGCTCCGGCGCCGGCCGCTGCTCGGGTGCCGGGGTACGCGGGGCAGTCGCGCGGGCGCCGTCGTCCAGCGCGTCGACCGTCACCTGATGGCGTTCGGGCTGGTGTACCGGGCTGCCGCCACTGCCCCGGATCGTGCAGCCGGTCAGCTGGACGGGCTGGTCGGACTCGACGTGGACGCCGTCGGCCGCGCTGTCCAGCAGCTCGCACTCGGTCAGCGTCAGCCGGCCGGCCGGTTCCACCCGGACGCCGTGCCGGCGAGCGGAACGGATCCGGGTCCGGGTGGCGGTCAGCATCGCCCCGGCGCAGACCCGGATGCCGTCGGCCGGCGGTTCGTGGACCTCGCTGTCGCGTACCGTGGCCGCCGTGCCGTCACCGGCCAGCAGGCCGCCGCCGCTGAGCCGGACCGACGCGAGCGTGGCGACGGCTCGGCCGGAGAGTTTGATCGCGGCCTCGGCGCTGGTGGTGATCCGGGCGTCGGTGACGGTGACCTTCGCGTCGTCGCGCGCGTCGATGCCGGCGGTCTTGCCGGCGTCGAGGGTGACGCCGCGGAACTGGGCCTGGGCGGCGCCTTCGACGACGATGCCCTCACCCTGGGTGATCTCGGCCTGGAGCCGGATGAACTCCACAGTGGCCCCGGACACGGTGGCGACCCGCTCGGTCGTGCCGCGGAGCGTCAGGCCCTCGAACGTCGGCCGCGAGCCCGCGTCGGCGAGGACCCCGACCGGGGTGTCCAGGATCGTGCAGTCGGTGAAGTGCGGGGTCGCGCCGCCGGTCGCCTGGATCGCGATCCGGCCGGAGGAGGAGAACGTGCAGTCGGTGAAACGCGCCTGCGAACCCTCGGCGACGTGCGCGGACTGGGCGGTGGCACCGGTGAACGAGGACCGGGTGATCGTCACCTGGCCGGAGCCCCGCAGGAACAGGTCGACGTTCGCGCTGCCGGAGACGGTGAGCCGTGCGGCGGTGAGGCTGCCACGCTGCTCGACCACGACCGCCGGCTTGGCCGCGTCGACGATCTCGCACCCCTCCAGGACGCACACCGCGTCGCCGTTGACACACACGCCGTTGCCGGCGACCCCGACCGCACGGCACCGTCGCAGAGTGAGCCGGCCGGACTCGGTAACAACCACGGCGGACGACGCGACGTCGTCGAACACCGTGTCCTCGACCGTGCTCGGGCGGGCCGCGGTGACCACTATGCCGGCGCCCTTGGCGCTGCCGATCCGGCAACCGCGCGCGGCGAGCGAACCCTGCAACCGGGCCAGGATCGTGGTCCACGACCGGCCGTCCACCCGGCATCCGTCGAGCGCGACCTCACCGTGGTAGACGTCGACCGCGGCGAGGCTTTCGTCGTCGCAGCTCAGGTGCAGGCCGCTCACCGAGACACCGGCGCCGTTGACGACCAGCACGCTGCCGGTGGCCGCGTGCACCACCACGGTGTCCGGGCCGTCCGCCGCGACGATGCTGACCCGCTTGCTGATCTGCAGGTTCTCCTCGTACCGGCCGGCGTGCACCGAGATCGTGACGTCGTCACCGGCCCGGGCGATCGCCGCCCCGATCGTCGACAGCGCGCCGGGCTCACCGCCACCGACGACCAGCACCTGGCGGTTCATCGCTTCTCCTCCGTCTGCTCTGCCAGCCCCGGCACCGCACGGATCCGCAACCGGGCGGCCTGTCCCACCGTGCACGGCGGTTCGGCGTCGGCCCAGCGTTCGGCGTACCGGGTCAGGGAGGTGGTGGCCAGTTCGTCGAACGAGGCGCGGCTGTCCCGCACCCGGCCGTCCGGGCTGATCTCGTTCGCGCCGACCTCACGCAGCAGCAGCCGGCCGCGCTGGTCCCCGGCCGGCTCCCGCCGCTCAAGGATCTTGAAACTGGTCCCGGGCAGGAACAGCACCCGGTTGTCGGCGTAGTCGTCGTCATCCGGTTCGAACAACGCCGTACGGCGCCCGGTCATCGACCACAGCAGCACGTCGGTGTCGCCCTCGAGGTCCTTGCTCGGCTCCGACAGCGTGTTGAGGAAACCCCACTCGGTGAGCATCGTGCGCCCGGCCAGCAACTTCCACTGGTCCTCGGTCGGCGACGCGATGAACGCGGTAGCGCCCCGGTGCGACGGCAACCGGGTCAGACCCGACACCGTGCACCGGGCGAACGGCACGTGCGGTCCCTTACGGGCGGTCCGCAACGCCGCGTCGATCGCGCTGCCCCGGCCGGACAGGTAGAGCCGCACCGCGACCGAATCGGTCAGCGCGTCGTCCCGGCTCAGGCCGTTGCCGCCCTGCAGACCTGGATGCTGCGAGAGGACCCGGCTGACGGTGGACGCGACCTGGTCGTACTCCTTGCTCAGCGAACGCCGCAGCCAGGCCCGCTCCTCGGCGAGTCCGCGGCCCTGCATCGGCTGGGCCGACGCACTGCGCTCCGGTACGGGCTGCAGCCGGGCCCGGTCGGGCGCCGCGGGCCGCGGCCGCTCAGCGGGAGTACGGGCGGTGGCGGGCTCGGGCTGGGGCTCGGGCTCGGGCTCGGGCTCGGGCTCGGACGGTGGTGCTGTCGGCGCGGTCTCGGCGGGAAGCGGGTAGTCGGCCTGGGAGGTCATTCCGGCCGGGGCGGTGGCGGGCGGCGGGGCCAGCGGCAGTGGCGGGGCGGCGGGCGGCCCGGGCTCCACGATCTCCCCACCGGATGGTGCCTCGGCCCGTGCATCGGAGTGGAGAGGCGGTGCTTCGAAGGAAGGCGTGCTCGGCCGCTGAGCCCACCCGACCGGCTGCTCCGCGGGAACGGGCTGCTCCGAATAGACGAGCCGCTGCGGATAGGAGATCTGCTCACCGTAGGCGGGCTGTTCGCTGTGGGCGGGTTCCGCATGGGCGGACTGTTGGCCGTAGGCGGGCTCTTGCGCCAACGCGGGCTGTTGCCTGGGAGCGAGCTGCTCCTGGTGAGAGGCCTGCTCCTGGTAGACGGAGACCGGGATCGCCGGGCTGGTCGGTGCCGGCCGCACCGCCGCCGGTGCCACCGGCGCGGCGACCTCCGCCGGCACCGCGGCGGCCGGTGCCACAGCCGGCGGTGCCACAGCCGGCGGTGCCCAGGCCGCTTCCGCACGCTCGGCGGCGAAGTCCGGCACAGCCGCGGATTCCACCGCACCTTCGCTCAGCCGGCCGACCGCCAGCGACTGCCCCCGGCCCGCCGCCGCGACCACCACGGACGCCGCCAACAGCTCGGTGCGTTCGCGGGTGGCGGGGTCCAGCTGCGCCGCGACGTCCGCCGCGACGGTCCGCATCCGGTTGGCCCGGGGGCCGTGCGAGTCGTCGAAGACCAGGGCGGGTTTCTCGGCGTCGGCCAGCACCGCCCGGATCTGGTCGGCGTCACGCGGGACCTCACTGGGGCGCACCCACAGACCGGACTGGACGACCTCGACGACCGCGTCCTCGGCGTACCAGTAGACGCCGGAGCCCAGTTCCTCACCCAGCTCGATGGGGATCCGGTGGCGGATCATGCGGGGTGCCGGCGCGGGCGCCGCCGGGCGCTCGCGCGGGCTGTAGACCAGCTCTTCGGCGAACGACTGCCAGCACAGCCGGCCGTCCTCGTCGACGGTGAACAGTTGCGGTTGCGAGGGCGGGCCGACCGGCACCCCGGTGTAGCAGACCACCGGCGAGGAGAGCGCGTCGGCGACGGCCTGGCCGACCGGGTCGCGGCCGGGCACGTCGACCGGGCCGAAGCGGGCGAACCGCACCCGGCGGCGGTCGTCGTCGCTGAGCCGGCGCCAGAACCGGTTGACGTCGTCCAGCGGCAGCTTGCGGGTGCCGGGGCAGCCGAGCAGCACGACCATGATGCCAGGCTGGCAGGGCACGTTGCTGAGGAGCCATTCCCGGTGCCGCTCGACGGCGGCCTCGTCGGTGCTGTCGTGGATCCAGACGCCGCCGGGCACGGGCTCGGCGACTCCGGTCGAGCTGGTCGCCAGCGCCTCCGCGGCCAGCGCGTCCCACTCCGGGCGGGGGAAACGCTTGCCCTCCCACTGCGGCTCGCGGCCGGGCCGGTAGCGGATCCAGCCGGTGCCGGCGCCGGCGTGCACAAACAGCGCGCCGGCCGCAGCCCGGGTGACCTTGCCGTGCGGGGCGACCACGACACGGCTCAGCCGTTCCGACAGCCACTGGCCGACCAGGCTGGTGGGTTCGGCGTCGTCACCGCAGATCACCAGCCGGATCCCGGTACGCCGTCTGCGGGGCAGCGCCGCCGCGACCGACTCCCAGGTCAGGGCGGACATCCGGCCGGGCACGTCGAGCACCACGACATCGTGCTCCGGGTCCCGGGCCACGGACATCGCCAGGGCCTGCGCCTGCGCGCTGATCTGGTCACGAGCGTGCAGGACCATCGCGTTGCCGACGGTGTGCAGGGGCATCCCGCCCTTGTCACGCGCCGGCCATGCCGACATGAGAGGCATCTCGTTACCCTTCCGGCTCGGTGACGACGGCCGCACGGCTCAGCGCCGGGCCGCCCGGTAGGGCCTCGAGGAGGGTACGCGGGAACGGCACCTGGTACCCGTCGACGATCCCCAATGCCTTGGTCGCGTCCTTGTCGGTCAGGTGGTAGCGCTGCCCCTGGTCCGCGATGAGGTACGTGTCGGGAGCGCCGAACTTGGACGCCCGCGGGATGGCGTACACGACCATGCCGCTGCCGGAGCGCAGCTTGACCGACCCCTTGGCGAACTTGTCGAGACCGGCCTGGCTGGGCGCGGTCAGCACGACCTTGCTGGTGATGGCGTCGGGCCCGGACGGTGCCTGCTGCTGGCACAGCACCAGGCCGGTGCCGTCCTGCCACGCGGCCGCGCTCAGCTCGGTGAACGCGGTGCTCAGGCTCCGGTCGTCGGAGCGGGGGGTGGCGGCGACCGCGGCGGCGTCCAGCTCGACCGGCGACGTGCCGTTCGCGGCCTGCAGCACCCGCAGCATGGTCTGGTTGACCGGGGCGAGCCCGTCCTTGCGGAGCACGAAGAGTTGCTCGCCGCCGTTGGTCGCCTGCGTGAACAGCGCACCGACCTCGACGCCGCGGCCGCCGACCTCGACGGTCGCGCTGCCCGCGCCGGGGATGGCCGGCACGCTCAGGTCGTCGCCGGAGGGCAGCATGTCGAGCCAGGACACCGGGGCGGGGATCGCTACGGCGTTGGCCGCGCCGAGGGCGACCGGGATACTCGGGTCGCCGATCAGGTGCTTCTGCCCGCGCCAGATGAGGTAGTCCTTCTTGGCCGCGCTGACCAGCATGAACCGCCCGGCCGGCAACTCCACCGACTGCGCGCCCGGGTCGAGGTTGACGCCGATCTGGTCGGCTCCGGCCGGGTCGACGGAGCCGCCCAGGCAGGCCAGCCACGGCCCGCGAACCATGTCCTTGGCCGCGGCCGGCAGCACCTGCGGCGCGTTCGGGATGCCGACCGGTACGCCCTGCGGCACGCCCTTGAGCGAGTTGCGGGAGACCAACTGCACCTTCGGGCCGCCGCTGAGGATCATCGCGGACGCCATGTTGAGCGTCGGGTACAGCTGCCCGTTGGAGTAAACGTACCGGGTGCCGGTCTCCTTCTCGACGATGATCGCACCGCTCTTGCGCCAGGAGTCATTGCCGCCGGGGACGATCCAGCCGTAGACGCCGAAGCAGATGACCACGAGCAGGCTGATCACGATGCCCGCCATCAGGCCGAGCACCGTACGGCGCATCGGGTTCTCCGCCATCGACGGATCCCCCAGCAGCAGCGCGGAACTCATCCGGGCCATCTGGAACTGGTGCGCGTGGACGTGGTCGCGTTGGGTCTGCATGGTTGTCCTATCCGAACAGGCCGCGGGCCCACGCGTACACGTGCAGCAGGTGGAGGGTGATCGGGAGCACCGCGAGACCGGCGATGACGTCGAAGACGGTGGCGGTGAACTCCCAGACCGGCAGCAGGCGCCGGGGCCAGGGGCGCAGCGCGGCCATCACGGTCACGACGAGCAGCACGGTCAGGGTCAGCAGCACCACGATGAGCCAGCCGGTGGTGGCCATCTCGGAGACACGCAGCAGCAGCATGCCCACGCCGACGGTGCCGCAGGCGGTGAACGCGACCCGCTGCCACACGTTGAGCAGCACCCGGGCCCGGAGCAGCACAGCGGCGGTCAGGACGCCGGGCAGTGCCCAGGCCGCCCAGCCGCCGGCCGGCAGGATCACCGTGTAGAGCACCGGCAGCGCGATGCTGACGCAGACGATCAGCACGCTCAGGTAGTTCTCGGACTTGTTGGCCCGGCGTTCCATCTCCTCGGCCGGGTACGGCTCGATGTCGAACTGCAGCTCACTACCGGTCTTGGGCAGTTGCGGGCCGCGCAGCCGGCCGGCCCGCAACACCAGGTTGGGCGACAGCAGCACGATGCCGAACAGCACCGCGGCGGTCAGCGCCGCGGCGGCCGGGGCGTCCATGTCACCGAGCGAGCGGAACCCGACCAGGCCGTTGACGATGACACCGAGGCCGAAGACAGTCAGGAAGACCGGGTACGCGATGGCCGGCGCCCAGAGCCGCTGGATCAGCACCAGCATCAGGGCGACCACGGCCGCGGCGCCGAACCCGGCGCCGAGGGCGGGCTCGGTGATCCGCCCCGGCCCCCCGGCCACGACGTCCGTCATGGTGACCGCGGCGAGCCCGCTGGCGCCGAGGCCGAACAGTGTGGACACCGCGCTGTCGCGCAGATTGACGGCGAACAGCACCGCGGCCACCATCAGCAGCACGGCGAACGAACCGCCGAGGCTGAGCCGCAGCACGGTCAGGTGCGAGTTCGTCAGGACCACGGTGAGCAGCACGATCACGACAGCGGAGACGCCGATGAACAGCGGGCGCCGGTACTGCGGCTGCCACCGGTCCCGGCGCTGGTTCACCGTGTCGGCGATGCCCTCGGAGACATCGTCGAAGTGCATCTCGGGCAGCTGGTTCTCGACCGGGCGCAGGTAGATCCGCTCGCCCTCGAGCCAGTCCAGTGACTCCGGCGTGCCGGTCGGGTCGAACGGCTTGCCGCCCATCCGCTGCAGGATCCAGGACTCCTCGGGCCGGGTCAGGTCGGTGCCGGCCTGGTCGGCCGTGTGGTGCAGCAGCACGGGCAGCAGCGCGGCCACCGTGGTGCGGGCGGGCACGGCGAGATCCACCCGTTTGTCCGGCCCCTCCACCGTGATCCGGCACAGTTCGCCGTTCAAAGCGGTTGTCACGTAGCTCCCTCTCCACCACCGATCGACGGCACGGTCCCGCACCAGGCGAATCCGGCATCACACCGCGTTGTCGGCGCCGGATGACGACTCCATCATTCCGGTGGACAACCCTGAAAGCAGCGCCGATCGGGCCCACCATGACCGCATGGCACCCCGGTTGTGCCCCTTGTCCCCCCGCCGCCGTCCGGCCGGGCGCCCGTACGTTCGGACGTACCTGGCCGGATTTTCGCGCAGTCGCGGTGGCCGCCGGTCGCGCGGGGACCCGACGGTCCACCAGGGTGCGATCATGACCATCTTCGTGTCGATCGCCAGCTACCGGGACAGCGAGCTGGTGCCGACGGTGCTGGACGCGCTGGCCAAGGCGAACCGGCCCGAGCGCCTGCGCTTCGGCATCTGCTGGCAGCACGGCGAGGACGACGACATCACCCCGCTGCTCGACCACCCCCAGATCACCGTCCTGGACGTGAACTGGCGCGACACGGAGGGCGCCTGCTGGGCCCGCGCCGAGTGCATGAAGATGTACGGCGGCGAGGACCACTTCCTGCAGCTCGACAGCCATCACCGGTTCGTGCGCGGGTGGGACGAGATCAGCCTGCACCAGCTGCGGCAGGCACCGAGCGACAAGCCGGTGCTCTCGGCCTACCTGCCGGTCTACGAGCTCGACGAGCCGCCGAACCCCCACGCCGACCCGCTGATCCTCACCTCGTTCGAGATCGGCGAGGACAGCATCCCCCGGGTGACCCCCGTCCCGATCCCCGGCTGGCGGGACAAGGACCGGCCCGTGCGGGCCCGCTTTCTCTCCGGTCACTTCCTGCTCGCCGCCGGGTCGTTCGTCGAGGAGATTCCGTACGACCCGGAGCTGTACTTCATCGGCGAGGAGATCTCGCTGTCGGTGCGCGCGTTCACCTGGGGCTGGGACCTGTTCCACCCGACCCGAGTGGTCATGTGGCACAACTACGGCGGTCACTACCGGCGCAAACACTGGGACGACCACAACGACGGCACCGAGGTCAGCATGTCCTGGACCGTGCGGGACAAGCTCAGCCGGATGACCGCGCGCGGGATGCTGCTGCGCAACGCCGTCGGGCCGCTGCGCCTCGGCACCCAGCGCACGGTCGCCGACTTCGAGGCGTACGCGGGGATCAACTTCCGGGCGCGGACGGTCTCGGAGGAAGCGCGGGACGGCGTCGAACCGAAGGCGTGGGCGGCCCCGGCGATGGCGGCCGCCCCGGCCTGAGTCACTGCTCGGGCTGCTCCACCTCGCCGGTCTGGATCAGCCGGATGCCGCGCCGGGTGACCAGCTGCGCGCGGCCGGGCGGGAGCTTGCGTGGCGGCGCCTCGCCCAGGAAGCGGCCCTCGTCCTTCGGGTACGACAGCAGCGTCGCCGGGTTGCCCAGTTCCCACATGCGCCGGATCGCCGGGTCCATCATGGCCCGCATGGCACCGGACGTGCTCCGCGAGATGATCAGATGGAACCCGATCGCGGCGCCCTGGGCGATCATCGGCAGCAGCGGGTCCAGCACCGAGCCGGCACCCATCGGGCTGCCCAACAGCTCGTAGTCGTCGACGATGACGAACAGCTCGGGGCCGTCCCACCAGTCGCGTTTGCGCAGCC
>Ga0307516_10002034_pt1 | contig 27573 bp, 38 predicted proteins | sample 19_EM_MG_FD_203310 | JGI IMG/M metagenome (GOLD analysis project Ga0307516, IMG submission 203310) | Populus trichocarpa ectomycorrhiza microbial communities from riparian zone in the Pacific Northwest, United States - 19_EM | ecosystem: Host-associated > Plants > Roots > Unclassified | place...
GTTGAGTGAGCTTGCTGGCCTAGGATTTGTCTGACCGTCTGGTGCAGGACTACGTGTTGTCTGTTGCTGTCTCGCACGACGGACAATGGGTCGTGAGTGGATCGAAAGACCGCGGAGTTCAATTCTGGGACGCCAAGTCTGCGATCGTCCAATTGATGCTGCAAGGTCACAAGAATTCAGGTCCGTTATCCCCGGCCGATCCGACCCTGCCGCGCTCGCGTTGACATCCTTCCGTTCCAGTCATCTCAATTGACCTCAGCCCCGCCGGAAGCGTGTTGGCAACAGGTTCAGGCGATTGGCAGGCCCGCATCTGTAAGTTCGCATCTTCTCCGAACTCCGCACCGGTGGCTGACTGGTCTGTTCAGGGAACTACACTACCGCTTCCTAATCGCTGTCGTCTCCGAGTATCCCTAATTTATCCTGCATTCTCTCCTTTTCTTATCTCTTCTGCTATCGACCGATCTGTATGCGTATTTGCCATTTGAGAGGTTGTGTGAATAGGACGTCCAATCGAAAACTTTCGCAGCGCACGGCCGCATATATAAAAGGACATATCGAACCGTTACATGTCATCAACGCTCCACGAATAACTTTCGGCCCCTTGCCGTTTCCGTTCGTTCTGGCGTTGAAAGTATTTCCCCTCGAAGCCGTTGCTTCGGTCCACTCCGTCCCACCGGTATCCGGGTTTGATCCCGAATCGGTTCGGCGGAGGTGTCGGGCCTGTGTACTCCGGTCTCCGTGGGCCCTTGCCCCGTTTCTTCTGTGAGGGTCGTCAGATATTTGAGCGAACAGATAACAGACGGGGCGCACCGTCAGGAAAGCAGCAGCGGGGTCGTTCCACAATTCCTTCGCCTTCTGCTCCTCGTTGAGGTCTGCGTCGTCTGCGTGTCTCGCGAATCCCTTGTGCCTCTCCTTCTCCATCATCGCTCTCTCCCGCTCCTTCTCCTCGCGCTGAGCCATGCCCTTGCCCCACTCCATCTTCTTCGCCTCCTTCTCCTCCGCTTCCCGTTTTCGTCGCGCCGCCTCCGCCTTCTCTGCCTTCATGTCGATCTTGCGCCCCGACGCGTCACGGTACACCGTTTCCTGCTGACGGGCGTTCTCCTCCGCCTCTTCTGCCCGTTTCTCCTTCCCTGACGATTTCGGACCCAGTTTCTTGCGAAGCTGGGCCTTGGTCAGGAGACCGCCGGATACCGTTGGTGGCGCGTCTTCCACGACGCCTGCGATCTGGGGTAATTCGTCGATGGTGGGGGGAGGAGAGCCATCGTCACGAGCGACACCCTCTTGGATAGTCGTCCACCCACTGCCACCCTCACCGCTGTCAGATTTCGCGGTTCCGCTTTGGCCGCCTGACGGATCGAGCTTGCGTCGTTTAAAGCTTCGGTCTTTAACGACCACAGCGTCCTCGATATCGTCTTCCTCCTCATCCTCGGGAGGTGCAACCCACGAAGCGTCGTCGTCGATAACGAATCCCGAAGGACCAGCCCCAGAACCAGACCCAGTTGAGTTCGCGGTGTTAGCCTTTCGCTTTTTCTTCTTTGTAGCAGTCGTGCGAGCGAGGATAGCGTCGGCTTTGGGACCAGTCATGTATTTCTCGGCTAGGTAGGCTCTCATTGAGGCTGACATCGTAGAGGTGGGAAGGGATAGGTGTGTGTGGATGAGCGGAGGTGATGGAGGATGACTTTGTGTATTTGAAATGAGCTTTGGGTTCTTCCGTTCACACGAACACTTCCTCCTCCGAGCCCCGATCCCGATCATGAATCGCTTAAAGCGAAGGTTAGCCGGTGACCAGTCTTTCATAGTAGAGGGGGGTGAGTTACAAGTATAACACATGAAGGAGTATATTAACGATACATACATCGGATCCAACCGCCATTATTCAGGGCCAACGAGAGACAGAAAGCAAGGGAAAACATGATAGATAGCCGACAATATTGTAACGTATCCAAGAAGGACGGAGAGAGAGAAAAAACAAGAAGGTAAACCCAAATAAATCCAGTCAATAATAAGTAGATAAAAACGCAGGGGAACGGTCACGGTTTCCATTGGGGTTTTCCACTTCCCCCGCCTTTGGTACCAGCCCCAAGGCTCTCAGCTCTCCACTCGTTGACGCTCTGCACACTCCTCGTGGACGACCTCAGACTTGAAACACTCTCGTCCAGTATCTCAAAACCCTTCACCAGATCCTTCACACTCCCACCGCTCTGTCTCCTGTCGTTCGTGAGACTCTTCGGGACTGGCACAGGCTCGGATTTCGGTGGTGCAGGTCGAAGGTCGACCAGCCGCCTGGGCTGCATCCTTGGTTTAGGGATCAAAGAAGGCTTTGGCGGGACAGTGTGCAGCTCCACTTGGTCTTTCGGGTGTGTCGGTTTTGGAGGGAGCTTGGCTGCGGGAGTGACGATCGTACCACGCTCCTTCTCGAATAGCTCGGGTGGGGGCAACGGAAGACAGTTTTTGTCAGTGTCTTTGGGCGGTTCTCCGGATGTACCCTTCGACAGGAGGGGAAGGTAGGAAAACAGCGGGGAGGCTAACCGCCTGAACAGGCTCGGTGAGTCCGGTGGTGCCTTGACGGTAACCCCCGACAATGAACCTGAAGGTTCACCACCAGCACCTCGGCTGATCGACACCGCCTCACCCATAAGGTGCGAGTACCGCGGCGCCAGTAATGTTGCAGGTAACCTGGAGTTCCCCTCATCCAATCGGTCGGCAACCCGCCGAGGCCCGATAGGCGTAAAGTCCGGAATTTCCATATGCCCCGACTCGGAAAACGGCGTCTGAGATCGACGGGGCGTCCCAGGGGCGCCTTTCCCCGCTCTTTGCTTCTTCTCCAAAGCACGAACTCGTTTCAGGATATCCCTCCTGTGTCACAGCCGATCAGCTCGTGTTCGGAATGGTGGGAGAACGCGAACACCAACCTCATCCATGAAGGTCCCAGACCAGCAAGAACGGCGTCCCCACCGATAACTTCCACAAACCGGCTCACAACATCGTCTAACCGTATATCTGTGACGTCTGCCAGAGACCCCTCAACCATACCCATCTTCTCTGCTGTATCCAGTCGCTCGTCAGTGAAACAAGCATCCAAGATCTTCCAATCGTTCTTCCCCCATTCTCTCGGCCCTGTTGGATCAAACAACCGACCTGGGTCGATGTATCTGGAATGTGAAGTGGATGCCACAGTGGGGTTTGTCCGCATAGGAGTCATGAATCGCTCATTCCCAGCGAACGACTTCTCCAACTCGGTTTCTGCTTCTCGGATAAGATCAGGCATGACCGCAGGACTGACTGGCCTGACGAAGGAGCCGTCTCTTGAGCCTTCCTTGGGGCGCCTACGCGGCGACATTTTCGAGATCCCCGATCCAACGAGGTTCCGTCTGTGCGCACGTTTGACGAGGTCGTAATCGTGCTGTGCCAAATCGTCAGCGGACTCTTCACCACCAACAGCTCAGCGCCTTACGAGTTTCAGAATTGCAGCGGCCTTGGCGGCAGCCATCGGGTCCTCGCTGCTGATCTTTATCACGCCGAGGTCGATCACATCATCATCACCCTCTTCCTCCGTGTATTCCTCCGGAACATCGAGCTGCTCCGGGTGGAGTGCCCGTTGTGAGAGCCCGACGACTTTACTGTCGTCATCGTATTCCGGAGCCTGAGATAGTGCGCGGTCGACAAACCGTTCCTCATCTCGTTCCATGTCTACGACGTTGCGCGCAGGACTATTAAAGATGGACGGGTGTTGTGGCGGAGGGAATTGGACCTTTGAGCTACTCGCTGTGGAGGTCCTCTTGGGAAAAAACCTGATAAATGGAACAGGCTCCCCTTTGGGGGGACGGATAGGTGTCTCGTAACTATGGTCAGGGGATGACAGACCGTCGAAGTCGAACATCGGTTGGATAGTGGCGGGGATTAATACCTGACGGACCGCAGAGGCGTTTGACGAAGCAGTCGCCTCCCCCGGCACAGTGTTCTGGTCTGAGCCAAACAAGCCTTCTTCGGCGTCGTGGGTCGTTGTCAGCTCAGCGATGTCCAGCTCCGGTTGTTCCTCTGGTTCCTTTTCAGGTTCCTGTGTCTCCCCGTGCATCTCTTCTTGGGTTTCTGCAGGTGTAAGTGGTGAGGACCACCGGGATTTACGATCCGTAGGATAAGGGAACGGACTGATGGGACGACCCCAAGCTTCTTGACGTTCCCTCTGGACCGTCGTCGGTGGGTCAGGCTTGGTGGGAACCACAAAAGAGGTGAACTTTCCGGTGTATTCTCCCTCTTGGTCGAATGTCGGCTCCTCGTTATCGGACGACTCGGTCCACCCTGAAGGTCCTTCTTGCCAGATTGGCTCTTCGGGTCGCAATTCGGGGCCCTCGGGCGTCATTGAATCCGACGTAAAGGGCATGGGAGGGACATCGACGTTGTCCATATCGACTTCACTCCATGGGCTAGAAGTGGGGAGCGTCGGAGGTTCATCAGGGGGAGGTGGGGTCTTCTCACGGAGTTCTGGTGAGTGTATGGGGGACGTTCCTCTCGATTGCTTCGGTAACGATCTCGCTCTACTGCTCCTGCCAGGTCCACGAAGTAGAAGGGGGTCATCTGTGGGTGAAGGAGGGGGAATTGGCGCGTTGAGGTCAATTTCAGGGGGCTCTTCTTTGATCTGCAACTTGAGTTGTTTCCCAGTTTTCTTCTTCGTTTGTCGCTGTTTCTTTTTCTGCGCGCTGGCTGGTTGAACTATGATTTCGCGGGGTGGGGTGAAGCGATCGGTTGGGGGTTCGTACGGAGGTATAGGGGTGGTCGATCTTCGATTCCTGGTCGTGAGGACGTGCCGCGCGTATGAAGGGCCAGGTGGTAAATAATCAGCCTGTGGATTTAAAGCGTGGGGAGACTTTGCGGTCGCGTTTTTGGTCGGAGAGTCGTGAATGGGGGAGTCCGAGTCTTCGTCGGATAAAGGTGGGGATTTACTTCGCCGTGATTGTTTGCGCGCTTTGGGATTTGGAGTAGATGGTTCGCTTGTGGTGGTGGTGTTAGATTCCCCGGTCGAGTTTAGCAGAGAGGATGCAGGTGCTGGTCTCTTTCGCTTTGAGGCAGGCTTCAGAGGCGGTACCTCGACAAAGACTGTTGATTTTCTCGTAATCAATATACGGCACAAGACGCGGCGTGAACTCGAGCATACCAGATGACTAGAAGCAAAATAAATGTGGAGATAAGATACACGTGCCAGACGAACAAGAGATAACTCACCTTAGATCTGTGGTCCCCATTCTCTGGAGGCGGGCTGATCATCGCCGGGCTTGGCCCAGCGGCATTACGATCACCAGCTTTGCCATCGCCACTGCTAGAAGGAGGGCTCGGAAGCCCAGAACCGGTGTCTGTCTTCTTCTGTGTCCGCGTGCTTCGTGTCTTCCGCGCAGTCATTCTGGCACCAGCCGTAAGGTTGAGAGGACCCGTTAAGTAGCGTACACCTGCCTTGCCTACAAACGATTAACCGAAACAAACCGAACAAACATGCGCAAACAGCGCGTGTTCCGGTCATGTGATGAAAGCTCAATGATGCAGCTGAATCAGGTTGCCGACGCTTTATCCTGTTCGACGACGATCGATGGACTGGAAAACCTTCAAGTTCGAGCGTGTTTTGAATCAGGGTGTGCAGAGCGGGTCTTCGTGGATCCACTCACTCTGAGGCCTCCCCCCAGATCCGGTATCGCACGCGATCTCGTTCTTGGGGACCCTCCCAAACACGGAGGGTGCTCACGAGCCTGCGATCGTTCGGATAGAGAAAACAGCTCTGCCTGAAGCATCTGCTGCAGAATTCGCTCAGATCGTCCACGATGTAGAGAAGATCGAACACAACGACATCGTTCGTCATTGATCCTTTCAGGATCTCAGGGTATCTTCTGATGACACCTGCGATTAGTACTCTTGGTACTTTGGTCGTCTCAAGTCCGTCCGAGACATCAAGATAAACGTCATCTTCCCTGCGACTGAAGTTCACATTCGCAAGGTCTGTGTTTTGGTTTCCGGCTGCACGTTCCGTCCACTGATGCAATCGATGATTCGCAGTATTCTAAGCAGGACATCGTTCTCGTCCAAGAGACACCCGAACTCTACGAACGTGTGGTGAAACCCTTCATCACCGCCTTCCCTCCTTCTCGAACCAAGTGGGTCGACGAGATCGTCGCAGGGAGGAAGGAGGGTGATAAGGTCCTTCACCGGGACGATTCCGGCTCATTCGGATACATGATCATCCCGGATATGAAGTGGAGCCTCGAGACCGTATCCGATCTGTACCTCCTGGCTCTCTGCACTTCCAACGACATAAAGAGTCTTCGTGATCTCAGGAAAGTACACGTACCAGTTCTTAGGAACATCAAGGACGAGGCGATGAGGGTCGTCAAAACCCGCTGGAACAACAATGGGAAGGGAATATCTTTGAGGATGTTTATTCATTACCAGCCGTCGTACTGTGAGTCTCCTCACCTTCCGCAGCTACCACTTGCTGACCTGGGGGTGTCCAGACCATTTCCATATCCACATCGTGAACGTCAACCATCCTATGGGGTTCGGCATGGCCGTTGGCCATGCGCACCTTCTTGATGACATTATATCCCTGGTGCGCGTGCTCTTGCTTATGTGATTGGCCCGTCTGACACCAGATCTGCAGCTTGAGTTGAGTCCCGATGACGGCCCCTCTATCATTGAACGCATGACATTCACTTATGGTCTCGGTGAACAACACGGATTGTATCCGCTCCTTGCTGGAGCAGAATAAGTAAATTATTCATAACTTACTGTATTTTTTACAGGACTCAGGATTATGCCTGAGTAGTACCGAAGCAATGCTTCGGTTGTAGCCCTAGAACTAGCACTGGAGCGCATCACCCTCTCTGTATCCCATACCGTTGATCGAAATATGTACAAGTCCGTTCCGTCGCGAAAGTCTCCGTGACCGCTTTCCGAATCCGGAAACTCACCACTTCCGCTCACTCTCCCTCATGGCTCTCAACATCTGGAAGGTGACGCCTGAAAGAACGGCAGTGCGCCTCGTTCGCGCGATTCTGAAGGATAACCCTTCACCGTTGACGACGAAAGAGATTTTCAAGGAGGCCATTCGACGCGAAGCGGAACGGGAGTACTCTCATCCGCCCACGGTTGTTACAGGTACTTCCGCCCTGCAGCCAGCGAAATTAGTGGGCAAACGCGGAGTCGTGCGTCCCCCACCACCACCCCCTCCTCATCCGGACAATGCCATTCGTTCAATAAGGTGCGTGCGCATACACCTTCGAACGTGCTGTGCCCGTTCCGGGTCCGAAGCTGATGTTTTCTGTCCTCACTCTCGTTTAGGTACCTCAAAACCGTAGTGCTTCCACATATGCGGGATAATATCCAAGAAATCGAGAAAATCCACGCCGCTCGAACCCTGTCCGACGAGGAGATTCAACACAGGCTAGCCACAATGAGCAAATCCGCTCGGAAGGCCAAGGGTGACTCGCTACCGACCAAGACGGATATCTGGTTGTGGAGGGCGAAGGAACGACCTCCACCGCCCCCTGCCCCGAAGAAGGGGAAGCCTTTGTTTGGTGCCGAGGTTGGGGTCGGTGAGGATTGGTCACATTTGAACAAGCGGAGGCAGCGCGCGAGGGAGGGGAAGGTCGCCAGAGATGTTACCTGGTTGAAGGACCTTCAGAAGATTAGGCGGGAACGGGTAGTCCTCGAGAACGCGGTAGGGAGGGGGCAAACGGCTTGATCGATTATGCGTATATAGCTTAACCTGAAACTAATTTCTACGCATAGACAAACAGAGGAAAAGGCATGGGGGAGAAGAGAGAGAAGGAGATCATAAAGATTTGTGGAAACTGCCCTGGCGAGTAACGCCTGAGACGTCGAAGGCATTGGCATGAAGTCATGAGGTTGGGTTACGAGAGGAACGTATAACCAAGAAGAAGGAAAAGCAAGAGAGACGGAAAGAGAACAGGGGACTTAGTACAACAAATCGGTCAGAACATGGGCAACCATTCGAACAGCCTCAACCACGGCCGCCTTATCCTCCTCGTGAACCTTGGGGAGAATAGTCATGTTGAATCTGTCTGGATGCCACCTCTTTAGTTCGTCCCTCGTCTTCCTGGACCTTTTCTTTGCGTTGGGCTCCTCGTGGAGAGGATGCGTGAAGAACTCCAGGATATTCTGGGGCTGGATTTGACTAGGGTGGGTTGGGATCATGTTGATGACCGGCCAGGGGATCTGGGAGAAGAAAATGAGATGAACCGCACTGCCGTCGATGTCGACGCCCGACCGAAGGAGCTGCCACTTCTTCTCGTAGAGCTCGAACTGGTCCTCGAGGGGGGGATGTTGTTCGGGTTCGGGCTGTTCCTGCAGCTGCTCTTGCGGTTGTTCCTGTTGTACGTGTTGGCCTGGATTCTGCTGTTGCTGCCCCCCGGGGAAGTGTGCCTTCACCAACTCCTTCCATCGGTGGAGACTCTCCTCAACCCGAAGGCGTCTGGTTTTCTCCTCTTCCACCTCCTGCGCCACGTGGTCCCTCTGGTTGCAAGCCTGTTGGATGACATCGTCTGCCTCCCGGAGGCGCTTCTTTAATATGGCGTTATCGCATAGCAGGCCGACCTCATGGTCAACCGCCAACTTCAGGTACCTCCCCTGCTTCCGATACTCTTCCTCCCTGTGTCTCTGCTCCCGGTCCTTGAACACCCTCTGAAGCTTGGAGTGCATCCTCCCAGCCTTCTCGCGAGCCAATTCGTCCACGGCGGCCACTTTCTCCCTCTCGAGCTGGGCCAACCTCTGGTCCTTCCACCTATCGGCCCTCTCCTTTTCTTCGCGTCTCTCTAACTCCTCCATCTTCAGCAATCTCTCCCTTTCCTCACGTTTCTCCAACTCCTCCAACTCCCGCAACCTCTCCGCCTCGGCAGCTTTCTTCACCTCCACCTTCCGCAACCTCTCTGCCCGGTCAGTTTCCTTCCTCAGCCTCGCCTTCCTCACCGCAGCCTGCCCCTTCACCCTCTCCGAGACCTCCTTCATGTCGAACTCGCCCTCACGTCTGTCTTTGTCAAATATGAGGGATTCGAGCTCGCTCATGACGAAGGCATCGTGCTCATTGGTCGTTCCATGGTTGGTTAAAAGTTTGTACTGGTCGCGGAGGGTTCCTCCAGCCTGAGCGTTGTCGGCAGCCTCGGAGTCGCGATCGTCGCGCTTGCGGCCCCCCTTACGCTTGTGCTTCGAAATCTGACGGAGGATTGTCTTCTCGAGAGGATCATCGGGAAAGCCAACAGGTACGGAGAGGGTGGAGTTATGTCTGGCGAGCTGGTTGTATCTCTTTCGCTTGACGCGACCTTGCTTCCGACCTTTGGGAATCTGACCGTTCGGTGCAACGTGGGTGTGGGTTGTTTTTGGAGGTGCGGGAGCCACGTTTGGGGAAGGTGTGTTGGTGTTCCCATGGACGAAGGAGCTCGAGGGACCGAGTATGGTGGGCCCCCCACGGGCATGGGAGAGGTTGGTGAAGCAGCGGTTGTAGTGTCTGCGGACTATGCTAATCGCGCGACGTAGGAGTGCTCGTCCGTGGATGGCGACCATGATAGGTGAGGGTTATGTGGTGGTTGGGTTGTGGTGAAGTGCGGCGGGTGGGCGAAGAGAGGGAGGGGGTGTTCGCAGACGAACGTGAGGAGGAAGGCGCAAACGGGGGACGTCTTGTGTTTTTGTACCGAGGCGGGTTCGGGTGTCCCGAAAATTTTGGGCTCACGGCCGGACGTCTAATCACAGACAAACACAAACCTACACACGGCCGGGTATGGGAGCACAATGGTCTCCCCTGTTCCGCAAGGCGAATTGGTGGGCCAGGTGTCCCACCTTTCCCATAATTGGAGGTCCAACGGGCCAGCGTGGGGAAGGCAGCCAAAGATCGTAACCCATTTTCACGTCAGAAAGATCCTGCGGCGCCTGAGAGCGATGTGCTACGAGATGGACTTCTTCCGCGCGTTCACCCGTTTGATCGCATCAGGCCGTGGGTTGGTCCAAGCCATGGGTCTGCCGTGCCGTGCTAGGACTCCGAGTCACAACATGGGCGACGGGAGCGGTGGCTCACGTGACGTGGTCCCCTTCAGGAGAGACAAAGCAAGGGCTGGTCCGTGGTATATAGGACAAAGAGAACACGGCCCTTGGGGTTGTTGGATAACTTCCACCATCCACAACGAATACACCACTCACTCGACCACGTCTTTGACCAAACTCCATTCACGTCTTCTATCCCGATGCCGCCATACCCCACCCGAAGCTACGTTCGCGCGCATCCGAGCTTTCAGCTCAATGACGGCGGCGAAATTGCCACTCATTCACCCACCAAGCGGTCGCCGTCCAAGCGATCACCATCCAAACCGTCCCCGACCAAGAGGTCCCAACGAAACGCCGCTCCTCCAAAACGACCCAAAGTCAAAGTGACGACGTTCCCTACCCTTCGCGAGGGTTCGGTCCAACCCACGCCTCAAGTAAACGACCCGACCACTCCACAGACCTGGAACCCGCCTGCCAGCGAGGACTTGGGCCGAGCACCGAGGAAGTTGAGGAGAGCTTCGGGCGCCATCGGGGGTGGGATCGACAGAAGCCAAAGTTGGCTCGCGGCGCGCAAGGGGATCCAAGATGATGTTTCCCCGTTGACTTCCATGGCACCCGGAAGACTCTCGATCCTCCCGGAGGCAGAGGGTGAGGACGAGGGTATCATGCAGAGGGAGTACGCGAGGTTGATGGAGAATCGTGAGGCGGCGAAGAGGGTCCAGGAGCGGTGGGAGCGGGGCAAGGAGAACCGCATCATCACAGGTCCTGACCCGGAGAACAGCATGGATGTTGACCAAGGAGCCTCATCCGCGGTCAGTTCCGACTTTCCGGCCACCGCTCGTGGCGTGAAGAGGGTCGATACCGAAGAAGTGTTCAACTAGAGTTATTAGCTGTAGTTTCTTCCGAGGATGTGTGTACCATAGGCACTGACATGAATATGGGATCGGATCCGTTCGACCGGCATCAACCGGTCTTTTCTTCCTCACCACCATGCAGGCGTCTCCTCCAAAACCCTGGGAGCGTAATCCCTCGTCGACGGCGACGCCTCTCCCGGCGTCCACCTCGGTAACGACCCCCGTCGTGACGTCGACCCCGACCAGTCAACCGTCATTGTCGACGACGACGACAGCTGTTCCATCAGTCCCATCACGGCCAGCAACCTTAACCACAGCAGCGGCCACCAATCCTTACTCACCCCCTTATTCCGGCTACAACTCGACCTACAACTCGACCTACAATTCACCCTACTCGCGACTCGGAACCGGGTATTCTCCCTACGGCAGCAGCATGTACGGAGGGATGACGGGATACGGCGGTTATGGGGGTTATGGGATGAACAGCATGTATGGCGGTATGCCCGGGATGGGTATGGGAATGTATGGGCCCATGCCCTACGATCCTATGAACCAGTCTCTTGGTCAAACCCTCGAGAATACCACCCAGCACACGTTCGCCCTTCTCCACTCAATCGTGCAAACTTTCACCGGTGTCTCGCAAATGCTCGAGTCGACCTTCATGGCCACACACTCCTCCTTCTTTGCTATGGTCGGCGTGATCGAACAGTTCGGTCAGCTGAGGAACGCTCTTGGTAGCGTTCTGGGTCTCTTCGGACTGCTGCGGTGGATGAAGGAACTCATAACCGGTCGACCTTCGAATCAACTCGGGGGCGAGTTCAGAGAGTTCATCAATGGGAAACCCGTCCAGGGTCCATCACCTCCTCCCGGACCAAGGCCAAGCCGCAAACCCCTGATCATCTTCCTCCTCGCCATCTTCGGTGTTCCATACGCGATGCACAAACTCATAAAGATCTTATCCGAGCGTCAGCAGCAGCAACAGCAGCAGGGACAGATACTGCCACCGCTTGACCCGACCATGCTCACGTTCGCTCGCGCTCTCTACCCCTTCCAGCCTACCTCACCCGCCGAATTGGAGTTGAAAGAGAACGAAATCGTAGCTATCATGGGCAAACTCGATCCCTCAACAGGCACCGAGGTCGACCCACGCATGGAAGTCGAGACAGACTGGTGGAAGGGAAGGACCAGGGATGGGCGAGAGGGCTGGTTCCCGAGAAAGTGGGTTCAGATCATGGAGAAGAAGAGGCCTGAAGCACAACCGCTGCCCCAACCCAAGGTAGTGGCTTGACGGACATCCTTTCACCTTTTCCCTTCTTTTTCGACTTTCCCGATCACATTTTCCGTCTTGCTCACTGTTCGTGCTCATCTTGTCCTGGATCTTTCCATTTCGTGTTATGCGTAATTATATTAGGTACTTATGATACACATGGTAGTTGTACGCGCGAGTCGTGGTGGTGTCCGTTGGTACATTTGCTCTCAAATTCAGATGCGTTGGCCCCTTGAGATGATGTACCTTGGAATTGAAGGTGAGATGAGCGTGCGCCGTGTTTCCGGGGTCCATGCTTACCAGGAGTGGATTACACCCGGAATCCATCCCAAACACCAGAGGAGAATGTTGATGCAGAAATCTGCCGAGGGCATCTGTCAGGTCGATCCGATGACGTCACAGATTGGGATCTGCGTACCGGCTCCAAGGCCACGCTCTGGAGGGGAGGCGTAAGCGAGAGATAAGATGCATGCGGGGTAACTTACTGAGTAGGACGGGGATGGGTGGGATGAATCTGATAGAGACCCGAGATGAAAACGTTGGCGCACGCATCGGAGAGGGGTTAACTTACATGGCGAGGAAGTAGAGGCACATGTCGGAAGTCGAAGAGACTCCCGACGTGTTCTGGGCAGGAACACAAACGACGTTGGGCTGGGTTGTGGGGGTGGTTCCGGCCGGTTGAGACATGATTCTGTCGCTGTGTGTGTGGGTGGAAAGTGTGAGACCGATTCGAGTCCGGCTCGTTAGCTTATAAACGGTCGGCGGGTGGAGCTCGGAGGGTTCAAATTCGAAATTCGATTGTCCTGTGCGCGTCACACTCGACGCATGCGCAAGTCGCAGTGAGACGGAGCCAGAAGGCTGAGATACCCCCAGTGCTGCGCGCTGAGGCTACGTCGGAGTCCCATCTACTGCGAAAGTATCATCGGCCGGGGATGAGGGAGTGCCGTGCCCAAGTTACCGGATTGGCCGGTGGATAAGTCCGCAATTTCTGTCAACAAAAGTTCCCGGTCGGAGGTCCGCCATGTCTCGGAGACTCGAGCACTCACGGTTGCTCCGCCGTGGGAAGACCGGAACACGTGGTTTACGATTCCGTGGCCGTGACCACCGTCGCGTCTTGGATCTCAAGCTCAGACCACGAACCAACGCTCGCCATGAGGTTTAGCGTACCACGGTCTTTGTCCCCGTCCCCTGTACGAAGAGAACGGTAGCTGGCCGCTTTGTCTCCCGCTGCGTTCTCTTGGATCTCACCCCAAACCCCACCACATTAGGTCACCTCGCAAGAGCGGCACCTTCCGCCCTCCGTCCGTCTCATCAGACTCAGAAGGGGATGGCGACAACTCTACTTCAGATAGTTATGGCGATACCTCTGAACCCGAAGTCTTTCCCTTGTCCGTGTACGCACCGTTGCCACAACCCGATCGCGACGCCCGCTGACTCAGCCATTGCAACAGCTCCTCATCGAGGAAGGACAAAAGTGTAGAAGAAACGAATTACATCACGGAAGCCATAGCTTCCATTAGACTCGCCGTATCCCACCATGACCCCTACGAGGAATGGTCCAACCAAACGAGGCGGGAGGCACGGGTACGTTCCCCTGTTCATCACAAAAATCGAACCCCACCGTCAACCCGTCGTCTAGCGAACGGCACGGATGGAGCGGTTACAACTCACCGGAGAGCAAAGAGCCAAGTTCGAAGCTGCACGAGCTCGGGATGCCGAACACCTGATTCAGGTACACCAAAGGGCAAAGCGAGAAATCGAGGAGCGCATTGCTCTCGTGGTTACCAGGAGACAGGCCTTCAAACAGGGCGTGGATAACACCACACAAGCTCGAGCCAAGAAAACGAGGGACCGGATCGAAGCCGTCATAAAGTTCGAAGAGGATAAGCAGAGAGAGATCCTCGAGAAGCAACGACTGGCCAAGGAGGCAGAAGAGAGGAGAGTGCAGGAGGAGGAGAGACAGAGGCAGATGGCTATCGAGAAGCAGAAGGAAGAGAACCTTCGGCAGGAGCTCCTCAAGGCCAAGCAGGATGCCGAGAAACAGAAACAAGAACAAGAAGACAAGGAGAGGTCGGAGAAGGAGGCAACACATGCTGCGCTTGGTCTTTCAACTCCCTCCAGCGATTGGCGGATGGCCCGAGATTTATTGAAGGTACGGCCATTTTTACCACCCCTCGACCATACGGAATCCTGACAACTACCACAGCGGGTCAAGGCTGGGCCGCTGACGAAGGTGAAGGCGAACCGAGAGGTGAAAATGCGGTGGAATCGGATCCGACGGGAAATAACCCCCAAGATCGGGCAGCTCACCAACGATAACGAGGTCATCCAACGTGTTGTACGTTTCGCCCGTTCGCGGTTCGGCCCACCGCATTGCTCACAAACTCTCACAGTGTAAAGGACTGCTAGATCTATGTCACATCGGCAACTTTGGGGGCAACCACGACCTCTACATGGCCGTGTTGTATTCGCTATCCAAGGCCATCCTTCTTCAGGCAGAAGTAGAGGTCACCGCAGAGAAACGGAGCGCCGTTCCCCTCGCACAGGTGACATCGTTCTTCGTCCAAAACCTGGAACGTTTCCCCCAAGTATTCTTCATGAAACTCGTCCAACGCACGGGCGGTTGGCCGATCCCCGTGAAACCACCTCCCGAAGAAGGCATAGAGTACTCGAAGCTGGCTGGGTTCAGGGAGGATGAAGGTCTTCCAGAGTACACTTCGAGGGTGGCGGGTCTTATGAGGGTTTATTTCCACGTGCTCATCACGCCCACCAATCAACCCACCAACCCGTTCTTCCGACCCACAATGTATTGGACCTACTTCGCAAGGCTGATGTGCAACCGTGGTCTGCTGGAGAGCGGTCCGGTTGGACCAGAACTATTGGCCAGTGAGTACAGTTTGTCGTGCCACCCCCTCGTCTTCGTTGAATCTCACCCTGTGCATCCAGCCGCGCTTGATGTTGGTGGTGCCCAAGCAAGAGATATCTTCGGCAAACAGTGGCACAAGCTGATGGAGCTGCTGTACAGCGGACTAACGGAGGTGAACTCTCACAGTCCCATAGGCGGCAAGACTCCAGAGGGAACGGCGGCAAGAACTCGAGCGCTATTAGAGGTCGAGAATGTCATGAACTCTTGATACAGACCCTCATTTTTCCTCGCGGTTGGATTTACTCGTTCATTAACCATCATCTGTACCCGGTGCGCAGGTTCGGCGGCGCTGCACCACACTCTCATCCCCTGTACACACCCAGTAATACACCGTGTAATATGTTCGCTTTGTAATGCAATTTTTATTTTCAACGGTTCCATGTTGGCTCGTCCTGGAGATTGATGGGCGTACTACAATAAAAGAAACAGAGGAGATGACGTGAAAAGGCGAGGAGGAAATATGCTAGAGGTACACAACATGTGTGAAAATCCAACGTGCGGGAAGAGGGGAAAGGGGACTCGGGAACGAGTGATAAAGGAAGAGTATATATACAGTAGGGGAGATATGAACGAGGGAGACTGAGAGTTAGGAACATATGTGGAGTGTAGGAGAGTTGACTAGGGTAGGGGAGAACGATGAAGGTCCAAACTAAACGCGAGCGAAAACATGACATCGGCTAACCATGGATCGAAAGCAAAAAGAAGGGGGGAACCGAAATCGTGAGGGTAAGACGTCTATGCCTCCTCTATTCCTCCTCGTCTTCGTCTTCTTCCTGGATGACGGGAGCGGTGGAGCGTCCTCCTGGTAGTTGCCTTCGGGAGGTTCTCCCCTCGATCGTCTCCCCAAAGGCGTCAGCGGGTTGTAGAGGCTGTCCGCCACTAGATGCGGGCCCCTTCCCACGCAAACCCGTATTCCCGATGCTCAGCCATTGGGGAGAGACCTTTCTGTTCTTCGAACCTCGGTTGGTAGTCTTGGAGGAGGTGCAGGAAGTCGGTGGCTCGTTGAAGAACCCTCCAGCAGAAGGGGTTGGTTGCTGTACGGTGGAGCTTTGTCTCTCTGTAGATCCCGCGGTTGATGGAAGTTGACCGAGTCCCCCCACGTAATATAGGGCGTGATCGTCCTCATCAACCCAATCCGAATCGTCATCAAGGCCGACGCTGAGCGATGGTCTACCAGAAAACACGTCCCGAATGTTCGTCGACTTCTCCGGGGCAGGCGAGATGGACAGGACCTCAATACTCGTCGGCCGGGTGGCTCTCATTTGCCAGCCAGGCGGTTCGACACCCCATGCTTTCTTCCAACTTAAGCGGCCTATAGATCCAGTGAGGGGGCTCATGAAGCTTGCCTGTCGCTTCTGAGCAACGAATTTCGTAGCTCCGCCGCGCCGAGGAGTGGACTCGTCGAAAGAATCCCTGTGTGTGCGGTAGGGGGAGGTGGTGTGCGGCCCTTCGGACTCTGATGGGTCGTAGAACGAGTTACGACGCGAGGAGGACAACGAGTGAACCGACGACGCAGCTGAATTAGAGCGGACGTGCATGGAAGGCGCCCTTGTGCGGTGTGGAGTGTGGAGTTGTTTAACCACGCGTGTTGACGAACCAGAGCCTTCCCTGCGGTGATATTTATTGGTAGTGGGAGACACTGCCCTCGCCCGCATAGACCCTGAAGAACTTTGTGACGGTGACTTCCGATGACGACGCCCACTAACACTGAGCACAGATGAAGGACGCGAGGAGTATTCCCCCCGCTCGGAGCTGGGGGTATGAGTGCCGTAAGACTTGCGGCTTGGATCGCTCCTCTGGCGAGTCATCGCAACACTCCCCTCGAGCATGGCGAGGGAGTTGACCGAGGATCTGCGGGAATTCACACTACTGGACCGCCGAGAAGACGCAGGATGTTTTGTCCGGGGTCCCGCGTTGCGCTTTGAGCTACCACTGCCACGCCGCTTCATCGCACCCCGAGCCCGCCCATTCGATGGGGTGCCAGGCACAACGGGCAACCCGACAGTCCTTCCCGCTTCTTTCCGCTTCGCCCTCCGGCCCTCGTCGAACCACATCCTGAAAGCAGTCAAGAGGCTCGCCCGATTCCTTCCAACACTCCCGCCTTTGGAGTTGACCCCTCCAAGATTGGGCAATGCCGTTAGTGTATCCCCAGGAGATGCTGCCTCTGTAGGGGAGGGGGACTCAGAAGGCTTTGGTGGTTTGGCCATCACCCAAGGGGATGAAAGGTGTGACGAGTCTAGGTCATAGTCTGGTACTGCTGGACCTTCCGGTTTGGCGGGTGGGGATCTGGGTCTTTTACTCGGTAAACTTCCGTGTGAACTCCTGGTCTCATCGCCACTCCCTTGTTTTCTTTCACCCTCCCTGTGTTTCTCCTTCTCCCGGTCCTCACGTACGACCTCAGCCGATTTCTTCCTGACCAAGCCCGCAGCCTCCAAAGCAGTGGTCGCACGCTGCATGATACTGACACTCCCAGCTCTCATCTTCCGGTTCTTGGATGGGTCCTTGAAAGAACTTCCGGGGGTTGAAGGGAAAGACTTCGTCAAGTCGGCAGAGGATGATGGCGACAACGCTGGTCGTGGTTTGATGGGTTGAGGCGGCGTCGTTGGTGCGACCAAAGTGGGAGCAGTGGGGGTGGCTGGGATGAACGCAAGCTCGGGTGCTGAGCGAGTCATGGCAGAGAGCGCTTCGAGGTCGCTCGGTCGCTGCTTGTGGTCAGATGCTCGCGACTTCCTTGCTCGTTTCTTGGAAGAGGAATGCTTTGGCTTGCTTTCTGCGACGGGGTTGTGACCCTGTCCCAGCTCGGCAGCCTCCGCCTTCTTGACGAGCATCCACCAAAGTGACCCCGAAGAATCGCAAGCATCGCTAAGAACGGAGTGTACAATCTGGCCAGTGTCAAAGCCCAGGCTGCTTAAGGAGTTCAAGAGCCGCTGTTCCACCGCAGTCGAGAATATCATCGGGGCTGGGGAGTCCAACAAGGTGGCAAAGTTGTTGTGTTGGGCAGCTGGGGGTTCTGGGGTGTTGATCACGCTGTCCTCGTGATCAGAGAGAGCGGAAGTGACCGAGCGTCGTTTGGTCCGGACTGGGGTGCGGGCGGGATATGCTGGAGGGTCCCTTGACGAGGAGTTTGAACGCGAGACTTGCTGGGGCGTGTATTTGTTGTTCACAGTCAGGGTCGGTGTCTGCTCCTCGACTACAGTTTCAGTTTGTGGAACTTTGGACTTTCCGTTGCCCTCGGCGGTTTTCTTAATCGTGACGTCGCTCGCGTTTCGGCGGATTACGTGGGCAGCATGGTCGGAGGTGGAGCCATCTTCTTCGGACCCTTGCTCGGGTGTCGTTGTTGGAGAGGAAAAAGTTGGGAAGTATTCCGATGCAGCGGAGGTATTGGAAGCATCGGAGGCGTTTGACGACGCATCTTGGGAAGGCTCGGGAGTAAGATCCATTGACTCAGCCCTCCGGGAGATGACGGGGGAGGCAGGTTGGTGGATAGTGAACCAAGGGTGGGCGAGCGTTTGAGATATTGTCAGCCTCTGCAGAGGATCCTGGTTTAAGACCTTCTTGATCAAGTCACGGGCCTCTGTGATCGCGGTCAGGGGGTGAATGACTCCCATTAGGTGGAGGTGGAATCCCTACCGTCCGAGAGCCACTCGGGATCTTCGTACTCTCCCTTGATAATCTTCCCTCGCATCGCAATGTCGTCATCGTCGTCAAACGGTAAGCCGCCGGTGAGCAAGGTGTATAGAATGATCCCCAAGGACCAAACATCAACCTCTGATGTAATTAAGTCAACGTTTGATATGCTGGATCTTTACGAAACTCACCTGGTCCAAGGTACTTCTTCCCTTGTAACATCTCCGGTGAGGCGTATCCGGTGGTGCCACAGAAGGTCTCCAGCAGGGTACCACGTTCGTACTCACGCGTGAAACCGAAATCTCCTAGTTTGACACGACACCTTTCATCCAACAGAACGTTCTCCAGCTTGAGGTCGCGGTGGAGGATCCCCTTGCCGTGAATATACGCCACAGCGAGGCAAAGTTGACCGAAAATAATTCTAGTCTCCGGCTCGGAAACCCTGCCCTTCTCGACCAAATAATCGAATAACTCCCCTCCTGAACAGAGCTCCGTGGCGAGCCATATGTGATTTTCGGTGGCGATGACCTCATATAGTTGTATGACATGTGGGTGATGTAGTTGACGGTGGTGATGTATCTCTCTGGTGAGGGTTGTAGACATTGCTTTCGGAATTTGTTTGACGGCCACACGCGTGCCGGTGAGTCGGTGCGTCCCGAGTCTGACAACGCCATAGGTTCCTAACGACAGGGAGGGGTCAAAAGGGTGATCGCGGGATCGAATGAGCAGTGGGCCACCTTCACCGATTACTTTTCCAAGGGTATAATTTCCGACAACCCTAATCTTCTGGGAGGCCAGCTCCTTCCCTAGTTCGTTATAGGCATTGGCGAGTTGCGCCTTGTGATTCTGAGACAGTGATGCGGAATGACCGTGCCCAGCGCTCATGATGGTAGTTGCATTGAATTTGTGAGATTGTGAAAGAGGGGCGCAGACTCGATGGTCTGAAGATGAAGAGGCGTGGGCGAGGATGTGAATGTATGAAAACAAAGAACAATCAAGGGGAGGAGCTGAACGTTGTGTGCGTGCTGAGCACTGTGATGGACGATGTGGAGAAACAACTCTTGATTCGGATCACGTGCACGACGAGGAGGATGTGCCGTGCCGTTGGCGGGTAACTTTTGCATCCCAAAGGGGTAGGGTTAGGTATATTATATGTCTGTGGTACAAAACGCAATGCATATCTACCAACACAAGAGTGACGAGATCGAGAGACTAGAGAGCCATCAGTAAACCGAATAACGAAGGCCATAGAATGAAGACAAATCGGAACTTCCAATCCACGCTCCGGCTCCCACGTGCTGCGTTCCTGGGCACAGAAGTAGGCTCGGAGCGAGGGGGTACAGAGGTAGGAGCAGAAGCGATGTTTTCAGAAGCCGAGGAGACTGGGGTTGTCGTCAGAGGACCCCAAGAGAGGTTAGTCATGTTCGGAACCGCGTGCGTGGATAGAAGTTCGCCGGAAAGAGTCGACCGAGAGTCGCCAGAGAAAGCCGTGGAAACGCCTTCCGCATCCACAGAGAGTCCCAGGGAAGGCGTTCCGTCAGTTGAATTCAATCCTAGCGTTCGCGAATTTCGGATCGAGAAGTATGCGGTATAGACTGTAAGAGGAGGTTCTTCGCAGGTAAACTGCAGATAACTATGGTTCGGCTCGTTAGGAAACCCAACGCGTCGTAAAAGAGAACCGTGTACTATCTGTCACTCTCGGCGAGATCCAAGGGGATGTCGGCGTTCAGTGCCCTGCTCACGGGATCTACACCAGTCGCTAACGTGGCAACAAACTCCTGTATGACAAGTCAACAAGTGCCAGAACCAAGGCGGACCAGCAAGACAGACATCGTTATCATGGTACAGATCGATCTTGAGCACAGAGATTTCGTAGAGGTGGGGTTTGGGGTTGTCATCGATCCACTCGACCAAGTTCTGACGACCAGCGTCATAGACAGTATCAGCCACCGGGCTCGTAGGGTACAGGGATGCGAGAACACCGCCGAGAGCGAGCGAAGCAATCAAGAGGGCTTGAGCGCAGGTCATCGTGCGAGAACACCGGTGGGAGACAGAAGAGGATGGTCGTGGTTCGAGACGAAGGACGAGAAACGGTTCGACTCGCGAGTTCAAATTCATCCTCAAGGATCACGTGCGAAACGTCGCGCCAGACGGTTGGCGCGTTGGGCGCACCCAATACTCTGCTCTCTCCTGCCCCTTCATGCTGGTTTTTGACCGCGCTTTCGGATGCTTCGCACTCTCCTAACCCCGCTCAGTTCTCGATTCTCCGCCTCATTTCCGAACACACCCCAGACTGTCAACGAAGAGGACGACGTCTCGCCCGAGGATTTCGCACGCGATGTTCTGGTTGAGTTGATGAGGAATTCGATTGCGAGGCTGAAGGATGCCCAGGACGTGGGCTCCAGGCTCGAAGTCTTGGAAGAGATCCTTCGGGTTGCCCAGCAAGATGCCTGTACGAAGGATGTCTTCCGTGAGATGGACGGCTTCCTCGTCCTCATCAACCTGTTTACCACCGTCGACATCGGTGAGCCACCGACAGAACAAATCCTAGAACAGCTGCGCCTTGCCTTTGCCATCCTTTCCGCGGTTATGAAGCAGCACACGAACAACATGGCTTACTTCCGTGTGAGTTAGACTTGGGATAAATACCTACATCCATAATTCATGACAGCATAGCTTCGCGTTGGATACGAATCCCTCTCCAGGGCACTGGCTCCATCCATTTCGGCCCCACCTACACAATTGCAGACGTTGGGTTTGTTAATGTCCTTCGCAATGCAGAATTTCTCCCTGTCGGATTACTACCAGCCGGGCCAGTCCGACACCCTTGCGGTGCAAGCGCATCTGGATGTCATCCATCAGCCCGGGGGTATTCGAGTACTTTGGGATTCCCTCACAAACACGCCCTCAGAACCCCAGGGTGCCACCCTGCAGGCTCTCGAGTACCTCTCGTCTCAGTGTCTCCGTAACCGCGCAATCTTAAACGACCTCAACATTGCATCCTCCCTTTTCCAGCTTTTCCTCGCGTCACCACCGGACTCTCGTGAACGGAAGCGAATCCAGAAGACTTTGCGGCGTGTACTGGAGCTCGGAGCATCGGTCTCGGAGGCCCGGCTTATCCTTCGGTCGGCCGTTCTTCCTGGTGATCGGTTGCATGCCGATGTGTTGGAGATTGTCCGCGGTGCTGCTCGAGGCAGATGGCCAACCCATGTATCCTTCATGTCCCCTGCATCTCTCTCCTTCTCTCACAGTGGAGTCAAAGCACTGCCGTATGGGGGGTTCACGTACATGGTCGGCAATTTTTCATTGTAGAAAACACCGTCGTCTGACTCCCCGCAGGCTTGGTTGTGGGTTGAGAAATTCCCAACTCATGGCAGCCAGAACCTATTCGCCTTTGACGATGATTCGGCCCGGCTGATATCGTTAGAGATTCACCCAGATGGTAAACTCTCGCTCAAGAGCGCCGCGCAACAGGAGGCCGGGGTTTTCCCCCATTCACTTATACCAAAGGCACGATGGACACACGTTACATTAGTCCACTACGCACATAGATCTCTCAACCCCACAATCCGTCGGTGCTCTCCTACCCTATCCCACAAAGCGTACTAAATTACAATCACATTCAGGTTTATTTATTGATGGCGTTCTCTGCGATGTATTGAACTGGCCCTATCCAAAAAACCCCACAACCGTGACGTCTGCGTCGTACATCATCGGGGATAACGCTTCGGATGCTACGATGCAGTGGTGCTTATCTACCGCATACTTGATTTCGCTCCCATTAGGTCAGTGCTGCCACAACCAAACCGCACCTTCGCTAAAGTCACTCTCAAGACAACGAGTTACCACGCTTCGTTCATCACCTAGGGCCCAAATATGCTGCAAATTTCCAGTCCGATGAACTGATAAAACAGCTGACGTATGAGGCTTCGACTTCCTTGAACATCCACTTGTTCAACCTTGGACCGCAAACAGCGACATCTGGATTACTCAAGGTTCTGAAGTCTGGTGTTGGTTTCAACGAGGATTCAGTCGTGTTTTTGCTCAAGCCAAGCCTGCTGACCGAAAGTGACTGGAAGCTTTCCGATGCCCCCCAGGATGAACCGGTGCAAGCGCCCCCCAGCGGGTGGGAACGACGAGGGGACATCATGAAGGTTGAGAGCCATGGGTTCGATTACGCTGTGTGGAAGTTGGGGGGAGCTGCGGTGTACCTCCGCCTGGTTCAGCTTGCAAGCGTAAGTCCACGTCCCCCGTGGATATCGTGTCAATGATAACCGAACCGATGACACCCCCAGAATCCCCATGAGCTATCCCGCGCTTTGACCATTCTCACCGATGGGTTACGAAACAGCTGGCAAAACTCGGAGGATATGGAACAGTTACGTGAGTACCCATTCACCCTGCTTCACTTACGAGCACTGCTTGAGTACACGCAGGTGGTTACGACGTCCTGAATCACCTCTTGCGCTCGAAGGCGCATTTGATTAACATGACCGGGTTCGAGACCTTGTTTGAATTCTTAGGGCTCAACTTCCGCTCTACTGAGTAAGACCTGTTTTTCTGCACCGTCCCCAGATTGCGATTCTACCCTGACAGTCACTCAACGATAGTAAACACCGCTGCGTATCGGGCGATTGCTTTGGATTTCCTGTTGTGGTCGCGCACCGGCCCGGAAATCCAACGCGCGCATCTGGAACACTTCACGATCCTTGTGCAAACCAGTCGCTACAGGCGGTTCAATATCAAACAAAGATACCACAAGATGGGGGTCGTCCGCAAATTCCTTTTTGTCTTGCAGACAGATCTATATGAACCCCCTCTTTTACCCGCCCTGACAGATGCCCTGCGAGCCATAGTTGAAGCTAACTTTAGCACAGACGAGACCATCAAACCACTTCTCTCTATGATTGCGGCGAATGTCCATACCGGTTTGTCGTGTATCGGTCCCCTTCCCGCACTCTTCTAATCCACGAACAGATACGGGTCCGACTGCTTCTCCTCACTCGGCTATATCTCGCATTGATCATGCGAATCAGCGGGAGCGTGCAGAACATGTCCTAACCATGCTAGTCTCGCTCCTGTCTTCCTCCTCCCAACTACTACAGAAGTTTGCCGCGGCCGTTCCTTTCACCCGTATTTGTTTGTTGTTGCTGGGAGATCGTCCATCGCCGAGCGTTGCGACGGATGTCCTTAAACTCGTGCGCATCAGCGTCGATTCCAGCCAGACTTTTGTTAGGAAGTTTGAGTTGGTTAGCGGTTGGGTCATTTTGAAGGACGTTCTACCATATGCCTGGAGCAAGGACGTACACCAGGTTGCATTCGACATCCTCTTGGATCACAAGGGAGAAGACAAGACCATCGTTCGGTGCCCCAATATCATCTCTGCAATCATCGCTTCCCTCCACCGTTGTCTACAATACGCTGCGACGGATCTCCCTGCTATGCTCGACGCACTGTCCGTGGAAGGTTGGAGTGCGGCCGTTCTCGACTTTTCGTTTGTGTTAAGAATCTTGTTGTAGGGTCGCTACCGATGGTCACGGGGGAAGACCCGGAAGCGTTGCTAGAAGCGCTTATCCAGCTACACCCCACGAGTCCCTCCTTCAGACAAATCTTCAAGTCAACGCATGTCACACAGCAATTCATCGATACTCACTTGGCTTTCGCTTCTGCCATAAGGTCTCTCCCAGAGATCAGCCAGAGGGTTACTAGTCTCATGGACAAGATGTGCCACTTCGCCATCGCGCTCGCTTTGGACCCTTCGGCCTCTCAAACGCAACAAACAGAGGTGATATAGGTTCTCTGAATACATTGGCTCAACTCACCCCATTCCAGCTGATGGCGGCTGTCGAAGAAGCACAGAGCGCGCTCAATCCTAACGCGCCTTCCGCGGCCATCAGTCCTCATTTGATTCCTGGAAGGCGAATGAGCCGGCACAGGTCGTCAAGTTCCATTAGCTCGACGATAGGTGAAAGGGCGGTGCAGAAGTCTATGGAGCGATTGCAAGACTGGAGGAAGACGATCGTGATATCCGAAAGGAAGCGCCTTCGTCGGACGGCAATTGATATGTGGGTAACGTCCCGGCTGTTGCGTGGCCCCGTATTAATTTAGTGCACCCTCAGCCGCGAGAACCAGCGGCAGGTTGCAGGTCTCACGGATTGGGTCAAAATTGTCACGAATGAGCGTGGTCTCTGGGCCAACACTACGGCTGAACCGCAGTGGAAGTTAGACGAGACGGAGGGTCCTTACCGTTTGAGGTTCGTACCTTGTCCTCCTCGCGGCGCCTCACGGGCTCTGACCTTGCGCAGGAAGAAGCTCGAACCCACCTTCGACCACATCATAAATTCCAAGATTGACCCAGCTCGTCATTTGGGTGAGGCAGGAGACGTAGAACCGGATGTCCAATCTGTGATAAACGCCGAAGTTCCACCATGGGCCGAATCGTATGAGCTCACTTCGACAGAGGCAGAAGGTGTGTGTTGCTCTCACGCCCATCCCCCTGTGCTCACTTGGACAAGACCACTGGGCCGATGACGATCCAGAGGACAAACATCGGAGGGTCCGTCACGAGCTTGAGCCAGGCGACGTGATCGAATCGGTTACCACAGTTGCCAGGGTCATTGGTGTGGATTCGTCTGGTAAGGGGGGAATCCTTTGTGCTCGGGTTGTGGACCTGAGATATTGGATACCAACAGCCGGGCTGCTCATATTCGGTCGCAACAACCTCTACTTCCTTGATGGCCTGGTGGAGAACGACGACGGGGAGGTCATTGACGCCCATTATGCCCCGCGGAAACTGCTTTTCATTCCAGGGAGCACTGTTGAGCTGGACGGCCGACAAGGTGCTCTTCGCTGGTGAGCATCACACCTCGTATGAGCTTTCCGCCGCTTACCTTGTATCAGGTCCTATGACAAAATACTGAATCACAGCAATCGGGCCTTCTTATTCCGTGACGTGGGGTGAGATTTACATCAGATTACCTCACGAGGCATTGAATGACATGCTATGGTAGGATTGAAATCTACTTCCAGGACAGCATTTCGCTCTTCTTGGTCTTTTTAGACAAGAAAACCCGGCAAGTTGCTCACCAGCGGTTATCAGGCGTCCTTCAAAAACGCGTGTCAATAGAGCCGCAGTCCTCCACTTTGTTGAGGTCGCCTGGCATTCCTGCGATCTTTGGAAGGGTCGGGGCCAAAGTTCTCTCCGGGTTACGGCCGGATGAGCTTTCAATAGCCCAGAGGAAGTGGCAGGCTCGGGAGATAAGCAACGTCTGTTCGTCCCGCGCATCTCCGCGTCCAGCGCTGAATTTCGCTCACAGTTCACATACTTGAGTATTCTCAACCAACTATCTGGGAGAACCCCTAGCGACGCCACACAGTATCCTGTTTTCCGTGAGTTTAGAGTTCTGCCGCTTGAACGCGATTCTAAGCCTTCGATCCAGCATGGGTTATCCAGGACTACGCGTCTGCTACCCTCGATTTGAAGTCCCCGGAGTCATATCGAGAGTAAGCTCGGCAGAACTACCCTTTTTAGCCGGAAACTGAATCATATTCAGTCTCTCCAAACCGATGGGTGCGCTGACAGACGCTCGCTGTGATGCTGCAAGCTCCCGCTACCTGAACCTGGAAAGTGTCGAGGAGAAGCCTTTCCATTACGGGACGCACTTCAGCTCGTCGATGATCGTTTGCCATTTCATGATTCGGCTTCAGCCTTTTACGAGCATGTTCAAGACACTACAGGGGGGAGATTGGGATCTGCCGGATCGGCTGTTCACGTGCGAACGGTTTTCTCCCCAGCCTTGCAGCCACCTGACATCCAAAGCAGTGATATTAAGAAGGCGTACGAATCTGCCTCGAGAGACATCCGGGGCGATGCCAGAGAATTGATCCCGGAATTCTTCAATTTGCCAGAGTATGCGTCCATCAACAATACTTTAAACGGTGGCTGACACGGTTGTAGATTTCTTGAGAACCTTGCTAATCTCGACTTTGGGAGACAAGAGAGCACCAACGAGAAGATTCATGATGTTTGTTTGCCCCCGTGGGCCAAACAGGATCCGTACCTCTTCGTGACGTTGAACCGAGAGGTGCGTGCGCAGAACGGTGCAAAGCCCCCCCCCATCTGAAGCATTGTACAGGCCCTCGAGAGCGAGCACGTTAGTCAGCATCTACATGAGTGGATCGACCTCATTTGGGGCTATAAGCAACGGGATCCTGAGTCTTTGAACGTTTTCCACCCACTGAGCTATGAGGGTTCAATTGGTGTGTGTTCGTTGCCCGTGTAGCACGGCTCAATCTTACATTCATCACCTGCGTAGACCTGGATAAGATCACCGATGAACTTGAACGAGAGGCAACAGTTGGAATCATCCACAACTGTACGTAAATGGTTCTACCCGTCTGCTACGCACTTCCTTAACTTTCCTCAGTCGGACAAACTCCCAAGAAGTTGTTCCAATCCCCGCACCCCCAACGCATTATGCAGGGTAGGTATACGCTACCCCTTTTGCTGCAGCAAGGGATCATAGAGGATTATCGTCTGCTGGAACAGAACCGGCGAACCTCAAAAGGTACGAGCAGAAAACAACCTTGTACCCCGTCCTGACCCCTTCCAGATCTGGGAGTTGGGTGCCCGGTACATTCCATCTTCGTGGACTCGGTGGGAGGCATCGGAGCATACTCTGCGGGAGTGGTTTCTGTTCCGCCGTACACAGAAGAGCAAATTGAATGGTATCCCCGGGGTGGAAGGTCGGATGAAGTCAGAATCATCGTCGATCGAAAGGTTCGCCCTTTCGGAGGTTCCATTCTGAAACATCGTTGATATGGGCTGTCCAGGTGGCCCAAGTCATTGAATCCGTCCCTTGTAACAG
>Ga0307516_10002035_pt1 | contig 27569 bp, 36 predicted proteins | sample 19_EM_MG_FD_203310 | JGI IMG/M metagenome (GOLD analysis project Ga0307516, IMG submission 203310) | Populus trichocarpa ectomycorrhiza microbial communities from riparian zone in the Pacific Northwest, United States - 19_EM | ecosystem: Host-associated > Plants > Roots > Unclassified | place...
ATCACTTATTTGTAAAACTGGATTCACAATGGTGGACGCGTTAGCCGTGGACTATACACGTGACTCGCGCAACCGGTCACCCACCCCCCCCCCCAATGGCGGTGATCAAAAGCACTGGGTCGACCCGGACCAAGCCCTGGTCTCTACCACAACCATCATCGAGAACGCGTTATTCGCGGTCGACATCGTTCTCCACGGTGTACGAACAGCGTAGTTGATCCCCACACCAGTGCAACTATCCTTTAACACCACCCTGGACGCGCTGCGTTCCCCATCGTAGCCAGTCATGCAGGGTTCCGTGCTCGGCAAACGATCCCAGTCTTCCTCCGACTCTCCTTCCTGTCCTCGGGATTTACCAACCCCAGAGGTCACTCCGACCGCGAAGCGAATCAAGACCACCAGCACGTTGACTGACCTGAACCCCGATGGGAACAAGGAAAACATCCCACCCTTGCCAGAGTCGCCGTCCCCGAGGCGGCCCAGGAGAACCGCCACAGAGAATAACACCTCCCCAAGGAATGCTCGAAGTGAGCCACACGCGTTTGATTGTCGTTGAAACATGACTGATTTTTTGCTCACTTTCCCGGCACAGCCCCAAGGAGGCACTTCTCGACCTCTAGTCTGGACACTAGGACTCCCTCTACTACCCTCTTCCACTTGACGCTCGCCACCCCCCCACCTACGCCGCCATCCGTGCTGGTTCCTATCTATGCTCGCGCCCGTGCGCTCCTCAGGTCCACGTCGAATGGCATGTCGCCGTTGTCAGGTCGCGCCACCGAACGCGCGCTCATAAGCGAATTCATCACGTCATTCGTAGACGGAACCAAGAATCCCGCGTCCGCACAATGCACCTCATTGTACATTTCGGGGTCTCCTGGCACTGGCAAGACCGCTGTCGTCAATTCTGTCTTCTCTGAATCCGCCATACCGCCCACCTTCACGGTCATCACCATCAACTGTATGGCTTTGAATGATGTCGACTTTCTGTGGTCTAGGCTCGCCGATGAACTCTCCTCCTCCAGGGCGAAGGCCAAGAAGACCCCCAAAGGCGTCGATGGAGTAAACCAACTCCTCTCTACCTACAGCTCCAAGTGGTAAGTTTTTGGGTTGCTCGGATGAACGACCCCAACTAACAACCGCAGTTTCCTCGTGTTGGATGAGCTTGACCACATCGCCTCGTCCCCACAATCGATTGCCTCGATCTTCTCCGTTGCCCAAGCCCATCCCTCCCGTCTTCGTATTATTTCCATCGCGAACACCCACACCCTCACGTCCACTTCGTCTCAGGTCGACATCCAGGGAATCGCCGGTGTGAAAACCGTTCACTTCTCCCCGTACACGTCTGAGCAGCTCGTGGGCATCTTGATGACAAGGCTCGAACCCCTATTCAGCGATACGGTGCACCTGAAGCAGGCGGAGAAATTCCTCCCCAAGACCTCCCTCACACTCCTCTCTAAGAAGATTGCTGCCCAAGCCGGCGATGTTCGTTCACTTTTTGAAGTCCTCCGCGGTGCCATTGATTACGCCTCCAAGGCGTCCACTGATATCGCTCTTGATGGACCGGTCCCTGTCGTGACTCCAAACCACATCGTCTCTGCCCTGAAGTCGTATGCCCCTGCGTCCGCCGCTACGTCGTCAGCCTCCCGCAACACCAACGCTGCCAGCTCGAGCGAGGTTGTCATGAAGGTCGGCGGACTCGGTTTACAGGCACGACTGTCATTGTTGGCCATGCTACTCGCTTTGAAGAGGCAGGAACAGGGCCTCCTCATCTCCTCCGTCCCAGCAAAGACCTCAGTGAAGACCACCCCCGGGAAGTCAGCTTTGAAACGTGCCAACACCACCCCTCGCGTGTCCTCCCTTGATATGACACAGCTCCACACCTACTATGTGAAACTTTTATCCAAATCAAACGGCATCTTCTCTCCCGCCTCCAGAACCGAATTTGCCGATATCATCAGTATGTTGGAAACTCTTGGGATCATTGGGAAAGAATCAAATGGTCCCTCGACCCCTTCCAAAACCGGTCGGCGCACCCTTGCGCGATCTATCTCCTTCAGCTGTGGCACCAAGACAAACACATCGTACGCCATCGCTTTCGTGGAGGGCGTTAGGACAGACGAGCTCTTAAGAGGGTTGGGTGTCGGTGAACAAGTTGTCATTGAAAGCGGGGAGGTGGATACGCAGCAAGAGGAGTTGCGGGCCATTTGGAACGAGGAGCTGCGAGTCATCCGAAAAGACATTGGCGCACTTACAAAAAGCAAGAATGTTATCGTGGACGGCTTTGCTGATATGACTGAGGACGACTGATCCATCACTATCTGACAATCCGACAAGTACTCTGGAGGATCCAAGTTTGGAGGTAACTATATTTCAATCTCGTTATGTATCCGTCTCCTTCGATTCCACGAACCGTATGCGATCCCCTTCCCACTCCTATTTTCCCCGTAAGCTCCGCACATTATATCCCTCTCACCCTGCGACACATCACTACCCGAACCACCCACCCCTACCGTGGATCTCACTGCATCCATTCGCAATTCTGTTGTTCACCCATCCATTACTTGCTTGTCCACCTTTTCATTCCACTTTCCCATTCTCACAAAAGACAAATGTACGCTTCTCGCCTTTGTGATGTACCTACTTCGCCGCCACCATTTTGCTCTTTACACAACAACCTTTGTCATTAACCATCAAAGTGCTGGAGCCGGACAGACAGATACGGCGGACTGCGCCTTACTCAGCCACTGCATTCATCAATAGCCGCAGAAATTTTGTTGACCAAGTACGAGAATAGGGGTTGTCCAGAACAGCCGGAGTGCGTAGAGTTGTCAGGGTGTGCGTTCGCGAGGACCTCTATCTCTGCTTTGCGACGGGAGTGTAACATATGGGCCAGCTCCTTCCTGGAAAATCTAAGGGCCCGAGCAGGTATAAGGGTCCAGGCGCCCGACACTTACCTCCATGAACCGGGGTAGGGGGGTGCGTCGTGTAGCAACATGTTCATGGCCTGATGGAATCGCCTCCTTTGTCTCCTGAAAGAAAAGAAAAAAACACCCTGAGACATACCTTTTTCTCGTCATGACTCGTGATGGACAACAGCGAGTCTTTGCCAACTCCCAACCTGGCCGTTTATCAACCCATGGACATCTGGAGGCATTGACAGACTATCCCACCTCGAAAGCTCACTGAGGTGGATCCCAGCCCACTTGATCCTTTCACCTGCTGCGAGCTTCTCGCTCTCATGTCGCATGGCGGTTGAACCGCCCATATAAGTCGAGAGGATATTAAGGCCGGAAGGGTCTCCATCGACAAGGGCCAATATCGGAATTCTACGGGGGCGATCAGCCGAGAAGCAGTAGACGGAGGAAAGGATCCAAACGTCTCTGGGAGATTACTGGCCAGCGCCTTGACCAGGGCTCTTGTCGCGACGTCGGGGAATCCTTTGCCCTGTATGATCTCTAGATCATCATTAACCATGCGTGTGGACGGATTTTCGCACCGTCAAAACGAGCCCTCTGCCTATTTCAGGCAGCCTCGTGAATTCCGAACTGCACAATGTTTGGAATACCGCCTACGTTAAAATGGGCGTCGATGAGAAACGCCGCCAGATGCGGCCGCTCACGCTCACCTCTTTTTCTACAATCAGCACCCACGACAGTTCTGGATCGACGTCGAAGACCGCGATGTCTTCTGCCTGGGGAATCAGGCAAGCCTAGAAGTAGGGTCGAGAGGTCATAACCCCGATCGAGATAACGAATCAGACGATACCTCGTTGTCCGAAGGAGTAACCACATTGCCATCTTCGAGCCTGATCTGGATGCACGATCCGCACAAGAGTCCTTTGGGTGACGCACGCTGCACCGCGTTAGGCCAGCGCACACTCCGGAACCCATAAAATGGTCACTCACAACATTCAAATCTGCCCTCCCTACGTTGAATGTCGCCGCCAGATCGTCGACAAGCTACGGGTCCCAATGACTTGGCAAGTCACGAGCGTGAGGTACGGGCTTCTTACCCGGTCAACAGTCGTCTGCGATTGAAATAAAGACGCATGTCGATAATATATGTCTCTGTGTGAAATGGAGCGTCAACGTCAATCCGCAACATTGTCATGCTTACCGTTTCGTCGCGGGGGCTTGGTTCGTGACCGCTTCGTGAACGATATCCATTACTCTGAACAATCGCGCTTGGGGGCGGAATCAGGGAGCAGCGCATGCCGACGAAGTCACAACGTACCGAACGGTCGGCCACTTGCGTATTTAGACCTTTGGGGAAATCTTAACGTACGGGCAGGAGTGGTACTGAATTGCGGGTTTAGTTCAGAAACCACCAGGGTGACGCAGGTTGGTCTGTACCCATCTTGAGTTTGTTTAACCCGGTTGGCAATTTGAAGTTCGATCTTTGGCTTAGGTCGAGCAAGGGTGCTTCTGCCATCCTTGGTCCTTTCGTGGTTAAGAGCACCGTCTAGCTGTGTCAGGAAAGACAGCACAAGAGCTTCGATTCCATGAACGGCTTCGTCCCTGAAGTGAATATTAACACCTGGATATATGCGTGGAAAACCGCTCGTGCTTGGGGTCTATGCTCATCCCGGAGCCTTCGGAGGTTGTGTCGCTACATTCGTCGTCAGTGGTAAGTCGTAGGTGATCTGTGTCCCCACCCATGGTTGCGGGGGTCGTAGTGGCGATCAGAGTAATCTGATCGGCGCACCCTGTTTGTTGTCCGTCGTCGCCTGTTTGGTCAGCCACCGACCAATGTCTCGGCCAGGTCCCTCTGTTCACCAACTCTACAAGCGTCTGGAAACTGTCGGTCGTGGCGCGTATGGCTCCGTACACAAAGGCATCGAGATCGCAACCGGCAACGTCGTCGCCCTCAAAATCATAAACCTCGACACCGAGGACGATGACGTTGGGGACATCCAGCGCGAGGTGGCTCTCCTGACCCAACTGCGCGACGCCCCAAACGTCACCAAGTATTATGGCTGCTACCTCGATGGAGCCCGCGTTTGGATCGTTATGGAGTACGCCCAGGGTGGGAGCGTGCGCACACTCATGAAGGCATGCCCTGATGGGATCGTGGAAGAAAAGTATACGGTCATCGTCGTTCGCGAGGTCCTTGCAGCGTTGGCCTACCTCCATCGTTCGGGCATCATCCACCGGGATATCAAGGCCGCCAACATCCTCATAACGGCAGCTGGGAAGGTCATGATCTGTGACTTTGGTGTGTCTGCACTCTTGACGACGGCAACGAGCAAGCGGAACACGTTCATCGGAACCCCGTACTGGATGGCCCCAGAGGTTGCACAGGCTGTCCCTAATTACGACACGAAGGCGGATATCTGGAGTTTGGGAATTCTTATCTACGAAATGGCAAAGGGGAGCCCACCACACTCGAACTTGGATGCGGCCAGAGTTCTCCAACTCCTCCCACGGACCCGTGCCCCACGTTTGATAGAAGGCGAAGGGAGTAAGGACATGCGGGATTTTGTTGCACTGTGTCTAAAGGAGTCCTCGGCCGATGTGAGTGCATCCGCAACTACAGGTGAAGAGTGTATTGACAACCCTGCAGCGACTCCCTGCAGAAGAGCTCTCCAAAACGAAGTGGATAAAAATGGCGGGAAAAGGCTCCAACGCTATCCTGAAAGAACTCCTCTTTCGGTATGATGCTTGGAGCGAGGGAGGTGGTACTAGGACCAGTCTAGCCGACCCGCTTGGCTGGGAAGACGAAGAAAACCAGTCCGTCTGCCTTTACCGTCTCTGCCAAGGGAGTAACTTAACCCCCCAACAGACCCGACCATCGTTTATCGTCACTATCAAACGGGTGGCAATTTGATACCGTCAGGAGTATGTCGGGGTTGAGGGAGCCAATGGACGAAGAATTTGCACTCGGCCTGCTTGCTTTGGAGGCTCCCGCGCAGAGCTCGACGATCAGACCTCCGCAGTCTTCTAAGGTTCCGGTTTCGCTCAGGTCCCTTTTCCCAGAGGAGTCTTCGGATACCAACGAACCTCCTGCCACCCCCACCCCGTTCCAATACCAATCCACGCTGGCCCTGCCTCCACTGCTGATCCCTACAACCTCTGGTAGAAGTGGAACAGCCAGGAAACTGAAACGTCTAGGTGAAACTGACCACGATGACCCTCAGCATACCAATCGCCCTGGGTTTGTTTTCCCTCCCCGGCCGAAACAAACCGCAGATGTTGAAAGACCATCAGAACCAAAACCAAAGACCAATTCACCGAAGGCCCCTTCAACCAAGTTCCCGTCGCCCTCTGCGTCACACCACCCTCCTCTTGACGAGAAATCCACTCAATCGGATGACGGGAAGGCAGAACATACTCCATCTCCTGGCGAATGTCGATTCTCAATGTCCAGTGGGTTGCCTACAAGTGTGCGACGACCACTACCCCTTCCCTCAGGGAGAGGTCGGCGGCCTCCTACACCCGATCCCTTGGACCGCATCCATGCCCCACCAACTCATCAATCCACTCACTCTCTCGATGCTGTCCCCTCAGGACGAAGGAGCCCATCAGGTTCGCGTTCTGCACCAAACGATGCACTGCCTTTGCGTCGGACGCGAAACAACAGCCCAGACGGATTGCGCTCAGGACCCAAACTCCCCCCGCTGAGGCCTAACCTCACAAGGCAAGCATCCGTGGCGGTCATGGAGACCGTGCCATCCCCGCCATTACTCCCTCCAGTCCCGCCTTTAGTTCGGCAGCGTCGGACGAGCGGAAATTCTATCAGCGGTACCAACGATTTCCTATCGCCGAATATTCCTGGCTTGAAGGATGTCCTCAAGGTTTGTCTACCTCGTTGCTTTCCGTCTTCCGACTCACTAAGCATCACCTAGGTTCCTCATTTGACCTCGGAATACCAGTTGGGAATGGCTGATCTACTTCCCCCGTCGCCTTCCGCCTTTGGGACCACCAACGCCAAAGCAAGTCAGACCCCAGGGAACAACCCGCTTTCTTCCAGCTTGTCAAGTTCACTGTCGGCTTCGACCAAGTCCGCATCTCGTTCGCGATCACAATCCCCGCCCCCACCCTTGGACTTCTCACAAACACCGCCAAATTTTGTGGCCGATGGAGTAGGCGGGAAGCCCTTCGTTCTTCCGATCCGCCCTCTAGATCTTGGCAGCTTGATGGGATCCCGTGACGACACTCACGCAGAATTGGCCCGTATCGTGGAAGACCTTGCACAATGGCTGGTGGTGGTTGAAAATGGCCTCTCCGATTTATTGGCTCTGCCACCGGTGGACACGATCGAAGAGGAACAGGAGGATTTTGGAGGTTACCACGAAGGGCTCTCCAGCGGGCTGGAGGACAGACATGAAACCCAGAGCGACATTCTCAGTACTCCGCACGCGTTCCTCTCGCACTCGAGCCTCCCTACCTGATCACGATGGCGTAGTCGGCAATATGTATTTGCTTTGTATTCATACAGAATAGAGTATAATGTACTTTTGAGTATTCGCCCTCCATCGCCAGGGGGCACGGTAGGGCCACTAGGGTGCACCATGCCTACTTGGACACATATTGTAACATGTCGTGCTCTGCGAGCATAATGTCCAACATGTCCCGTAGTTGTTTATGTAGCGACTCTGAAGCTTGTGGTTTATGGGTGTTCAGGGGAGCGGGTCATGATACTCACTTGCGCGGCGAACGGCACGGACGTACTCCTCGTTGGCTTCGGCCATCTGGTTTTCTAACACTTGTAGCCGTTCAGCCTGGGAGGTTGTAAGTGGCGTGTAATTGAGTCGGCATAAATGCCCACCTGTTTCTCCTCAGGTTCTGGTGGGGGCAAGGATTGGATGAGGTAATCGATCTGTCTCGCCTTGAGAGCTAGATCCCCAGCAATCTCTTTCTTGTTGGCTACGCGTACACGAAGACGCCTGGGTGGTTCGAGCACGTCGCGTACAGGAGCAAACGTAGCACACCTTCAAATGCGTCTGGGGCATCGAATTTATCTGGGTTCCGCTGTTTCGTGATTGGAACCTGCGAGCTGACTTGGGTAAAGTTCGCCCTGGTGGTAAGGTAGTTTATGCTGTTGGCCATTATCATCAAGAGCTGTGGAAATACGCTTTGTTAGACGGATTGGATCGTGGAGAGAGTTAGGGCGACATGCGTTTTGTATCTCATCTTGTAGCTGTGTAATGCGGTCCATATGAGTTAATTCCTGCAGCATTTCGCTGCCGTCTGGTCGTCTCTGGGACAGCCTTGACGCAAGACCTCCGCACAAGGTGGATGTGAGACAACACCCAGATCGGAGTTCGCCTCACGGAGGACGCGCTCTTTGAGTCCAACAGCCACCATGGGTAATGACGGTGGAAGTATCCCCGACCGTCGTGACCTCGTTCGCACCAAAGCCAAGGTATGCGGATGCCCTCAACGCGCCTTTGTGTTCGTTCGCTAATCGCAGTCTCGTAGGCTGAGAAAGCCGATAAGGCGAACCAGACTCGTGCCAGGTGGTTCTTTTGCGCACTCTCGAAAGTCAGTCCCTCCGCATTATTATGCTGTCACTCTGATTCTCATCCCCCCGAAGCGATTATTACAGGAGCCCATAGTCTCGTGTGCACTTGGGAAGCTCTACAATAAGGATGCGATATTGGAGTACCTTCTGGATAAGTCGTCGTATGGGGACGGAGAAGTCATATGTGGCCACATCAGGTCTCTGAAGGTTAGTAGGCCCGCTGGCTCCTCGTTTTACACCGCATCATTCACGCCCAAGCTCCCTGGTGGATAGGATGTCAAAGTTCTGAACCTGACCCACAACCCGTCTCCGGACAAACATACCCCGATCGACGGCGACACACTCAAGGTTCAGTTCGTTTGCCCCTTGACGTTCAAGGAGATGCTCGGTTCCGTCCCCTTCGTTTATATTTCCACGTGTGGTTGCGTCTTCTCCCTGGCCGGCCTGAAGACCGTATCCCAAGCCGACAACGGTTCGCCCAAGGCTGAGTCTAAAGGCGACTCCAACGAAGGTAGCCCCGAGAGTTCGCAGAAGCAGTACCAACTGTGCCCGTCGTGCGGTACAAAGTACGACAGATCTCAAGACGTTCTTACCCTCAACCCTTCTCCAGAGGAAGAAGAGATCGTGTTTGCGAATATGGTCAAGCGGCGCGCTGCGGAACCCACGAGGACGAAACGGAAGAAACGGAAGGCCGTCGCTGACGCTGAACAACCTTCCACCAAGAAGAAGGCAATGGTCAACTCCAGTGGTGCGGGTATTTCGAGCGCCACACGCGCAGTTGCCGCCAGCCTGGCCGAGGAGGAGACCAAACGCAAGGCAAACATGAGTGATGCCGTCAAGTCTCTGTACACTCCTAAAGATGGACCCAAGCGGAAGGAGACCTTTATGACTATGGGCACGTTCACTAGGGTCCGTTACCCCGTTGCTTTGAGTGACGATTTCGTTTGACTGACTTCCCGACAGTACGCCTGAGTTACAGATGGACTGCTCTGTCCACGCACTTCTGCTTGCTTGTTGTACACTCATTTTGTAGTGGTTGTGGTCACATAATATTACTTCTGGTGTATCATAATCTACTTCGCGGGGTCGATTTCAGTCACGAGACCGTTGTGCGGGTGCTCTTGGTCAAGTGATCGACACACTGGCACTGGCGGGGGGAGCTTCCGCATTGGAGACGTCTAGAAAGAAGTTCCGATTAGCCTTATAATCGGCAACATTCGTTCTTTCTTACATTTATCAAGGCTGGTTGATTGCAGAATGTGAGATACCCGAAGGAACGGGGCAAAAGGCTTCGGGGTATGCCCAAACTTACATGTATTCCAGCACCTCCACATCTCCAGGGTTGTGCTCCCCGAGAAAAACCCGCTGGGGCATGACCATCCCAATTTGAATGCGAATGGGGCTCCCAGGGCCAAGACGACGCTGCTCCAGAGGGCAAACGTCGAGCTACTCGTGTGCTCTATTATTTCATAATCAGCGTGCGGGAGATGAGGTACGCCATTCACGGCGAACCGTGAAGAAAGCCGGCAGATGCTTAGCATTGACACCCATGAAGCGGGGTTGATGTCCGCCGGAGTTGCGTACTAGAGCCCAGATGAGTCGCTCAGCCCATTTTTGAACACGGTTTCCAAATCCTTTTACCGGTGGTTGGAACCGAGGGGCGGACTGTGTGATATGTTCGAGTTCACCGAGGAACCACCAGTTCTACGGTTCGCATATTGGAGCGCTGGGGGTTGGCAACGAACGCAAGTGGGTGACTTCAAGGTACGGTGCCTGGGGGGGACAGGGTAGAGTTACCCATACCCCAATCCTGTGGATAACTGTCGTCAACAAGGAAAAAAACGAGGACCTCCTCAGCTTACCTGTACTCGATGCCCCTCTGTTGTCTCCGGCGAAGGTGTCCCCTTGAAACAACTGGAATACACAGCGATGAGTGTTATCTGGTCGTGGCTTACGGGCGAGCGCTTTGTCAAGATGTCACGCAGTGAACTCGAAGCGGGTGAGGATACAAGATGTCATTCATAGGAGTGTGGTTCGGCAATACTTCAAAATTAAGTCGAGAAAGCGGTCGCAATACAAGCCAACATCGTCACCCACCAGGCCCTGTACAAGGCCGCAGGTCCTTCTTCCTGTGCTATCCTTTTAACACAATCGACGAGACCAGTGTATGGATCTCTCTCGTGACGTAACCTAGGCGATCGCGGGGTCAAAGGAGTATCGCGGCCACGGTGGGACTGGGACGTACCCAATGACGTCCTCCTCAGCGCCGGCATATTCTACAGTTTCCTCAGCATCTCCCTCCTCCTCTTGTAGGACAGAGTTATACTCCGCGGAGGCATGGTTGCGTTGAATTGCGAGCTTGGTAGTGATAACTTCAAATGGGCACAGGATTGCAGTGCTCACAACAACCACGATGAAGTACAGTCCGAAGCGCAGGGGGGTAAAGCTTTCCGGAAGGGCTGCGCCAGGGCGGTAACCTGGTAGGACGAAATGGCGGAGGGTTCGGAGGCCGAGAGCGCCATACGTGACAACGATGAGCTGGGCGGGGAGGAGACCGGGAGTGAGGTAAAGCAGCCATGGTTTCCGTCGCTCGGTGGGGGTGAGGAGGAGGCGAAGGGAGTATCTGGGAGCAAGGTAAGGGAGTTTGTAGGGCGTAGTCACGGAACTGAAATCGCCTTCAGCCATTCGCTCGCTTCAAGCAACCAACGAGCAGAACTCACCGGTAGCTGATTACGATCGCAGGAAGTGTAATTATCATCCAGAAGATGCTGTACATCAGGACGCCGAATGGCCCAGCCCTTGGGGGATTAGCCATTCCGTGGTGGCGGGGCCCGGAAGAGCCGTAGAATGTGAGAGCGAAGGCCGTCATAATCACAGTCGTAATCAGGTGGGGCACTTTGTAATCGTCAGCGGAATGCGATGGATATGCGAGTATGTCGCTCACTCAACCCTTTATACAGCCCTGGCCACCCCTGCAAAGATAATGGGTCAGCGAGTCTGCGGCCAGGATCTACCGTGGGCGCACCTCAAGTCTCTTAACCCTGGCAAGCATACCGAAGAACGAGGTGAGTTGGGGTCCCGTGTATGGGTGAACTACTCCTTCCTCATCGAGTTGGAGACCCTTGGGGTTGTAGTTGGCCCGTAAACGAACGAGACCGCCGATGATTGGAACGGTGATGAGCAGCGATACCGCCAATGCCACGATAACTATGATCAAATCGACGAGGAACCCCATGGTGAGTGAACGAGGTAAGATGTGGCCGCTGCGCGTTTCCAATCGGGTGCTCTGTACCTCCGCAGCGTCACCGGCTTGACACGGACCAGCGGGGTTGCGGCAACTGCCGACGCCTCTTGTCTCTCAACGACCATCATCTCCCTTCTCACTTCTTCCTCTTGGGTGCGATCTGGGCACTCCACTGCTTCGGGTTGAACCACCTGGCAGAGTTTCTTCGCCGGCGCCTGTGGTGCCGTTGATATCTCCATCGTCGACTTCAATCAGCTCCTCAACCCCGGGCTTGAAACGAAGGGCGCAGAGTGGTTTGCGGTATACTCCTGTTTTTTTCTCCAATTTTTTTTGGTGCCCCCCTCATCTACCGACGATTTTCTTATCCCATTTACTTGGGTTCCCACTTCTGGGCCCCTTTTATCCGAGTGCCCAAAGCCCTGGCGTATCAATGGTATCAATGAGCGTGGACTGAGTGGGGTGCGTTTTGGTGCCCAATTTTTACGCTATCGTATCTTGCCTTCCTTTTTTCACCGCGTGCCTGGCACCCTTTTGCACAACTCCAACCCATCGTACCATTTTATATCCCCTCTGCTCACTGCGTGGAATCGGTGCCCGTGGTTGTATTCAGAGCTTACCCTGATGCTCCTTTGTTCATTCAAAAGCACAGATTGCCGTCGACGTTTCCAGTTGTTCACCGTTGCTCATTCCTCCCCATCGCAGACGTCACCCATCCAATCCTGATGTGTGTGTATACGCCCCCCTCATCGACACATACCAACATTTTATTTTCTCTCTCTCTTCCTCTTTTCCAAAATACTGCCGTTGATGTCGCACTAACCCTTCCGCTGCATCCAATCGCCCAGTCGTTGCCGTGTCAAGCCTACAACTCCCCTCCCCCTGGCCAGAATCTGCGTATATTACTCCCACTCCTTGTCGACATACCTTTCCACCCTAATCAAACCCTTCGTCTCACCCATCCGCCTCTTGCCATCCATCGCCCCCTCTCCTCGTCTCTCGGAATGCCGCCCGTCATGCCCACGCGCACAAGAACAGACGGTTGACCTTGCTGGATATCCCCCACTGTTGTTCGGTCTTTTGTGTGTAGGATGTATATTGCCCAATGTTGTTAGCAGTCCAATGCCATGTTGATTTTCACCTTGCGTCACACTGTTTTCTTTCTCCGACGGGAGCGTGAGCGTTTTTGTGACAACTGAGTCGCTTTTATCCATCACCACCAACGACTGCCCCTGGAATCCGCCAGCTGGCAACTGGCTCAGCATATAGAGGTGTCTCCGTTAGAGTCTAAAGATATCGGAGGAATAAAATGTCTGTAGATGCCGAGAGCGAGCACAACAGGGTTCGTCACCTGCCACCCGTCGTCGTCGCCATCGTCGTCCCCTCTGACATCCTCCCGATAGCGGGCAGCGTTAGAAACTCTTAGATTCCACAAAGCGGGCGGTCCAATGCCCAATCCCTCCTCCTCATCGTCCGCGACGAGTCCACCTCACTATCCTCAACAGCCTGCTCAGTCTCGCGATGCCACCCGCGGCCCCGTCGTCTCGTCACGCTATTTCGCCAACGTCAACCTTCCACCGGTACCGAGCAATGACATCCTCGTCCCCGACTCTTCTCCTCTCGGGCCTTCTCATCCAAATTATTCTCCGCCCCAGCACAGGCAAAAGGCCAACGGATACCAATTACAGCCAAGTTCTCCAGTGCCCGTTCCTTCGTGGCAGAAATCGCGGCCATCCACTAATCCCGCTCCCTACTTCCGTGATGACGCGCTTAGCGCGCCAAGCGGATTTACCAACGGACAGTCTTACCGTCCACACGCCCACAGGCCACTCTCCTCGGTGGACGGCCCTTCCGACGACTCCCGCCCTCGCAAGCGCATCAACAGAGGGCCACAGTCCCCCGATCCCATTGACCTGACCCTCAGCTCCCCCGAGGCAACCAGGCCTTCCCAGCGCCGTCGTGTCGTGTCCTCGTCGGACGACTCAGAGCTCCCTTCGAACGCACCCTCTAACTCACTTCGCCGCGCTGGCAATCCGCCCGACTCGTCCACTGATGACGAGAGGCGTGTCTATACAAGATTCAGGGTCTCCAACCCACAGTATCCTCCGGACATGATCGATGCGGCGTGGAAGGAGGCACGACGTAACGAAGAAGCAGCCTTGCGGCTACTGCAGAACCCAAACTGGAAACCAAAGGTTCCTGAGCCTGTGTCGCCTACCAAAACCATCCGCTCGGAATCATCCACAACCGGTCGTGTAAAGGAGGTTGAAGAGGCCCAGAAGGCTCAGAAGGCTGCCGTAAAGGAGAAGTCGAAAAAGTCTTCTATATATGCCAATCGGCTCGCCCTCGACGTTAGCCAACAACGTCCGGTCACTCCGCCACCCAAACCCCAACCCAAAGTCAGCACTCCACAAGACCCCGACTCACCAACCAGTCCCATCATTGCCATTCGGAGGAAACGTATCAAGAGAGTGGTGGACTCCGAGTCAGAAGCAGAAGGTAGCGGCGGAGATGAATCCAGACAAACATCTCCCGTCCCTGTCGAGCCAACGGAGTACGAGGCACATGCGCTCAAGTTTTTCAATACCTCAAAGATTGAAGAGCTGCAGGGGCTTGTTGGTAAGGGCGCCTTCTCCCCAAACACTGAACAACTTCATGAACACATCTGTGTGCTAGGTATTACGGGGGAACAAGCTGCGAAGATCATCGCCGCTCGGCCGTTCGAGCAGCCAGAAGATATCAACGCCAAACTGGGTCAAGCAAAGAAGAAGGCCGGGGCGACTGGTATTAGCCCTCGAATCTTCGAAGACACGGTTGATATCATGGCAGGCTACGCCGATGTGGATCGGATCCTCGAGGAATGTGAACATATCGGCACAAAACTCAAGTCCGCGATCGCTGCTTGGACTGCAACCGGGTCCGACAAGGGGAAGGAAGTTGCTTCTCGAGAGGGTTCGACCGCTCTTGCCGACGACCTCCAGGATGACGGCGCTTTAAGTCTTCGGTCTCATACGTCTTTCAACCCGGGCAAGAAGAATCAGTTCCTCTCTCAGCCATCGCTGCTGTCCGACTCCGTCACGCTCAAAGAATACCAACTGCTCGGAGTGAACTGGCTCCATCTCTTGTATAACAGGGGACTGAGTTGCATCCTGGCAGATGAAATGGGTGAGTCGTCCATCCTCAATCCTCAGTTTCGAGGTCCACTTATGAGGATGCCTAGGTCTCGGAAAAACCATACAGGTCATCAGCTTCTTTGCTCTGTTGAAAGAACGGGGGATGAAAGGACCTCACCTGGTTGTAGTTCCGTAAGCGCGCTGTGTGTTCACCGTGACCTCCCCGCCTTACCCCGCGTTAGGTCGTCCACCCTGGAGAACTGGTGTCGGGAGTTCGCAAAGTTTGCACCTACGATATCCGTCCAGACTTACTACGCTGGCAAAGAAGAACGGCCTATGCTCAGACAAACGCTTCTCGATACCGCACGAACCAAGGTTAAGGACGGGTGGGAGGTCTTGATCACCACGTACGCCCTTGCTCAAGGTGATGAGAGGGATCGCAAATTTTTCAAGAGGGTCCCATGGGTGGTTCGTGCTTAATCCCAAACCCTGTCCCCAGCGCGAGTTGTCTGACGCCCGACCGACAGACGTGCGTCTTTGATGAAGGCCATATGCTAAAGAACTTTGAATCCGAGCGCTATCGGTGCCTCCTCAAGTACAAGGCTCAGTGGAGGCTGTTGCTAACTGGGACTCCGCTCCAAAACAACCTCCAAGAGCTGGTGGTGAGTCACGGGATATGTAATCCACCATCACCCTGAAGCTCACCGCTTGGTAGTCCCTTATGAACTTCATCCTTCCTGAGCAATTCGCACGAAACATGGAGTCTCTTCGCACGATCTTCAAGTCAAAGGGCGACGCAAAAGTCACAATGCTCGCGAAGGAGCGGGTCTCCAGAGCCAAGAAAATGATGACTCCATTCGTCTTGCGTCGGCGCAAGGATCAGGTATGTGGCTTGATCTATGAAGCCACTTGTTTCTAATGGTTGACGAACTAGGTCCTTGGGGACCTCCCTAAGAAGATCGAACGCATCGAATGGTGCGAGATGACCGCGCTCCAGAAGAGGTTGTACAACGATGCCCTACGGAGGTCGCGTAAGACGGTCATGGACCTCACCGAAGAACCATCGGACTCTGCAGAAACCAAACCCGCGAAGAAGGTTCCGAAGAAAGGCAAAGCAAACGGCCGTAAGGAGAAGCAATACGTTGAGAACAGCGCGAACGTTTTGATGGACTTGCGAAAAGCAGCGTCCCACCCCATGCTATTTCGCTCGTTGTTCACGGATGACACTGTAGCCTCCATCGCAAGGGTTCTTTTGAAGGAGTCCGACTTCAAGTCTCGGGGTGCGCTCTTGCAGTACGTTAGGGAGGATCTGGAAGTTATGACGGACTCAGAACTTCAAGTCTACATGGCAACTTACAAGGTCTGTGGCACCAGCTATGGAGCTTCTGTGTGTTTTGACGCTGGTTCCTAGTCGACGCAAAAGTTCCTTCAGGATCCAGAGTGTTACTTTAAGGCGGGGAAAGTCAAGACACTCCTGAGGCTCTTGAAGGGGTATATGACTGAAAACCGTCGTGTCCTCATTTTCTCCCAGGCACGTCTCCTTGCCCCACTCCCCAAATACTGTCCTGACGCCCCCCTCGCAGTTTACCCAGGTGTTGGACATCCTCCAGGCGATTCTAAAACACAGGAGAATCAAGTACTTGCTGTTGACCGGCTCCACCGCAGTTGACGTCCGCCAGTCACTTGTCGACGAGTTCAACGAGGACGAGTCGATCACCGTCTTCCTCCTTTCCACAAAGGCGGGAGGGATGGGTATCAACCTCACTTCCGCCAGTGTCGTCGTGATGTTCGACCAGGATTTCAATCCCCACAACGACCGACAGGCCCAGGACCGCGCGTATCGTATCGGGCAGAAGCGGGACGTCGAGGTCGTCAAACTCATCACCCGTGGTACAGTGGAGGAAGACATGTTGAAACTCGGTCAGATGAAGCTCGACCTAGACGAGGCAGTTGCTGGCGACGGTGACGAGCAGAACGCCAAGGTGGAGAACGAGATGAAGAAGTCTTTAATGAAGACCCTCCGTCAGAAGTTCGAGGACGAGAGTGAGAGTAGGGCAGACGGTTCTGGGCCTGAAACCCTCGGATCCCCGTTAACGGACATGGAAGTGGACTGATCTCGACCGACGTTTGTTTACCTTAGATCTCGGAACTGGCACGACAGCACACACGACGCACAATACCATTAATATCTTGCACACGCATCTCCCCTCTTCATCGTTATTCATGTTGTATCTAATCTCGCATGCACGGTGTACAGTATACTTCCGTTTCAGCTGCTTTCGAACTGCTATATACCACGTCTATCACTTGATGCTGACCGACGGAGAACCGATCATAATCATAAGGAGAAGAATGGGATGCTCTTCACCAGCCTGTCTGTCGCAGCGCGGAAGTATTCGTTGTCTATCCCCCTCTCCTTGGAGTCCATCGATACGAGGGGGTTACGGACAACATAGTCGAGGAATGGACCGGCGTAGATGGAGTGGAGTGAGGCTCTGAGAGAGTCTGCCTCTGGGTCACTGAGCATCACGAACTTGTAGCCAGAGATCGTCTCGTAAAGGTGAAGTTTGTATGTCGAGGTCTTGTAGTTGACGAATTGCTCGTCTCTAAATTACATCCCGTCATGAGCCACCCTCACGAGAGAAGTAATAGTGGGCAGGTCTTACTTTCCAGAGAGCTTCTTAACCATGTTCCTTAGTGAAAGAACAACACCGTACACGAGCTTGGCTTCCTCGTCGAACGAAAGTCCTGTTGACTGGCCTCCCCCGGTCGCAGTGTGCCCTCCGACCCCAGACGTCGAGGAGTTTGGGTGTTGGGTAAAGTTGGGGTCATCGCTGCTCACAGCAATCACGACTCCGGAGCTGGTAGACAGCGCACTCTGTGGACCGTCGTCTTGGACGTGAGCACCGGTTATGGTTATTGGGGAGAGGGATTTGTTGACGGCTGGGAGGATTCCACCTGGGACTGCCGGTTTGGGCTTTCGAGATCGGTGCCAGTCTTGGTAGTACACGCAGGTGCAGTGTCTGTCCTGGACGTGGGTGAACCGTAAGTCTCCCCTGGAAATTTTGGTGGTGAGGAGGATTGGGCTGACCGATCGAAGATGTAGAGACTGAAGATGGCCATGGGAGCTGACAAGGTTAGGATCGCTGAGATCAATGGTCTTGCACTCTGACCCTCACCGCTCTTGAGCCTCCCACTAGGATGGCACCGGCGTGAAAGTTCACCCCGCCACCCACAATGCGTTTCGGTTGTCGCATTTTTCCTCGCATACGAGTTCGCTTTCTGCTGCGTGTTCGCTCCCCGACGGTTGATCGCCCTACGAGGCGTCGCGAGGCTTGGGCCGTGGACAACCCGCGCAGTCCGGCACTGCCATCGGCCCATGTCCTGCTGGAAGGATTGCCCTCATGCTCTGGCGATATGGTCCCACCCCAAGCCCGGGTTCATTTCCTGAAGCACAACGACATAGGCATGAAGTCTGTTTATGGAACCACATCTCCTGGTGTGCCTGTGATTGCTTTTCCCTCTGGAGTCTCTCTCAACGGCATTCTCATCATTGGCTAGCGGCGCCACTGGGTGGGATACCAGCATATCACAGGCGCATAATTTGGATAATGTATTCTGCACCCAACGCTACCCCACCTCTTTCACTCGATGAAGCTTCTCAGCATACCGTCGGGGAGGTTACTGAAGGAAAGGGTGTAGTGGAGAAGATTCGATCTACTGAGACGGTACTCTGGGAAATATAACTGTCATTTCCTGTGGCGTGATTTAGGGAGGACGTCCTCGCGAGCGTTTGTTTGCTTGCGGAGCTACGATGTCATCTCAACCGATCAAGGCCCTTCTTATCGACCTCTCCGGCACGCTGCACATCGAGTCGACGCCTTTACCGGGTGCGGTTCAGGCGTTGCAAAGGCTGCGAGCCTCCGGCATCCCCTTCAGGTTTTGCAGCAACACGAGCAAGGAGTCCACCAGCTCGCTCTGCCAAAAGCTTCGACGGATCGGGTTTGACATCCCCCCGGAAACGGAGCGGAGGGAAGTCTGGACGAGTGTAGGAGCAGTCAGGCAGTTACTGGAAGATCGTGGATTGAAGAGGTTGGCAGAGCTTTTCTCCCTCGCCGCCTGATTGTTCCTCTTATCGGACGCTTGTGCTATACCAGGCCATATTTCCTCTTATCAGACTCTGCGAAGGAAGAGTGCGCCCCGGAATCGTTTGACCCCACCGAGGACAAAGGCTACGATTCTGTGGTTGTCGGCTTGTCTCCGCCACACTTCAACTATGACACCCTCACTACCGCTTTCCGCATTCTCAAACGAGAAGCAGCATACGCCAGCTCGGAACCACCCTCTTTGATCGCGACCCACAAGGCGAAATACATCAGCAACTCTTTGAACCAGCTCTCTCTCGGTCCGGGTCCCTTCGTCTCCGCGCTCGAGTCCGCGGCGGACGTCCAGGCGACGGTGGTTGGGAAGCCGACCCGAACGTTCTTCCAACTCGTGATCTCTAGCCTTGATCTCCCCGAGAATCCAGGAATGGCCGGGAAGATTGCCGTTATCGGAGACGATGTCGAAGCTGATTTGGGCGGAGGCGCCGTCGAGCTTGGCCTATGGAGGGTATTGGGTTTGTTCAACGCCACCCATCAACGCCTTCCAAGCCTCGGTCGACTGATTCTCATCTTTTTGTTTAGTGAAAACGGGAAAGTATAGGCCGGGAGATGAATCCAAGACGGAAAACCCACCCGACGAAGTGGTTGATTCGTTCGCTGCCTTGGTCGACAGACTCGTCTCGACCTAGATGCCAACGGAACGGCAGATATATACATACACGATCATCCCCCGCCCACGGTACCGGTCTGATTCCGGCGTACATGTAGAGTTTAGAACAGTACCCCGGGCCGAGTTTACCTCGTACCTGCACACCTATAAGACACCCATAACTGTGGTGATTCCTGACCGAATTCCGACTCGTGTGGGGACCTCGTGTTGTTGATACCCCGACGGTCGTGGCCGGATGAACCGTTTGGGCTTGTTGTCCTAAACCTGAGTTTCGACCTATCGACTACGCGGCATTGTGGATGTGAGACCTCGGTACCGGTGGTACATACGGCCTTGGACAATGTTGACAGGATCGGAGAGTACAACGCATGCAGACGCTCCCACCGGGATGGTGTTGAATCTTCCGAGTCAGCTACTCCCTCCCCCGGGCAGGCCCAGCTAGAAATGAGACCCAACCGCCCCTTTCTGTCAACGGTGCCCCCGCCGCGCCGAGCAGCGTTCTACATTTCTGACATTGTCAACAAACGTGGAACCCGTGCGGCCTACGTCCGAGTCGGTGCTGGGCAATGTGTGGCATATCAATGATATCATTCCAGTAAACCCGCACACCGAAAGGGTATTACCCTGAGCAACCGCGAGCAATGGTGCCATAAGTCTGGCTCACATGAAACGTTAATATTCAATCTTGAAGTGTGTTACTCGCGAAGACATGCCATGGAATGCCGGGCTTAATCATCTTCACGTTCTGTTTGTCCCTGCCAGATTTTCAGGATTCGGCTAACAGTGGTTCAGTTTAACCAAACTTCAAGGAAGTTGGGCCGGCCCGGGTTTGAAAATTCGAGGCCTTGTGGTCCGGGGGTGTCCTGTTGTCACCACCCCAAAAGGCGGGTGTGTGGACCCACAACGCCAGAGGATCGCTGGCCATTGATCACGACCTGAGCCCGAGACCGGATCGGACAAAGTATGGTGGAGGTGACGGAAGAAAGGTTTTTGTGGACAGTAAAGCAAGTGCGCGTGAACAGCAAAGGGGTTGAAGGGATGTGGCCTTGTGACATAGAGGTAGTGGCTGGCCCAAGCGTCGCCCTGAGGCTGACCTGAGGATACTACTGGTTCGCCAAGATAACTGTACAAAAAGCCAGATACGTCGTGACGCCAGAATATGAGCGCACGCGGGGATACGTGGGCGGGGCCCGAGGTGGGTGCAAAAGGTGGGAGGCGACGGGTGTCAGCCCAGGGCGGAACACCGGTCAAATGGAACTCACGTGTGGAAACGCAGGCAGTTTTCGTGGTGAAAACAAACCGCGTACAGCCCACAGAAGGTTTGGGATGCCTTAAGCCATGAGACTCCCCCTAATTATGCAAGTAAGGTCCTGTCGATGCACCTCCACTTTTTCGCACTTAATAAGTAAGGATGCATGCTGCCAGCGCCGGCTCGGTGGCAGGATCGCGCCCAGCCGCACACGGATTTGGGCGGACCCACAACCACCGACAGACAAAGCGGCCGAGGGGGCGAACGTTTGAATGCCAAAAGTCAAGCGTCTGGGGATAGCGGGGAAAGCACGAACATTCGGCGATGGGTTAATGGATTGGCGGCTTCGTGCAACAAACGTGAGGCTTCAGCTCGATCCTGAAGCTTGAGACCAAAATCCGATGTGGCGTAAAGGTGTCGAAGGCAAAAGACCACGGGGTTCATTGCCACCGGTTTGTCCCAAGTCGTCTCACCCAACCCCAGAGCGTGAGAAGTAGTTGGCTGTTCCCTGGCGTGATAGAGATTGGGTTTGTTCAACCTTATCCATCACCCATCATACATCAAAGCCTTCCGAGCTCCGGTCGACTGATTCTCATCTTTTTGTTTAGTGAAAACGGGCAAGTATGGGCCGGGAGATGGATCCAAGGCGGAAAACCCACCCGCCGAAGTGGTTGATTCGTTCATCGCCTTTGCCGATGGGCTTATCTCGACCCAGGTGACATCAGCACGGTAGATACATGGAACTGAGCAGAGTTCAGGATAGTGCCCCTGATGACCGGGTTTACTTTGGACCTACAAACCCATGAGGCACTCATGACCCGGACCGGGGTGATTTCTGATGATGGTCAGCCGACTCGTCGTGGGGGACTCCACACTGCTGATACCGTCATCAATCCGACGGTTGTTGCCGGACGAGATGTTGCGTCTGACCTTCAAGTCGCTGGTTTTCCGGACGGCGCTCTTCGTGAGTGCGGTTAGCGGTGTGGTATTGCGCCCAGCGGCGCCCACCAGCCAGCCTCTCTTGGGCCATGAAGAACAAGTCTACGACCCCGCGCCCACTGCAGCTTGGCGCCCCTTCGATACCTTGGTTCATCGTGCATTCCCGGAGTATACCATACGAGTCAAGAAATCACCTCTGTTTTGCGCGACCTCTCAGACGTGCGGCTGTCTCCCAACTCTGTCCTTGTGCGAGCTGAAGTTCTGGAGCACGTCCGGCCTTTCGTAGGGCGTACACTGGGTACGTTGACATCGGAACGAGACACCTCTTCTTCACCTTCGTGGAGAGCCAGAGGGAACCAGCCAACGACGATGTAGTTATTTTGATCAGTGGTGGTGAGTCGGCTTATTCTTGAACATGGTCGGCCAACAACCAGTTCTCCTGCAATAAACAGGACCTGGGGGGGCTTCGGAGAATAGTCTGTTCAATAAGGACTCCATAGGTTGGTCCCGTAAACCTCTTGCCCATCCCATATGCACCCCGCTGACTACCTGCCATCTCAGGACCCTGTATGGCGACAGATGATGGGGGCTCTGCTCCAAACCCATATACGTGGACCAAGACGACGAACATGGTCTTCATCGACCAACCCGCTGGGACTGGATTCTCCTACTCTGAAGCTCAGGAAACGGTCGTGAGCCACCTTTTATCGCCAAGTAAAACACAGGCAAATGGTTCACCACGCCGCAGGACACCACGGAACTCGCGGCCAAAGATGTCGCCATTTTTATCGCAGCGTTTTTCGACCACTTCAGCCGCTACCAGAATAATGCCTTCCACATAACCGGTGGATCGTACGCGGTGAGTCGAAAGGCGCTTTTTCCACCGGTCACGGACTAAATCTGCGTGGGCATAGGGGAGGTACATTCCGCTGTTCGCAACGGCGATTCTGGACCAAAACCCTCGACTTGTTGATGCAGGCCTGCGACCAATAGTGATCGACTCCATCTCCATAGGCAACCCATTCACAGATTTCGCCCAACTCGTTTCATCTGGGTATGATGTTGGTTGCACCTCATCTGCCACGACGCCCTTCCTGAATGCAAGGTGCTGCATGCTTGCACGGAAATTGAAATCCTGTCACTGACCTGCCTGTAGCACGTGCACCCGCATGAAAGGCATCGTATGGGCCGTTCAAGTGGCTGTTCCACCGACGCTTACAATCCCGCTGTAGCTTCCTCAATGTCAGTCCAACATCACAACGTTCTGCCAAATGGACCAGAACTCTTCAGCATGTGTGGAGGCCGTAACGTTCTGCACGAACGAACTCATCGCTCCACTGCAAAATTCAGGTATGTCTTTTGAAATTCGTTACTACATAATCATGCGCTAAGGGACCTCACATCCTCAGGCCGTGACGTAACGAACGTCGAGAAGCCCTATTGCGACTGGCTAGACCCTATATGCTTCCCGGCACAAGAGTGCGTATCAGACACTGCGTCACTCTGGCGCTGGTCACTCACAACCTCCAAGCCACTTAATCAAGTTCCTCGGAACAAGCGATACTCAGAAGTCGCTAGGTGTAGACCCCGCCGGGGCCACGGCCAACTTCTCGCTCATCTCTATGCCAGTTTACGAGTCATTCGTCAAAACCCATGACCTGGAGTCATTTACGACCCACCTTCACCTCGAGAGCCTCTTGGAACGAGGCATCAGGATTCTGTATTACAACGGGAAGCTAGACGGGGTGTGTCACTGGTTGGGCGTTTTCAGGTGGCTACTCGCACTAGACTGGAGTGGAAGTCGCGACTTCTCCGCCGCACAGAAGCGTGACTGGATCGTCGATGGGTCTGTAACGGGATGGCTGAAGAGCACACCGTCACTAACGTTTGTCGTCGTGGAAGGCGCCGGACACAACGTACGCACTTCGCTCTCTGCCCGGTGATCATCGAGGCTAACTGTTTTTGTCTCCTTCTGCCTCGGAATAGGGGGAGGTGGATAGACCTCGTGAAGTTCACACCCTCGTGCAACGGTGGTTTGCGAACGTCACTCTCTAAACCCTATCAATGTGGTCGAGACCCACTGTGTGGGACGGCGGTGGCGATAATCGTCAGGGTGATCAGGAAATAAAGGAACTCGGGGACGAGGAAAACCCGACGATCGATGCGATACGGACGCAGTCCGTTTCGCACTGAAAAGCTGAGATTTCCCCCACGCTCTCTTCCATATGAGGAAAAGCCATCATGTCGAAGGCGATGGAATAGAACGTAAAGGGATCTCACCCTCGCCCCGACTGGTCACCGGTGACCCTGTATTACTCACGGTTTAATGAGGAAAATCCATTCATCAAAGCCACCCACACACCGTGCCGGCGTGTTTGTATGCAGATGCAAAAGCGAGCGACTCGGATAGGAAAAGATCTCCGACGACCAAGGCGCCGCGCGGTCGGCCTTTGCCCCCAAGACGCCCACATCTGTTGCACTTTCCAGATGCGAGAATAGTTACCGGTCGTGTATTGAATCCCCACTCCATAACGGCCTCCTATGTCTTATCTGTCTACCGGTCGATATGCTCGGATGCCGCTTGCGCTGCTTCCTTGTAGGCGCACATCTTACACCGCGATGGCTCCCCCCATCACTTCTCACGTAAAACGTATGGCTCGAGGCCAGGTATCTGCCTCTAGGATGCAACACGTGGAGCGCCTATCCGCAGCCTATTGAGCAGAATTTGACCACTGTCTCTGACGAGAACGCCGCATCTTGCCTGGCGTGGGTATAGGGAAAATTAAGGGACTCGGGCACGGTGGACGCTAGAAGCCGGAACCCAGAAGAGTTTACGACAAACTGAGAACAAGGAAGTCCCGTTCAGGAAGGTCCAAAGAGCCTCGAGCATGGGTAGGGTGGGGGGTGCTCGAGGCCGCGTTCACTTCAAGGTTTGAAGATGTGGTGCGTGGTGTCCAGGATGGGCGACCATCAGAACGAGCTGATTTCTCTCGTTCCTCGCCCGCAATGCTTATCATCCTTCATGACCGGGTATTCTTTTCTTCTTTGGATTGAATCCGGCTGTGCGTTAACGGACATCTGTCCGAAGACAACCGCCGGTCCCTTTGTCATAAGCCTTTTTGTCGCCGAGCCCGAGCACTGCGCACCATGAAGCTGAAGGGGGGAAACGTGGTGGTGTTGGGGGGCGGGCCATACAGCGCTTAGTCCCGAGAAGTTTGTGATAACCGCCTGAACGTAACGGGGGGGTCCCCTAACATCTCCAGAATGCATTCGCCGCAAGAGATAATCAACCCTGGGTAAAAACAAGCGCGCTTCGACAAGTGAAGTTTTCTCGCGCCAACTCGAGTGGGGGGTGAGGCGAATCTCCGTCGCAGGTGGTGCGCGTGACCTTGCCAGCCAGTAAGCGAAGAGAACTTCCAGAAGCAAAAAGAAAATATATGTTTCGCCTTATCAACATATATCGAAGGTTCCGAACAACTGTTTTGTTACCTCGTTTTTTTTCTTCCTTGGACCTCGGGGTTCTACTTGGGGATGGTCTGGGGGGATGGTATTGGATATTTCAGGCGATATTCCAGAATGATCAATGATCGAGATTGTGCGGCGAATAAAAACACGCGAGCGCTCCCCTCCTGGTGACATGATGAGTTCGGCCTTTAGTTCGTATGAATTTCGGATATCTCAGGCTGGAAAAGGGGGAGACCGGAGCACGACCCCCATAACATTCTCAAGCGCGCCGGGGAAGGCGCAACTCGGGTATATATAACACACACGCACCCACTCTCCCGTTGAATTCCTATAAAGTCAGCGTTCGCTTATGAGAGGTTCCCTTCGCGCAAACGGAAGGGACCACGGAGGCCGCAGGGGAAGATCACAGGTGGAAACCGAGGGACGGATATCAGTGATGTTCCTGGGAAAATCTCCCACGGTGATAAACCGCTCCATATTGGGAGGTAGAGAGGGGAGATTCACAACAGACGAGCGGTCACAAGTGCAGGTCGTGGGATGAGTAAGCCGGTGGTGGAGGAAGAGGGTTTGTAGAATCGATTTAATTGGTGGAGAGGAGTAGACGAGCAACAGAGATTATCATTCGGGTGCATTCCTTTTGTTCCTTTCCTCAACCAAGCGGTGTCAGATTTGATGGGAATCCGCCAGGAGTGAGGGAAACGGAGGACGGTACGATGGCCTCAGATTAAAGGCCGTTCTAGAGACCCGGCCTTCAGAGTTCTTCGTTGGCCAGCCAGCGCTTGCCGAGGGTGTATACCTCGACCTGTTTGTCCATCATTGACTGCGCGCGCGGTGGCGTGCCAAATGCCGGGTCAATAGCTGACTTTTCGGGTATGGAGACACTTTGTGCGTACAATATGGCCTGCTCCTCGCACGTAGGCGAAAGCCAAGATAGGTGCGATCGCGGCCTCCGCTTCCATCCAGCAGGTTTGTTATCGACAACCCAGTCTTCCCTTCTTGCCTCGTTGAACTCTTGACGGCAGGTCCACTCCAATTCATCAAGCCACCGCTCGGTGCCGCGCCAGTTACATACAGCATCTTGATTCCCGTTGAAATACAAGGTTCTAACTCCGCGCTCGAGCAACGCCTCGACATAATGACCGGTGTCAAAGGACCACATGTCGTTATTGCCGACAAATAACTCGGCGACCTCGTAGGACAGGATTGAGAAGTTTCGAGCCCCAGGGTCAGCCCCGAGTCGGTCCTGGACGTCGGGTTCGTTCAAGAAATGAACCTGGTGACTGGAGATGGGTATGCGACGTCAGTTTCTTTCCACACATGACTCCTGCGGGTAAACTTTGCCTGTCCCTTACTTGATGGCAAGGTGGCAATTACCATCCAGTATGTCGCAGTTCCGCCGTGTCAAGTTGTAGATATCACGGCCTGCCGACAAAGCGCTCTTCAGTAGCGTTGCAGAAATCGTTTGAAAATGTCCCAACTTACCGGACTCAATCAGTGGGTCCAGGATCCGATAACAAAAGGCGATTGCGGCCGCACAGCCCGTGCTGTCGTAGACCTTCCTACAAGATTCGCGGACGCTCCGCTGGCAACGTGGTACCTAGAGGAACCTTAGCCAAAGCGCGAGGAATGGCGCACGGGGTGACGGACTATTTGCTTCATCTCGACGCATTTACTGCGGGCAGGTCGTTGGTCACACTGGGCTAACCTGATCTCCACGAATGGGGGTACAGAGGCGTTGGTGCACCCGGCGTCGTACCATGACAATATCATGTGTTCCATGCCCGTGAACGCGTTTTCTGGAGAACGAACCACTTAATCACACCTTCTGGTCTCTGAGCATCACCATGAGAGTTTACCGATAGCCACAGAATCGACCTCGATGGGTTTCAACCCGGCAGAAATCAACGTAGGATTCTGATCCCAAACAGCCGAAGCAAACAGCGGTATGTATCGTCCCCGAGCGCCCCAGTAGTGTGAGAAATGAGGGTACAGGGCATAGGGGGGTGTCAAACTCTACCGCGTATGACCCACCAAAAAAATGAAACTTGTTCTTCTGGAAAGTCTGGAAATGTTCGAAAAAGATCGAGAGGAAGACCGCCACGTCCTTCGCGGCCAGCTCCGAGCGACCCTAGGAGACCAGGCGGTGATGAGCATGGAGAAATGAAATGACGCCGAGCTGAACACTGAAAAGAAACACGTCACGCACAATCTTTTCGCCGAAGTTTGAATACGAGAATCCGACGCCCACAGGTTGGTCGATGAAAATGATGTTGGAACTCCTGACCCACGTGTGGGGATTCTTTTCTAATTTCCCTTCGCCGGACAT
>Ga0307516_10002036_pt1 | contig 27557 bp, 22 predicted proteins | sample 19_EM_MG_FD_203310 | JGI IMG/M metagenome (GOLD analysis project Ga0307516, IMG submission 203310) | Populus trichocarpa ectomycorrhiza microbial communities from riparian zone in the Pacific Northwest, United States - 19_EM | ecosystem: Host-associated > Plants > Roots > Unclassified | place...
CAACACCATCTCGCCCGGCTACATCGGCACGAAGATGGTCACCGCGATCCCGAAGGACGTGCTCGACAGCAAGATCCTGCCGCACATCCCGGTGGGCCGCCTGGGCCGCCCCGAAGAGGTGGCCGGCCTGATCATCTACCTCGCCTCGGAGGAGGCGGCGTTCGTCACGGGGGCCAACATCGCGATCAACGGTGGCCAACACATGCAATGAGAGAACATCCATGATCAAGCACGGCATCGATCAGGAAGCCCTGATCAGCAAGTTCTCGGAAGCCAGCGCTCGGCAAGGCGAAGCGATTCGCAAGACCGTCACCGAGGCGACCCTGAAGGCGCTGCAAGGGCGCGAACTCAGCCTCAAGAACATCAAGCAGGTGCTGAACACCGTCGCCTCGGCAGCGGCGGCCGGCGCGGCAGGCAGCGCGTTGCCGCAGGCGGACGTCGAGACACTGCTCAGCAAGGCAGTGGCCGGCATGGACACGGCACTCGAACAGGCGGTGCAGGCGAACCGCAAGGCGCTGCAGCAGATGGTCGACCAGGGCGCGACCTTGCGGGAGACGCAGGTCAAGAAGGCGTTGGCCGACATCGAGAAGATGGAGGACACGTTGTTCGCCGCGCTGCGCAAGGCGGCGGAGGGTTCGCAAGCCTCGATCGAGGGCCCGTGGACGAAAGTGCTGAACGCGGCGCAAGGCAAGGGCACCAGCACCGGTGCCCAGGCCAGCGCGACGATCACGCAGCTGATGGACAGCGCACAGCAGAACCTTCGCGACGGGCGCAACCTGGGCCTGCGTGCGTCGCAGGTGATGTTCGACAGCTACTCCACACTGGTCAGCGGCGTGTTGATCGGGATGTCCGACGCGCTGCAACATGGAGGTGCTGCGCCGCCGGCGAAGTCTTCCCGCAAGAAGTAGCCGGAACGTGGTGACGGTCGCGAACGTGAACGGGAATGGGAACGTGAACGCAGAAGGACCGCGATGGACGCACTGATCCTGTCCCGCATGCAGTTCGCGGCCAACATCACGTTCCACATCCTGTTCCCGACCATCAGCATCGGCCTTGGCTGGTTGCTGCTGTTCTTTCGCCTGCGGTGGCTGAAGGCTTCCGCCGCGGGCGGCGACCGGCTGGCGGCACAGGGTTGGCTCGACGCCTACCGCTTCTGGACCAAGGTGTTCGCACTCAGCTTCGCGCTCGGTGTCGTCAGCGGCATCACGATGAGCTTCCAGTTCGGCACCAACTGGCCCGGCTTCATGGAGCGGGTCGGCAACATCGCCGGGCCGCTGCTCGGCTATGAGGTGCTCACCGCGTTCTTCCTCGAAGCCGGCTTCCTCGGCATCATGCTGTTCGGGCACGGCAAGGTCAGCGAGAAGGTGCACCTGCTCGCGACCTGCTTCGTCGCCTTCGGCACCACGCTGTCGGCGTTCTGGATCCTCGCGCTGAATTCCTGGATGCAGACGCCGTCCGGCCACGAAGTGGTCGACGGCATCTACCACGTGAAGAGCTGGGTCGAGGTGATCTTCAACCCCTCGTTCCCGTACCGCCTTGCACACATGCTGCTGGCGTCGTCGCTGACTTGCGCGTTCCTGCTGGTCGGGTTGTCGGCCTGGCAGACCTTGCGCGGCGTGGCGCAGCGCTCGGCGCCGAGGGTGATGCGCGTCGGCCTCACGCTCGCCGCGGTCGCGATTCCGGCCCAGATCTTCGTCGGCGACCAGCATGGCCTCAACACGCTCGAGCACCAGCCGGCGAAGATCGCCGCGGTCGAGGGCGTGTGGGAGACCGAACGCGGTGCCCCGCTGCTGCTGTTCGCGATCCCCGACGACCAGACGCGTACCAACCACTTCGAACTCAAGTTGCCGAAGCTGGCCAGCCTGATCCTCACGCATGACCTGGATGGCGAGATCAAGGGCATGAACGACTTTCGCGATGCGCACCCGCCGGCATTGCCGCTGTTCTTCGCGTTCAGGATCATGGTCGGCATCGGCCTGCTGATGCTTGCGACGAGTTGGTCCGGCTGGTGGCTGCTGCGCCGCGCACGCTGGCAGCCCGGCGGCCTGCCGAGGTGGCTGCTCTGGGGCTTTGCCGGGATGACGTTCTCGGGTTGGGTCGCCACAGTCGCCGGTTGGTACGTGACCGAGATCGGCCGCCAGCCGTTCATCGTCTACGGCCTGATCCGCACGGCCGACATCACGTCGAAACAGCCCTCGTCGATGATCGGCCTGACGCTCGCGCTCTACATCACCCTGTACTTGGCGCTGATCGTCTCGTACGTCGGGGTGCTGAAGTACATGGCCGAGAAGCCCGAGGAGGCGTTGCAGCCCGAGCCGGGGGACCAAAGGGCAGTCCCGACCGGAGAGCCCGCATGAACTGGATGAGTTTTGACGAGGCGCTGCCAGTGATCTTCATGGCGCTGATGGGCCTCTCGATGCTGATCTACGTGGTCAGCGACGGCTACGACCTCGGCGTCGGAATGCTGATGCACCGCGCCACCGATGCCGAGAAAGACGTGTTGGTCGCATCGATCGGGCCGTTCTGGGACGCCAACGAGACCTGGCTCGTGCTCGGCGTCGGCATCCTCTTGATCGCGTTTCCGAAAGCGCATGGCCTGGTGCTGGGCGAGCTGTACCTGCCGGTCGCGCTGATGCTGGTCGGGCTCACGCTGCGCGGTGTCGCGTTCGACTTCAGGGTGAAGGCGCGCGACAGCCACAAGCAGACCTGGGACCGACTCTTCTTCGCCGGCTCGACACTGGCATCGGTCTCGCAAGGCTGGATGCTCGGGCGCTACGTCAGCGGCTTCGGCAGCGGCTGGAACTATCCGCTGTTCGCCGCCGCGATCGCCATTGCGCTGCCGATGGCCTACGTGATGATGGGCGCCACCTGGCTGGTCATGAAGACCGACGGCGAGCTGCAGCGGCGTGCCGTGCAGTGGGCCAAGATCGCTTGGCTGCCGATGGTCGTCGGCCTGGTGCTGATCTCGATGGCCACGCCGTGGATCAGCGCGACGGTGCGCGGGCGCTGGTTCTCGCTGCCGGAGTTCATCGCGCTGCTGGCGATTCCACTGATGACCGGCGTCGCACTGCTAGCGGCGCGCGCCCTGCTGAACACCCGCGCGGTGCTGGGGCCGCTCGCGTGGCTGCCGTTCGTGCTGCTGATCCTGGTGTTCCTGCTCGGCTTCCTCGGCCTCGCGTACAGCATCTATCCGTACGTGGTGATCGACCAGCTGACGATCTGGCAGGCCGCGAGCAGCCCGGCGGCGCTGAAGGTAATTTTGATCGGCGTCTGCATCTCGGTGCCGGCAATCGCCGCCTACACGGTGTTCTCGTACCGCGTGTTCCGTGGCAAGACCGGTGAGTTGAAATACGCGTGAACTTGAGTGCGTGTGGGTCGCTGTTTCTCCTGCGGAAGGAGAGAATACCCGGGGAGGTCGGAGGCCCCATGGCGCTGTACGATGCCTCGCCCATGAGGTCACCCGTGTCGGCACTTCGTCTCGATCCGCCCTCCCGCCGTTCGCGGTGGCGTGGCATGCCGCGCTGGTGCGTCGCGCTGGCGCTGGTTGCTGCTGCGGCCTATGTTGGCCATGAGGTCGCGCTGCAGGCCGGGCTCACGCGCCTGCGCGAAGCCGCGAAACACCGCCTGGACATGCTCGCGACCGGTCTCGATGCCGATCTGGCGCGCTACGACTATTTGCCGGCACTGCTCGAGATGACACCCGCCGTGGCGGCGCTGCTCGATGCGCCGGCCAATCCGCAAGTGCGCGATGCCGCGAACCGCTACCTGTACGGCGTCAATGCGACGGTCGGCGCCGAGATGCTGTACGTGCTCGACAGCAGTGGCACCTCGGTCGCCGCATCCGACTGGGACCAAGCCGGTACCACGCTCGGACAAGACCTGTCGTTCAGGCCCTATGTGACCGACGCGGTCCAGAAGGGCCGTGGCCGCTTCTATGGCGTTGGCATCACGAGCCGCAAGCCCGGCTACTACCTGTCGTATGCGCTGCGCCGTGGCGAAGGCGTGCGCGGCGTGGCTGCCGTGAAGATCAACCTCGGAGAGTCCGAGTCCGCATGGGGCAAGCTGCCGGGCAACGTGTTGCTGGTCGACGAGCGCGGCGTCGTCATCCTGTCCACCCGTGATGAGCTGAAGTACCACCCGGTCAATCCACTCGACGCCGCACAGCGCGCCGAGATGCAACGCTCGCGCCCTTACGGCGACGCGCCGCTCGATCCGCTGCAGTGGACGACCTTGCAATCACTGACGCCGGAAGCGCAACTGATCAGTCTCGAAGGGCAGCCCCAGCTCGCGTCGACGCGGCACCTGCAACGCGCCGCGTGGCAGCTGATCGCGCTCGACGACATGAAGCCGGTGCAGCTGACCGCGCGCTACGCTGGCATGACCGCGAGCCTCGCGATGGCGGTGCTGCTGCTGCTGGCGGTGACGCTGTGGCAGCGTCGCCGTGCGGTCCGTCACAAGCTCGCGAGCCAGGCAGCACTGCAGGCGGCACACGACAGCCTCGAGTCCACCGTCGTCGCACGGACCGCGCAGTTGCGGGCGGCACAAAGCGACCTGGTGCACGCCGGCAAGATGGCGGCGCTGGGCCAGATGTCGGCCGGTCTGGTGCATGAGTTGAACCAGCCCTTGACGGCGCTGCGCACGCTCTCCGACAGTGCCGGCATGCTGCTCGACCACAACCGCCCCGACGATGTCCGCGGCAACCTGCGGCGCATCTCCGGCATGGTCGATCGCCTGGCGCGCCTCACGTCGCGGCTCAAGACCTTTGCCCACAAGAGCGACGTGCCGCCGCAGCGCGTCGCGCTCCTGCGCAGCATTGCCGACGCGCAGGCGCTGCTTGGCGCGGAGCTGGAGGAGCGCGACATCCGCGTCGAAGTCGATGTTCAGCCACCCGAGCTCAGCGTGATGGCCGATGAGGCCGCCATCGGCAGCTTGCTCAGCAACCTGATGCGCAATGCGGTCGACGCGATGCAAGGCTCACCACAGCGCCTGTTGCGGGTCGAAGCCTATGCGGCTGGCGAGCGCGCGATCCTCACGGTGACCGACACCGGCCCAGGCATTCCCGCCGACATCCTCGCGCGCCTGTTCGAGCCCTTCGTGACCAGCAAGCCGGCCGGTGCCGGGCTCGGCCTCGGGCTCGTGATCTCGGCCCAGCTGGTGCGCGCGGCAGGCGGTACGCTTCGCGCCGGCAACCGAGACGAAGGCGGTGCGTGCTTCACCGTCGATCTGCCATCCGCCATTTCTCAGGAGCACATGCAGCGTGAGTGAAGTCATTCCAATCCGGGTCCTGCTCATCGACGACGATGACGACGTGCGTTCGAGCACCGAACAGGCGTTGACGCTGAACGGATTCAAGGTCGAATCGTTCGCCAGTGTCGAGCGAGCCCGCGGGCTGATCACCTTCGGTCTGCCGGCGATCGTCATCTGCGACGTGCGCCTGCCGGGCCTGAGCGGCACCGATTGGCTGCCGGAGATTCGCAAGATCGATCCCGAGATCCCGGTCGTTCTGGTGACGGGGCATGGGCACGTGGCGATGGCCGTGCAGGCGATGCGCGAAGGGGCCTACGATTTCGTCGAGAAGCCGTTCACGTCCGAGCGGCTGCTGGCCGTCGTTCGCCATGCGATCGAGCGTCGCCAGCTCACGTTGCAGGTTCGCGTGCTGCGCGACGCACTCGACAACTGGCACGGCATCCAGGCGGTGCTGATCGGCCGCTCTGCACAGATGCAGCAGGTACGCCGCACGGTGATGACGCTCGCGGACACATCGGCCGACGTGTTGATCTACGGCGAGACCGGCACCGGCAAGGAGCTCGTCGCACGCTGCCTGCACGACCACAGCGAGCGGCGGCGCCAGCATTTCGTGCCGCTGAACTGCGGCGGCCTGCCCGAAGCGCTGGCCGAGAGCGAACTCTTCGGCCACGAAGCCGGCGCCTTCACGAGCGCCAACCGCGTGAGGGTCGGCAAATTCGAGCATGCCCATGGCGGCACCTTGTTCCTCGACGAGATCGAGAGCATGCCGATGGCCGTACAGATCAAGCTGCTGCGCGCGCTGCAGGAGCGCAGCATCGAACGCATCGGCTCCAACAAGGCCATCCCGTTCGATTGCCGCGTCGTCGCAGCCAGCAAGGACGACCTGAAGGTGTTGAGCGATCAGCACAAGTTCAGGGCCGATCTGTACTACCGCATCGGCGTTGCCATCATCGAGTTGCCACCACTGCGCGAGCGGCGCGAGGACATTCCGCTGCTGTTCGAACACTTCACCTTGATGGCCGCGAGCCGCTATGAGCGGGCGGCGCCGCTCGTCAGCAATGCGCAACTCGCCGATCTGATGGCCTATGCCTGGCCCGGCAACGTGCGCGAGCTGCGCAACGTCGCCGACCGCTTCGTGCTCGGCTTGCTCGGCGACCGCCTGACGCAGGTGCGTGTCGCCGAAGAACACCCCGAGCTCCCCCGTGGGCTGCCGCAGCAGGTCGAGAACTTCGAGCGCTCTGTGATCGTCGAGGAGCTGAGGCGACACAAGGGCGATCAGCCGGCCACCGCCACTGCACTCGGCATCGCCAGGCAGACCCTGCACGACAAGCTGCGGAAGTTCGGGGTGGCAGCAGACGAGTTCAAGCACTGAGCGACTTGTTCAAGTGCATCGATGGCATGGAGACGCCGCTGGTCGGGCGCCTGGATCACATGGCCCGCTTCAAGGCGGCCGTGGGTAGCTCGACGCGGGCATTGGCCCACGGGAAGTCGATCCGGGACTATGCTGCCTGAAAACTACGGAGACATCCCTTGATCAACACAACGTTCAAACCCGCCTACCTCAATTCGCTCATGACAGCCGGAGCGAACCTCGAACTTGCCTACAACGATCTGGCGCCTCACGCCAACGACAGGATGACCGCGGCCTTGGAGCTTGCGAAGCACGCGAAGGAAACCCAGCGGCACCTCAAATTCGTTGCGATCAGTGCGGGCACATCGGGAATCAAGCACCTTGCTGAGGAAGGCGCTGGCTACGTCACCTTCTCTCTCGTGTACTGATCCGTCGGGGTGTTCCCGGCCAAGTAGTTGCGATGTTCCAGATCGCTCTGTCTGTTCTTTAGCCCTCGTACGATGCCGACTGTCGAACGCAAGCTATCGGCCACAAGCGGGCTATCACCACGGGCTGCTTTCGGGCAGTACAGTTGTGCGGAAGGACAAGCGTTAGCGCTACGCTAGGGCAACCGCTGCCGCTGCATAGCGGTCAGCCAAGTTATCGCAGTAGGAAGTCACCAGCGACGACCTTCAAGTGGCTGCTAACCTCAAACTGGGAGGGCTTGTGCGAGGCGCGCAGGCCATGCGGCAAGCACAAGAAGAAGGCTGCTGTGACATTCAAGAGAACAACTGAGACCACTTCTGCGAAGCGGGCGATTCAGCTAGTCCGAGGAGACCCGGACTGCGCGGCATTTTTTGACTGGGTTCAAGCGAAACTGGTCGCTGCAACGAAACACTGGCCGCCGCCTATCAAAGAACTTACGACAGGCAGGAGAGGAAATCTCGGGGAGTACCTGTCTTACAAGGTGGTCAAGGCGTGCGGTCTTTACGGCAAATCCAAGGGCTATACCGTTGCCATCATGGGAGCGTTGACGCCGCTGCAAGACGGTGCGCCGACTGGGTTAGACACGACCATCGTTCATTTGGACCCAGGCGGGGACACTGACAAAGATTGCCTCTTCATCATGGAGGTCAAGACAACGGGCAGCGTGAAGCTGACGTACGCAAGGGCGCTAGTCGAAGACTACGACAAGCTGTTGGGGACGACGAAAGTCGCGGGCTCGCTGGGTCAGCGAATGAACTGGCTTCAGGCCTATCTATTAGAAGTCCACGAGTTCTCGGTCGAGGACTTGGACCGCGTTGGCAACCTCTTTCAACCGAAGCCCAAAGATTGCAAGGGCGTCAAGCTTTTGCCTACGTTGGTTCATGACCGCTCTTGCGGAGACCATATGGCTGTGAAGGCTCTTGACGATGTTGCTGCTGACATCGAAGCGCTTGGCTGGCGCAAGAGCAATATTGAGCCTTGGAGCATCGCGATAAGCAAGCTGACCGAGTGCCTCATCAGGCTCTCGAACAACCTCCCCTATAAGCCATGACCGCGCTCCCTTCGTCAGTCGACTTCCGCCGCAGCGCGGCCTCGTCAGCTGCAAAGGCCCGAGGTGTGGTCCCTATTCTGGCGACGCGAGACCCGGTAGACGTAGCTACCGCACTCAAGTGCATGAACTCGTACCAGATTCGAGTGAATGTCGAAGCGCTCGAGGTTCTGGATAGCGAAGAGAACGCGGCTCCGCTGGTCGCTGCGGCGCGAATCCTTCAGTCAACCTCGCAGCATTTGCGCCGTTCTGAGCCTCCGCCCGAAACCGAGGAGGTCGATGAGCTGTCGTTCCAGGCCGCGCTTGCATTTGCGATGCACGGCAACTTTCCGAGTGCTAGAGCCGCACTCGCAGACGTTTCCGCAGAATACCTCTCCTCGAACGACACCATCCGCATGGTCGCGGCCATTTGTGACCCGTGCGGCCCGCAAGCTCGTTTAAGGAATGTTGACCGGTTCGCAGGTAATTTCTTTCGGTCCTGGTACCGCGCGTTAAGAGGGGCGAGCAAGGAGTATCGAGAGACAAGCTTCGCTCGCGCGATGAGCTATTTCTCGCACATCGTTCTGGATAGACCGATGTCCGAAGGGGCGCTGTATCTGGGCGGTCGCATGGCCGCCCACCAAGCGATGCGGCTCGCTACAGCAAACCTTTTGCAGAGTGCTCCCGAGATTCCTTCGTGGTTCGTTGTCAACTCAGTCAAGTCACGATTGGTGACACTCCTGCCGCCACAGCTTGAGCTGCTGGTGACAACCCGCATCGCATCGCACGAACGCAACTCTCTTCTGACGCTGCCAACGAGCACCGGTAAGACATTCGTCGCAGAGGCTTGCATTGCTGCCCGCGTTTCAGAAGGTGGACTGTGTGTCTACGTGGCGCCGTACGTTGCAGTGGGTGAACAGGTGAAGGAGTCTCTCAAGAAGCGACTGGGCGACGAGGTTGAGGTGGTGTCAATGTTCGGTGGCTTCCAGGCTGAGCGCTTGAACGTATTTGCAGAGAGTGAAGTCATTGTTGCCACGCCCGAGCGATTTGACGGATGGCTGCGTTCTGGCGAGGACGTCGGCCGGCTTCGCACTGTGGTGTTCGACGAGATTCACATATTGGAGAACGGAGTCCGGGGCGCGCGTGTCGAAGGCCTGGTATCGCGCCTGAGATTGCTCCAACAAACCAACCCGAGGCTCCGTCTTTTAGGGCTGTCAGCCGTCCTGACGAATCCGGAGCGAGTGTGTGCCTGGTTCGGCGTCGCACGTAGAGACCTGCACCGCGTCGGCTGGCGTCCGACTGCCAGGCGGCTGGCAATGTGCACGGCCAAGGGTGACTTGTACTGGATTCATGGCAGTGACGCCTTGAGGCCCTCGGATGAGGTAACAGAACGAATTTCCGAGCCGACGAAGATTCAGCTTCCGGGCGAAATTAAGTACGGGAAGTTCGCAAAGGTCAACGAGAAGAGCTCTGCGCTCAATGTTTCGTCGCTGGCCCGAGACCTCGTCAGCCGGCTAGGCACGCCTGGGCTGGTTGTCTGCCCTCGCAAGGTGGACACTCGCATGTTGGCCCGGGCGCTCGTTCAAGGCCTGGAGGTTGTGGATGACAAAGACCTTCAGTCCACGGCAGACGATATTCTGCTTAGGTATCCGTACCTCGACTTTCTCGTCAAATGCCTGAGACACGGCATGGCGTATCACAACGCCTCGTTGCCTTACGACGTTCGACGAGATGTGGAGCGCCTGACTAGGGCGCGAAAACTCTCGGTGGTCTGTGCGACGACAACGCTAGCCGAGGGCGCCGACCTGCCGTTTCGCTGGACGATCGTTTCGCATTGGCTCATTAGCATGCAAGGCGCTGGCACGCCGATGAAGTCAATGACCTTCCGCAACATCGCGGGGCGCTGTGGGCGCGCCGGTGCATTTTCAGAAGGAGACACGGTTCTCTTTGAGAATCTGATGGGGCCTCCATCCACGAATCTTCGCCAGTCCAACACTGCGAGCATGGAAGCGGTGATGTTTTCCTCAACTCCGCTGGCGTCCACGCTTGGGGTGGACTGGGCAGCTACAGCGCCGAATGTCCAGCAGCATCTGGAGGCGACTTTCAGCTCGCAACTCCTTGCGTGCATCGACGAGCATCCTGATGCGGATGACGTGGTCTCAGACTTGGTGGCAGCTTCGTATGCCGGAGCGACCGATGCTGAGGCGAACATTCGCCGAGTGTTGGACGCGTCTGTGGCGGAAATCTTGGACGGAGCTCAATCTGGTGGCGCGCTGGCTGTTATGAATAGTCCGATTCGACTGACGGAGTTCGGACAAGCTGCCAATTTGAGCGGGTTCTCTCCGCGTACTTGTCGTCGGATGGTCGAATTCCTGTCTGCTGATGAGTTCGAAGGTGGCCCCCCGCTGTTCGCGAAGCTTCTGGGCGAGTTCAATGCGATTCCAGAGCAATCAAATGACGTGCTCCGAAAGATTTTCTCGGGAATGAATCACAAGAACGTGCTCACTGCGCGAAATCTTGAAGGCATGCTCAGAGAACTTCTAGTGCCGATGGACAGAAGGAGGGTCTTCGAGAATCTGCGTAGCCCAACATCTCAGGCCAAGGCGGACACTGTGGAAACCATGTTCGAGGACTTCGTTACCTTTGTAGACAGCGTAGTCGGGAACTTCCTTCCCTGGCTTCTGCGAGGACTGGAGAGCATCAGTCCGCACGGCAGCGAGGCGGCCTCTGACATTGAGTGGGCCGGCATGGCGCGAGAGATTGAGTTGCGACTTGCGGCAGTTGGCGGCTCACCGGAGCTCGACGATGCTCAGGATGCAAATGAGTAGGTTGCGGGACGTACTGCATTGTTAGGCTGCTTGAGCGACAGTGGCCCGACGTCCGTTCTGCGGCGACGGCAGCTCCTCGCGCACCGGCTCGCCAAATGACCGGTCGCTGGCGGCCTAGCTAGGCGTACGAACGACTGCCGTGGGTCGATAACAGCCTCCCAGCACGACGGTAGACGTTGCCCCATCGCACTCTTTCTACACCGCCGCCAGCGCCTGATCGAGGTCGGCAACCAGATCGTCGATGTGCTCGATGCCGACCGACAGCCGCACCGTGTCTTCACCCACCCCTGAGCGCGTCAACTCCTCGGGGTTCAGTTGGCGGTGTGTGGTGGAGGCAGGGTGCGTGGCCAGTGACTTCACGTCGCCGATGTTCACCAGCCGCGTGAAGAGTTGCAGCGCGTCGAGGAAGCGCGCACCGGCTGCGCGGGCTTCGCCTGGCGCGCTCTTCACGCCGAAGGTGAGAAGTCCGGAAGCCTGGCCCGACAGGTACTTCTTCACCAGGTGGTGATCCGGGTGGTCTTCCAGGCCGGCGTATTGCACCCACGACACCTTCTTGCTCAAGCGCAGGTGCTGCGCGACCTTCAGCGTGTTGCTGCTGATGCGGTCGAGCCGAAGGGCCAGTGTCTCCAACCCTTGCAGGATGAGGAAAGCATTGAACGGCGACAGCGCTGCGCCGGTGTTGCGCAGCGGCACGACGCGCGCGCGGCCGATGTACGCCGCCGGGCCGAGGGCTTCGGTGTAGACCACCCCGTGGTAGCTCACGTCGGGTTCGTTGAGGCGCTTGAAGCGCTCCTTGTGCTGTGCCCACGGGAACTTGCCCGAGTCGACGATGGCACCCCCGATGCTGTTGCCATGACCGCCGATGTACTTGGTGAGCGAGTGCACCACGATGTCGGCGCCGTGCTCGAAGGGGCGGCTGAGGTAGGGCGAGGGCACGGTGTTGTCGACGATCAGCGGCACGCCGTGCTTGTGCGCAATGGCGGCGACGGCTGCGATGTCGGTGATGTTGCCCTGCGGGTTGCCGAGCGACTCGACGAACACCGCCTTGGTCTTGGCGTCGATCAGCGACTCGAAGCTCTTCGGGTCGCGGTGATCGGCAAATCGCGTCGTGATGCCGTACTGCGGCAGCGTGTGGGCGAAGAGGTTGTAGGTGCCGCCATACAACGCGGTCGACGAGACGATGTTGTCGCCGGCCTCCGCGATGGTCAGGATCGAGTACGTCACCGCCGCCTGGCCCGAGGCCAGCGCGAGTGCGCCCACACCGCCTTCGAGTGCTGCGAGCCGCTGCTCGAGCACGTCGTTGGTCGGATTCATGATGCGCGAGTAGATGTTGCCCGGCACCTTCAGGTCGAACAGATCGGCCCCATGCTGGGCGCTGTCGAATGCGAACGCGGCCGTCTGGTAGATGGGCACCGCGACCGCCTTGGTGGTGGGGTCGGGCTGGTAGCCCGCGTGCAGGGACAGGGTCTCGAAATGCCAGTTGGGTTGTGCCATCGGTGACTTCCATTCAAGAGAGGAAGCGAGCGTAGGCACACAGCGCGGCGACGTGAACTGCTCTCTGCGCATATGCATGCTCGGTATGCGTTGTCGGGCGATGAGCCGTTCGCGCTAGGCCGCGAGGTGCGACGAAGCGAACTGGAGCACGCGCCGAAGCACTCGCGGGTCCTCGAGCAGCGTCTTGTAGTGCCCCAAGCCGTCGAGGAGCAGCCACTCAGCGCCAGGCCAGATCGCCGCGGCGGCCTGGGCGCCTTCGTGGGGGACGACCTTGTCGTCGGATGCGTGGATGAACAGCACCGGCTGGCGCATCGACGCAGCCTGTCGGCGCATGTCGATCCGGTCTGGATGGACGCCGATCAGCTCTTGCAATCGGTTCAGCACATGCGTGACGGTGGGGCCCTCCAACCCTGCTTGCCGTGCCATCGCGCGCACAAAACCGCCATAGTGGGTCGGTGTTGCCAGGAGAGCCACACGGTCCACCTGCAGGCCTTCTTCCAGGGCCTGCACGATGCAGGCCCCTCCGATCGAGTGCCCGACCGCAAGTGCAAGCGGCCCGGCGACACCCTCGACCGCTCGCAGTACACGCGCCGCCAGCGGGATGGACAGGCGCTCTCCGCCAGAGCTGCCGTGGCCGGGCAGGTGCGGGGCCCACACGGTGAAGCCCGACGCGACGAGCGCGTCGCTGATCTTCTCCATGTCGGACGTCCTTCCCTGCCAGCCGTGGACGAGCAATGCGTGGGGACCCCGGCCGCGCTTTCTCACATGCACCATCACTTCTGTTCCGTCGGGCCACGCTCCGGGGGTGTCGACGTACAAGGGAATGAGCTCGGCATCTGCTGACGGCGCGTCCTCGAGCGGTCGCTTGATGCGCAGCAGTGCGTCGATGAAGGCTTCGACTCCGGCGTTGGCGTTGACAGCAGTGCTTTGATGCGATGACATGGCTGGCTTTCGATGTGTACAGGTCTGTTCCTTTAAATATAGGTACAGACCTGTACCATTGTCAAATGGAGACCGCCATGACGACCTCGAACATTGCTGCCAAAGAAGTCCGCTCCCGCCGGGGCGCGCCCGCCAAGGGTGAGCCCAGCGCCCGGGAACGCATCCTGGCCATCGCGCTCGATGCCTTCTACCGGGAAGGCATTCTTGCGACGGGCGTGGACACCATCGCCGAGCGGGCGGGCGTTTCCAAGACGAGCCTCTATCGCAACTTCAGCTCCAAGGATGAACTGATCGAGGCGGTGCTCAAGGAGCAGAACCGCTTGTTCTTTGCCTGGTGGGACGAGATGATGGGGCGGCACCCTGACGACCCCCGCGCGCAGCTGCGGGGCTTGCTGAATGCGTTCGGGAAGCTGAGTTCGTCGCCCAGGTTCCGGGGCTGCCCGTTCATCAACGCCGCCACCGAATTCCGGGGGCTCGATCACGTCGGCAAGACGCTGGCTGCGCAGAACAAGATTGAGGTGGTGCGACGGCTGGCCGACATGTGCCGGGTGCTCGGCGCCCCCGATCCGGCGCGGGCCGCTCGCCAACTGCTGCTCCTCATCGACGGTGTTTTGACGGACGGACAGTTCGGTGCCGAACTGCACTTCAGAGAAGGACTCGCCGATGCGGCGTTTGCCTGCATCGGACTGGACGCCTAGGACAGTCGGTCGCATGCCCAACGGCACGGCAAGAGCTGCCACAAGCGAAATGTTTCGCTCTTCATCTCAAAACAGCAGCCGATGCCGTCGCGACGACATGGTTCGGTGCACATGCGGGTCCGCCAGTCCGTAACCTGACGCATTGATTGCACTCAGTGGAGCCGCCCATGGCGCTGCAGGATTTTTGGGGACTCACATTCGCAGGGGCCGGTGCATGTTGACGGCAGCGGACGACATCGACGACCTGCTGCCCGAGCTGGTCGTGCTGCGGCGCGATCTGCACGCGCACCCCGAGCTCGCGTTCGAGGAACGGCGCACGGCAGGCATCGTTGCTGCGGCGCTGCGCCTCCTGGGGCTCGAGGTCCACGAGGGCCTGGCCGGCACCGGCGTGGTGGGCATGCTGCGCAACGGCCGCGGTACACGCGCGGTCGGCTTGCGCGCCGACATGGACGCCCTGCCGATGGCCGAGCAGTCGCGTCTGGGTCACTCGAGCCGCCATGCCGGCGTGCACCACGGTTGCGGCCACGATGGGCACACCGCGATGCTGCTCGGTGCCGCTCGCCAGCTGGCGCGCACACGCCGCTTCGGCGGCATCGTGCACTTCATCTTCCAGCCGGCCGAAGAGGGGCGCGGTGGCGCGCGCGTGATGGTCGAGCAGGGCCTGTTCGAGCGCTTTCCCTGTGATGCGGTCTACGCGCTGCACAACTGGCCCGATCTCCCGCTCGGCCACGCGCAGACGCGCGAGGGCCCGATCATGGCGGCGGCCGACCGCTTCGACATCGTGCTGCGCGGCCGCGGCGGCCATGCAGCGCAGCCGCACCGAACGCCCGACGTGCTGCTGGCTGCGAGCCAGCTCGTTGTGCAGCTGAACACCATCGTCTCGCGCCGCATCGACCCGGCCGAGTCGGCGGTGCTGTCGGTCACCCGCATGGTGGGTGGGAGCAGCCACAACGTGCTGCCGGCCGAAGCGACCCTCACCGGCACGGTGCGCAGCTTCGACGCGCAGGTGCAGGACCGGATCGAGGCCGCGTTGCGCGATGCCGCAGCGGGCATTGCGCTCGCGCATGGCATCGAGGCCGACGTCACCTATCACCGCTACTACCCCGCGACGGTGAACACGCCCGCCGAAGCGCAGCTCGCGCTGCAGGCCGCTTCGGCCGCGGGGCTGCAGGCAAGCGTTGCACCTCGGCCGGCGTTCACCTCTGAGGACTTCGCGTTTCTCTTGCACGAGCGGCCGGGTGCCTACCTCTGGCTCGGCCAGGGCCGCGCCACGCCGGGCGAGGGCGGCGAACGCCCGCTTCACCATCCTTGCTACGACTTCAATGACGACGCGCTGCCATACGGCGTGCGCTGGTTCTGTGCCGTCGCCGAACGGGCGCTCGCCACCGAACCTTGAGCGCTCACGACATCCTGAGCATCACCGTCCTTCGCGGACCGGGCGCCTCAGAGCGGCCGTTCGGCGCTCATTCCGAACGCTCCGGAAACAGCCGCTCGATGGGGCAATGCGTCTTGATGAACGGCGATTTGATGACGATGTAGCTGAAGTACTTCTCGATGCCGATGTTGCGCTCCAGCAGGCCTTCGATCACCTGCTGGTAGTGGTTCACGCCACGCGTCAGAAAGCGCAGCAGGTAGTCGTAGCCACCGCTGACGAGGTGGCATTCCATGATCTCGTCGACCTCGCGGATGGCCGTCTCGAAGCGGATGAAGTCTTCGCGATGGTGGTCTGCGAGGGTGACTTCGGTGAACACGGTCAGCGTGTCGCCGAGCTTTGCCAGCCGGAGGTGCGCACCGTAACCAGCGATGTAGCCCGCCTGCTCCAGCCGCTTCACGCGGATCAGGCACGGGCTCGGCGAAAGGCCAACCGCGTCGGCGAGGTCGACGTTGGTCATGCGGCCGTTCTTCTGCAGCTGCGTCAGGATGCGCAGGTCGAGCCGGTCGACCTTGAAGGTTTCAGACATGGCAGTGGTCGGCAGTTGCGATGGACGTGATTCTGCGGCTCAGGCGAGCGCGGCGCGTACCTCGGGAGCGGCCAGCACATCGTCGAGCGTTCGGCGCAGGCGCAGGAAGAGCTGGTCGAACTCGGCCTGGGTGAACGTGAGCGCGGGTGCAAACCCGAGGACCGCATCGCCGAAGCAGCGGAAGATGACCCCGTTTCGATACGCCGCGGCGAACAGGCGGTCGGGCAGCCCGAGCGACGCGTCGAAGCCGCGTTTGCTGGCCTTGTCGCTCACCAGCTCCAGCGCGCCAAGCAGGCCACGGTGGCGGGCATCGCCGACCAGCGGGTGCTCGCGCAGGGCGTCGAGCCCGGCGGCGAAGTGGCGGGCCACGCGCTGGCCGTTGGCGAGGATGCCGCCCTCTTCATACAGCCGCAGCACCTCGAGCGCAACCGCAGCGCCCACCGGGTGGGCCGAGTAGGTTGCGCCATGGCCGATCGGTGCGCCCGTCGGTGCCGCGTCGGCGATGGTGGCGTAGACCTCTTCCGACAGCATCGTCACACCCATCGGCACGTAGCCGGCGGTCAGGCCCTTGGCGAGCGTCATCAGGTCGGGGTCGACGCCTTCGGCAGCGCTCGCGAACATCGGGCCGGTGCGGCCGAAGCCGGTGATGACTTCGTCGACGACAAACAGGATGTCGAGTTCGCGTGCCGCTTCGCGCATCGCCTTCAGCCAGCCGGCGGGAGGCACGATCACGCCGCCGGAGCCCTGGATCGGCTCGCAGAAGAACGCGGCGACGTTGTGGGCCCCGAGTTCGGCGACCTTCGCGCGCAATGCGGTCACCGATGCCGAGATCAGCGTCTGCGCATCGCCGCCCTGTTGATGGCGATAGGGGTTCGGCGACGGAATGTAGTGCTGCGTTGGCAGGGGCAGGTCGAAGCCGCGATGGAACACCGGCAGCGCAGTGAGGCCTGCGCCGGTCGACGACGATCCGTGATAGCCACGCTCCAGCGAGATGAAGTGCTTCTTCGTGGGCTGGCCGCGCGCGTTCCAGTACTGCACGATGAAGCGCACCGCGGCGTCGACGGCCTCCGAGCCGCCAAGCGTGAGGTAGGCGCGTGTCAGCGACGGCGGCGTGATCTCCACGAGCTTGGCCGCCAGTCGGATGGCCGGCTCGCTGGCGAATCCGAAGTAGCCGGTCGCGTAGGGCAGCGTGCGCAGCTGTGCGGTTGCGGCCTGCACGACGCTCTCCTGTCCGTAGCCGATGTTGACGCACCACAGGCCTGCAAACGCGTCGAGCAGCTCATGGCCATGCGCATCGGTTAGCCACGAGCCTTGGCCCGATGCGAGCACCATCGGGCCGCGCTCCTCGTGCTGGCGCCAGGCGGAGACGGGATGAACAAGATGCGCGCGGTCGAGGGCTGCGAGGGCATCGGGGGCGAGGCGGGTTGAACTCATGGATTTCAGTTCCACAACAATGGCGTGCTGTAAAGCTTAGGACCGGGCGCGCACTGCGTGGTGCTGCTTTGGAGGCCTCGCGCCGCGCTAGATGTTGTTGTGGAGCCGGCTTCCGCAGATGATGCTGCGGGCTTGGATCAGTAGCCGCGCGCGCGGTCGACCAGGCCCACCAGCGGTTCCCCGCGCTCGAATCGACGCAGGTTGTCGATGGCCACACGCGCTGCCGTCTGCGGCTGCGTCATGCTCGCGATGTGAGGGGTGATGCGCACGCGCGGATGCGCCCACAGTGCGCTCTCGGCCGGCAGTGGCTCGGGGTCGGTGACGTCGAGCACGGCTTCGGCGAGATGCCCTTCGTCGAGGGCCTGTAGCAGATCACGAGCGACGAGTTGCGGCCCCCGGCCGACGTGCACGAGGCTCGCGCCCTTTGGGCATTTCGCGAACAGCGCCGCGTTCAAGAAGCCGCGTGTGGCATCGGTCAGCGGCAGCAGGCAAATGAGGATGTCGCTGCGCGCAAGAAAACTGTCGAGCTCATCGGCGCCAGCATGGCAGCGCACGCCAGCCACCTCGTGGCGAGAGCGGCTCCAGCCGGCGCAGTCGAAACCGAACGAGACCAGCTTGTCCAGCACCGCCTGCCCGAGCGAGCCCATGCCCAGCACGCCGACCCGGCGCTCCGACGTAGGCCGCACAGGGATCACTTGCCATTCCCGCTGCTGTTGCGCGCGGCGGTAGGCCGGCATGTCGCGGTGCAGGTCGAGCACCGCATGCGTCACGTACTCGACCATGCCGTGCACGATGCCCGGCTCGACCATGCGCACGACCGGCAGGCCGGGTGGCAGCACGGAGAAGTTGAACTGGTCGACGCCGGCACCGGTGGAGAGCAAGAGCTGCAGGTTCGGAAATCGGGTGGCGAGGTCAGCGGGCGGCTCCCACGCGGCGAGATAGCGGACATCCGCCGCGTTGCCGACGTCGGACCACAGGCGGAAGTCGATCTCCGGCGCCTCCTCGCGGAAGATTTCTCCCCATTGCCGCCCGCGCTGCGGGTCGGCCTTGTAGACGAACACCGGCCGCATCATCCGAGCGCCTGCGTGGCGATCGCGTACAGCAGGGGCCCGGCGGCGCGTGTGGCCAGCGGTGCGCCGCGCAGCATCGACGTCGGTGCGTCCACGCGCAGGAGGCCCAGCGTTTCGAGCCACTCGGCCAGGCCGCTGCCGAAATCGATGTCGATGCGTGTGAAGCGGCCGGCGTTCAGGCCGGACAAATGTGCGATCAGCGCCTTCGCGCCTTCGGCATCGGGCGCGACCACCGGCCCGATCGCGTAGCCCCGGCCGAAGCGGCGCAGCATCGCGAAGCCGCAGGCGGTGGCGTCGTGATCGAGCACGACGGTGGCCTCGGCGTCGCGGAGCAGCTCGTCGATGAGCGCGTCGCGCGGCATGCCGCGCGCCTCGGCGTCGAGTGCGCGCAGTGCCGGCAGGTCCGCCTCGGTCGCGGGGCGCAGGCGCCAGCCGGCATCGAGCGCGATCGGCGGGCTCGGCAGCGCGTTGCCCTGGTGCTGGCGAACTTCTCCGATGCGCACGAAGCCGAGCCGCTCGTACAGGCCGCGGCCTTCGGGCGTCGCATGCAGCAGCACGGTGTGCTGGTCGAGCCCATCGAGCATCGCCGTCATCAGGCGGTGGCCGATGCGGCGTCCCTGGCATTCGGGTGAGACGACGACCAGGCCGATCGTTGCGTGCCGCGGTCCCCAGCGCCAGCGCAGGGCGGTGCCGACGACCCGCCCGTCACGCTCGGCCACGACGCCCTCGCCGTGGCGGAATGCCTGTTCCCAGTCGGCCGGCCGATGCGGCCAGCGAAATTCGCTCGTCAACGCATGCGCGGGCTCGAGGTCGGCCTTGCTCATTGCGCGCAGCGAAACGCCGTCGGACGTCGGTTCGGTGTTTGCACTCATCGTTTTGTTCTCCCAATGCATCTATGGCGCTTATGTTGGGTGCAATCGCGACGCCGCGCCAGCCCGTAGACGGGTTCATCCGCAATTCGACAGCATGCGCTGCGGCAGGGGGTCGCTTTGCGATAACGGCGCTGTGCGCGCGGTCTCAACGAACACAAATGCTGTGGTGCCGCGCCTAGCATGTAGGCGATATCCACAACGCCGTCAGCGAGATGTCCCCCTTCGACCTTGCCCCCGTTCAGGTGCCTCGTGGCCGCTTCATTGGCGGCCGTGTTGTCGAGGCGCTGAGTGCGTTCGCGCTGCACCGATCCTCCGACGGCCTGGCACCTGCGGCGCTGCCGATGGGAGGCACCCAGGGAAGCCTGACGGTCGAAACCCAGCCTATGTCACACGAGCGTTGTGATCGACTTCGGGGCGTCATGCGGTGCATGGCGCACGCGATCGGGGCACACCGCACGGCATGCCGTGCAGGGGCGGCCAAACGGCAGCTTAGTCGCTGCGCAGGCCCCAAATCACGATATGCGTACGGTGACCCCGTGCTGCAATGACGCCATCAGAAGAGCCCCTCAACGACACCGCCCATCATGAACATCATCCGACCCAAATACATCACCTTCGACTGCTACGGCACGCTGACGCGCATGCGCATGGGAGACATGGCGCGCGAGATGTTTGCCGACCGCATCCCGGCCGAACGGATGGAGCAGTTCCTCGCCGACTTCACGGCCTACCGCTTCGACGAGGTGCTGGGCGACTGGCAGCCCTACGAGGTGGTGCTGAAGAACGCGATCCGCCGCCTGTGCCGCAAATGGAAGCTGCAGTACCTCGACGCCGAGGCGCAGCAGTACTACGACGGGGTGCCGACCTGGGGCCCGCACACCGACGTGCCGGCCGGTCTGGCCAAGGTCGCCAAGGAGATCCCGCTGGTGATCCTGTCGAACGCCTCGGACGACCAGATCCAGCGCAACGTGGCCATGCTGGGCGCGCCGTTCCACCGCGTCTACACCGCGCAGATGGCGCAGGCCTACAAGCCGCGGCTGCAGGCCTTCGAGTACATGCTGGATTCGCTCGGCTGCAACCCCGAAGACGTGCTGCACGTGTCGTCCAGCCTGCGCTACGACCTGATGTCGGCCGACGACATCGGCATCGTCAACAAGGTGTTCGTCAACCGCGGCCATGGCCCCGGCAACCCGGCCTACCGCTACACCGAGATCGCCGACATCGGCGGCCTGCCTGGCGTGGTCGGCCTCTGACCGCCCGTCTGTCCCGAGGTATCGAACGATGAAGCTCGAGTCGTACTGGACCGCCTCCGCGCCGGCCTTCGTGCCGCGCGCGGCGGACCTGCCATCGCAGTGCGACGTGGCGATCGTCGGCGGCGGCTTTACCGGGCTGTCGGCAGCGCTCGCGCTGGCACGGCGCGGCGCATCGGTCGTCGTGCTGGAAGCGGGTGAGCGTGTTGCCGCCGAGGCCTCCGGGCGCAACGGTGGCCACGTCAACAACGGTCTCGCCGTCGACTATGCCGACGTGGCTGCGAAGGTAGGCGTCGAGCGTGCACGCGGCTGGTACCACGCCTACGACCAGGCGGTCGACACGGTCGAGCGCATCGTGCGCGACGAAGCGATCGCCTGCGATTTCGTCCGCCACGGCAAGCTGAAACTGGCGGTGAAGCCCGCGCAGCTGGATGCGTTGTCGCGCAGTGCCGAGCGCCTGGTGCGCGACGGCGTGGACAGCGATGTGGAGATCCTGGATGCGGCGCGCGTGCGGTCCGAAGTCGGCAGCGACCGCTTCGTCGGCGGCATGCTCTACAAGCGCAGCGGCCAGATGCACATGGGTCGCTTCGCCGGGGGCCTCGCGCAGGCGGCCGAGCGGCGCGGCGCGCAGATCTGCACCGCCACCTGCGTGCAGCGTCTGGAGCGGCTCGGTGGAACCCAGGCGCATCGCGTCCACACCAGCCGCGGAACCCTGCAGGCGAAGCAGGTGCTGCTCGCAAGCGGGGCCGCGCGGCATGGCAGTTATGCGAGCTTCGGCTGGCTGCGCCGGCGCATCGTGCCGATCGGCAGCTTCCTCATCGTCACCGAGCCGTTGGGCGCAGAGCGGGCGAGCGCGCTGCTGCGCGAGCGCCGCACCTACGTGACGGTCGCCAACATCCACCACTACTTCCGCCTCACACCCGATCACCGGTTGGTGTTCGGCGGCCGAGCACGCTTCGGGATCAGCGACCCGGTGTCGGACGCACGCTGCGGCGAGATCCTGCGTGCCGGCATGGCGGAGATCTTCCCGTCGCTGTCGGGCGTCGGTATCGACTACTGCTGGGGCGGCCTCGTCGACATGACGCAAGACCGCCTGCCGCATGCCGGCGAGCGCAACGGGCTTTTCTATTCGACCGGCTACAGCGGCCACGGCACGCAGATGTCCGTGATGATGGGCGAACGCATGGCCGCAGTGATGGCCGGCGATGCGTCCGCCAATCCGTGGCGCGACCGCGACTGGCGCGCGATCCCCGGCCACCTGGGACCACCCTGGTTCCTGCCCGCAGTGGGACTTTATTTCCGCTTGAAGGACCGTCTCGCCTAAGGGCGGCCTTTACTTCCACGATCCCGCGACAACCCCATCACCAGGAGCGAGCACCATGACAGATCGCAAGTCCATCGACACCCTCGTCGGCCCCCAAGAAAGCGGGCGCCTGTTCGGTGCGCTGCAGCGCGGCGCAAGCCGCCGCGACGTGCTCGCGATGCTGATGGCCGGCGGCATGCAGGCCACGCTTGCCGGCGGCCTCGCGAGCACGGCGTTCTCCGTTCACGCACAGACGCCCAAACGCGGCGGCAAGATCCGCGTCGCCGGTGCCACCGCCGCCGCGACCGACACGCTCGATCCGGCCAAGCAGTCGAACAGCACCGACTACTCGCGCTGCAACATGCTCTACAACGGGCTGACTTCGCTGGACGGCAGCCTGACGCCGCAGCCCGCACTCGCCGAATCGTTCAACACGACGGACGCCAAGACCTGGGTCTTCGCGCTGCGCAAGGGCGTGACCTTCCACGACGGCAAGGCACTGACGCCGGCCGACGTCGTCTTCTCGATCTCTCGCCACAAGGACCCGGCCACCGCGTCCAAGGCCAAGGTGCTGGCCGACCAGATCGAAAGCGTGAAGGCGACCGGCCCGAATGAAGTGACGGTCGTGCTGACCGCGCCGAATGCCGACCTGCCCGTCATCCTCGGCACCTTCCACTTCCACATCGTCAAGGAAGGCACCACCGACTTCACCGCCGGCATCGGCACCGGCCCATACAAGCTCAAGGAGTTCAAGCCCGGCGTGCGCTCGGTCGTCGTGCGCAACGATCGCTACTGGAAGCCCGGCAAGCCCTATCCCGACGAGATCGAATTCGTCGGCATCAGCGACGAGAGCGCGCGTGTCAACGCGCTGCTGTCCGGTGGCATGGACCTGGTCGGCTCGATCAACCCACGCTCGCTGGCACGCGTCACTGGCACGCCTGGGTATGCAGTGACCAAGACGCAGTCTGGCCAGTACTCCGACCTGGTGATTCGCAAGGACACGGGACCCGGCGCCAACCCCGACTTCGTGCTCGCGATGAAGCACCTGTTCGACCGCGAGCAGATGAAGAAGGCGATCGCGCTCGACCAGGCGGTGCTGGGCAACGACCAACCGGTCGACCCCACCAACCGCTTCCACTTCGCCGGGCTGCCGCAGCGACCGTTCGACCCGGAGAAGGCCAAGTTCCATCTGAAGAAGTCGGGTGTCACCGGCGCGGTGCCGGTGGTCGCGTCACCAGCGGCGTTGTACTCGGTCGAAATGGCGCTGGTGCTGCAGCAGACCGCCAAGGGCATTGGCCTGGACATCGACGTCAAGCGCATGCCCGCCGACGGTTACTGGAGCAACCACTGGCTGAACAGTCCGGTCGGCTTCGGCAACGTCAACCCTCGACCAAGCGCCGACATCCTGCTGACGCAGTTCTTCAAGTCCGACGCGCAGTGGAACGAATCGCGCTGGAAAAGCGAGAAGTTCGACCAGGTGCTGGTCGCCGCGCGGGCAGAGACCGACCTCGCGAAGCGCAAGCAGATGTATGCCGACCTGCAGACCATGATCCACCAGGAAGCCGGCATCGGCATCCCGCTGTTCCTGACCAGCCTCGACGGCCACACCACGAAGCTCAAGGGCCTGTCGCCCATCCCGGTGGGCGGCCTGATGGGCTACAACTTCGCCGAGAACGTGTGGCTCGAGAGCGCAGCCTGACGCGGAAGCCACAGCGATGAACGCCCTCGTCCTCAAGCTGCTGGCCCAGCGCATCGCGCTGGCGCTGCTGTCGCTCCTGGTGGTGTCGGTGATCGTGTTCGCGATCACCGCGGTGCTGCCCGGTGACGCGGCGCAGGAACAGCTCGGCCAGGATGCGACGCCCGAAGCGCTGGCCACGCTGCGTGCCCAGATGGGCCTGGACGTGCCGGCGACACAACGCTATGTGCAATGGCTCGGCGGGTTGCTGCGCGGTGACCTCGGCATGTCGTCAACATCGCGTGTGCCGGTGGGCGAGCTGATCGGCAGCCGGCTGCCGAACTCGCTGCTGCTCGCCGCTGTGACCGCGCTGTTCTCGGTGCCGATCGCGTTGTCGCTCGGCATCGCGTCGGCGGTGTGGCGCGGGTCGTGGTTCGACCGCGCCGCCTCCACCGGTGCGGTCGCGGTCGTCTCGGTGCCCGAGTTCCTGGTCGCGACGCTGGCGGTGCTGGTGTTCGCGGTCCAGCTGCGCTGGCTGCCGGCGCTGTCTTACGTCAGCGACATCGAGTCGCTCGGCCAGCTGCTGCGTGCGTTCGCGATGCCGGTGCTGACACTGTGCTGCGTGATCATCGCGCAGATGATGCGCATGTCGCGCGCTGCAGTGATCGACCAGCTCGAGGCGCCGTACATCGAGATGGTGCGCCTGAAGGGCGCGTCGCCACTGCGCATCGTGCTCGCGCATGCGCTGCCCAACGCCGTCGGCCCGATCGCCAACGCGGTGGCGCTGAGCCTGTCGTACCTGCTTGGCGGCGTGATCATCGTCGAGACGATCTTCAACTACCCCGGCATCGCCAAGCTGATGGTCGATGGCGTCTCGCAGCGCGACATGCCGCTGGTGCAGGCCTGCGCGATGCTGTTCTGCGCCGGCTACCTGATCCTGGTGACGACGGCCGACATCTTCGGCATCGTCACCAACCCGCGCCTGCGGCACCGCTGAAGAAAGGTCTCCGATGTCCTTGATCACCACCACCAACGCGAGCGGCTTCTTCGCAAGCAAAGCTCACCCGTGGCGGGCCCTGCTTGCCCAATTCGGGCCGTCCGGCTGGCTGGGCCTCGCGATCGTCCTGTTCTGGACGCTGGCCGCCATCTTCGGCCCGGCGCTGTTGTCGCGCACCGGGGCGGCCGGCGGCGGCGAGGTGTTCGCCCCGATCAGCGCGGCAAACTGGCTCGGCACTGACTACCTGGGCCGCGACATGCTGGCACGCGTGATCGAGGGTGCGCGCTACACCGTCGGCGTCGCCTTCCTTGCGACGCTGCTTGCGAGCGGCACGGGCACGCTGCTCGCGCTGCTGGCGGCGGCGAGCGGCCGCTGGATCGACACCGGCTTGAGCCGCGGGCTGGACACGCTGACCGCGATCCCGAGCAAGATGTTCGCGCTGTTGATCGTGACCGGGTTCGGCTCGTCGGTGCCGATCCTCGTCGCTGCCGCCGCCGTCATCTACGTGCCCGGCGCATTCCGCATCGCGCGCTCGCTGGCCGTGAACATCAACGCACTCGACTACGTGACGGTCGCGCGCACCCGCGGCGAGCGCACGGGCTACGTGATGCTGCGCGAGATCCTGCCCAACATCGCCGGGCCGATGCTCGCGGACCTGGGGCTGCGCTTCGTCTACGTCGTGCTGCTGCTCGCGAGCCTGAGCTTCCTCGGGCTGGGCGTGCAGCCGCCGAACGCCGACTGGGGGTCGCTGGTGCGAGAGAACATCCTGGCGCTGTCCGATGGTGGTGCGTCGGTGATCGCGCCGTCGCTCGCGATCGCGAGCCTGACGATCGCCGTCAACCTGGTCATCGACAACCTGCCGGGCCGCGCCGCCCGCGAACGTGGAGCAAAACGATGATGACGTACGCCCACCCCCGAAGCGCCTTCGGCGCTCCCCCTCAAGGGGGCCGAGCCCGGACACGGAAGGTTCTGCATACCTTGCGTGCCTGGCGCCGGGCCGCGCCCCGCGGCCCGGCGCGGCCTGCAAGGCCCGCCAGCGGCCCGACAAAGCCGGTTCCGCGGCGGCCGCTTGATGGGTTGGTTGTTGCGTCGCGTGTGGCGCGATTTTTCATGGAGCACTGATATGGGCAGCCCTGTTGTCGTCGACAAGCTCACCATCACCGCCGGCGGTGCGACGCTCGTCGATGCGTTGAGCTTCACGATCCAGCCCGGCGAGGTGCTCGCCCTGATCGGCGAATCCGGTTCCGGCAAGACCACCACCGCCCTGGCGTTGATGGGCTACGCGCGCCGTGGCTGCAGCATCAGCGGGGGCAGCGTGCGCATTGGCGACATCGACGTGCTGTCGCTCGATGCGCGCCAGCTGCGCGCGCTGCGCGGGCACGCCGTCACCTACATCGCGCAGAGCGCGGCCGCGTCGTTCGATCCGTCGCGCATGCTTCTCGACCAGGTGGTCGAGCCGGCCTGTCTGCACGGCACGCTGAGCCGCGCCGAGGCCGAGCGGAGGGCGATCGCGCTGTTCCGCGAGCTGGCGCTGCCCGAGCCCGAGACGATCGGCCAGCGTTACCCGCATCAAGTGTCCGGCGGGCAGCTGCAGCGCCTGATGGCGGCCATGGCGCTGATCACCGATCCCGAGGTGGTCATCCTCGACGAGCCGACGACGGCACTCGACGTGACGACCCAGGTCGAGGTGCTGCGCGCCTTCCGCCGCGTCGTGCGCGAGCGGCGGGTGACGGCCGTCTACGTCAGCCACGACCTCGCCGTCGTCGCGCAGATGGCCGATCACATCCTCGTGCTGCGCGATGGCTGCATGCGCGAGGTTGGCGCGACGGAGCGGCTGCTGCTGGCGCCGCAGAACGACTACACCAAGAGCTTGCTGGCCGCCGCACGACCGGCGCCGCGGGCAGGCGCTGCCGAAGCGGCCGATGCCGAGGTGCTGCTGCGCCTGCGAGGCCTCAGCGTGGGCTACGGCCGTGGCAAGCAGTCGGTCAAGATTCTCGAGGGCATCGATCTCGAACTCCGGCGCGGGCAGGCCATCGGCGTCATCGGCGAATCGGGATCGGGCAAGACCACCCTGGCACGTGCGGTCGCCGGCTTGTTGCCGCCGAGCGCCGGCACGATGGAGTTCCACGGGCGCGAGTTGACGCCCGCGCTTGCGCAGCGCACGAAAGACGAGCTGCGGCGCATCCAGATCGTGTTCCAGTCGGCCGACACGGCGCTGAACCCCTCGCACACCATCGAGCGCATCCTGGCGCGGCCGCTGCAGTTCTACAAGGGCCTCAAGGGAGCGGCGCTGCGACGTCGCATCGACGAGCTGCTCGACCTCGTGAAGCTGCCGCGCACGCTGGCCGACCGCCTGCCCAACGGGCTCTCGGGCGGGCAGAAGCAGCGCGTGAACCTGGCACGCGCGCTCGCGGCGGAGCCCGACCTCATCCTCTGCGACGAGGTGACCTCGGCGTTGGACACCGTGGTCGGTGCCGCGGTGCTCGACCTCATTGCCGAGTTGCGCCGCGAGCTCGGCGTGTCCTACCTTTTCATCAGCCACGACCTGCACACCGTGCGCTCGGTCTGCGACGAGATCGTCGTCATGCAGCACGGCCGCAAGCTGGCGCAGGTGGCGCGTGCCGACTACGAGCGCGGCCCGCACCACCCGTACTACGAGCAGCTCGCGCGCGCGGTGCCCGAGCTGCGCCGCGGCTGGCTGGACGATCTCGACCGACAACGACCGGCGCTCGTCGCCTGAAGGAGTGAATGACATGACACCCACATTCCGCATCGCCGCGATTGCCGGCGACGGCATCGGCAAGGAAGTGCTGCCCGAGGGCCTGCGGGTCGTCGAGGCGGCCGCCGAACGCTTCGGCTTCGCGCTCGAGATCCGAGAGATCGAATGGGCCAGCTGCGACTGGTACACCAAACACGGGCAGATGATGCCGGACGACTGGAAGC
>Ga0307516_10002037_pt1 | contig 27549 bp, 36 predicted proteins | sample 19_EM_MG_FD_203310 | JGI IMG/M metagenome (GOLD analysis project Ga0307516, IMG submission 203310) | Populus trichocarpa ectomycorrhiza microbial communities from riparian zone in the Pacific Northwest, United States - 19_EM | ecosystem: Host-associated > Plants > Roots > Unclassified | place...
AACAGCCTCACCAACACTACCAACCCAAACCCACACACAAGATCTAAGATTATTCCGTTGTGAATTATCGAAAGTAGCCTGATTACCTTTGAATCCCCCCACACTCCGGTTACGAGACAACCCCAGTGTCACATCGGCCGCCGCCATGCGCCGCTCTTGTCCTTGTCCTGTCTCAGCCGCCACCGCGCGCCGCTCTTGTCCTTGTCCTGTCTCGGCTGCCGCCACGCACCACTCCTGTCCTTGTCCTGTCTTCGGCTGCCCGCTGTGCGCCATCCTAGTCCTGTCCGCTACCGGGAGCCCGCCTGACCCTGTGCCGTTACACTTTGTTGCATCAGCCAAACTCTCCCAGTGGCAGAAGAACCCCGAACCACTGAAGAACCCCCTGAATTCCCCAAGAACCCTGAACTGCTCAAGAACCCCCCGAATTCTCCAGGAACCCCGAAATCATGCCCGGCGAATCACCCGAAGCCCCGGCCCAAGCCGCCCATATCGCGGTCTCACCCACCTTGCTAGCAAAACTCCACACCATAGCGAATAGTGAAGCTTTCGCCACGAATGCTACCCTGGAATTGGCTTTTGCCCACGTCAAAGAATTAGTCATGGAAATTCTTAATGCTCCCGCTGCATGCCTGGCCTGGCGCATCGACGATCTGGAGGAGCAGCTGGCTTCGTCCAGACGAATCACAGACAGGTTGTCATCTGGCAACCTTGCACCAAGCCACGGCCGGAGCAACAAGATCCCGGACCCCCCATTTACGATGGCAACCGTGAAGCCCTCGAGGGATTCGTTGCTCAGTTGCGTCTCAAGTTGTTCAGCGACACCACTCGTTTCCCTACCCCCGCCATTCGGATGGCCTACACCTTCAACAGGCAGCAAGGACAGGCTCAGGCACAGGTCCTCCCTTTCATAAAGGGTGACACGATCAATCTGAATGACGCCGACAACATCATTCAAATACTCCACAATGCGTTTGGTGACCTGAACCCTGCAGCCACTGCTAGGGCCAAACTGTCAACTCTCAAGCAGGGGAAGAAGGAGTTCAACACCTACTTTGCCGACTTCCAGATGCTTGTTTCCAAGCTCAATTGAAACGAGGATGCCAAAATGGATGTGTTGCGAGAGGGAATGTCGCAGGAGCTACGTCGCCTGTTGTTGGGAAGAACGAAAGGGTTGAGCTTCAATGAACTGGTAAAAATATGTCAGGAAACAGACACCGAGTCACATACCATTCATCTCAGTGAAGGACGATCATACCAGCACCCCCCGAATGCCCAAGGCCACAACCACTCACGAGTAGCGACCGCCGCTCCACTTGCCATCAACCCGGTCCCAAGTGGCAGTGGGAACAGACACTGACCACACCCCGACGCTATGGATCTGAGTGCAGCGGCTATTCGTGGAAAGATCTCAGAAGAAGAACAGGCGTCCAGGCTACATGAAGGTTGCTGCCTGTACTGTGGGGGGGGGTTGGGCATATGGCTCGCCACTGCCCCAACAAGTCGAAGAACCCCTTCCGTGCCGCTTCTGCTCACATAGAAGGGTGTCAAGATCCTGTCTCACTAGTCCGTACAGCTCGACAGGCAACGTAGGAGGTCTGGTAGTCTTGCTGTGGCGGTATCCGACTTCGCCCTAATCTCTGCACGCCTGGCGTGGTCTCGTTGCGGTATTCGACTTCGCTGTGGCGGTATCCGACTTCGCCCTAATCTCTGCATGCCTGGCGTGGTCTCATTGCAGTATTCGACTTTGCTGTGGCGGTATCCGACTTTGCCCTAATTTCTACACGCCTGGCATGGTTTCGTTGCGGTATTCGACTTCGCTGTAGCGGTATCCGACTTCGCCCTAATCTCTGCACGCCTGGCGTGGTCTCGTTGCAGTATTCGACTTCGCTGTGGCAGTATCCGACTTCGCCCTAATCTCTGCACGCCTGGCGTGGTCTCGTTGCGGTATTCGACTTCGCTGTGGTGGTATCCGACTTCGCCTTAATCTCTAGTAGGTTCTTACAGGTGGTGGTCGCAGCACCGGGTCACGGAGGTAGAGAGATAGGTCTGTGGAGAGACATAATAGATTGTGTGGAGAAGAACCTCCAGACTAGCTACCGCGCTCTTCCTTTTATACTTTTACTTCCTTCTGTGGAATCACAGGTTGCCCGCAAGACTGACACAGTTCCTCCATACCACATCATGACTCAATCGTCGCGCCCAAGGAAAACACATGATCACACTCGGCTGCCACACGGCCAACACTCTACTCGCGGCAACAGAAGAAAGGACACGCAAGCAAGAACAGTGAGGAAAGAGAAGAAGGACGCGCAAGCTCAACCAAAGAGAAACACATACGTAAGAAAGGAGAAGAACGCGCAAGCTCAACCAAAGAGAAACACATACATCAGAAAGGAGAAGGACGCGCAAGCAATATAACGGAGACAAGGAGAAGGGACCTAGACCGGCCGGCGGTCTGTAGGTAGGATAGATATCGCTACCTGCGCAATATGGGGGAGATCGGTCGAGGCGCCTAAGCGCGGAGGATGATCGTGGCTGTGGCAGTGGTGATGAGGGCAAGCCACAGGGCGGCAAGGGTGACGGCGGCACCGGCAGCGGCGCTGACGAGCCTGCCGCACGAGAATTGTGACAAAGGGAACCCCAATGCACCTGCAAACGCGAGTCCGGAAACATTTGCGAACCCGAACACATTTGCGACCCATCCCAACAGCAGTGGTGGAGGAGGAAATTGGGGAGGAAATTGGGGAGCGGGTGGAACTGGCGGCAAAGGCCAGTCGGGAAATGCCTAGACCAGCAGCTGTATGATGGTACTGTTGTTGGTCGTACTCAAAAGAAGTCGTTGTCTGTGTTTCGTTTGTCTAGTATGTCCGTCGGCAAGGGGTTAATGGAAGGAAAACATCTTGTAGTGATATGCAAAATCTCCTTCGGTAACAGGACCGTTGCCACCCATGCCCTCATCGACTGCGGAGCTACTGGAATCGCTTTCATAGACAAAGACTTCGCACGCCATCACCAACTCCCGCTTACACCCCTCCAGTACCCCAGAAGCCTTGAGGTCATTGACGGTCGCCCGATATCCTCCGGCAACATCACTCACGTTGCCAACACCCACCTCGCAATACTCGAACACCAAGAGACCTTGCCTATGTTCGTCACCAAGCTTGGCCACTACCCAGTCGTGCTCGGCATTCCGTGGTTGGAGCTCCACGATGTCGCCATTCGTTTCAGCTCGCGGACCTTGACTTTCAGATCAGAATACTGCACCTCGTACTGCAATTGGGCACCAACCGTGGTCTACGCCTACTCTCATGCGTCAAAAATAGCTCCTGAGGAGCCAGTGGTAAGCGCGGGGGCCGGCGAATTCGTGGTCTGGGCATTTACATCTCCCAATTCATTTTTTCAGAACCAAGTCACTGACCATGGCAAGGACTACAATTTGGGAATGGGCGCCCGATCGTTGAACTGGCGCACCAGGCCGAACGTTGTCCATGGAACCAGTGCCGTGCCGGAGATGAGCTTTTTCGACAAAAATGACGCCGCGCCGGAAATGAACGTTTTCGACGAAAATGACGCCACGCCAGAAACGAGCGTTTTCAACGAAAAGAGCACCGGGCCGGAAAAGAGTTTTTTCAACGAAAATGCCGCCGCGCCGGAAACGAGCGCCGGATCGACAACAGAGCGTCCGATTCAGATTTCAGCTATTGGTGGACATCCGTTCCAGCGATTGACGTATAAGCCAAATTTACGATTTTTTCGACTTCCCTGTATGAGATCAACCAAGCGCTCGGAGTGAAGGAGAAACCAAAGAAGCTGGATCTGAAGACTTACATACCTGCCGAGTACCACAAATTTCTGTCACTATTTTTGGAAGCTTTGGCGAAGAACCTACCACCCCACCGGCCTTATGACCACAAGATTCCCTTGCGAGAGGGTTTCACGCCTCCCTTCGGCCCGCTATACTCGATGTCTAGAACCGAGTTGCAGACGTTGAAGGAATGGTTGGAGGAGAATTTGAGCAAGGGATTCATTAGGGCGTCGCCCTCCCCAGCAGCCTCACCAATTCTTTTTGTCAAAAAGACCGATGGCAGCCTGAGGTTGTGCGTCGATTACTGTGAGCTGAATGCAGGAACTATCAAGAATCGGTACCCACTGCCGTTGCTGCAAGAAACGTTGATGCGTTTGTCGAAGGCCAAATACTTCACTACATTGGTATTCGCGGGGCATACAACCTGGTAAGAATGGTAGAAGGTGAAGAATGGAAGACGGCTTTCCAGACGCGTTACGGGTTTTTCGAGTCCTTGGTTATGCCATTCGGGTTGACGAATGCACCGTCTGATTTCCAAGCCCTCATAAACGATATGCTGCGGGCCTACCTTGACGACTTTTGCACCGCGTTCCTCGACGACATCTTTATTTACAGCAATACCTTGAAGGAACACAAGGAACAGGTGTACAAGGTGTTGAAAGCATTGTCGGACGCCGGACTGCATCTGAAGCCGGAAAAATGCCATTTTCACAAACAGGGGGTGAAATATCTGGGTTTCATAATCACCACCAAAGGAATCCAGATGGACCCAGAGAAGGTGTCTTGCGTTCTGGGATGGGAGACCCCGAGGACTGTCACCGATGTCTAATGTTTCCTTGGATTTGCCAACTTTTACAGAAGATTCATAAAAGATTACTCCAAAGTAGTGACGCCGTTGACCAGAATGACAAAAAAGGAGGGAGGCAAATACGTTCCATTCGTGTGGGGACCAGAGCAGCAGGCAGCCTTCGACCTCCTCAAAAAATCGTTCACGTCGGCACCCATTCTCCATCACTTTGACTACGACCGGGAGATAATAGTCGAAACGGACGCTTCGGATTATGTCTCGGCTGGCATTCTCTCGCAGCACGACAATGACGGTGTCCTGCACCCCGTAGCCTTTTACTCCAAAAAGCACAGCCCTACGGAATGCAATTATGAAATCTACGACAAGGAACTCATGGCAATCATTCGGGCTTTCGAGGAATGGAGGCCCCAGTTGGAGGGCTCGCGCCACCCAATCCAGGTTTTGAGTGACCATAAAAACCTGGAATACTTTATGAGTACCAAGCTTTTGAACCGTCGGCAGGCCAGGTGGTCCGAATTCCTTTCAGGTTTCGATTTCAGGATCGTTTATCGACCAGGAAAGGCTGGTGGCAAGCCAGATGTATTGACTCGGAGATCAGGAGATCTCCCTAAGGAGGGAGATGAAAGACTGCTAACCAACCGGCACGCCGTTTTGAAACCTCAGAACCTGATCGATCTACCAAAAGCCGGAGCTGTCAACGCCGGACGGATCAACGTTTCCGATGCCGGACACGAACTGATCGACGTTTCCAACACCGGACAGATCGACATTTCCGACGCCGGAAACGGATGGATCGACGCTTCCGACGCCGGACGGATCGACGCTCTGAACGTTGAGCGAAATTCTTCGGAATTGTCGGATTTACGGATCGATGTCAGACGGATCGGTGTTTCGGACGTCGCGTCGAACCCTTGGAATCCGTCAGATTCACGAATCGACGCCCGACGGCCAGATGCACTGGACGTTGCCAATAGGTTGAGCTTGATGGCTAACGATGTGCCCGACGCCGGACAGCTGGACGCCGTACAGCCGGACGCCATACAGCTGGACCCCGGACGGATAGCCACTTTACTCACTGAAGCCTACCAAGTGGACCAATTCCCGGGACGGATACTGGGCCTTCTGCGTGACGGCACTAGGCAGTGCAAGGAAATATCACTGGCCGACTGCAAGGAGATGAATGGCAGGCTTTTCTATCGGGATTGCATCTTTGTACCGGACCACACACCACTTCGGCTGCAGCTGCTGCAGGACCACCACGATCCTCCTACCATGGGATACCCAGGACGCGCCAAAACACTGGAATTACTTGCAAGGAAGTACTGCTGGCCATCAATGAGGAAGGATGTCGACCGGTTCGTACGAAACTGCCATATTTGCCGCCGAACGAAGTCCACACGACACGCACCATATGGGGCCTTGAAACCATTGTCCGTACCAGATCAACCATGGCAACACATATCTGTCGACTTTGTGACTGGCCTACCCTGGTCCAAGGGCTACGATGCTATCTGTGTGGTGGTGGATCGCCTGACGAAGCAGAGGCACCTCATTCCCTGCACGACGACGATTACAGCGGAAGAACTAGGCACTCTCTTCTGCGACAGGGTGTTCCGCTACCACGGGCTACCAGAAACGATTGTCTCGGACAGAGGGCCGCAATTCGCTTCCCGCTTTTGGAAACACCTATGTTCGTGTCTGAAGATTGACGCGCGACTCTCGACTACTTTCCACCCACAAATGGACAGACAGACCGAGAGAGTGAACGCAGTTGTGGAACAACACCTCCGTGTATATGTCGCGTATCTCCAGGATGATTGGGCCGATTTCCTCTTTCTGGCAGAGTTTGCAGGCAACAACCAAGTATCAGACACCACGACGTTGTCACCGTTCTTCGCCAATTTCGGTTTCCACCCCCATTACAATTTCGAACTGGACATCCGAGTAGATGTGGTGGAAGAACTGAAGGGACAAACCGTAGCAGAACGACTGGAACTTATTCACGAAGTAGCCTGAACTGAGATGCGATACGCACAGCTACGACAGGCGGAGGGGGCAGATACCCACAGGACTCACGCACCAGCCTTCCGAATCGGTGACCTCGTGTGGGTGGACGGCCGTAACTGGAGAACTGCACACCCAAGTCGGAAGTTGGAAAACAAGCACCATAGACCGTACCGTGTGGTCCACACCATCGGAACACACGCCTACGAGTTGGACATACCAGCAACCATACAAAAACACCGAACCTTCTCTGTATCCCTTCTACATGCTGCCGCCGGCGACCGCTCCCGGGACAGGTAGTTCTGCCACCACTACCGGTAATCGTTGAGGGTGAAGAAGAGTGGGAGGTGGAAGAGATTCTGGACAGTAGGAGGACGAGGGGTCAGTTGCAGTACTTGGTTTAGTGGAGGGGGTTCACGGACCCAACATGGGAACCTGAGGAAAATCTGACCGAGGTAGAAGCAGTGGACATTTACCACGGACGCTACCCAGAGCGGCCGGCACCCTTACGAGCTGCCCTCGTGGGAACTCGGGCCAAAGGGGTGGCTACTGTCACGGCGTGTGCCAGCTACTAGGCCTCGACCCCTGGCGCCGTCTGGAATGCGGGAGGATGGAATGTGGAGTGATGCCGGGCGTGAGGATGGATTGTGGAGTGACGCCGAATGGGCGACGGATATCCTTAAAAGGAGCCATCACCCACTTCTTTCTTTCTTTCCTTCTTTCCTTTTCTTCCTCATGTAACAACTTGTTTGTCCCCTTTCTCGAATAGAAGCATCTTGTCACAACCCTTTTCTCTTGTCCTGTCTCGGCTGCCGCCGTGCGCCGCTCTTGTCCTTGTCCCGTCTCGGCCGCTGCCGCGCACCACTCTTGTCCTTGTCCTGTCCTGTCCTCGGCCGCCACCGCGCGCCACTCTTGTCCTTGTCCTGTCTCGGCCGCCGCCGCGCGCCGCTCCAGTCCTTGTCCTGTCTTCGGCTGCCCGCTGCGCGCCGTCCTTGTCCTGTCCGCTACCGGGAGCCCACCTGACCCTGCACCGTTACAGATTCGATATGATAATCCTCTCTGGTCGACAGAGGCATCTCTATATATACATGCTCGTCTCCGACTTCCTCCGTGCCAAGTTCCACAGCCACCTAAAGCGTCGGGTGCCCTTGCAGGATCGAGACTGCATCCGTATGGACTGCGCCTCTGTACATGAACGCCACCATCTTATGCATTGGTGTTCCGCATGAACACCACCCCAATGCATTGATGGTGTCGTTTCATGTTTCCCTCTTGAGAGTCATGGCATTCGAGTCGTCGGTTGATAGGGTATGTCGGAGATCGATCGCTTGTCTGAGAAGTTGCACCCCCCGAAGGATTTCGGGACGAGCTTGAAATCCATCTTTCCATTGAAAGTTGTTATCGATAATGCTTTCAGGTGCTGTAGCTCTGGCCGAAACTGCTGATCGAGCCGATACATTTCCTCCTGAGGATTGTGCCGTAGTTCTCTCTGTTGCTCCACTGCAGAATGCGACTGCTGTGCTTGCTGTGTCTGTATGAGGGGTCCTGCCATGGATCTTGAAAGTACACCATCTTGTCCCTTTACTTGTTTTCGGTTTTGTTGGCCGTCAGATACCGCTACAGCAGTAAGATACATTGCGGGGGGGTTGAATCGGAAGCGCTACTACCAAGAAATGAAGTGGCGTGTGTATGTAGATGGTTGGGTTATCCAGCTAAGTACAACGTATGTATCTACGCTACGGAAGAAGCCTGTCCAATCGCACTAGTGCTGGCCAGTGCGCCGAGTGCTCCTCCATGAGCACACCCCAGAACGTATGATATCTATCCCTGCATTCGAACTGTGTCACCACGACTACATATCCTGGAAGAAATCACTTTTATCGACTTGGCATGCGTTCGGTCTCCCGAAAGAAGATCGGGATAAGCCTAGTTGATCCCAGAAGGGATCCGTATCTGCCCTTTTGGAAAGCCATGCTGTTGCCAGGATGTGCGTCTTAACCGTTATTTTACTGGATATGGACTCGCATGTGCCCCTCGTGCGGTGTACGGTACGGGCCGGATGGAGCGGACTGGGAACCGCGCCGCCGTCGAGAACCGGCCCCCGCGGGAAAGAGGACTCTCCGTCATCCTACCTGGGTCATATGACTCCCCCCCCCACCGCCGTCGCAATTCGCATGGGTGGACATCAGCGGTGTGCACGGTATCGTCAGGCCCGTCCTGGAAGTTGCAGGACCGATTCAGGTGGTCTCTTCGCGAGTACGTAGCGCATTTACCGTGCGGAGTATGCAGCATCGCTTCGTGCGAGCAGCCAGATCGGTCGGTGGTTGTCACAGTCCACGTCCTGGCCAAAGTCGCGCCGCTCGTGGGGGTCCGTCCGACTGTCATCTGCGGGACCCGACTCGTCCTGCCGACTGCCCCGCGCATCGAGTGGAGAACATTCGCTGTAGATCCGCCGCCAAGCGGATCCGGTGGTGTCTTCGGTAACCCGCCGAGGGACTATCCGTTTTGGTCCCGGCGTGACCTTCACGCAGTCGATCCCGGAGAGACCTGGCCGGGTCCGCACATTCCGCGGGAATCCCGGTGAGGCAGCTGTCTGCTCCAGTGAGGCGGCTGTCTGTCCGGCGCGACCGCTAAGCGTCTTTCTGCAGCGATCACGGCAGCACCGAATGTCCGGTATGTATCGCCGCCGCTTAGGGAGTCCTACGCGGATGTGACGCGTCCGCAGCCACCGCCCCGCACTGGACCTCCGCCACGCGGCAACGTGTGCGCGGCACATCCCCCGCCGCACGGTTCCGGCTGGGTATGTCGTAGCCGCTGGAAGCTGAGGCGGGGCTGTCGCCGTGAACCCTGCTAGAGCCGTCGGGACGGAAGAATCCGGACGTAGGGATGCCGATCTCGGTGTTATGTGTGCTGAGGCAGTGGAGTCGAGCCAAGGATACATGAACAGGCTTCAGACTGTAGGCAGACGGTGGAAACTTAATATCGTGCTGCTACTCGACCCAGCCCAGTACAGAACGAATACGTTAGCAATTTCACTCCATTTTTGTTATAGTGTTCAGTGTTACGATCGGTTTGGCATCCGATATGTATTACTCGAGCATTGACAGGCATTGTGTAGAGACCTGAGGGGCACTCGGAATTGTATCTGGTATACGATTCATGCCATATGGACGCCGCATCGTTATTGTGCTCAGTTCTTGTGAAATACAAAGCGGGTGTTTCGGCACTGAGTTCTAAGGCGTGTGCTAGGGTGCTCTAAGTATCCCTCTTCAATGCTTGTCAGATGCCAATCAACCATTTGATATGTATCTGACACGCATTGGCTTACAATGAAATACTCCTATGGTATCACTTCTGATAGGAATTTCCCGGTCACAAGAGTCAAGCTCGATGCGAATCCACGCAAACTGGCTGGCCACTCCCGTCTCCGGTCTGGCCTGCGGTGATGGAAACATAAGCCCGGTTGCTGGATTCCGAAACACACCACCGATGGTCAACAGGCGGACCGACTGGATGTGTGGGGTGCGTCCCTGTTCTCTGACGGTGGGGAAGCGCTCGCGTCCTCACTCTGCTCCATCCGAAAAGAGAGACTCATTATTCATGTGTCATTTTTTTGTTTATTCATTAATCGCGTGCGATCTACCCACCTACATAGATCATGGCGATGAAAAAACTATGCGGTCCCTGACCCTCGACCTCGATCGGTCTGCAGGCGGCCCATTGTAGCTCCCCTTTGCCCTCTGCCCACGACTGTCCCGAGAAAATATAGAGTGCACCAAGGATATGACAAAGGAAACAAAAGAAACGCCTCCAGACTCCCTACTCATCTGTCTCGGAGTATCCCAGCACTGTGGCGACTCGTTACTCGTATGAGGCCTTGTCAGATCGTGACGAGATTATGTACAGTCCGGTATTATGGGGGCACAGCGGGTTTACTACAGACACGTAAGGTCACTCGTCCGTGAGTGATATCGCTGCTGCGCGAGCCATTCTCCGCAGCCAAGACCGATGTGGCCTATATGTACCTATGTAGGTAGGTAGCAACTACGCCCTCGGCCCACGGACCGCTATGCCTCTCCGCGTAGCATCCGGTGCTTACTATGGGCAGACAATCTATTCTGTCACGCTGCACTTCCTTTTCCCCCCGGATTTTTTTTTGTGTATTCATACTCGCATGCGACCTATATAGATCATGGCGGCGTACATTTTACCCAGTTTTTCTGTCCGCAGACCGCGCGGTGGCGGCACGTTGCAAGCTCCCCTTTTGCCCTCCGCCCAGGCCTGTCCCAAGAAGATGTAGAGCGCACCAAGGAAATGACAAAAGAGAGCTTTTTCCCCCGCATGGCGGCGAAGCGTTCCGATATATGCTGGTGGGTATTAGGGTGAGCCCTTGGGGCGCTGCAATTGGCGGGGCTGTAACGGGGCCATGATACGTAAGCTATCGGGTTATCGGTATAACCTTAAGGGTGGAAACATGTCCGTTTGTGCACATCGCAGCTAAGTATCTTCAGCAGCGACGCGGAGTGACTACTTTAGCTGGGTATGCGGCGATCCCATTACCACTACGGACGTCCTCCACTGGCGGATGCCCATGCCGCAGTACTAGCGTTTTCCCCATCAATGGCGGCACGAGAGGACCACGAAAAATTCCTTTTCCGTGTCCAGTCCAGAGCTGGCCACCGTACCGCACCGGATATCAAGGTTTTCCAACCTCCTGCCGCGTAATGGTGTCTTCTGGATCGTGACTGAAAGACAGTTAAGCGTTTTGGCCCTGCGAGAGAACTAGGCCCCCACTCCCTCTTCACGGTTCGATATAAACCTATACTGCCCTTCTCCCTTTGCGCCCCGTTTCTGGCATGAGGAACCCACTAACACACGCACGCGAACACTTCGACAATGCACTCCTACCACCTCCTGCTGGTCCTACCGCTGGTCCTCGCCGCGCCGCTGCCGGAATTCGCTGGCATCGGTCCGTGGGAGGGCGAGTTCTTCGGGCGCGACCCGGGAAAGGTGCGAGCGTCGGCATACAATCCCCATGGACTCACCCCGCTGCCGTACGGGCCGTCAGCTTACTACGGCGCTCCGCCAGGGCCGTACCCCTACGGCCCCATGCCGCCGCCACAAGGTCCCTACAGCCCCTACGGCCTCGAAACCACCCCCGATAAGTACCACTTCGTCCCCGCCGACGACGTCGCTGGCGGCGGGGACTTCATGCAGCCGCCACCTCCGCCACCGCCGCCTATCGACCTCATGAACGCGTCCAAGGAGGAGCTCGCGGCCGCGCTTCCGCCGCCGAAGCGGAAGGACACGCCGAAGCCCGCGCCCGAGCCGAAGGGGCCTGCCGAGACCGAGGGATGTCCCGATGAGGACGAGACCAGAGAAGAGAAGCAGCCCAGGCCGTTTGACTTCATGGGTAGTCGCTGGGGGATCGCCGGGCAGGGGCAGATCATCGACGCCGCCCGCGGAGATCACAAGTACCCGCACGGTGTCAACCGCGACGAGCGGCGCCACCGCTGGGGCGTGGAGCTGGCGCCGGCCGAGAAGGAGGCTATCAAGGTCCGGAAGCAGGAGGAGGAGGAGAAGAAGAAGGAGGAAGAGGAGGGGCCGAAGCAGGTGATGCCCGAAGTCGAGGTCGAGCACGCCGGCGACCCCGAGCATCCGATGCGCTACAAGGTCAACGTCGGTGGCATCAAGACCGGGCCCGGCGACGAGACCGGCCCGAGCAACTTTCACGTGTTCACCAACGAGGGCACGAACACGCTCAGCAGCAACGACATGAGCCCCGAGACTCGGAAGTACATAATCGAGAAGATGCTACCGAAGCTCGGCGGGCGCAGGAAGAAGGGCGGCAACGCCAGTAGTGTCTTTTCCGTTTTTGGCGACGACTAGTTAGATACAGTACAGTTCGTAGAGTTAATAGCAGTCGGAAATAATTGTAGTTTTCTTGCGTCCATTCGGCATGCGCAGCCCTGCATCTCCGTGAATTGCGTGGCGTCGGGTCTGGATCTATCCGTACCTAGAAGCCCCACCAGAGGAGTGAGTGTACGAATTTCGCCATCCAAAGCCCGCGTTTCCTCGCCAGGGGGTGATACTTTCCCGCCGGGCTATGCTTCCTCCCCAGGGAGTGATATTGGGAGACCGTTCGGGAGGTTTGGAATGTTGTGGTGATTGACTATCGAGCTAGGCGGTCTATCATACGCCGGTGCCCGCCAGGGCTATGCTTCCCGCCAGGGGGCGAATATATACTTGCTGCCAGGGGCCGTATCCGGCAGCACGGAAACCATCTCGCTACTTCGCACCCGTGCTGCCACAGACTTTATCGCGGATGTTCCCCTCCCCATCTCACCCGCTCACTTTTTCCGCGCGCTAAAGAGTCGTGCCTCATCTAGATGCACTAATGTGCGGCCGACAGACGCAGCGAGGGGGGGTAAACGGCAGCCCAGAGCTAACAGCCCGGCATTTGCGTTTATGCAGGCGGAACCTTCACTGGTTCCAGAAGGTTCCGTTGCGACTGAGGGAGACGGGCGGACATGTGAATGGTGTTCTTGCTTTTCCGTTGACTGTTATCTCTTGGGGCGGCCGCCGCTGTCCACCCATGAATGCCGTAATCACCCTTCCCAAGCTTCGGCGGCTGCTGCTACTCATCGACATGCGTGTCCGGACAAGAAACTCTCCACGTGAGCAGAGTGCTACGGCGTGAAGGGCCTAGTTTCCGGAGCGCCGGAGATAGACTTCAGCCTGCCGTTGAGTTTAGCCAGACACCCGGGCGGCGCGGCGTCGCGCTATTGTGCGGAAACGCTTCTAGGCCCGGTCGAGAGCATGTTAACTCTCCCCGCCCGCAGTTGGCTGGACGGTCGTCACGAATTTCCCAAACATCTACCAGGTCTGGCTCACTATTCGGTCTTTCCTCGTCCGCACCCGGAGGAAGAGGATCCTACCATCTTTGGCTCCAATGGCGCCCCGCCTCATAGGAGTTTCTCACACTCTAGACCGTCGAAACCGCCGCGAATCGTCCAACAGCTCGCGGCGGGAGCGGGCGGGCGAGGCGGTCCTCCAGCGCATCAGCAGCTTCTCTTGGTTTCTCGTTATGGGCTGAACCGTCTATATAACCTGTGGACTTCCCCCCGGCCACCGATTTCGATCATCAGCTTCACACACTTCCGTCTCTCGCAACTGCAGCAAACACACCCTTTCCTACTTTCATTCCAATCTTTTCGGTCTTTTTCGGTCTTTCCATCTATCCACAGTCACTATGCAGTCCTTCCAGGTCGCCGTCTTCCTCGCCACCATCGTCGCCGGTGTGGCTGCCGCCCCTGCGTGAGTATTCCCCTGCTACCTGCGCTTCCTCCCCACTTGCCTTCGATCACTGACCGTGGCAGTCCCGTCATACCCGCCTACGGCTACGCCATCGACCGCTTCTACCCCGGGAACTCCTTGGCCGCCGAGAACGGCGGGGAGACTCCCCCTCCCTGCAACTCCTTCAGCCACTACCACCCCTACAACAACTACCGCCCCAACTACCACCCGTCCAGCAACTACCAGCCCTACAACAACTACCACCCTAGCCTGAACAAGCCCGCGTTCTACCGCGCCTACGACCGCCAGTCGGCCGAGTACGAGGAGACGGACGCCTCGTCCGAGAACCAGAACGCGAACGACAACGCGATTGCCACCGACAACCTGGCGGGCGCCAAGAGCGAGAACGCGAACGAGAACGCGAACATGGCCAAGGGCGGCGAGGCCTTCGGCTTCGGCGCGATCGAGAGCGACAACCGCAATCTGCTCGCCAACGAGAACAACATCGAGGTCGCCAACGCCAACAAGAACGAGCTCGGTGTCGAAGTCGCCAACTTCAACGCCAACGAGAACTCGGCTGAGCAGGAGTCCGCCGCCCTCGCGGAGGTGATGAACGAGGACCACGCCGAGTTCACCGACATCCAGGAGAACGAGACCGACAACCTGAACCTGAACGACAACTTCAACGACCGCCAGCACGGCGGATGCGGTTGCTGCCGTGGTAATCACCACAACCACCACCGCCGCATCTAAGCGGTGACGCCCTCCGGGTTGGGCGGCGAGTGAGCGAACTAAAAAAGAAAAAAGGGGTGACAAGTTTTCTTTTCGGCGCTGAACGCAATGCAGATGCAATTCCCTCCTTCCCGTTGATTTTACTACAAAGTTAATGAGTGTGTGTGGTTTTGGCCGGCCTTGCTTCCCGTTTCCGTTTCCCTTTTTTCTTTCTTTCCAGATCGTTCTCGCGGTTTCGTTCTCGAGCCCCTACCCGTCACCCTGTGTGGTCCCTATTCTAAGTCTTTCCATTTTTCTTTCTTTTCCTTTTAGTTCATTGTCTCTTTGCCCTTTCATTTTCTTCCTTCATGTCAAGGGGGGTCTTGGAAAGAAAAGGAGCAAGCATTGTATAATAGGAGGGAGATGAGAGGCTCTCGTTGCGTGCGGGGGATATTCTCTAGAATTGATTGTTTTCTCTCTCAAAAAAACCTGCTGCTTCGAGTGTCGTCGTGTGATGCCGTTGGCGCCGGAGGAGCCGATTGACTGGTGATTAGCGCCGTAACCGCCGGACTGGCCCGAGCTTACGAGGAGTAAATGCTTGAAAAGAGCGAATAGCGTGGAAGGGTGGATGGCTTCCGATGGATCGGTGGGGTGCTTCGGCAGAGTGGATGCGAACGCTCCGGAAGAGGAATAAATTCCCTAGTAATGAGACAAGACGAGTGGAGCAAGCTAACCGCAGTTGACGACGGCCAGTGGCGCAGACGCCGGTCGGCGCGCCGAACCGCGCTCCGACGCTATTCATTGCGAGTGACCTCCGATGCCCACCTGCCCCCACATCCGCTGGCTTGGCATGACTAAAAGTGCACGGTCACCGTGCAGGCGGCGAACCAGGCAATGTGGCAGCTAGTAAGGGAGTGCCACCCCCACTCCCACACGCCGTGCTCCGTGCTCCACGTATCTATGGATACCTTCGCTAGCTGACGATGTTGCAGGTATCGATCCGCGGCGATGCCTACGTCCCGCCACGCCACGTTGCTCTGCGTCGGACACGGTTGCGTCGAGGGCACCGGCCGCCGCCATCATCGCCAACGGACCCCGTGCACCGAAAGCGGGCGAAAGTGGAAGGAAGGCGACCGGCTCCACGGTCGACGATGTCTATCCGCCCGTCTTCCGTCGTCCGTATCGGATGCCTCCTGGCATAACCACCTCCGTTCGTCAGCCGCGTACGATTGCTGGGTACGCAACTGGCAGGTCCGCGTGGATTCCCCATTTGCGACCCGACCGGGCCAGACGAGAAGGAAGGAGAGAAATGCGGATGCACGCCCGCCCGCACGCACCTCCATCTCCATCTCCATGTCACCTCTGGATCACGCGACTCGTCCGCAGTTTGTCGTGTCCACACATGTTTCCGATCGCGCCGATTCGACGCTTGCTCGTGCTCTCCGGCGGGTGCGTGGAATTGCGGAATTCGCGAATTCGGGAATGAAGGGGGGAATACGTGTCCAACTGCGGAAGGGAGGGGAATCGTCGGCGTCCGTGACTCTGCGGGACGACGACGGGCGGAGATCCGTCGCGGGTATGTGTGATGTGCACATCTATAATGTGTATCCTGATGGCTGAGTGCGCCCAACCAGCTGTGTTGCTCTGGGGATGCAGTCTGGGTTTCATCCGCGACAGCAAATACTTAGGAAAAAGCAACCGGAGGAGGAAAAAGTAACCGTGGAGAGAGCCAATCGGAGCCAAGGAAGATTCTCAGCGGTCGCGACCGCTTTTGTTCGAACGCCCAGTCGGTCGGATCCTTGCGGACGATGCCTGCGGGCGGAGCCCATTGCGCCCGTATATAAAGAGGGATGGAAGCCGCCGAGCGGATAAGCCTACCGTCCCTGCTAGATCGAATCGCATCGCGACCCGATCGAATCGTCACCGTCTAGTCGCTCGCACTGTCGCCGTCGCGTCCGTTCGTCGTCTGCTCACGTGCCCCCGCCCTACGAACTCTGGCTCTCCGTGGGGAAGTACAAACTTTTTCTCCTTCCTTTCCTTCCCGCTCAACTGCCGCTTCCGAACCGAGCTGTCGGTAGCCGCTGGGGTCAGATCGGATACTTACCACCATCGGCTTTGCTGTCGGTTGCATGTTGCTTTCGCCCGACCTCTACCTCGTCACTTCGTACTTGCGGCCTCCTTAAGCCTCCTTCGTCACCTTCATTCCTCCCCGCACCACATCACCTCTCCCACCACCACCACCACCACCACCACCACCACCAGCCTCTCCCTCACACCTCGTACCCACACTGTCCTCGCGCTCTCTCCACTACCGCAACCACCACGACTGCGCCTTGGTCGTCTACCGCACTATGGCTTCGGAAGCCATCACTGCCGCGACTACGATCACACGGAACCCCTCGAGGGGCTCGCTGCGTTCGCTGGTCAGCTTCTACTATCACCCGACTGGCGACAGGACCCACTCGCACTCGCTGATCACGGCCCCGTGTCCGCGGTGCGGCCACGCCGAGCCCGTCAGATCGCTGCTCGCCGCCGTCGAGAAGACGGCGAGTTGCTACTCGACCTGCACCACTCCCGCCTCCGCCTCCGCCACCGCCTCCGCCTCCAACCCTTCCACGACTCTGGCCTCCTCGTGCTCCGCGGCATCGGTCTCCCCGGGCGCGTACGAAACGCTGCACCGCACGTTCGTCGACCTCGAAGCCACCCTCGCCCGCCACGGCGCCGCTTTGCTCGAGCTTTCTCAGGCCGCTACCGCCACCTCGGTCTTCACTGCCACTACCGCCGCCGTCGAAAAGGTCCGTGAGCCCTGCAGTCATCCGATTGTCCACGACCTCGAGGACCTGCGGCAGTACATATCCGCGGTGACAAGGCTTTTGCGGACCCTGCACGAGCAGTCGTCGAGACTGGACGCGGAGGCAAGGGCTCAGCGCGCGGAGAGGGAGGACTTCGCCAGGCGGTGTGCCGAGTTCGACAAGCTCAGGGAGGAGACGCTCGCGGACGATGTCGGTAGAGACGGCGCCGTACCCCGGGGACGCATATCGAAGGTAGCGATCTCCCCCTCCCCTCCTCTCCCCCATTCCCCGCACTCACCCGCATTCGCCCGCGTCGAAGTTTGCTGACGGCACCGCATAGAGCATCGACTCTCCTGACGAAGTCCGCGACCGTGATGACAAATCAATGGCCCTCTCCCGCACGATGTCGTTCGCCACGATCGACTACAACCCGGAGCTGATTTGGGACGACGACAAGGAGCGCGAGCTGGACGAGCTCGAGAACCGGCTCGTGCTCGCCAATCGCAACTGGAGTCCCGAGCAGGAGGTTGTGTTGCCCCAGGTCGAGCACCTGCGCGAGGAGCGCCGCAAGGCCAAGAAGCACGGCCGCTACCACGTCTCCGGTACCAACGCCGAGAATTCGCCCTCGCGCACGACCTCGATTCGAACGGCAGCCGTCGCCGACCGCCGCAAGCGTAGCAGCTTCTCCGGTGCATTTAGCCGCAGCAGGACGGACAATAAGGCCCTGTCAGCCGCCGGTGGGGGACGTCGCGGTTCGGCTGGCGACGCCGTCGAAACAGGACGCACGACGTCCGGTGCAGGCAACCGGCTTCTGCGCTTCTTTTCCGGGTCAAAGAAATCGGAGTGATGGACGGAGCGTCTCCTTTTATGAATTACGACTAGTGGTGTGAGGTGTGGAGTGGGAGTCACCTGGTGGAGGCTGGCGGGATTGGGCGGAAGGGAGTCTACAGTTGTCTGCGTATCATTGAATTCGTGATTGTTGCTATGCACCTAATGCGCTGTCTGCAACGTAAAGCTATTTGTAAAATTCGCATACAATTCCGCACTCGCTGTTACACTTTGCACTCGACGGTACTGGTTCACCAGTATACTCTGATTGTAGCCCTTCTCACCTGTTGCCCGCCAACTACCGTCATAGAGCCATGAAAGCCGGCTTCCCATCGGCTCAGCCCTAGTTAAGCGTGGTGATGACAGGTTACCATCGCAGCGGGCGACCACGCGGGAATCCCTGGTACCGTAGTTTTTTTTAATCTAGTTTATTCATCTTGATTACGCATTCAAGCAAACGCGCGTATTGAAAAAATCCCGATTTTGTTAAAATTTGTATTCATATAGAATTGGTAATGAGTGTGTATTCGTCGTAGAGGATGCATTCACATAAAATCTAACTTTTTCTTCATTATTCCTCTGCAACAGCTAGATTATGATTATTTTTTTCTTTATTCATTACTCACACAAGACCAATCTTGATAATAGCAAGATCATGGAGACTCCATCCCCAGTCTGCACGCCTCTAGATCATGAAGGGGATTTAAAGTCTGGTTCCCATCTGCAGTCCTCACTTGTAGCTCCTCACTTCTTTCTTCTTCAGGTTTGCAGTGTCTCTTTTTGTTACACCTCAGGAGAACAGGAGAGAAAAAGCCAAGGAAAGATAGCACTGGTAAGTCATAAGGCAACTGTAACACTCAGGTGTTTCACCAACAGCACAATTCTCCAGGTAGTCACCAACAGTCTATCACCCTTAAGCGGATGACACTTGTATGATGGCAGCAGGACGACCATGTAGTTCTGAAGGATTTGCACAGGAGCGGTTGGGAAAATTCACTAATGGATTCGCGTTCGAAATATCACTAAAGAGTTGATCCCAGAAACAAAATAATATTGTTAAGGCTCAACTTCCGACTGATCGTCACTGATGCCTCTCTACATGGGAGAACTGATGCTCTTTATATGTCATGCCGACTTGTTGGCTGTCTGCCATCGGACTGGCTCGCGAAGCGCAATACTTCGGTATTATGCAACAGTGTCACCTCTTCAGAGTGAGATAGGGTTGATTGGGGTGTAGCACTGTTTGATAGGTATGGATCCAGAAGATCTTTGATCCAGATGCTTGCGAACAATCTTTGTTTGCATCCCCTTGTAGTTGTTGTCACCCTCGTGCTCCTGTCCGCAGCCCTTACTGGCTATATGCTTCTCAGGTGTATTTGGGGTGGCAATCTATGAGTGTTACACCTGAAATATCTGGAGTACGTAGCTAGGCTGAGAGAGGAGTACGTAAGGATGACGGAACGCACTCTGAGAGTCTAGGAGGGAGATAAAGCCTGGAGATGAGCTTACAGCCGAGACGGACCTAAGACACATATCTCCGGAGGTGAGGGAAAGATTGCAAACGACGAGATGTTTGGGCTAGGACCCCTGCCCCGAAAGGAGGGGATGCCACGTCACCTGTTGATGGCGCACAGACCGCCGGACTTGGGCTATGACCCCTCCCCCGAAAGGAGGCGATGCCACGTCGCCTGCTGAGGGCGTACGGAAGAGAGCCCGGTGGGAAAAACACCCTGCCCGCTTGTATGAAACCTCATCTCCCCTTATCTACACCCTGCCAGGACCAATGAGTCACCCACGGGGTCCATGCACCTCGGGGGAATCCAAATCCAAGTCACCATTTCTCACGCCGGCGCCACTCAGATATAAGACAGAGGTTTTCCACTCAGAAACGGGAGAAAACCAGCACAAATATCCTCACCAACACTACCACCAAAACCACGCACAAGATCTAAGATTATTCTGCTGTGAATTATCGAAAGTAGCCTAATTAACTTTGATTCTCTCCACACTCCGGTTACGATACAACCCCAGTGTCACACTATAATCTTGATCTCAAAATCACCCTACTTTCATGACTTGCTTCGACGACACCTACTTCGAAGACCACCTCTACCTACTTGAACTATCTACCTTCTTGGAACCTAAGTCTCAGTACTCCTTCGACTACACGTTCCAATCAATTGATAGCGAGTTAGCCAACTACGAACAGTGGGATACATTCAGCGACGAACCTATCCCTACTCCCTACCAAGAAGGCGACCACGAGCCCTGGAACTGGTATACGCAATACTGGCTCAACTGCGCCTACAGCCACAAGAATGCCGAGTTCACAGAAGACGAGCTCCAGGATATCTGCGACTATTACTTCACCAACAACGAAACCATCTACACAGGACACTTCTTCGACCTCTATTAAAATGATGACCTCTTCAGACTTTAACATGCTCCGGCTCGAGGCCCCCCACGACCTGCTCCAAATCACCGACGGAACTCCAAGGCCAGAACAAGCGGTGGAAATAGCCATTCCTGCAGTCTGGGTCAGAACCCTAGTGCACCAGCAACAGCAAGCCGAGAGCGACTTGAAACGGCTTATGGAGCTGTGCGGTGACGCCTACGATAGAACTGACCGACGAACGCGGGAGATCGAACAAGCTTATCAAACCTTGGCAGAAGGCACTAGGTACGTATATGACCGAGTCAACGCTAACGAGAAAATAGCAGAAGAATGGATACGTAGCAAGCTGTCAAAAGCAGCGAACGCATACCAATCTCTCGCCAGAAACGTCTGGCAGGCCATCATCGAGTGCACCAATGAGGCCAACGAGCGACAAATATGTCAAGCCACTCAGCTGGCTCGGGTAAATGATGCCCTGTGTGACACTGGGGTTGTATCGTAACCGGAGTGTGGGTAGAATCAAAGGTAATCAGGCTACTTTCGATAATTCACAGCGGAATAATCTTAGATCTTGTGTGTGGGTTCGGTGGTAGTGTAGGTGAGGACGTTCGTGCTGTTTTTCCTTCCATCAGGGTGGAAAAACCTCAGTCTTATACCTGAGTGACGCGAGCGTGAGAGGCGGTAACTCGGATTTGAATTCCCCCGAGGTGCATGGCCCTCGTGGGCAACTCATTGGTCCTAGCCAGGTGTAGATAGGGGAGATGAGCTCTTCAGGCAGCTGAGCGGGCAACTTTCTTGCTCCAGACTCATACGTGGCCTCCCCCACACGGCCCAGACCTCTTCGTATGTGGTTCCTCCGTAAGGACTCGGATCTCTCGTACGAGACCCCTCCGTAAGGAGCCCAACCAGCGTCTGCCAAGTTTCTTCTTTTTGCTCGTTTGCACTCTGACCCCTCATCTCGGAGTTTCTTTTCTTACGACCGATCTTCTTGGCCGCAAGCTAACTCCAGCTCCTTAACTCCCGCCTAGACTCTGTGGGTGCGTTCCATCATCCTTACATACTCCTCCTCTAGCTTAGCTACGTACTCGAGGTATTTTGGGTGTAACACCCTGACCTTCCTGGCAGACGCTAACACGGCCCGCAATCAACACCTGGCCAACTTTCAGGGAAACGTGGAACTATGGGCAGCTGCACACCAGAACCGGGTGTCCACCCTGGAAAACCAACTCCGGGAAGCAAGAGCGGAGATCCAATGCATTGCGACCAGAATCCGGCTACCCGCAACGCCATCAGTACCAGCGGGACCACCTGCATGGAGAAGCCCCGTCCGACAAACCAGCACCAGCGCCCCCTCGGCTCACTCACCACCAGCGTTGGGAAGCCCACTACGCCTAAACCCGGGACCAACGCTCCGACGACGGAGACCCCTGGCGCTAGCCACAATGCCAGAAATGAGGCAGCGACTGGAGCAACTCCGACGCCACATATCCCCAAGGCCACTGGCACACGAATCCGCGGCAGGACAAGGAGGAGATCCCCCCTCGACACCACCCAGATCATCTGTGGGGCCACCCTCAGGCCCGCCGTCCGAACCACCCCGACTGCCTTTCCGGCACCGCCGCTCCCCTTCACCGCCTAGGAATCCTGCACCTACAATTACCACGTAGGACCTCGTACAGCTAGTGGCAGAGAGAGTGGAATGGGCTCGACAGGACCAACCGGCGCGACCCGAATGGGGCAACATTGCCTGATTAAAAATGAAGAACCTGGAATCCTTCGACAGGAAGAGTTCGACCACCTTCAACCAGTGGTGGGAAGCGGTCACCATGTTCCTTGGGTTCTACCTAGAAACGGGGGATTCACAGAAAATTGCCTGGGTAGGGACAATACTTTCGGATACGGCTCTAGAATGGCACCTACAGCGCTTCCATAAACTAAAGGGAAACGATACCTGGGTCAACTACGTGGCAGCCATCCAGGCAGAATATCGTAATGAAAGGGAAGCAGCCGACGCCAAACTCAAACTGGGGCAGCTAAAATACTAGGGGTCGATCCGCACCTATCTCACGGAGTTCCGAGCCCTGAACAACTTCGCAAAGGTAACGGGAGAAGGCCTGCACGAGAAAATCGACCTAGCAATGCCAGACAGCATCCTGGACATGCGATTCAACCAGAACCCAGATGAGGCCACAGATGACGAAGGGTTCATGAGCGCCACCTACCGAGCGGGAATCCAGGTAGAAAAGAAAAAGGCGCTCAAAGTGGGGACCCGCCCCAGGGAAGAAGGATGACAAACCAAGGAACGAAAAAAGGGCGGACGACCCGTGCAAAAAGAGACCGGAACACCACTTCGATAAAGCCCAGGAATGGTGGGGAGCAAGAAACCACTGGGCCTCAAAGGAAGAAACCTTGAAAGGTGTTCCGCAAAAAGAACAAGAGACATACTTCCGAAACCGCGACGATTGCTGGCGATGCGGACGACCCGTGCACAAAACGTTCGAATGCTTCTCGTTCAATACGTTGCAAGGAACTACACTACCAAAAGCCCCTTGGAAGGCTGCAGGAGCCTCAGAAGGAAAAAGAAAACGGGACGAAGAAGTAGAAGAGTCCCCGACAGCCAAGCAGCAAAAAGTGGCAGCGGCCGAGATCATGGATACCAACGCCGTGGCACCGCTATGGGAAGACTCCGAGTCAGATTTTTAGGAGGTCAGGAGCAGCCGCGGCCTAGGACGTCGACAATAATATGCGGACTATCTAAGAAACGAAGGAACAAGGAACCAAATGCCGGAACCCCGTCAAAGAAACCAAGGACAGTCCGCAGTGGCACTCGCCCAATCATCACTATGATACTACACTTGGGTAAAGAGAAACACCCGATTCGGGTACTACTGGACACCGGTTGCTCCGTTGCGCTCCTCAATCGACAAACAGTAGAAAAACTCGGGATCAAGAAGAGCGCACATCGGCAACCTCACAACATAGAAAACTATACTGGGGAAAGCGTCCAAGGGGCAGGACAATTTTATATAGAGCCAATACTCCTCCAACACCGAAGACACTATTCCAAGGAGAAATTCGAAATCTCACCAATGGAACCAGAAATCGACACCTTCCTCCCTTTTGACTGGATAACAACACATCCACCACAAGGCACCTGGACAAACCAGAAAATAAGGTTCAACAGCGCCCGGTGCCTCGCCAGCTGCACCAGGTTCGAAACCGGTGAGTTCACCCTGGTATGGGACGAAGAGGTGGCAAAAAACCCCCATCCCAGATGATCGGCTATGTGTCGACGGTCGACGAAGACGCAAGGGAACGAGTCCCTATGGAATTCCGACAGTACCTGGGAATAATGGGAAGGGATGCGGCGGACACCCTTCCCCAGCACCGACCCTACGACTGCAAGATCAATCTCAGAGAAGATGAGACAGGGCCCTGGAGACCCATCTACCCACTATCGGAAGAGGAACTCCAAACACTTCGGGAATGGCTGAAGGAGATGGAGTGAACAGGAAAGATCAAACGCTCGAGATCCCCCGCCGGATCACCGATACTCTTTGTCCCCAAGCCACACGGAAGAGGGCTATGCCTGTGCGTCGACTACCGAGCACTGAACAAAATAACGATCCCGAACCGATACCCGCTACCACTCATGCAGGAACTACAGGACCGGGTCCAAGGAGCGCAGTGGTTCACTAAATTAGACCTGAAAAACAGATTCCATCTCATTCGAATCAAGGAAGGGGACGAATGGAAGACTGCATTTAGGACCGGATACGGATTATTCGAGTTCCAAGTAATGCCCTTCGGCCTAACCAACGCCCCATCCACCTTCCAAGACATGATGAATCACATCTTATCGGATCTACTGGACGTCGGAGTTTTGGCATACATGGACGACATACTAATCTATGCCAAAAACGAAGGAGAACATGACCGCCTGGTTAAGGAAGTCCTGGAAAGACTGCAGGCCCATGGGTTAGCGGTATCCCTGGAAAAATACCTCTGGAAAACTCAGGAAGTGGAATTCCTGGCTTATGTCATCGGGAGAAAGGGAATCGCAATGTCTCAAGAAAAAGTGAAAGCAGTACTGAGTTGGGAGGAACCCAAATCCCTGAGTGAGACCCAGTCTTTCCTAGGGTTCGCTAACTTCTACTGGCGGTTCATCAAGGACTACTCGAGAGTGGCGCGACCCCTGACAGAATTAACAAAGAAGACGGAAAAATGGTCATGGAACCCCAAAGTAGGAAAAGCCTTCAACGAGCTTAAAAAGCGATTCACAATGGCACCAATCCTGGCCCACTTCGATGCCCAATGACCAGTCATTATCGAAACTGACGCCTCGGACTTTGCGTTGGGAGCAATACTATCACAAAAGGATGAGGAAAACCGACTACACCCGGTGGCGTTCCACTCAAGGAAGTTCCAACCCGCGGAAATCAATTACGAAATCCACAACAAGGAACTCTTAGCGATAGTGGATACCTTCAAACATTGAAGGTGCTATTGTGAAGGAGCAACGCACCAACTCCAGGTGTATTCGGATCATCAAAACCTGGAATACTTCACAACAACCAAAGTCTTGAATCGACGTCAAGCGCGATGGGCACAAGAGCTAGCCGGTATCGACTTCAGAATCTATTACCAACCAGGCACACAAAACGGAAAGCCAGATGCGTTGTCAAGACGTTCGGAGTACTGCCCTGACAAGGGGGGGGTAGAAAACCAGCCGATCACGACGGTTTTGGGAAAAAATCACTTCGAGGAACGGCTAACACGTTCATTCATCTGTTCCTCGGCATGGCTGGCATCACTCCCGGAAAGAAAGTAGACAGAAGAATTCCTGGCAAAGGTTAGGGAGGAAGGAAAGAGGGACAAAGCCTATGAACAGGCGAGGAAACAGGAAGCGGTGACAGGAGAACCGTCACCGAAGGACCGAAAGATCAAGAAACTAAGTTGCAAGAATGACCTACTGTACCGACGGAACCTGCTCTGGGTACCAGAGGGATTGGTGCAGAGGATTATGGAGTTAGAACAGGACACGAAGGTGGCAGGATACATGGGGCAGGATAAAACCATTGAACTAATTCGACGAAACTTCTGGTGGCTAAAGATGAACGAACGGATCATTGACTTTGTCAGAAGCTGCCCCGAAAGCCAACAGAACAAGGCGTCCTGGCACCGACCCTATGGGCTGTGCTCTCTGCTAGAATTGCCTTATGCCCCATGGCAATCCAGAGTAATGGACTTCATCACGGAACCCCAATCTCGGACGAATGCGACCAACTATGGGTGGTTATCGACTGATTCACCAAGATGGCGCACTTCCTCCCTTTGAGAATGGAGGGAAAGACAGCAGCAGATCTGGCCGTCATCTTCGCCCGAGAAATATGGAAGTATCATGGCCTCCCCACTGATATTGTGTCAGACCGTGACTCCAGGTTTACCTCAGAAACTTGGAAGGAGTTCCTACGACTCTCGGGAATCCGGCCCCGAATGTCAACCGCGTTCCATCTGCAGACCGACGGCCAAACGGAGCGGCTCAACCAGATGATCGAAGCCTACCTCCGAGCGTTCGTCAGCAAGGAACAGGACGACTGGGTATGCCTGCTGCCGATGGCCGAGTTCGCCTAAAACAACTCGACTACCACGGGCAATGGTATGTCTCCATTTTACGCTAACTATGGCTTCCACTCAGCGGCCATGGACCCCGCGTCAATGGAACCTCTGAACCCAGCGAGCCAAGTCTATGCCCACTGGATGCACGCCGTGCACGATGAATCCCAGAAAGGGTTGGAAGACGCACAGGAGCGAATGCGCCGATACACCGACCCGGTACGAAAGGAACCCGCAGCATACCAAGTAGGAGACTTGGTGATGCTCAACGGATGCAACATCAAAACGCGCCGCCCCTCGAAGAAACTGGAACACAAGAATCATGGTCCCTTCCAGATCGAGAAAATCGTCTCCCCCCTGGCCGTATGCCACACGCTGCCCCGGAAATGGAAGATCCACAACGTCTTCCACTTCTCGCTGCTTGAACCCTACTGAACTAGCGAGCACTGAGCACCACCGGACCCGTTAAAGGTACTCCGAGAGGCTGACGACATCGAACAATCGGAGGAATACGATGTCGACGAAGTTATGTCCTCGGTTGAACGCGGCCGGGGAAATAACAAGAGAATCCTATACCTCGTCAAGTGGCTTGACTATCCGGAATGCAAAGACTGGACGGATGAACCATTAGACAACTTTTCGGTAGGCGGTCTGGAGAAACTCCGGGAGTTTCACCAACGAAATCCAGAGACGCCAAGGGACTACCGGCTCACCGAGGGCTAGACCAGATCCACCGAGGACCTGGCGGTAGTAGGCTGAAGGGGAGGAGGACTTCAGCATCAAAACACTATGAGACCGACAAAAGACCCACTTCTTGGGCAGCCACGAAAAAGCCGCCGACCCGGCGCCCGACAAGGAGTGCACGCGAACGAAAGACGTTGAGAGTCAGGAAAACCATTCAAAACAGACGTATCGACCCCTTGGCGACCGACACTGACCAGCGGAACCGGCGCAGGCGGCACATAAGCGGTGAAGTGAGTCCCCGACAGCGCTGTCACTACTCCAGCTGTTACACCTTAGTAATTAGCTAGAGTACGTAGCAAGGGAGACTCATCACGGGCCTTCAGAAAGGCACTAGTTGCCCTCTGAAGCATGGGTAATGATGCCAGAGAGTCTAGGTAGGAGATCGAGGAGACGGAGATTAGCTGTCGGCCGAGAAAACCGGATCTAGGCTAACTCCGGAGATGAGGGGGCGAGTGCAAACGAACAGATCTCTTTCCAGAGAGAGATTGCGTCACCTCAGGGTGATCGACAGACTCTAGAACTTAAGACCCCGCACGACCGCATGGCCCTC
>Ga0307516_10002038_pt1 | contig 27540 bp, 33 predicted proteins | sample 19_EM_MG_FD_203310 | JGI IMG/M metagenome (GOLD analysis project Ga0307516, IMG submission 203310) | Populus trichocarpa ectomycorrhiza microbial communities from riparian zone in the Pacific Northwest, United States - 19_EM | ecosystem: Host-associated > Plants > Roots > Unclassified | place...
GTGGCGAGATGTGGGAGATACTTCCTGGTTCCATGTATCTTTGCTACGCGAATCCCGGGCCGTGCGTTGACGTCGCCGAGAAAATCAAGAGAAAGAACAGCACGAGCTTTGAAGACACTGAGAAAGACCTTCATCGAAGCCTGTCAGAGTACGCCGGCTACCAGTCTGAGGAAGGGATCGACGTGCTTTGACGCGTTCTCCAGGCCTATTCTCATAAGAATCCAGAAGTTGGGTACTGCCAGGTTAGGATATCCCTATGGTTTGATGCCTTCTTGATTATTCCAACCCATCACAGGCGATGAACATTCTTTCAGCTGCCATTCTGATGTATGTCTCGTGCACTGTGTTTTACTTCAGGTTTCTGAGTGATCATGCAGCTACATGCCAGAGGAGCAGACTTTCTGGCTCCTCGAAGTCCTCTGCGATCGCCTGCTTCCAGGCTATTACAGGTACGAAATGGTGAGGACCCTACTTTGGAAACGCCGAATGCCACCCGCAGTCCCACGATGCATGGAACGCTCCTAGACCAGAGTGTTCAAGTCTTTGGTTTCTCGCTGTTTGCCAATCCCGCACGAACACTTTCAAGGGGTTGATGTCCAGCTGTCAGTCGCATCTTTACCATGGTTCCCGGGTCTGTAGGTCACTCTGCAGTCCCAATTGAAGCCTGTCTACTGATGTTGTTTGGGTCTTCAAGCTTTATAAATAACATTCCCATGGTGTTTGCCTTTCGCATAGTGGATTGCTTCTTTTGTATGGGACCCAGGGTTCTCTTCCAGGTTGGGTACGTTTCATGCCTCGTCGAACTTGCTGACTGCGATACTGTATGTTGAAATATCCGCCAGGCTTGGTCAGCGCCCATATCAAATGTGATGACGTCGGAATAACAATACATGTTTAGCTATCCTTAAAATCAACGGAGATAAATTGCTCCAGATTCAGGATGATGGAGGGTTTTTGAAGTGAGCATGAATGTCTCTTTTACGGCTGTCTCCTAAGTGTGCCAACCACTAGCTTGATGCGCGAATATTTCACGTCCCTCGGCGACTCTGCTCACCCTGACTCCTCGGACCCTCGAGCGCGTGCAATCAACCGGTTCCAGGAGCTCCTTCTCGTGTCCTTCCGTGAATTTTTGGTTATCTCAGAGGACACGACCCTGTCCGAACAACGTAGATTCCGGGACTTACCATCGAATATAGGATACAGGGGGAGCCTTGGCACGACGACAGAGAGTACTATGGGCACGATGGTCAGGCTATCTGATCAATAGTGGTCAATGGGTGTCGTTTCGGAGGCTGTGGGGGCCCTATGTTGTATGCACCGTCGTTGGTTGCATTTTCTTCCACTACATACATCGTATCGTGGGAAAACTGACTAGGTTGTGGTTCAAGGGACCTCTCAGCAAGCAAGTTTAAACTTCTATATAACCGTTACACTCAGCCCTCTGGTAGTAGACGACATTGCTTATGTCGCACCAGAAGTCGTCTCTGGTGAATCTGGAAAAGAATTTCAGAGTGAGGATTTCAAGACGAAGATGCAGGAGGTTAAAGCAAGTGTGTCAAAAGGTTTGGACACATTCGCGCTCACTGCCAGGTATGTATCCCAAGATCTCATGCTTACATATATCGGTGCATTGTTGCGCCTGCTCTGATCTGTTATGGAGGGGACTACTGCAGCAAAACCGATGCAGCAGGTGGTCGGGGTTCTCTGCTGCATTGCTGGCGGTTTGAACTCCAATGTTTGTTTAGATCCCCCGGAACTTTTGATATTGTGCCATATGCTGATCAGCCAAAATGGCAAATTCTTGCAAGACTCGGCACCTCTGAAACCAAAGTCGAGAGCCAAGACCAAGAAAGACAGAGCTATGAAATGCAAAAATGTCACTCAGGAAGACCATTAAAATTGCCCAGTAGCTGCTTCCAAATGTAACCATATTTACTCAGGATGGGTAGCATACAAATGCCAATATAGTCTAGTGGTAATGTGTGTGCCTCCTGCTGCGCTACAGGACCTGCTATCATATAATCATGAAGTCTGTAGTTTGAATCCCCGCTGCTGCATTAATGCTTCCAAATGCCATAGCTCTTACAACTACATAGTTTTGCTCTCTACTATTTCACTACTTCCTCATATGCTCTTTTATTCCCTTCTATGACCTTGGTTAACAAATCATTTTTTGGACATCTGGTGCTTGTTTACTGTTGTCCGAGCTCTACCAAATTGGCCACTCAGATTTGTCGCGCGTACTTCGTGGAACACCAAAGTTTCTCTTGCAATGAGTCCAGCCACCACAGTACATAATACACCATTACCATTCCGACCCCAGAATGTCCAACCAAGCGTTCTCAATTACATCGTGCCATCAGGAGTCGGTCGCTGGTATGCGTCCCTTTGTCGATTTACCATGCTTCTCTCTATTTCCTTTGCTTTAGAGGTGCACACTCCGCTGCCTAAAGTCTCAATTGCGTCGTGTCATCGTGATCAGTTGGCCTCTGGTAGGAGTCCCCCGACACTTGGAAACTATCACTCATGTGTTCTATTGCAGGACACAGTAGTGCGAGACATGAATCGTCTGTCCCAGCCCACGTTGCACAGACGGAGGACGAGAGAGATGACGCGATTATTAGATGGGTCAAGCTGCAAGTCGAATGTCACCCAGAGTTCCTACAGTATATGCGGTCGAAAGCTGAGCCGCAGTGCGTGTCTGAGGTCCTTAAACAATACACTATCGTTTCCGGGATGTTACAACAGCTGTTGGGACTGACAACACCGGTAAATTGTGAAGGGGCACCCAGCTGTGTGATTAAAATGGTGCGATTCGATTTTAGATCTACACAATATGGCTCAACTAGTGATGTATTCTAGGACCACGTCTTGAGGGCTCTAGACTTGGATTCAGATTGGGACCAGAAGTGTCAGGAGACATTGTCTCTGCTCTCGTTCTATGGTAGTAACGGAACACGATACGAAGACTCCCGTGTCACGGACATGATACGTGACACCTCTACTAGGCAGGACATAATGGACGACTTCCTACGATTGTTGAAGTTCGCGAATCGTACTTACACAGAAGATATGTTATCCCCGTCCCTACCGGCTGAGGGCGCCGGTTCAAATTCTCCAACACCGACCCGAGGCTCTGTTCGCCGTCGATTGTCTCGTCACACTCCTACCCATAAAGCCAAACGCCGCAAGATGTGTGCAAACATGTACCTCGATATAACTGCTGCCAGTGATGAAGAGGAGGAAGGGGGAGAAGATATTTCTGGCGGACTTGTTCATCGTCCTCAAGCGGTAGGGCCCTCAGGGAAAAAGTCTTTTCAACAGGCAATCGATACTCTTGTCGATCGGTTCGACCATGTGACAAAGGGGGTGACCTTGAGCAGTCAGCGGGAAATGTCACAACTCCCAGAAGGTGTTCCTATACCTCCTCGGAAATCCATATACATGATAGAGTTTTACTCAGGTATGTCAATTCTCGCCAGTGTATTTATTTCTTACATTATCATGCAGCCAGTGTGAGAACATTTGTTTTTGAACACCTCATGTTGGGAGGGCTTGAGGTTACAACATTGCCATGGCTTCCTCGTCGACTGTATGTCGAGGCTTCCAGCCCCCTTGAAGTGAGGCAAAACCTTCCCCTTTCTCACCTTCGAGCCTACAAAGAGATTGTCCTTCTGCTACTGCAAGAAGGCACTTCGCTCAAGGTATACAAATCTCGCAAGACACTTCCAGGGCGAAGTTGGGTTCGAATCAAGCAATCCGCACTATACAAAGGCGATGTTGGCTATGTGGAGACGAGCGACGAGAATAACGCCGTCGTGATTGTCGTGCCTCGTCAACGACCTTACGATATTCCTGAACAATCAGGCGAAAGAATGGAATTCAGCATCGAACTGGCGCGACTGGCGGATCTCGAACTAGAGGCAATTGTATCCCCCTCTGGCGCTGAAATTGGCTTTAGTTGTGGTGAACAGCAATTTGTCTATGGACTCCTCAGGTTGCCTTTGCCGCTCCACTCTCTGGAGCTAGTCGAACTTCCACATCCTGACAACATCAGATACCACGTGATGGCCGACTTTGACCGCCAGTTTGTTGAACAAACATTACTTCTCTTTTTGGCACAATTTTGGCGAGAGAAGGACAAGGTTGAGATAAAGGAGGGGGATTTGAAGGGGAAGACAGGGACACTGGGCGACATCGATTGGAACAAACAAACTGCCATTGTTTTATGTGATGACGATGTTTTTGATTGCAGCTTGCGAGAGCTACGCAGGAAGTTCAACGTAGGAGATGCAGTCAAGGTCATAGCGGGCCCATTTAGTGGGGAAACTGGTCATGTCGTCATTGTGCATGGAGGAACAGTTGTTCTGGTGGTCTTGCAGCAGGATGGAACCTCAGACAATGTAAGTCGTTATCACTGTTCCACTCTTGACTCACATCCTGACAAATAGCATAGATCGAGGTGTCAAAATTCCTCGTACAGAGCCACTCACCAGACCATGTCTTATCTTGCAGTGCTGAGCATCAAGGAGTGGAGCTGGCTTACAATGACGAGAAGCCCCTTCCGGGTGACATCATTGGAGTGCTCCATGACATTAGTAAGTTTGGGACAATCGAGTGGATAAGCCCCGATGGTAAATTTTGGGTGCATCTCAAGGGTACTGTTGATGGGGAGATGGTCTCAATGAATGCACACGACCTCCGCATTGAGCCAGCCCCACATACCCTATCCTTTTCAAAGGATAAGGGTTATAATGTTGCAGTGGGTGATGTTGTGGAGGTGGCCCGGGGGAAGTGGTACCGTAGCCAGGGGGTAGTGAAGACAGTAGATCTCACTAAAGCCTGTCTTGAAATAGTGTGTTCTGCAGATGGAAATCAGGTGAGTTGCCCCTTCATCCTTATCATTCTTGCTCACCATACCACCTAGATTGTTATTCCTATCACACTTTGTTGCAAGATCAAAGAACGTTCTGATCACGGATTGTCAAAGTTCATTGGTCATGATGTATGGGTGATAGGCGGCGAGAAGAAAGGCTGTCGGGCCACACTGCGGTCTCTTGGCAGGACGTTCAGCTCGGTTGCATTATTCGGGCATCAACTAATACAGCTGAGGAATGATCTGATCACAACGCCGTGAGTTCTACGGTTCATCGAATCCTAGCACCTCCAATACCCATCTAGAACTGGTTTGCTACTGAATGGCACAATGCTTCACCCTCATCGATTGCAGTCCTTGGTGTCCCTTCATCGCCGATCATTCACAAAGGAGCCTGTTCCCCCTCGTACTGTTACCCCTCCACCATCTCCTGGTCCTTCAGATGCCCCACCAGAGGGATGGTCCGAGGCCCCAGATTATGGTACGTGCCAATTTTTATTATGCTATACGTTCCTGAAGTTGACACAGGGAATGTTCAGTGGCTTTTCGCATCTAATTTTTGTGATTTTTCGTCTTACCACTTGGGGTTCAACGTTAGTGTCGAATTCACGCAGGTGTCGCTTGGTAAACGAGTCGTACGCACTGTATGCCCCGATCGCTTTTGCGGTAAAGATGGCATTGCACCGCCTGGTTCTGTCTGCGTTACGGTGACGGGCCACAATGCAGGCTCCGGCATTCAACACCTCATGATTCCTGCTCGTTGCCTTACACCAGCAAATCCCACAGGGAAAAATCAGCTGTGTTTGGTGTTAAAAGGAGCACAAGCAGGGAGAATCGTGCGCATCGCGAAATGTCAGAGGAAAATTGATCAGGTTGTCACAGAGGATGGTGATAAATTCCCCTTTTCTGATATTTGTGTCGCATTCGAGTACAATCCAGCCTTGTAAGTATATTAGATACTGTAAATCACATACCCATGGTTTAGGATGAACCCTACAGGATGGCCCAGTGATCATCCTCTCAGGGGAACCTGTCACACATAAAGTCTAATGCACTGATAGGGAGCGGCTTCTTCAACCACAGGATCTGCCGCATGACAGAACGAAAGTCCCGGCGGTCATCAGACCCTCAGAAAAGATCTTTCAAAAATGTGGTATACATTTCGTCGAGGAGAGTCCTTCCATCGCCAGGAGCATGTGACATGATTTGATGAAAACGGTCCTTCGGGATCACACCGATTCGGGGGGACATGAAGTCACATGCCAGACGTGCCCACTCGAACACTCCACCAGATTTCGCAGAAAGCTGTTGGAAATTTTCATTCATGAATGTGCCACGGAGACTCTTCGGGTGGATAGAAATATAGAAGTGAATGTCGCACATGGTCAACTCTGTATCAATGGCATCGAGCGACCTGACATAGATATGCGGACCGGTGTTTAATGCATCCCCAATGTCCACGAGTGGCCAAGAAGTCAGGAGAATCCGCAAGTTGGCTGGAAGTTCCGCACCGTATGCAGCAAGGACCTCAAGAACAGACCGTCTACTATGATACACAAGTACTCCGAGAACAGGCTGGTATCCGCGTTGATCTTCTAACATATTTTAGCCTGCATTCGACCCCTGTACGAAGTGAAACGTTCGCAAGCCTATGAATCCATGCCATGAAGTAAAACTACTGTGCAAGAACAGATGGCAATGATATTTCGACGTTCCGTGCCCCACGTACATATCATGGCCTGGAACTCTCGGGGACACTTCTTCGATCCTATGGCGCGCAATTTACAGTCGCGAGTGCAGCGTGCATGGAACTCGCCTGCGACACACGGTGCCCCTAGACCACTTGCACCTGCACCGGCCCGATGAAGTTGGAGTCACGGGAAGGTTTACCCATGATGCTTCGTGATGTAACAACCCATGGCTAGACAAAGCCTATCTCTATCATGCATGCATTGACTTTAGAAATGGCTTACTGTCATATTGGCCATCAGCTCGGATGCATCGTCGGTATCGAATAAGCCCAAGTGGGCGGCCGTTGCTGCACCACTTACCCTGTGTTGTGCTCGCCAAACTTCGGAAGCCTGTTCAGTAGTTATAGTTAGCAAATGTCTGAAATGGATGATTATGTTGACATACAACAATTGTCGCTACATGCTAACGATGATGAGCACCAATGATGCAGTAAAAACCCCTTTACCCGCCAGCCCACGGGTGTGGTGGGTCCAAGGGTCTCCACCCACAGCGGGTAAAATTTGATATTTACCTGCGGGTGTTCATTTAAGATAGCACAATACGAGTGATATAAAGCATGTTTGTACAGAGATGTAACGACTCAATTAATATACATAGTACAAGCGGCCACCCGTGAGTCAATCGTCGCCATGATCGCCGTCTGTCCCTGCGTAGCTAGTTGTCCAAGTCATCGTTGTTGTCTGTCCGTGCGGTCGTTTGTCCATGCAGCGGTACTGGCTGCCCATATCGTTGTCGTCGTCTGTCCGTGCAGCAGTACTGGCTGTCATGTCGTCATCGTCATCGTCGTCGTCATCGGCTGTCCCTGCGGCAGCACTGCCCAGGAACATTGTCGCCGTTTACATATCCCTGTGGCTCACTGTCGTCGTCTGTCCCTGTAGCTGCCCAGGTCGTTATCGTCGTCGTCAACTGCGGCAGTACTGTTTGCCAAGGAACATCGTCTTCGTCGCCGTCTGACCCTGTGGCTGCCTAGGTCATTGTCGTCGGTGGTGGGTTCACTGTTGCGTTGATAATGGCGCAGTCGTGATCGTCGTCATGTTGGTTGGCGTTGGCGTTGGCAGCATTGGAGTCGTTGTCGTTGTCGGCGCAATGATGGTCGTGGAGATAGCTGGCGTTGGCATGATCATGTTGGTGGTTGTGGTATTCATTATCGTCATGTCGTGTTAGTGGCTGTGGTGGCTGTGGTGATGGACGCCCTCGCCGTCAGGTGAGACGTTGAAAGTGACTTGACAGGAAACGTTGTGGTAGAGAAGGTGATGGTGAAGACGGTAGAGTGAGTAGCGGTACATCGACTCAATGTGAATCAAAGGGATGTTGCTGCTCACTGGAGAGTCAACACATGCGTCAATGTTGGAGATCGAGATTGGCAAGGACTCGCCTGCATTGTTTGGGCCATCCACACGTCCCACAAAGCGTCCCTACAGAAAATTGATCAAACCTACGTATGTACCCTAACTGGACACTTGCTGAAGGAACTGCGGCGAGTTCATCATGGTTTGCATCTACGTCACGAATGTATGCGCGATAAGGGACACGTATGAGTCCATTGTCACAGTGCTCGGTGACCCGAGCAGGGAATATAGAAAAGCACGCACCATGTTAGGATCGTTTGGGTGACACCCATGTCCGTAATCGGGTTGAATCCCGCAAGCGCACCGAATCTGAGATGGCTGTTGAGCTGCGTAAGCGGATTGTGTGGGTTCTGGCCTGCTTGCATCGATGAAAGAGATTGTTGTTGGTTTTGCGGCTTGGCTGTGGTTGATGGGGTGGATGACCCTGCAGACCGCGCAACACCCTTGACCATGCGGATGGTGTGCGATGATTGGATCTTGTATACTGATATCAGGTCTTCGTCCTATACAAATAGTAAAAAAAGAGTGTGATTATGTATGCACAATAGAAGAGAGTGGGTGAGGACCTTCAGGACTCGCCCCATAGGACAGATCAGCAGGCCATGAAATACAGGGAGGGGTCATGAGGCGAGGAGAAGTAACACACCTGAGTAGATCAGCCTCTTTTTGTCAACCTCGACATCTGACTTGGCGGCGATGGCCTGCTTATGTAAGACCGTGAACGGTCTTTTCTTGATGCATTTAACAACGCCGGCAACATATCGTGTTGAAGAGACGGCTTCTGGGATATATGGGGCCGCTACTCTGCCACGGAGCAGATCTCCTGTATGATAAGAGGGCGCGCCTGTGTGGCGCAAAAGGGACAGTGTCTGGTGCGATGTCGGAACCAGGAAGAAGGACTCACCAGAGCAACACTGGAGTAGCTGGATAGTGCACTCATCCGATAAAATTTCCTTTCTAGGTGTCCGATGCAGTCAAGTGCAATGAATGCCTAGAAAGGAAACAGGTGCATGTGGGGCGAGACCAGCAATGAAATCATTGATCAATGCGCATGTAGAGGCGGCATGGCCAAGACCCTGTTGAGTCGCGTATAAGGACCTTTCCATGACCTAATCGCCGTCTGTGGACCTTAGGCACTATTACATAGAAAATGGATCGGACTTCGTGTGATCAAACCATTTAAAAAGAGTTAGCTCACCAGTGAAACATCCCAGTAATAACACCTTACCACTATTTTAGCTATGAACCCTAACATTGAGTTCTATCCAGTAAGTCACTCCCACTGTCTGCTTCTCTGCCTCTTGCAGACCTGTTCACTCCAAACTCAGTGTGGCACCAGAGTCTTCTTCTGGGATGCCTATGGCCACTTCAAGTATGGTACTGTGGAGAGGACAAGGCGTCTCGCTGATGTATGTTCTCATCTCTGCTTCCATGTCATTTTTCGAAAGACAGCACTGAGGGACAATGTGCAGGGCACACAGGTTGTCGACATAAAGCTTGATGATAATAAAGCCAGTATCAGCTTACTGTGAGTGTTTGTCATCCACATCTTTATTTCCAGACACTCAATGTCCTCCCAGAGTGTCCAGTGTTTCAAAGGCCAATTAGGTTGTTGCTCAGATATAGATATACTTCACATTGTAGACATCAGTAATCAACTCACTCTATCTCATCCTAGGCACATCCTCCACTGTATCTGCCTCAATTACATTGTATCTAGTATTTGCTACTTTGAACACAATTATTTCTACTTCTGCAATGGGGATGTCATCGTGGAGCTGTTGTCCTACATCGGACTTCTTCAAAGGGGTGGATTGGTGTTCACCATCATCAATATTGCTCTCTTCCTCTTCACTGCCTTCCTCTGGCTCCTCTTGTCCCTCCTTTGCATGGTCTTGGTTTAGTCATCGTTATCTGCATCATCGGAGGGAGGATGGGAGCGAGCGACGAAGTCATCCGGTATCACTAACTTTGTCCAATGCCTGTACAGTCTCGTCATGGTAGGCTGTTGCATGGGTCAACCCACGGGTGTCACAGGCCAGACCCGCACCCGACCCGTGAAAAACCCGTACCCGCACGACGGGTACGGGTCAACACACAGGTTGGAGACAAAGCACCCATGGGTATACCCTTCGCAGGTATACCCGATGGGTACTCGTCTTTGTCGTCGCCTTAGTCGCGCTGGCGTGGACGCCCTGCCGTCGTCGTCTCGCCATGGCATTTGCCATAGCGTCTCGTCGTCTTCGTCTTCGTCGTGGCGCTGGTGCTGGTCGTGGGTCGTGCGCGCGTGCTGCGCTGGGAGGTGGTGGAGGTGATGGTGGCCGTCGTCGTCATCATCTCTGTGTGATGCGCTGCTGCCGTTGTCGTTGTCGTCTCGCGTTTTGCCAGGCGCATCTTGTCAGGTGGAGGTGGTGGCCGTTACCGTCGTCGCCGTGACCGTCCCCCTCCTCGTCCTCGTCATTGCTGTGGCCATGGCACTGGCCATGTGCTCCACCTCGTCGCTGTCGTCGTCGCAGGTGGGTGGTGGTGGTGGGCGCCTCATTGTGCTGCAGGCGTACGTGCTGCGGTGGGTGGTAGGTGGAGGTGGTAGGTGGAGGTGGTAGGTGGAGGTGAAGGTGGTGTCCGTGTCCGTGTCCGTGTCCGTCGTCGTCGTCGTGCGTGCATGCGTGCGTACGTGCTGCGGTGGTAGGTGGTAGGTGGTTGTGGTGGTGACGGTGACGGTGGCCGTCGTTGTCGTTGTCGTGCGTGCGTGCGTGCGTGCTGCAGTGGGTGGTGGTAGGTGGTGATGGTGGTGACGGTGTCCGTGTCCGTTGTCATCGTCGTCGTGTGTGCGTGCGTGCGTGCGTGCTGCACTGAGAGGTGGTGGGAGGTGGTGGTGACAGTGGCCCTCGTCGTCGTCGCGCGTGCGTGCATACTGCACTGGAAGGTGGTGACGGTGGCCTTCGTCGTCGTCGTCGTCGTCGTCCGTCCGTCGTGCATGGTCGGGGGTTGTGGTTGGTGTTGTCGCCGTCGACAATGCTGGTGGTGGCTGTGGCTGTCGTCGTCGTGGTCGGTGTCGTCATGTTAATGGTGGGTGGTGTCGTCGCCGACATTCGTGACCGTGGTCGTGGACCTCGTGGTCAATGTGGTGGTTGAGGGGGGAGGTGGTGGTGGTGGTGTTCGAGGTTGGCAGTGCACAATGCAGCGCGGTCGAATGACACCGCCGCAATTTCCATTCTGGGTTGGGTACGGGTTGGGTACGGGTTTGGCACGGGTCCACAAATCCCCACCCGCACCCGACCCGCATAGGACCCAAACCCGTGCTCTTGGCCTTGAATAAGCTTTGTTGACTCTCTTGTGAGATACAATTTGTTTGAGAACCGGTGGAAACATGAAAAATTCATCGGGTGATCTGGCAAATAGCTTTCGCACAGCGTTAATGACGACGTATTGTAGCTGGACATGGCTCTCAAGGGGGCCAAGTGTGGCAAAAGGGTGGCGATGGGTGGAGTGCAATGCAAGATTGTGAGTCCCCGAAGCGACAGATGAGTGCCTTTAACTCGGGCATAGGCAGAAGATGGTACTTGAAGGTGTTACGTCTGAATAACTACAAAAGATGTGTCAATGGGCGAACCGTAGACACCATGAAATCCAGTGCAAAGACATACCTTGTTCACATTAGTTTGAGAAACAACTCGCAAGGGCTTTCGTTATGGATCTTCGAGCTGTTTCAGGCCCGAAAGCTCCGGTATGAGCCTGAATTTCCCTTGACCGAAAAGAAAGTGCCAATCTGATCTCACTAGTGTTGGATGAGCATAGGGATAGAAGACAAGTCAGTCACTTTCTAGTGTTACTCACGATGAATCAAGTTGCGGGTTGAATCGAGGTCGAAGTTCCCGGGTAGACCCCATGCATACTCCAATTTCGTGAGCTAAAAACGGATCAGGACAAGGCGTGACAGGGTGAAAGTGGCTCACCTCGAGAGGACCCGTTGCACTGAGTATCAAGTGGCATACGTTGATCGTGTCAGCCAAGTTCATGAGTAAACATCGACCTTTATGCAGGTCAGCTTCGCATGCCCTGATCTTCTGTCTTGTGTCTACTGAAGAACCCCACTTGCATTTTTCTGGTGGCAGTGTTCTTGGAGGGATGTTGCTCATTGCGTTCCGCATTCGGATCGTAACTTGGGACTCATGGGGAGCGCTGGAGTCTTCCTGAATGGATGGAAGAGTCAGCGCCTTGCTTTTGTCCTGCGGGGACCAGGTGGTGAAGGCGTTGACATTATCAGAGCTGTACTGCCAATCAGCACTTGGGCAATAGCGCAATGCGAACGGAGTATCTCACCAAATACGCAAGATAGCAATGCTGTCATCGCGTCGCCCAATTTTGACACACCGTGCAAAGCCACACACCTGCTTGAAAATGACGAGACTGCCACTTCGGACAATGGCAATGATTGAATGGTTTTTTCTTGTGCGGGAGCAGGTCACTTGGTTGAGACAGGGACATCCAAGACAGGGCAGCGTGCAGAAAAGTCGAGAGTCTGACGGTAGCAGATGATGCGCCAAAAAGTGTGGAATCAGGCTCACCTGCCTCGGCAATCTCCGACTGGAAACTGTGGGTTGAAGGGCGTAGAACGCAACAGTTGGAAGCGGCTTCAAGGCGAGATGAAAGGAGATACTACTCACACCTCAATGAACTCGAGTGCGACCATTGTGCGCTGGCCATACTTGGAGGCGAGGGGGTGGTTGCGACCCTGGTACCAGTCGGGGGCCAGTCCTTCAGGGGGACGTAAAGGCCACGCGCGGGATCGCCAGGAAGCCAGTGGGTGATAATGTCGTGCGAGGAATCGCGTTTGTGACGCCGTGCCATCCGACAGCTTAAGCAGTAGGTTTGAAATGACAAGCCCAGGCCGCCTCTGCGGTGGCTATCAAGCAGTGAGTGGACAGCGGAGTTCGCTGTCTGGCTGGTGGTGGATGCGCTGGTGTGACTTGTGGCAGTGGTCGGCCCAGGAACAACAATGGCAGGTACTGGATGGGGGTCAAGTACAGAGGACATGATTGGGCCACTGGAATCTGTTAATGGATAAGCTACAGTGCTCATTCGAAATTGATATGAGTCTACCTATTCTGTACTAGTTGCTTGCAGTATCAAGAAACAATCGGCACAAGTTCGTTCGAAATTCACCCGACTCACGTGACCGCTGAGTTCGTTTCAGTTTATAAACATTTCAAACTCCGATGGATTTGCTTTTCCTTCTATCTTCTATCTTCTTGCTGTCCTGTAATGTTATGCCATGTTCAGCGCACGGTTATAGTTAGCACATGTCTGAAATACTTTGTACTATGTATGTTGACATAGAGTGATTGTCGATGTCATCAATGATGAGCGGCAACGATGCAGTAAAATAATGACAGGTCATGTTGTCATTGTCTTCTTTCTGAAAGCAAGGTGGATTAAGTTCTTTGTACCGTGTGCTTTATTAAAGCTGATTTCATTGTGCACATACCAGAAAAATAACACCGTCATAGATGGCAGGGACCTTGTTTAATGTGTGCCAGTGCCAGAGGAAAAATCTTTGGTGGAGACGTATATGCCAATGGGTATAAGGTCTGGAAGGAAGTGTGTATGTTCCATGCGACGCTGATTCGGACGGCGGTCTAGTGACTGCTCGCCTTGTTTCACTGTGTCCAGGGGACCGACCATCCTTGGGTAGGAAACGCGGCCGTTATTTCGAGCGACTGCTGCCATGAAACCTGCAGTGCACCATAATAAGGGGGGGGGGTGCATGATCAAACAATCATACACCGAGGTAAGCGTGTTAACATATATCGGTAATGTCAGAGTCTCAAAGGAATACACATAGCACTGTCTTCCCATTTTCTTCTTCATGGCAAACAGCCCAAACCATTCATCCTTCACCATTATGTCGGACAACTCAGAGACCATGGATCATGGTCGATCACGCATTCAAAGGTGGTTGAACCAACTCGCGCAGCCTAACATGAAGAAGAAGTAGGCTCAGGCTTTGTTAAGTGGAGAGCCTGGCGAGGACTAGTACGGATCGCAGGAGATACCCGACGCCCATGTCATCTTTTGGGAAGGTGTTCCATGTGGAGAAGCAGTGGAAGCTCGTCAGGGAGATGGGGTCAGGCATGTACAGGGCAATCGTGTGCGTTCATTGACAGGTGGCTAACACTATGACAGTGCTCATTCGCTTCCACATATCTAGGTCCTTGGCAGATCGAGGAAAGAAACGAAGCTATTGTGTGGTGGGTCAAGCCGCAGGTCGAAAACCATCCGGGGTTCTTACAGTATAGTGCGCAGTCGAAGGCCAAGTCGCAGCGGGTGTCAGAGGTACTCAAAACAATTATGGAAAGCCAGACACTCACGCTCCGGAGTTCGGTTGGCCGAATGGCAGCTTGCAGTTGTGCGGCGTGCAAACATGTTTTTGGACCAAAGTTTATTCAGAGGACCTCAGTCGTACATCGCGCTGTTGTGCTGTTGTGCAGTTGAACGTTGTTATGCAGTAGGACATCGTACCATTGTGGACCCCGGTGCAAAGAAATCCGAACCTAGAGCGACCAAAGTTGAACGAGCCGGCGCAGCCGCAGAAGACATCAGCGCAGGTACGGAGAAGCCGAGGAAGAGTCCTACGGGCGAGAACGCAACTACAGAGAGGCTTGCGAGTGCAAAAAGGGATGATGAAGACCTACTTTGTGTCAAAGATCTCAATCGAGGCACGGAGTGCGTCGACGACAGATACGTCGGACACAAAGACCCACGCACGAGCATAGAAGCTTTGGCAATGGGCAATAGCGCTGAGAGCGCAAATGGGATGTTGATCCTACCTGTAGCCATGCTGCACGAGACGCAAAAATGGCTGCAGGACTCACTGCAAATGACACCGAGGCTGCCAACTGAGGGCAAGCCAGTCAAGTGCAAGCAGGAGGTGGCGGAGAGCATCGTGATGGTAGGGCGCACGAATGGAATGGTCGAAACGGCCGAGCCAGTCGCAGAAGTTGACAGAATGGCCTTGTTGGGCAGAGAACCGGCGGAGAGGGCATGCAGAGTTGACGAGGCTACAAACGCACCAGAAACTATCAGAACTCGCAGGAAGAGAGGAAAACTGCCAGACTCACCTATCGAGACCACAAGATGGCACTCAGACAACTCGAACGCCATTGGAAACTGCATGAACAGGTTGAACGTGTACGTGAATGTCACAACTAGTGGCGACGGCATTGACTCGACACGAGTCAATGCAGTACAGCTGGCTACAGAGAGTCAACATACACGCTCAAGCCGGGTATCACGAAGACAGTGTCATCCAAGCCACCCATCTAACCCACAGACCAATCACCGCTGTGCTCATATCTCCCCTGTTCGTCTCTCTTTGGCACACTGCGGAATGTCCTCTCGAGAATACCTTCCTCCTTTCGCCTCTCAACCACACACCTCTTCCGATGATGCAGCCAGCGACTGCGATTCAGACCACTCTGCCCTCATGTCTCTCGACTCGTTTTTCGAGAGCAATGGAACATCAAGAACCTCCGTCGACTTCTCCATGCGATCGCCATCAGCAGCACCCTCTGTTTTCTCAATGACAAGCTCTATGTGTGCCCAAGTGTACAAAAAAGAGTATGGCAGAGACTTGAATAACTATTCCGATGTTTACTGGTTACCGGCTGACGAGGAGGAGCTGGAACGTCTTGGTAGGTTGTGTGCTTATTGTGTTACTGCCTTCATTACCCCCATTATAGATAGACAGTACGAAATGTTTGTAAAGTGATGGGCAAGTACTCGCTGCTTTTGCCTGAGGTCTTGCAAGACGATGGCTTGAGGTCAAGACCATACTCGACCTTGGATGTGGCAGCGGCAGCTGGTAACACGTCCCCTCCAGATTCAGATGTCTGCTGACCACATCCGTAGGATAATGGACGTTGCGAGGGACTTTCCCCATTGCAGTGCAGTCGTGGTTGATCTTGTTCGTATGCAATCGATGTGAGTGCTTTCTATTCTTCCCCCATCATTGATGGCCGATTCTGGAATGCATCAAGGGATATGCCCCCAAACTGCAGGTGAGAAGCCAAGTCGCGTTTCTTTTCTCATGTAACCATTTGTATATCAGGAGCGAAGTGGATGACATCAACCTCGGGTTCGAACATTTCTACGGTGATTTCAATGTCGTACACGTAGGATTCATTGCAACTGGGGTGAGGTTCTCGGAAAATAGAACACATTTGCTTTGACTGTTATTCTGCACTGATAGATTCGAAATTATCACTCCGTGATAAATCAAATAAGCCATGTCCTCCGCCCGGGAGGTCTAATAGACATCACCGAAACTCCCTTTTCCTTATTTGGACCTGACAAAATCCAATATTGTTCCCACCTGGAACATTTGCACCACCATGGGTCGCTCTTTGGGTATTGTTCACGGTCAAGGCTATCAATGCGTGCGGTGGTGATATAGAATCGGCGATGCACGTTCCCGAGTACAGAGATGGCCAAACCACCAGAGAATGTCACGGATGTCGACAGAATGGCCCTGCTGGGCAGAGAAGCAAGGAGTGCCAGTGGAGTCGACGAGGGTGATGAGATGGGGCGCAGATCCCAACTGTGACTCCAGCAAATGAAAGGACATCAGCACAACAAAAACGTGGAGAAAGACGTACCTGGAGCACATGATGTGCTACTCGAGGGGGAGCAGGCTACGTGTGCGAGTGGCAATGCAAAGGACTCGCATTTGAATGGGTTGGGTATGTGTGCAAACGGTCCAAGCAGACAACGAGAATCTGCGGATGAAGAAGGCTAAAAATGTGACAGAGAATGTCAGAACGCATCAAAACGGACCAGAACCACCCAACTCACCTAGTGGAACTGCAGAATGGACTCCAGACAAGCCAAATGGCTTCGAGAGTGGATGAGGGCACATATATGTGCTCAGGCGAGTGGCGATCCAAGCCTTAGCTGAGTTTAGATTCCTTTTCCAAATCAGGTTGAACTTTATTCTGGGAAACTTTAATCATTGTTTCTTGTCCTCATACCACCACCATGTCTTTCAAGTGCACCATTTGTAATAAGTCATTCCCCTCCAAGAATGCAAAAGATATTCACAGAAGGAACTGTGTTCCAAGTGGCTCAGCCAAAGATGCAAATGGGACAGTCATTAAACTGACTCGCCAAAAAGATGGCAATTTTTACTGCTATTGTTCTGAGCATGCAGTCATTCCTATGGGCTATGCCACACTGGGCTCCCTTTCAAAGCACATGAGACTTGCTGGGACTGTATGGATTGGCCCAGCAGGTGAGGTAAGTCATTGCCTTCCATTATCTGCATTAATTACAGTTTTTGACCTTTCTTAGGCAATGCAAGGTAGTGAGCAGCAGGGGCAGGGGATGGAATTCTCCATCAATCCAGCTCCTGAAAATGAGGCTTTGGTGCCTGGGGCAATGTTTGAGGTGGGTGGAAAATTCCAATTTGTTGATCAACCTTCCTTACAGATACTGTGCTGTTTGTACAGCCAGCCCTCCCTATCAATCCTGCTCTTTCAACTGGAGTTCAGTTGCCTGGGATAACACATGAGGTATGTGTCAGGGTTGCATTTATTCATAAATGTCTGTACAATTTATCTGTTTGTACAGTCAGCTCACTCCATCAATCTGGCTTTTGAAGCCGAAGCTTGGGTACCTGAGCCAGTGCCAGAGGTGGGTGTCAAATTCCCATTTGTTCACCAATCCCCTTACAGACCATTTTTGTATAGTCAGCTCTCCCCATTAATCCTGCACTTGCAACTGGAGATCAGATGTCCAAGACACTGCCAGAGGTATGTGTCAAACTTGTATTTGTCCATCAATACTTTAAAGGCTGTTCTATTTTTACAGCTGTGCCCCCTTGTCAATCCACATCTTGGAACTGGAGCTCAGGTCCCAGGGACAGTGCAGGAGGTATGTGTGAAGTCCTAATTGCTTGTCAATGTCTTTACAGGTTGTTCTATTTGACAGCTAGCTCTTCCTACCAATTTTACCCTTGTAACTGGAGCTCAGACATTTGGGACAATGCAAGAGGTATGTGTTGAGGTTCCATTTGTCCCTAAATTTCTTTACAGACTGTTCTGTTTGTACAGCCAGGTCTTCCTGTCAATGCCTCTTTTGAAACTGGAGCTCAGATGTTCAATACAACACAACTGGTATGTGTCAAGTTCCCATTTGTACTTCAATTCATTTATGGACTGTTCTCCTTCCACAGCCAGTTCTTGAAACTAATGCTCAGCCACCCAGTGCAATTCAACAGGTATGTGTTAAATTTCCATTTGTTCTTCATTCCCTTTAATGAATTTTTTTTCATATAGTCCACTCACACTCCTGTCCTTTGTCAAGTCCCATTGGATCCACTATGTGTACTGCAGGATATTCCTGAACTTCGGATTTGGCGGGGTTTATCTCTACCCTTTTCACACCAAAAGGATCTTAATCTTTTTGTTTGTGATAAATGCTGCTGTGCAGTGTATGCTGATCGTGCTATTAGTCACTTGCGGTCTCATTTATGCCCACACCAGCAAATATTGAAACCTGTCAAAGAGGCTTTTGAGGCAGCAATTTCTAGATTGAAGCCCATATCCTCTGCAGACAAGGTGACCCTTCCCAATAGAAAATTACCACCACTTCCATGGCTCAAGCCTCTTATCCAAGGCTATAGGTGCTGCTATCCAGAATGTAGATTTTGTGCTAAGACAATACCATCACTAAAGACACATTGCAGGAAGAAACATGGCAAGGGATGTACAAAGGATTATTCCAATGTATCCATGCAATTTCTCTTTAGGCACACACACTCTTTTCAGGTCCATCCATCATTACAGAACTCCACCCCTGGTGATGCCTTTAGTAGATTTTATGCTGGACTGGATGAAAAGTACCATCATACCACCATTGTTCCTCCAACTGGCACATCCTCCAGTCATATGCCAGACTGTACTCCATTCCTATACCAGACTGGCTGGCTGACTGCTGTGGAGGGGTATTCCCTCACGTCACTTTGCAGATTATCTTCTATCAAACCATTACCTCAAGATCCTCACTATCTTCATCAAGTCAGAACTTTGGGGAAAGCCTATATGGCCACCATCAAAAGCCATGAGAGAGTTGAGCCAGCATTGTTAGAGGAGCTGACAAAGTGGAGATCATTACAGTAAGAAAAATACTCATATTCTATGCTTGATGAGGCTACTGAGTATCTCTTGCACAGTCGACCATTTCAGCTACTGCAGGAAAAAAATTCTTTGAAATCCTACAGCACTCATTGTGACAAACTAATAATTTTCATGCTTCGGGTTATTTTCTGGAAATATAAGGGCATAGTCATGGATCAAGAGGATGGCACATGTGTGGAGGAGATGAAGGGGATAGAGAGTGATGAAGAGGATGGTGAAGAGAGTGGTGAAGAGGATGGTGAAGAGAGTGATGAAGAGGATGGTGAAGAGAGTGATGAAGAGGATGGTGAAGAGAGTGATGAAGAGGATGGTGAAGAGGATGAAGAGGATGGTGAAGAGGATGAAGAGGATGGTGAAGAGGATGAGGATGAAGCACAATATGAGGACAAGAATATGGAGGAAATGGTCATGGAGAAAGATACTGATATGATGAATAAAGGTCAGTGGTATGGTGGTAATTTAATCCAATAGTTACTAAAAACCTGTTGCCAGCATTCTGCTATCCTGTTCATCTTACATCACAACAGTTGGAGTATGGGAGGGTTTTGCTTAATGCTCTTAAAAAGTCCAAATCCTCTTCTGCTCAACTTCAAGCTTATCACAACCTACTTCTTTCTTTGGTGACTACACAAAGAATTAGGAACTTGGAAGAAAGGTTTCATTCTCCATTGGAAATTTTCATCATTTCCAGCAGCATTGGAAAAGATGGAGCATTTCGACCAGTCCATCTGATCTCCTCTGCCATAGCTAAACTCAGCTACAGTGCAATGTATGCTATGCTTTATTATTGTATCCACTGTGATGATACAATTGAGTAAGTGAAATTTTTATTCTTGAAATGAATTTTTCTTAATAATTCTAGGAGTTGCTGTGAACAGATTGCTTGCTGGACAAAATCAGGGGGTGTGAGCCCTTTCTCCACCATCAGAAGATATGGTCAACTATGCTACAGCTTGGTTCGGAATCACATCTCTCTTCCCCGTTTGCAATTCTCTTCTCTTGCTGGAGATCATTTTACATTTGATGGGCACTCTCTTTCCACTACAAGCCTTACTAGAATGTATCATCAAGTCTTTCACCAGATCTCCACCCTTCTTTATGAAGACCTCCTCTTTGGATTAAAGGAGAGCAGCTTGCCACCTCTAAGGAAGTCCCAGGACATTGTAGACAACCCAAATCACTATGTCATTGGGCAGGGTTTTTTAATATCAGAAGCATCCAATCCCTGGGTTCTAATTAGGACCATATTCCAATCACAGAATTTGCTACATGCCTACTTCACTCCAGGGATAGAAGGACCCCCAATTCCTCGTCAGTCTGCATGGATGGACTATCTAGCCAAGGTTGAAAAATTTAAAGAGGGCTTTTACTTCCTGTTCCATCAGGTGGTGGGCATGCCAAAAAGAGGATCTGAGGAAATTCGTATCCGTGTGGCTGATACCAGTTTTGGCCCTCGAAACATCTACTACATGTTTGATCACATTGCATGTGTGGGCATGTATAGCAAGACCTCCCACAACTCTGGAAAAGACAAGCTCACTGTACATTTTCTTCCCAAAAGCTTGGAACTCTTACTACGGCACTTTTATACTTCAGTGGCCACTGTGGAGGCTTGGGCAGTTGATCAGTTCATTGATACCCCTGATCCTTTCTACCGATTTTACCTCTTCTCCAGCATGGGTCAACAGTGGAAAGCTGAGAAGCTATCACAAATCCTCCAAAAGCTAAGCTGTTGTCATTTGGGAACTTCTCTCAATATGAATCAGCTCCGCCACATTTTACCTGGTATTGCAGATCACTATGCTATTTCCAATCTACCAGATGCATATTCACAGTCTACCATGCATGCTCAGCTTGGTCATACTGCTGATACAGGCCACCGTCTCTATGCTCGCAAACTTAATGAGCATCCCCAACTCACAGCTCACCTTGCCAAAAGTATGCTGGATTTTTGTATGTCCTGGCAGAAGCTATGGGGATTTTCAGGAGAAAAGCCTGACATGGCCACTGCCATGGCTATTCAAAGAATTGGCTCCACCACTACAATTAATCCCAGATTAGGCCCCTCTGATTCTGAAACCACTGCCCTTAAAGCTCAACTCTCTTCCATTCAGGCATCTCTGCTATCTCTGCAGAATCTGGTTTCTCAATCTACATCAGATTTGCAGGGACTATGCCATGGGTGTCAGTCTAAACAACAAATATCTACAGGTGGAGCCTTCATCACTTCAGAGGTACCAAAGACATCAAGGGAATTGAGAAGTAGGGAAAAGAATCCTCTTCCATCCATCCCTACTGGTTCCCTTCCTTCATGTTTGACATCTGAAATGGATCCCCCTTCTTCATCTGCTGGTCCTGGACCCTCCATTATTAATTCCAGTTTGGAAAAGCACAATTGTGAGGAGTTGCAGGGTGATTTCACTTCACAGTACAGCACTGATCATTTTCTTGAGGTAAGTTAATGTTTTCAGTGTATATTGTATCTAATTTGGTTCCAGACACCAGTAACAGAAGACAATGTGGAAATCAGGGAAGCACAAATGATACCCTTGGAGGAATCAGATATTCATAAGCCAGGCCCTAAAACAACAAATTCTGTAAGTATTCTTTTTCAAAAGGAAGTTAGGACTTCTTAAAACATAGCTTCTTAGGAAGACCACCTAGCAGCTGACTTTTATTGTGTCCCTTGTGAAAGAAGTTTCCAATCTTCTGAAATTGGTGCACACTTCCGTGAGATGAAGGCTCAGAACCCAAAGGATGAATGGCACCAAATGAGCTTTGGTGTGAAGGTGACTGGCAGAAAAAAGGAGTATCGGATTTACAGAGAAGACAACCTTAAGTATGTTTGTGTTTGTAACATTTACTCATCTTGGGAGCAGCAGGATATTCGTGACCATATAGCCAGTTTGTCAAAGAAGCACAATCATCACAAGCTAGACAACAGAAAGAAGCCTCACTGGCAAAGGGATAAATGAGAGTACAAGGGTGCTATTGTCACAGTTTTTTGTGTGTGTAAAATTCAATCAATATAGTCATTTGGTACAAATTCAGTATTACATGTGTCAGGAGTCACTGAAAATTGTAAGCCATGAGTCTACTCTATCCAGTCTGACCTGGTCTTTTACCCTAATTTGAGTAGGACTGAGTAGGACACACAAATCAAGTACCCCCTTGATTTGTGCAAAACAAAGGGTTTGCAATCAGTTTTAAGCATGCAAAAAAAGAACTCTTGTGTTGCACAAAATAGGGGGTTTGAAACTAGTTTTAAGCACCTGTAACCAGACTTTAAAATACTGGTCATGACATAGTTAAAGTAGACACTGAATCCACATTATATATTAGCACAATTTACTTGGCAGTAGTTTAACCCTCAAATAGGCAAAAAGGCGACCCCATGCACCTACTTAGGCTGTCTTACACAGCCACCCAAAGGTGAAAATCGGCCGAGTGTCACGGGCCAGCAGACAGTAGCCCAAGGATGGACTGTCACCGTGTAACACGGGTTGGGCCCAAGTTGGATATTATCACCTTGTGATATGGGTGGGCTATGGTGCTGTTTTAGGGAGTGGATAGAGGTGTAATCACCATGTCATATGTGTGGGCCGAGATTTGCTGTAATGGAAGGTAATGGGTGGGCTAGGAAACATTAGTACCAATGAATATAGTAGGGCTGAGCCACTGGGCAATAAGGTAGAACTACAAATAGAACTGTGGGTTCACTACCAGGGTTTGACTACCACAGTGGGTTATCTACCTTGGGGGGACTACATCAGCAAAACCAGAAGTCACTGTGCTGAGCTGTACCACCAGCTACAGTTGGCTACAGTTGCTACAGCGGTACAGATGGGTCCCCATTTGTACAAGGCTGTACAGACTATTACCCAATGTCATGCACTGTACAAATCATACCTAATACAGATAAATTTGTCCACTGTGTCCACTGTGTCATGCTGTCATGCTGTCACCAATCTGTATCAACTCTGTATCACTCTGTAGTCACTCTGTAGTCATTCTGTATAGCTTTGTATTGCAAAATGTAGCTACACAATAATACACTAATACTACTGTAATTCAATGCTGCCCCCACTCACTGTTGTGCCTCCATGGCTAGTGGTTGTTGTTGTTGACCCCATGCACCTACTTAGGCTGTCTTACATGGCCACCCGAAGGTGAAAATCAGCCAAGTGTCACAGGCCAGTGGATGGTAGCCCAGGAATGATTTATTATTGATTGGTATGGATGGGCTACATACTTAGATATTATCACAGTGTACTATGGGTGGGCTAGGGTGTCAATTAAGGGGAGGGTAGATAGGTCAAATTAAATATTGTCATGGAATCATATGAATGAGCTGGGAAAGTATTGGCAAATTAATGTGGGCACATAATGTGTGATCACTATATCATTCAGGTGGGCCCAGGCCTACCTCTCATGCATGTCAATGGATGAGCCCATATTGTGTTATCATGTAGGTGTATAGGTGAGCTTAACTAAATCAGTATAGCATGGAGGACACCTATACACAAATGGCACCATGGTGCATACTGTGGGTCAGGTGAAAATGCCATGGGATGGATGTAACTAGCATAGATTAGGTGAGGGGACCACTAGCATATCAAATGGAATGAAACCAACATTTGGAAAAAAGGATGCCTAATACAGAAATGATATACAGCAGCTACCATGGTAGGTGTCACTATGACCTCATGCACCTACTTATGCTGTCCAACAAAGGCACACCAGAGTGAAAATTGGCTTCAGTATAACACAGGGCAGGACTGGGTGTGGACCATGATATGTGCTGCATGTTAGGTATCACTACCGTGGGTCAAGTGGAATAATGTAGGTATATAGGTGAGATTGCCCAAATCAGTATAACACAGGGGACACAGCCACATGAATGGTACTGTAGTAATAGCTATGAGATGCAACAACTGCAGGTAAGATGCAGCCATAGTGGGTTAGATGTCACTACCGTGGGTTAGGTGTAACTACTGTGGATAAGGTGTAGCTATTGGGGGAGGGGTGTAACCACTGCAGGTTGGGTGTCACTCCCATGGATTAGGTGTCACTTTCATGGGTATTGTGATACTATTATGGATAGGTGTAACCACTGGTAAGTTAAAAAAGCCATGGGTGAGGTGTGACCATAACAGATTGGATGTCAGTACTGCGGTAAGGTGTCACTATCTTGGGTGGGGTATAGCTACAGTGGGCAAGGTGTGCAGGTGATGTGCAACAACCTTGGGTAACATGTGCACTGTGCACTACAACAGATTATGTGTGACTACTGTGGGTCTTTGTCACTACCGTGGGTGATGTGTCAACACTGCAGTTGATGTGTCACTACCGTGGGAAAGATGTAGCTACTGTGGTTTCGGTGGGGATGAAACAAACATTTGGAAAAAGGATGTACTGCACCATATAAGCAGCTTCATGGTATGTGATGTCATTAAAAAACCAATTCCCATGGGAACAAAAGTACATGATTATAGGTTTATCCTATATAGAGAAAGTATCAATTACAAACTAGCCTTAGAGTATTTGGCTGGCTCCACACATGGCAAATATTAGGGGTATTCACTGGCACAGTGATAACCGTGGCAGGGCTTTCACCATGGCAGAGTTCTGTGAAGCATGTGTTTAAATAAAATTGCCAATATAATTTGGTTCACACAATTGTGTCAAAATGTGTTATGTAGTATACCAATGTAACTGTGGTACCTTCTGGACAGTGGTAGAATGACACCACAGGACAAATGAAAAGGATTAGTCTGTGAAAGGTACCATTGATTTGTTATCATATACTAGGAACAAGAAAACACCTGGTGATGAGTGTGTTGGGCTCATGTTGGCATACCTTGGCTGCAAATGATTACCAGCATGTGCACATAGCTGTGGTGTAGGGGGTAAGTCCCTTGAAATCACTTCTTGTCTCTGCTCCACACAGCACCCTGACTAGGACCCCAAAAATCCCAAGTCGACAGCTAACTGTTGAGCCAGTAGAGCCTGGTGTCCAAGCCTACACCATATTGCTAGCAACTCTGTACCACTTTTTCAGCCGCTTTACCCGTCTTTTCACACCAGACATCTTCACAATGAGCAGCAGAGGGCTGCCAGCTACTCAGGCGACCCAACCCCCCAAACCCCCTCAGGTGAGGGGCAGCATTTCTACCAGAAGACAGACCTCAACATATGGATCTCTTGCGACTGGATGTACAAAAGAAGAAATGCTCAACTCTCCAGCATTCTCATCTGCAATTGCTTCACCAGCCACAACCACAAAGTACCTCCATGACCACTTTCTTCTCCTGCCTAACTTAGACCCCAGCCACTTGTCACTTAGTACCATGTTACTACACTTGACCTTTACAACCCCTGGCATTACAGCCCCTGCAGCAGATGCCATCAGGTTGATAGTGATACTTATCGGCTCTCTCATGCCTACCCCCCCCCCTCCCATGCAGCATATCACGAGTCCTCCTGTGATAGAGACCTCCAGCATGCATTTGACAACAAGCCCTGCAGCCCTCGAAGACCAGGTTATGCTCCTCAACACCTGCATAAAAGAATTACGTGAAGTTATCAACCTGAATAACTCGTCAGCCACCATTATCACCCAGGTTATTGATGAAGTAAAAGAAGACCTGCACAACACAGCCCAATACATGACCACAACAGTGGAAGAACTGGTTGATGCAGCTAAGAGCACTCCCACCCAGCCCCTTCCCCCCTCACAGGCCTTCACTTACACTGATGCAGCCAAACAGAAACTACCCTCAATGGCTGCTGCCAAGTGTCTAATGCAAACCAAGACTATCAAGATTAAATGACTTAAAGCCACATTCGGTGAAATTCCCCTACCACCAGAAAAACCTGGCTGACACATCTATGCCACAGCTCTCCATGAACATGCACATGCATATGCCATCCCACACCTCTCACTCCTATGCCGGAAGATGCAAACAACCCAGTCGGCACAAACTCGCAGCAGATCGAAAGCCACAACCCTCCTATCGCAACACCAAAGGGAAAGTGGTCAACACCGCAACAAGCTCACCGCAAAACATAGTCACCATATGCTACTGCCACCGCCTACAGACCACAACACATGTAGTCAGTCCAAACAAACACGCGACCCAGCTAGCACCAGACTACGTTACATGCATCCTTGCCCTCCCTTTGGTCCTGCGCACCTCTACAGAGGCAGCCGAGACCGTGTTCGTACAGATGAAAGCAGACATAAACCACTATACACCCCTCCCCCCCAAAGTCAGGATGGCGCGTCTAAAATGCGCGGCGGGAATGAAGCGGACCACTGGGGGACCTTACGTCCCGGCCGGTTGGGGCATTCGCGCATCCAGGGACTGGGTGTTAGGCCACAGGGGGCCCTACGATAGACTTTAGCCAGTAGAGTGCAATATGAGGCTTCATGCTTTGACGCACTATAATTTGATTCAAAAAAAAAAAAAAAGACTATCAAGATTATCCCCCCACACAATGACCCCACAGCCTCATTTAAACACCTTGAAGAGAACATCTTGATTGAAAAGGCCAACATTGCCCTCAAACTTATACACAATCTCGACACAACACCCCCTGAAGACACGGAATTCATTTCAGCCAGGAAAACCTCCCAGGGACACATCTTGTATGAAGTTGACTACATAGAAACCACAGAGTGGTTACAGTCCCTGGAAGGCTCCAAAGTGTTTATCTCCAAGTTTGGTTCAGATGTCTCACTAGCTGCCAAACCCTTCCCAATCCTTGTTGAGTTTGTTCCCATCAACTTCAATACTGATGAGCCCTCCACCCTCAGAGAAATTGAATGCAAAAACTCACTCCCAATAGGCTCAATCAAGTCTGCCTGCTGGATCAAACCCGTTGAATGCAGGAATCCTAAACAACGTAGAGCGCACATGTCCAACCTGTTTAGGCTGTGCAATGCAAACAGGATAATAAGGGAAGGACTGATCATCTTGGGACCACGCTGCCCAACCTGCAAGCTCCTTCCAGAACCAATCTGCTGCATGAAATGCCAGTCCTTTGAAGGGTCTCACTTCACTAAAGACTGCACGAAGCTAACTGACACCTTGCGTGACACGAAGCCGTTAGATCATGGGCACGCACCACCAACCAAAGGCAAGTCACCCCCCACACCAGCTGGCATCGAGGATCTCCACCAGAATCTAGACACATCCACTGCGCCTGGTCGCCTTTCACTGATATGGACTTTTCTGCTTCTGATGCAGCCTAGGTGTCAAGTCCGGGTCTACTCCGGTAGGGGGTCCGGTCAAGTCCGGACAAAAACAGATGAGGGCAGAGGTCAGAGGTTTGGGCAGAGGTTAGCCCGGGCCGGAGTTGCGAC
>Ga0307516_10002039_pt1 | contig 27534 bp, 16 predicted proteins | sample 19_EM_MG_FD_203310 | JGI IMG/M metagenome (GOLD analysis project Ga0307516, IMG submission 203310) | Populus trichocarpa ectomycorrhiza microbial communities from riparian zone in the Pacific Northwest, United States - 19_EM | ecosystem: Host-associated > Plants > Roots > Unclassified | place...
CCGCGCCTTTTGCCCCGGATGAATTATTCTGCGGGGATACCTTCCTCCGCCAGGACCCTGGTGGTCGTACCGACCCTGTTCACCAGCGAATCGGAATTAGAAGAATTACTGGAAGACCTGGAAGTCCGCTTCCTCGCCAACCGGGATGAACTCCTGCATTTCGGATTGTTGACGGATTTTGCGGACGCTGCCCAGGAAACACTTCCCGAAGATGCGTCGCTGCTGCAGATGGCAAAAGAAAAAGTGGAGGCCCTGAATACCAAGTACGGGAGCAACCACAATTCGATCTTTTTTCTCTTCCATCGTCCCCGCCGCTGGAATTCCCATGATAAGATCTGGATGGGCTATGAACGCAAACGCGGAAAGCTCACCGAACTGAATAGCCTGCTAAGAGGGGTGGGCAGGGAAAATTTTTCCCTGATCGTAGGTGAAGAAACATTCTTCCCGCAGATAAAATATGTTATTACCCTGGATACCGATACCCAATTACCGCGGGATGCCGCATGGAAGATCGTGGCCGCGATGGCCCACCCACTGAACAGGGCCTTTTATGACGAAAGAAAGCAACGGGTCACGGAAGGCTATGGGATCCTGCAGCCGAGGGTGGATATCAGCCTCGCCGGGTCCAATCGTTCCCGCTATGCGCGCCTGCATGGAAATGAGCTGGGCATCGACCCTTATACGCTTGCCAGTTCGGATGTCTACCAGGATCTTTTCGGAGAAGGTTCCTTTATCGGAAAGGGGATCTATGAGGTCGACATCTTTGCAAAAGGTTTGAACGGACGCTTCCCGGAGAACCGTATCCTTAGTCATGATCTGCTGGAGGGATGTTATCTCCGGTCGGGCCTGCTGAGCGACGTGCAGTTATACGAGGAATATCCTTCCCGTTACAGCGCCGATGTGAAACGACGCCATCGCTGGATCCGCGGCGACTGGCAGATAGGCACCTGGTTCCTGCCCTTCGTTCCCAATGAGAACAGGCGTCTCCGCAATAACCCCCTGTCCGGGTTATCCCGTTGGAAGATATTCGACAATCTTCGCCGCAGCCTGATCCCTTCATCCCTCATCCTTTTATTATTACTGGGTTGGACGATCCTGCACGATGAAGTATTCTGGACCCTCGCCGTCACGATGCTGATCATCTTTCCCCCACTCGTCATCACGGTATGGAATATCCTGAACAAGCCCAAGGAAATAACGCTGCAGCAGCATATTGAAGACTCGTTTCATTCCATTACCAATTATCTTGTACAGGTAGCTTTCACCATCATTTGTCTTCCGTATGAGGCTTTTTATACCCTCGATGCCATCGTACGAACGAACTGGCGGATGATCATCTCCCATAAAAAATTGCTGGAATGGAACCCTTCGCGTAACTCGCTGAACGGGGGGTCTGAAAATCTTTTATTCACTTTTTTAAAGATGTGGACCGGGCCTTTTATCGGCCTGGGAGTCCTGCTCTATTTGATCGTGGTCTCTCCTATCAATGTGATCACGACTTTTATCCTGCTGGGGCTTTGGATCACTTCTCCTTTCATCGCCTGGTGGTTCAGCCTTCCCCTGCGACCGGACACTGCAGATCTCAGCAGCGGTCAGACCCTTTTCCTGCGACAACTGGCGCGCAAAACATGGGCGTTCTTCGAGCAATTCGTAGGAGAGCAGGATCATTGGCTTCCTCCAGATAATTACCAGGAACACCCGGTGGAAAGGATCGCACACCGCACTTCTCCCACCAACATGGGGCTTTCCCTGCTATCTAACCTGGCCGCCTGGGACTTTGGATATATTACGACCCGGCAATTCATCGACCGGACCGTCCACAGCCTGGACACCATGCAAAATCTCGAAAGGTTCCGGGGACATTTTTATAACTGGTATGATACGCTTACGCTCCTGCCCCTTCCGCCCCGCTATATTTCGACCGTAGACAGCGGCAATCTGACCGGGCACCTCCTGACCCTGCGACAGGGTATGCTTGCCATGCCGCATGAAAAAATATGGAATACCCGGTCGCTGGAAGGATTGCGTGATACGGCGGGCCTTTTAGAAAAAGAACTGAAAGATCCTGTTTCCATCCGGCAATTTAGAAAAGAGCTTATACTTGCCTGTGAGCCCTATCCTCCCACGCTGGAAGCCGTAAAGCGCTGCCTGGAAGGGCTCGTTATTTCTTCCACACGGATCACGGCCGGCTCTGAACCGGATCCGGAGAATGTCGCCTACAACTGGGCGGAAGCACTTACCCGTCAGATCCAGGGTCACCTTGAAAACCTTTTCCTGCTGGCGCCCTGGCTACTGATCCCTTCCCCTCCTGAAACATTGATTGACTTTCCAATGCCCGAAGGGATCCCCAGCCTGCAGGAACTGGCGGAAATACAGGCAGCCCTGTCCCCTGAGATCGACCGCCGTTTGGCGGGATCTTTTTCACCCGCTGAAAAAGAATGGCTCAACAGTTATAAAGAATCCCTTGCCAAAGGAGAAAAATTTGCCCGGGAACAGATCCAACTCCTCGATCTGCTCGGCGCCCAATGTCTCGGGTTCGCCGACACCGAATATGATTTCCTCTATGACCGGCCTCAAAAATTACTGACCATCGGCTATAATGTAGAAGAGCGTCGCCGGGACGCAGGGTTCTACGACCTTCTTGCTTCCGAAGCAAGACTGGGCATATTCGTGGGCATCGCCGAAGGGAAGCTACCGCAGGAAGCCTGGTTTGCCCTTGGAAGACAGCTCACCAATGCAGGCGGCGCCTCCATCCTCGTCTCCTGGAGCGGATCCATGTTCGAATATCTCATGCCGCTCCTCGTCATGCCCGAATATGAAAATACGCTGCTGCACCAGACCAACCAGGCCATGGTACAGCGACAGATCGAATATGGCAGCCAACGCAACGTGAGCTGGGGTATCTCGGAATCGGGATATAATATGGTCGACGCCCATCTCAACTACCAGTATCGTGCATTCGGCGTACCGGGACTCGGCTTAAAACGAGGCCTGGGAGAAGACCTGGTGATCGCCCCCTATGCCTCCGTAATGGCCCTGATGATCGCGCCGGAACAAGCCTGTGAAAACCTGGAACAACTGGCCGCGGATGGATATGAGGGCAGGTATGGCTTTTTTGAGGCCATCGATTATACCCCCTCGCGTCTGCCGAGAGGGCAATCCAGTACGCTGATCCGTTCCTTTATGGTGCACCACCAGGGCATGAGTCTCTTATCCCTGGCCTATTTCCTGCTGGATAAGCCCATGCAAAAAAGATTCGCGTCCGAGCTGACCTTCCAGGCCACTTTATTATTGCTCCAGGAGCGCATTCCCAAGGCCGCCGGATTCTATTCGCCACCCGCGGATATTGCCGGCACCAACCATGCTCCGGCGGATACAGGTATGCGCGTGATCAATACCCCCGACACCCCCGTTCCGGAAGTCCAGTTATTATCGAATGGGCGGTACCATGTCATGGTGACGAATGCAGGAGGAGGATATAGCCGTTGGAAAGATATAGCGGTTACACGCTGGCGTGAAGACAGCACCGCCGACAACTGGGGCACTTTCTGTTACATACGCGATCTTGAAAATGCGGGTTACTGGTCATCGGGACATCAGCCTACCCTGAAGACCGCCAGGAGCTATGAAGCCGTATTCTCCCAGGGGCGCGCTGAATTCCGTCGCCGGGATAATGATATTGAGACCCATACCGAGATCGTCGTATCCCCGGAAGATGATATCGAGATGAGGCGTGTTCATTTGAGCAACCGATCGCGCAAAAGAAGGGAGATCGAGATCACGAGCTACGCGGAAATAGTATTGACCTCTCCGGTGGCAGACGCCCTTCATCCCGCCTTCAGTAACCTTTTTGTAGAGACGGAGATCATCCCGCAGCGGGACGCGATCCTTTGTACCCGGCGTCCCCGTTCTTCCGGGGAGCAGGCTCCCTGGATGTTCCATCTTATGAAAGCGCATGGAGTTGACAACAAGGAAGTATCCTTTGAGACGGACCGCATGCAATTCATCGGCAGGGGAAATACCATTGCCGATCCTCATTCTCTTAACCAGGGGAAATTGTCGGGTACGGAAGGTTCCGTCCTGGATCCCATTGTAGCCATCCGGTATCGCATCACTCTCAATCCTTCGGAAGCTATCACCCTCGACATGGTCTTTGGAATGGGAGAAACCCGCGAAGCTACGATGGGGCTGATCGAAAAATACCAGGACCGTCACCTGACGGACAGAGCCTTTGAACTTGCCTGGACCCATAGCCAGGTGGTCCTTCGGCAGATCAACGCCACAGAGGCGGACGCACAGTTATATGCCCGGCTGGCCAGCTCCGTTATCTATGCCAATGCCGCGCTTCGCGCAGAGCCGGCTATCCTTAGCAGGAATCAGCGGGGGCAATCCGGCTTATGGAGTTACTCTATTTCCGGCGATCTGCCGATCGTGCTCGTACAGATAGAAGATCCGGCCAATATCGACCTGGCCAAACAACTGGTGCAGGCCCATGCCTACTGGCGATTAAAAGGATTGATCGTAGACCTGGTGATCTGGAATGAAGATCATGGAGGCTACCGGCAGAACCTGCAAAACCAATTGTTGGGATTGATCAGCGCGGGTATCGAAACAGACCTGGCAGACCGCCCCGGTGGTATCTTCGTTCGGGTGGCCGATCAGATATCCCCCGAAGACCGCATTTTATTACAGACCGTGGCCCGCATCATCCTGTCCGACAGTGCGGGAGATCTGAACTATCATATCAATAAACGGAATTTCGTCAAGGCGGCGATCCCGCGCCTGATCCCCCGGCAGCCTTATTTCCCCCGTACGGAAAATGCCAGGCCCGGCCGCGATCCCGCCGACCTGCTTTTCTTTAACGGCCTTGGAGGGTTTTCCCGCGACGGCCGCGAATACGTCATCACCACATCCCGGTCGCAGACAACGCCTGCCCCGTGGATCAATGTATTGGCGAATCCTAATTTCGGAACGATCATCTCGGAGAGCGGGCAGTCTTATACCTGGGTGGAAAATGCCCATGAATTCCGGCTCACTCCGTGGAACAATGATCCTGTCAGCGATCCTGCCGGCGAGACCTTCTATATCCGGGATGAAGAGAGCAGTATTTTCTGGAGCCCTGCTCCCTTGCCCGCACGTGGAAAATATCCTTATACTACCCGTCACGGATTCGGCTACACGATCTTTGAATATGTCGAAGACGGCATCCATTCGGAGATGTGCGTATATGTCGACCTGGAAGCATCGGTCAAATTCACCGTCATAAAACTAAGCAATCATTCAGGCAGGGAGCGGAAGCTTTCGGTCACCGGATATGTCGAATGGGTGCTGGGTGATCTTCGCCCCAAGTCGGCCATGCATGTCGTTACCTCCGCAGATCCCGGCACCGGGGCTATTTTTTCAAGAAATCCCTATAATACGGAATTCGGCGGTCGTGTTTGCTTCTTCGATATCGACGAGGAGAACAAGACCTTTACGGCGGATCGCACCGAATTTATCGGACGTAATGGAAGCCTTCGTAACCCGGATGCGCTCTCAAGAATACGCCTGTCCGGAAAAACAGGCGCCGCGATGGACCCTTGCGGGGTCTTGCAGACAACGATCGACCTGCCCGATGAAGGGAGCAAAGAGATCATCTTTTTGCTGGGAGCCGCCAGGGACGGCCAGGAAGCGGGCAACATGGTCCGTCAATTCAGAGGAGCTGCCGTCGCCCGGACATCGCAGGAGAATATCCGGGCTTATTGGCAAAAGACACTGGGAGCCCTGCAAATAGCGACGCCCGACCCTTCTTTGAATATCCTGACGAACGGATGGCTGCTCTATCAAACGATCGCATGCCGGATCAGGGCCCGCAGCGGGTATTACCAGTCCGGTGGCGCCTTCGGGTTCCGCGATCAGTTGCAGGATTCCCTCGCGATCCTTCATACCTCTCCCGAGATCGTACGGGGACATCTCCTGCTCTGTGCTTCCCGTCAGTTCAAAGAGGGTGATGTACAGCATTGGTGGCATCCTCCGACGGGAAGGGGTGTGCGTACGAAGTGCTCGGATGATTTTCTTTGGCTGCCCTTTGTAGCGAGCCGCTATGTATTGCATACGGGCGATACCGCCGTCCTGGACGAGTCCGTTCATTTCCTGGAAGGCCGCCTGCTCAACCCCGAAGAAGAATCTTATTATGATCTCCCCGGCCGTTCAGTCCAGTCCGCCTCTTTGTACGAACACTGTGTGCGGGCCATCCGGCATGGACTTCGCTATGGGGAACACGGTCTGCCGCTTATGGGATCTGGTGACTGGAACGATGGAATGGATAAAGTCGGTCAACATGGAAAAGGAGAAAGTATCTGGCTGGGATTTTTTCTCTACGCCGTGCTACAGCGATTTAGCGAAATAGCGGGCTTCCGCCAGGATACCGCCTTCGCAGAGGAATGCCTTCGCGAGGCAGCTCAATTGAAGGGTAATCTTGAAAAGAACGGCTGGGACGGGCAATGGTATCGCAGGGCTTATTTTGACGACGGTACTCCGCTGGGGTCCTCGGGCAATACAGAATGCCGGATCGACTCCATCTCCCAAAGCTGGTCGGTATTATCGGGCGCCGGCGAGAGCAGCCATTCCCGCATGGGTATGGAATCCGCAGACAAATACCTGGTGAGAAGAGAAAGCTCCATCATCCAATTACTGGACCCGCCTTTTGATAAGTCCGAACTGGACCCGGGCTATATTAAAGGATATGTACCGGGCGTCCGTGAGAATGGCGGACAATATACCCATGCGGCTATCTGGCTGACCATGGCCTTTGCTGCCCTCGGTGATAAACGTCGGGCCTGGGAGCTATTCAATATGATCAATCCCATCCACCACGGGGATACTTCCAAAGGGATCGCCACTTATAAGGTAGAACCTTTTGTCATGGCGGCCGATGTCTATTCTATTTCCCTGCACAAAGGGCGTGGCGGATGGACCTGGTATACGGGGTCTGCCGGATGGATGTACCAACTGGTCACGGAATCCTTACTGGGATTGATCCGCGATGCGGACACCCTCCGGTTTGTTCCCTGCCTGCCACCGGAATGGGATGCTTTCACGCTGGCCTATCGGTATAAGGGAACAACTTACCAGATCCGGTTCCTGCAACTTCCGGGCGAAGATCGTCTCAGTGTGTCCCTCGACGGCTCTGTACAGGGAGGCAACAGTATCCCCCTGACAGATGATCAAAAGGAACACCAGGTCGAGATAAAGGTTTTTGGTAACAAAGATTTTACGCAGGGGAATGAGGAAAAAAGCTAAGTTTAAATTTCAATATTAAAACGATTACTATGGCAACGAAAGAAATCGCCGCAAGGCTGGTAGAATTATGCAGACAGGGTCAATTCGAAACTGCCCAAAAAGAATTGTATGCCACCGACGCCACCAGTACCGAGCCGGCTGGCGCACAGGCTCCCCCCTTCGTCGCAGGGCTGGATGGGATCATCGAAAAAGGCCATCAATTCCAGGCTATGCTGGAGGCTGTTCATGGCATTACCATCAGTGATCCCGTGATCGCCGAAGATTATTTCAGCATCAGCCTCATCATGGACGTCACCATGAAAGGAATGGGCCGTATACCCATGTCGGAGATCTGCCTATACCGCACAAAAGACGGCAAGGTCGTTTCGGAACAGTTCTTCTACAGCAGCAACATGTAGGAAGTCTCCGGCGGGAATGCCTGTTTGAACACTGATTTGGAGCATTGGATGGAGGTGGGTATATTTATAGATACTCACTAAGTCCTTTTTATGCATATTTCTAAAAACATCCTTGTAGTATCTCTTGCATTGGCAGGTCATCCCCTTTTTGCCCAGGACCCCGTCAGGCCGGATCAGTTGACCGCTGCCGAGAAAATGATAGACTTGCAATTCACACCCGTGAAAAGGGATTCCATGCTCAGCGGGCTGACCAATAATTTAAGTTTCTACCAGTACCTGCATAAACAGGACCTTCCCAATGATCTGCCCCTTTCCCTATCCTTTAGTCCTGTACTGCCGGGCATGCATTTCAAAGAGCAGCAAAAGCCTTTGCAATGGGCTATTCCTCCGGGTGTAGTCCTTCCCGTCGATCGGAATGACCTCGCTTATTATTCTATCCCTCAATTGGCTTCCCTGCTGAAGAGCAAAAAGATAAGTTCGGTAGACCTGACGAAATTTTTTATAGAAAGATTAAAAAAATATGGCCCCGTCCTGCATTGCGTGATCGAACTGACGGAAGACAGTGCCCTGCAGCAAGCGCATAGGGCAGATGCCGACCTGGCCAAAGGCATTTACAGATCACCCCTCCAGGGTATCCCCTATGGGATCAAAGACCTTTTTGCCGTGAAAGGTTCACATACCACCTGGGGGAGCCCTCCCTATAAGGACCAATCCTTTCCTGAAAGTTCTTTTGTAGCCAAACAACTAGAGGCCGCGGGCGCCGTACTCGTCGCTAAATTGTCGTTGGGAGAATTGGCGATGGATGATGTGTGGTTTGGCGGATTGACCCGGAACCCCTGGGATCTCAGCAGCGGATCGGGAGGATCTTCTGCGGGTTCCGGCGCTGCTACGGCTGCCGGGCTGGTGCCTTTTGCCATCGGTACCGAGACCTACGGCTCGATCGTGGACCCTTCCATGCGTTGTGGCGCTACAGGATTAAGACCGACCTTCGGGAGCGTAGCCCGTACAGGATGTATGGCGCTTTGCTGGAGTTCGGATAAAGTAGGCCCTATTTGCCGGAGCGCGGAAGACGCCGCCTATGTGTTTGCCTATCTTCATGGCGGAGATGGGATCGATGCCTCTTCCCGCACGATGCCGTTCAATTATACCGGCAAGATCGACCTGTCCAAATTAAGGATCGCTTACACCCGTAATTATATAGATACGCTGCCCGACAGTAGCCCGGAAAAACAAACCCTGGTGATCCTGAAAAAGCTGGGCGCAAAGATCAGCCCCCTGGATTTTCCCGACGATCTCCGGGGTAATGAACTCCTGTCCCTGATCATTGGTGTGGAGTCCGCTGCAGCCTTTGACAAACTCACGCGTTCCAATCGCGACGATGAAATGGTGCAACAGAATAAGGACCGATGGCCCAATACGTTCCGGACAGCCCGGTTCGTTCCTGCCGTAGAATATATCAACGCTTCCCGGATGCGGATCAGCATTATGCAGAAAGTCGACCCCATCCTTAGCCGTTACGATATCATCATCGCTCCGCCGGAGACCGGTGATCAATTAGCCATTACCAATCTTACCGGCCATCCTTCGGTGACCCTGCCCGTCGGCTACCTGAAAAGTGGGCTGCCCGGCAGCATCAGCTTTATATCGGGACAGCTCTATGACGAGGCAAGATTGCTGGCTTTTGCAAAAGCATTCCAGGACGCTACTCCTTATAATAAACAGCACCCGAAAGGATTTTAACAAAAGCTTTTATCCGGGCAGACGACAGCCATTGGAAAATTGGCTTATTTTATCGCATGCATTTATCCCATGCTGCTTATGGCCTGTCGTTCCTGCTCCTGTCCTCTTCCACCGTTCTTGCACAACGGGTGCTCACCGGCAAAGTGCATAAAAAAGCAAGCAATGAGGTCCTGATGGCTGTAAGCGTACAAAATCTCACGCAGAAAAAATACAACCAATCTGACATGGGAGGTAATTTCAGGATCCCCGCCAATCCGGGCGATACCCTCCTCTTTTCGTCCGCAGGCTATAGCCCGGACACCGCTATTGTGAACAACTGGATGTTTGCAGAGACGGACGGATACCAGGTGTTCCTGAAGCCTAATCTTGTGGAATTGCCCAGTTTTCGTGTAGGGGAAGAAAGTAATTATCAATTGGATTCCCTGAAAAGAAAAGAAGAGTATGCCTGGCTCGACGAGGTCCACCGGGTGAAATTAGCGGGAGGCAAGACCTTCTCAGACGGCGTAGGCATTAGCTTCAGTCCTATCAATTATTTTCACCGACAGGAGGCACAGCGACGAAAATTGCGCAAGCGCCTGGCGCAGGGAGAGAAGGATTATTATATAGATTATAAGTTCCCGCGTGCCTATGTCGCAAGGGTCACCCGGCTGCGAGGCGATTCCCTCCAACAATTCATGGTCCGCTACCGGCCGGCCTATAGCTTCTGCCGCAAGGCTTCCGGCGAGGACATCCTGCTGTATATCAACGACCGGCTGAAGAAATACCGGAACGGGCTGAAATGAGGATGTCTCCTTCCAAACGAACTACGCTGTATCATTATCGTACAGCACCTGTATTAAAAATGAACTCCTGATTTAAGGGGTTTTCTGTAATTAGTTGTATTTTAACGTATTAGTATAATGGCACAGGATTGCTACCTATGTCACTAAAGAATACAGTCACATGCTCAGAAATTACTTCAAGATCGCCTTCCGCAACCTGAAAAAGCACAAGGTCTTTTCCTTCGTCAATATCGCCGGCCTGTCGGTAGGGCTCGCTATCTTTTGGATGATCGCTCTTTATATTGCCGATGAAATGAGCTATGACCGTTATCTGCCGAATGCAGACCGGGTCTACCGGGTCGTACATTCCGCTAACTGGGATGGAGGAAGTTTCCGGCTGGCAGTGACCCCGGCGCCCTTCGCCCCCACTCTTCAGCATGATTATTCAGAAATTGAAAATGCGGTCCGCATCGATCCCGAAGGCGGCGGCAACCTGCATTATGGAGATAAACAACTAAAGGCGGACGATATCTTCTTCACCGATGCCTCTGTGTTTTCCGTATTCGGCTATCCCTTCCTGGCCGGCAACCCGGCGGAGGCGCTCGCAAAGCCGCAATCCATTGTCCTTACCAAAAGCCTTGCGGAAAAATTATTCGGCACTGCTGAGGATGCCCTGAATAAAACGGTGCTTTTCGACAAGGACTACCCCAATCTCGTAACGGGCGTTATCAAGGACATACCGGCCAACTCCCATATGGTCTTCAGCGCCCTGCGCTCCCTGCCCGCCGGCTATACGGATGGATGGAATAACTCCCATCTCCACACGTATGTACTGCTGAATAAGAATGCCGACCCAAAAAAACTGGAAGCCAAACTGCCCGGCTTTTACGACCGTTACATCAAAAAAGAAGCGGGTACGATGCAATACAAAATGGAGTTGCAGCCATTGACTTCCATCCATCTGCATTCTAATTTCCAATATGAGATCGGTGCGAACAGTGATATCCGTTATGTCTATATTTTCACCGCCGTGGCCCTCCTGATCCTGATCCTGGCGGCCATCAATTATATCAATCTTTCCACGGCCCGCTCTTCCATCCGGGTAAAAGAAATAGGAGTACGTAAAGTCGCCGGCTCCGGCAGAGGTCATCTTGTAGCCATGTTCCTGACGGAATCCGTGTTTTTCACCCTGATAGCAGCGGCCATTTCCGTCACCCTCGCCAATTTCTCCCTTCCTTTTTTCAACCAGCTTTCCGGAAAGGAGTTATCGCTGTGGCAGTTCGGGATCCGGGAGACTTTTGCTGCCTTGTTCCTTTTTTCCTTACTCATCGGGATCCTCGCGGGGATCTATCCTGCATTTTTCCTATCCGGCTTCCGCACCATTCCGGCCCTGAAAGGGCAGATGGGCAACCTGCATGGTAATGTCCTTTTCAGGAAGTCGCTCGTGACCTTCCAGTTTGCCATCACCGTGATCATGATCGCCGTTACTTTCATCATCTACCAGCAACTTCATTATGTATCGAATAAAGATCTGGGATTCAATAAAAGCCAGGTACTCAGTTTTCATATCAGTGATCGTTCCGTACGTGATCGCATCACCGCACTGAAGGCCAAACTCCTGCAAAGCCCCCTGATCGAAGGGGCCGCCTCCGCCAGCAATCCTATCGGGAATAACAATATCGGCACTAACGGCTTCAATTTCGAAGGAAAGAACGGTATTTCGCCCACGGCCAAAGTGGTGCAGGAATTCATGGTCGACGCGGATTATCTCCATACCCTCGAGATCAAGCTGGTGAAGGGCAGGAACTTCTCGGGTGAAAGCCAAGCCGATCAATTCGGCTCCGTACTCGTCAACGAGACCCTGGTAAAACAATTAGGCTGGACCGAGCCTATCGGCAAAAAAGTACAGTTCAAAAAAGAAGATCGCAGCACCGGCGAAGCTACCGTGATCGGGGTCGTTAAGGATTTTAATATTTATTCCCTCCAGCACACGATCGAGCCGCTGCTACTGATCATGCCACCCAACCGGAAGGAAGAAGACAATCTCTATGTACGGGTCAGCAAGAGCAAGGCCGCGGCCGCTGTAAAATGGATCGAGAGCAGTTATCGGCAATTCGATACCCATTCGCCTTTTGAATATCAATTCCTGGACGAGAATTTCGCCCGGCAATACAATACGGAAAAGAAGCAGGGCAGTATCCTGTTGACGTTCACTCTCCTTGCTATTTTTATCGCCAGCCTGGGCCTTTTCGGCCTGGTCACTTTCACAGCAGCGCAGCGGACCAAGGAGATCGGCATACGGAAAGTATTGGGCGCCGGCCTCGGCAGCATCGTCAGCCTGCTCTCCCGGGACCTGTTAAAACTGGTATGCCTGGCTATTGTCCTGGCCATCCCCGTTGCCTGGTACACGATGCAATACTGGCTGCAGAATTTTGCCTATCGGGTGGCGATCGGTTGGACTGTGTTCCTGGTTGCAGGTAGTTTAACGGTCGGGGTCGCTTTGCTCACCGTCGGCATCCAGGCCATCAGGGCGGGAATGGCTAATCCTGTCAAGAGCCTTCGTTCTGAATGATCCTTTATACCTGAATTATTTATTTCTTCATCATTTTACTGCATTTCTGCGCATCGGCCAGGTGCATCCGGAGCGTATGTAAAGTGCTATCGGCAAATGCCCGGATATCGGCATCCGATCCATTCTTCGATTCCTTTTCAAACATGTCGATCACTTTTTTATGGTCATCGATCATCATTGTGATATAGGCTTTGTCAAAATCCTTATCGCTCTTTTTTTGCAATCCATCGATATTCTGCTGCATTTCCGGGGATATGGTCGCAGGCAGGGTAATATTCTTGGCGGCTGCAACCCCTTTTAATTTGTCACCAGCTGCCGTATGATCCTTTATCATCATCAACCCATACTCTTTTACATCCTTCGCCACTCCCTTCTGCTGGGCTAATTGCCCGAGTTGCACCTCCGTCATCCCGGCATTAGCGGTATTGACGACAAATTGTGCATCATCTTTAGATACGGAGGCAGGTATGGAAGGCGTCGTATGCTCTGTAGTGCCCGTACTGTCCATTTTTACCGCGTTCGTATCCTTGGCATCTTTCGTACTATCGGACTCTCCGCTATTATTACAGCTAAAACAGGTAAAAGAAACGGCGAGGACGGCGCAATAGCCAAATAATCTTTTCATATTCAATCGTTTTAATGAAGAAATCAATTTGGTAGATCTCTTCAATTCCTATGCCACCGCAGGAATAGGATTATCAAGGTGAAAAGGTTTATAGCCGGGCCGGGTATTCGACAACCAGGAATACAGGTCTTTTCGGAGTTCCTGCCACCATTTTGCAGGATCCCTGGGCCGGCTCTCAAAATAATCGACCCTTCCCATCTTTACCTTGATCAGGACGAGATGATCCGTTGTATTTTCCCGGAGATCCTCATGCACCAGGCTGTTGACCTCTTCGGGGTCGTTTATGATAAAGGCCTTGCCGGTGATGTGGAGGAAGAATTGCCGGCCTTTCCGGAAGAATTCCAGCTTTACGGGAAATTCCTTGTCAAATTCGTGAAGGGCCTGGCTGGGACGGGGTACAAAAAACCACACTTGTCCAAGATCGTCCACTTTTACAATAGAAACAATGGTCGTCGGCATCCGTAAAAGAGAAGTATTCTGACTAAAGAATAAAGCACTTCTCAAATCCTGTATCTTTTCCCGGAGAAACGGTAAATCTGAATGATAAAGCATAGCTGGACATTTTAACAAATAATTTCAAAAGGAGTACCACATTAGGAGTAACCGGCCGCATTCATGTGTACCTGGTCTCATTATCAATGCGAAACAAGATTTGAAAAGGGGATCGGGTGGAATATTTGGGGGGGATGGGCCTTTGGTGAAAATGGGTATTCTGAGGAAAATATTACTCAGGAGATCTTGTAAGAGTGTGGGGAGCGTGGGGGGAGGTCAGGTTTGGCATGCTTTTTTAATAGGTAAGAATGTTAATGAACCTGAAAGAATAATGAAAGAACTCTGTGTCTACAGAGTCCTTTCTGTTTTAGGCCCTCCGTTATTTCAGGTTGGCGTGTTCCTTACGGTATTTTTCCAGCAGATCATGCGATCTTTTAAGGGCATTTCGCTGATTTTCTACCAGGGTCCCGATCGCAAACGGAAGTTCCGTTGAAGATTCCAACGCTTTGTCATACGCTTTCTGTACGGCCTCCTCCCCCTGTTCGCAGACTGCCAGGATCTCATAGGTGTCATGACCTGTAAACCGGGCTTTCATATCCAGCCAGAAAAGATAGATCTTGCCGGGGATCGTAGATCCCCCGACCGGGGCTCCTCCCAGCCGCAATACGATAGCATGGAGGTCATTTACAAAAGAGCGGCTTTCCGTAGAGAACCTGTAAAAAACATCCCGGATATCGGGTTCTATCTCCCTTTCTTCATGCACTGCTTTTTCATAACCCGCTATCCGATCGTTATTGATCTTAATAAGATCGTTCAATACCTCGATGATCCTCTTGTTCTCATCCATAAAAAAGGTTTTAATGTTGTCCCCGGATCGCTAGTTCTTCATATTCGGGATCTTCCTTTTTGTTTCTTCGGGGTTGTCGTCGATCTGAATACTTTTATTCGGATCAAAATCGGCTTCCCGCACCGGCTCTTCATCGGCGTCCGGCCAATCCTCCTGTTTATGACCCTTCGAGCCTTGCTTATTTTTCGCAGGGGCTTTTTTGTCCGCCTGGCCTTTACCAGTGTTCTTCTGCTGCCCGGATGACGGGCTTGTGTGCTTATGGCTTGTCATAAAAAATGTTTTTAAAAATCGTTAAGAATATGGTTTCCTGTACTATCGGAGAAAAAATGATGCCAGGGCGTACGGGTAACTATTTACCCGCTGATGAGGCCCACATCAGAAAGGATAACCAATGGCCAGGTTCAGTACGAGGTTGGAAATATCCGTCGCCTTATTAAATACCCATTTGTTCCCGTCCGCCAGCCAGGGATAGCGTACGGGAACAGCTACATCCACCCGCAGCACGAGTATGCTAAGGTCAAATCGAAGCCCCGTTCCCACGCCCACGGCCACATCATTCAGGAAATGACTTGTGAACGCTGATCCTACCCTGCTGCTGTCATAGTTCCGGGTCCATATATTCCCTGCATCCACAAACAAGGCCCAGCGGACGATCGAAAAAAGTTTAGCCCTGTATTCCAGGTTCATTTCCAATTTCATTTCCCCGGGTTGATCGGGCAAAAAGGCATTCTTGTTCGGATTACCGGAAAAATAGCTGCCGGGTCCCAGGGCCCTGGAGCGGAAAGCCCTGATATCATTGGTGCCGCCGGCGAAAAATTCCTTGACAAAGGGCATGGTCGTGCTATTGCCATAAGCAATACCGATCCCTCCCGTGATCCGGCTGGCCAGCACACTGTACTTACCAAGCGTGAGATAATGCCGAAAATCCGCTTCAAAACGTGCATACTGCGAAAAGGGAGTTTGAAAGATCTTAATCTCCTTTCCGCGGTCGTAATTAGCCCCTGTGAATAAACCCAACAAGTTGCCTGACAGGTCTATATTCCCGTTGAAATAAAAATTATTGAGCTTTCGATTGGGCCTTGCCTGGGAATTATAATTGAAGTTGTAGGAACTACCGATGATAAATTGCCTTTCAATGCTTCGCCGAAGCGTAATATTCGTATCGAGCCCGATCTGGTATTTAGGATCGATATTCGTGGGCTTTACATAGTTGACGGAAAAAAGGGTCAACGTATGTTCGGTAGCGAGACTTTGCTTGAAGATATATCCAAAGCTGGCCTTTGCCGAGGTGAGGGTATATTGCTTGCTCCGGTCGAAGAGCTCATAGCCCAGGTTGATCCTCGTCTTGGGTACAAAGGCACTGCTCGTGGACCAATGGAAAGGAGATAGGATCCGGGGGATATATAAATTGAGGTCGATCCCGCCCCGCCGGGTTGCCACGCGCTGACCATTGGCCGAATACTGTTCCTCCAATCCCGCAAAGATACTGGCGGTGAACAATTCAGCCCCTTTGAATAAGTTCCGGTTGCGCCAGCTAAGAGCCACCTCTCCCCCGGTGGAGTTATCCGAGCGGGTGAGGCCGGAGACTTCGAAGCGGATAGATTTTTTCTGTGTAGGATTGAGATAATAGAAAGCATTGAGGCGATCGGTGGTCGAATCCGCCTTTTCAAAGCGGACCTTTACAAATTTGAATACTCCAAGACTTACGAGGCGGCTAAGGGTAAGGATATGGTCATTCTGGCGATAGATGCTTCCCGGGCGGAAGATCAGCGTATTGCTGAACAGGGAAGGCTTGAACATTTTAGCCGTATCGATGATCCTGAAGCCTTCCGGCGTCATGACTCCCCTGTTGCGGGAAGTGTCGGAATGAAGGTCATATTCAGCGAACACCGTTACATTCCGGATCTTATAGATCCGGAGTGCTTCATCGGGTGCACCCTCCTTGATCCTCATCTGCATATCCACCTGGTGTTTACCCACGGTGGAATCGACGTCAACCACGAGGTAATTGGGGTTGAAAAAATAAAAGCCCCTGTTCTTCAATCTTGTATCGATACGGGACCGTTCTTCTTTGATCAGGTCCAGGTCATAGGGCTGCCCTTTTTTCAGGAGGCTCCGTCTGCTGATCGTATCAATCCTTTGACTGATGAGATCGCTGTCATTGGGAAAACGGATGTCGCGGATGCTGTACTGAGGACCGAATTGAGCCGTGTAGACGGCGGTCAGTTTTTTATTCTTCACAGGGGTCTCCAGGATCACCGTATCCTTAAAATATCCTTTATTCTCCAGGTGATTTTGCAGAACATCCCTGTTCTTTTCCAGTAAGGTAGGAGAAGCCAGGACAGGGGGCTCCCCTACTTTGTATTTGAGCCAGTGTTTGAAGCCCGTATTTTTTTTAGGGTTGCCGGAAATATTATAGATCCAAAGTTTAAAACGTATGCCCAATATTTTCCCGTTGAGACGTGGTCTCAGGAGTTCGTTCAATTCACCGCTAAGCGCCTTGGCTTTGCGGTGGGAAAGCTCAGGGGACTGGATCTTTACCTTATTGGCGGCGTATAGGTTCTGGCCTTCGGCCAGGTACTTCGATTCGTTGCAGGCTGCGGTTAACAATACGATGCCCGAAAGGTATATCCATTTTTTACTGACCATGCTCATTAATTTGTTGTCTTTCCTCCTGCCTGTTTAAGAGCCTTTCTTTCTTCCAGTTTCTCTTCCTTTGTTTTCCCGAATATTTCCCTAAACCTGTTATAATCGAAGGTCAATATAAAACTTACGCCGGTCTCTACCACCTGTCCTTCCACCACCGCCTCATACTGATTTTTCCTGTACGCCCGCACCATATAACGGCCGTCCTTCGTAAGCCTGTAATCCACGGCCGCGTCGCCGGCAATATTTGAAGCGTTCTGGTTGGTATTGCCGGTGCCCTGTACATCGAAATTGCTGCCGACGCTGACCTGGATCCGATCGTTGAACAATCTTTTCGAGACAGAGACATTCAGCTCGGTGTAATCATTTTCCGTCCCTGTACTGAAATCCTGCTGGTTGTTGAGATCGAAGTGGATATCCACTCCTTTTATCAGGCTGCCGGCCAACCGGTCCAATTGATTGGTCAATATCTGGCTGGCGCTCTGGAAGGCGAGGTTACTGACACTGATACCCCCTCCTGCCGCGCTTTGCAGCGGATCTTCCCCTACGAAGCGGTTGAGCAGGAGAAGGGCGAACACCTGTTTGTCCAGTTCGGATTCCTGCACGCGGATCTGCTGCAGTTTTTGATCCACGTCGGGCCAAAGGCTCAGCACATCGGTGGGCAAGCTGATATCGAAAGTGATCTTGGGCTTGAGCAATTCCCCTTCCATTTTGAGTGTGACGAGGAAAGGCAGTTTCTGCTTGAATTTATTGATCTCGGTGGGTGTTCTTGCCCCTATTTCATTTGCGATCAGGTCGATGGATGGCGTATTGGCCGTATAGGCAGCGGTGATATCCAGATTGGCCGTCGTGGGGTTGCCTGTCCAGGTAATCGTGCTGCCACGCTCGATCTGGAATTTCCTTTTCAACACACTCAGGGAAAGGCTATAGGTCCCGCTCTCTAATTCATAGCCGCCTGTCAGTTCCATCTGCCCCGATCTATTCATGGAAAAGACAAGATTCGACCGGCCTCTGGCCGTAAGGGCATCCCCATTCCGTTCATCGATGACGATCGTAAAAACAGCATTACTGTCCGTCTCGATATTCAGGCTGATATCCATGCCTTTGATCTCCGATCTGGTAGCAGCCCTTGCCAGGAGGGCGGCCTTATCCACCAGTGTATCCGATGGGTTTTTTTTATCGACAAATCGTACGACCCCTTCCCTTTCCACTACTTCCGGATTGTTTTCGGGGAGAACAAAGGTAAAGTCGGTCTTTTTATTCACTTTCAAATTGCCATCCACCCTGGGGGAATTCATATCGCCCGTAAGATTGACCCCTGCGTCCATATTCATCTTGCCGTAGAACAGCCGGCCGCTGGCCTCCGGGGAATTGACCAGCCTGAAATTGTCGGCGTTGAGACTCAGGTCGAACTTATAATCCCTGTAATTGGAGGTATATACGTTGCCGTCGATCGTGGCTTTATTGCCCGCAGAATCCTGCATGGCAAACTGGTTGAAGTTAAAGCCATCCGCATCGAAATCGATATTATCGTTGGACAGGTCCAGCGGTTCCCCGCTGATAACGGGAGTGATCCGGGTGCTGTCAAAATGAAGTTTGCCGGTGATCGCGGGCTTATCCAGGCTGCCATTGATGGCGAGCGACCCCTTCAGGAAACCTTTGATATCCTGGATTTGGGATGTCGAAAAAGGTTTGATCGCAGCCAGGTTCAATTGGCGGAGGTCCAGGTTGAGCGCCATACGGCCTTCCCCTGTATAATACATTCCTTTTAACCCCGCATCGGTCTTATTACCCTGTAAGGTAATGTCGGCGGCAAAAGCATTGGCTGTTTTATTATCCACCTTGATGGCAAGATCTCCGATGGTATCGGCTCTATAACTAAGGTTGGTAATTTTCAAGTCGGAGGTAAAGATGGGAGAGCTGAGCAACTCTTTCACTTCGGCTTTTCCGTTGAGCGCCCCTTCCATGCCCAGCGAGTCCTGTTCGGCAAACCTACTAAGCGTGCTGAGATGGAAATTGGAAAAAGCGACCTCGATCGGTGAATTCGGCGTCGGGTTCGTACTATTCACCTGCATGGATTCATCCTTGTTACTGATCTTGAAATCATGGATGACGATACCGGCGGAGTCATATTGGAAAAAATTATCCCGGCTTACCAGCCATTTATCATAGTTCAGCAACAGGCTATCGGGGTTAAGAGCGAATTTCAACCCATCTTCCAGCTTGTCCAATTGCCCGGATACCCGGTAACGATCTTTTTCTTTCCCGTCTTTTAATAAGAGGGACGTGTATAATTTATTATTGGCGAGATAGCCCTGCAGGGAAGTCTGGTGAAGGGCAAAGCCACTGCCTTTCCCCGATCCTATCTGTACGCGGTATCTCAACTGCCGGCTACTATCCGGAGCAGAGGGGGTAGACGAGGTCGTTGGGGTCCCCGATCCTGTTGTCGATGCGGCAACGGAGGTGTTCAGGAAGGACTGTGCTCCTAACTGGATCTTCGGAGCATTCAATACCAACCGCAGGTCATCCCGTTCGCTGTTAAAAGACAAGGCGGCCCAACTGCTGTCCGTTCCTTTCAATGAAGGCATATATGCCAGCACCAGCGGAGAGGGTCTGAAATGCACTTGCAGCTGCCATTCCTGCGCCGTAAACGCGGCATCTTTAAACCCATTCAGCCGGTAATAATTATTGAGCGTATGCTGTAAGGCCTGCGCCGTTTCGGTAAGCTTGTATCGTCCGTTCCAATCCAGGTCGGCCATTTCCGAATGCAGTTGGATATCCTGGAACCCATCCTTTCTTTGCGCCAGCAGGGTAATGCTGTCCGTATGAAGCCGTTGTGGACCCATGACGAGGAGGAGCTGGCTGACCTTCAGTTGTCCCTCCAGCGAATCGGGATCCGTACTGGCAAAATCAGCCCCCAGGTGTCCCTTGAATTGTAGGGTATCTTTTACCAGGTGCAGCGCATGCAGGTCTACGGTATCGATCTGCCAATCCAACCGGAGAGCGGGAAATTTATTCACCAGGTTGCCCGAGGCTTTGAGATTGAAGCTGACGGCCGTATTTTGAATGGAAGAAGTCAGCTCGAAATGACGGTCCGCAATGGATCCGTCAAATAAAAATTCCCTGTAGTCGTACCGACGGATAACGGCGGAATGGATCAGACCATGCAACTTTGCATTGGCTGTCTGCGGATCGAAGCCCCTGCCCTTTGCCGTAAAGTCGGCTGTCACCAATCCCCATTGCAGGCTATCCTTCAAAATAGATCCCAGGTCGAGCGCTTTTGTCTGCAAGGCCAGATCATAACTGACTTTTTTGGGGTCCCTGAATTGCTGCAGGGAGCCTTTCACGATGAGGTTTCCCGAGCTCGTGCGAAGAATAAGGTCGGTGTTGACGCCTGCCATTCCGCCTTTGATCTTTCCTTGCAGGGCCATACGACCGGGAAGAGAGATATTGGCAGGCAATGTTCCCGGGGGAAGAAGGGCAACGAGGCCCGTCCTGCTGCCGGAAATATTCCGTATGTCGAGATCGGCGGATACCCGTTGAGCATCGAGCGGGTTGCTAAGCCTGCCCGAAAGGTCCAGCCGGATATCTTTTATTCCGCTGAATTGCAGGGTCTCGATCCTTAGCGCACTCAAAGTGCCTTTTACTCTTCCATTCACCTGCCAGGTATCCGCGGGGTTGCTAAAGACAGGCTGGCTGCGTAAAGAAGGTACAAAGACCAGGATATCTTTTACCTGGATCTTACTATCGGGCAGGTCCAGGTCGATGCCTGTATGCGCCGGATCTTTCATGATCTGCTGAAGGTCGGTATAGCTGATAGCCAGGGAACGTTGCAGATGTGTCCCGGGCGTCCTTAGGTCAAGCCCCTTCAGCCTTGCCTGCTTATTCGTGTAAAGGATATCCGCCCGCAATTCGTCCAGCTCAAAGCCGGACCGCTCTTTAAACCGTCCCTTTGTGATCACGCTTACGATCGAATCTTTATTATAAAGGATATGATCGGCGTATAAAGAAAGGTCTGTTATTTTCAGGTGGCTATAATCCATCCCTGCCCGCTGCGGTTTTTGATTATCGTTATCAAATTGAAAATGATCTCCGTTGAGCCGGAGAGCTGCCGTGGTGAAATGCCAGCCTCCGTCTATGCTATCGGCAGCCGACGAAGCCGCGGCGGATGGGACCCCTTCCTGCCGAACCGGGACGATCTTCCCGAGACGAATAGCGGTGGTCGTGCTGTCCAGGCGTACCTCTTTCAGCCGAAACCTCCTTTTGGAAAGGTCAAAATCCCGGATGTCCGTAGAGAGCTCCCCGAGTTGCAGGCTGGTATAAAATGCATTGATGGTATTCCGATATTCCACGCGGCTCTTCTCCAGGACGACCTCACCCGACTTTCCCTGCAAGGGATTCGAAAGATCAAAAGCATCCAGATGGACCCGGCTGTCCCCAATCCAAACTTCCGCATCGTTGCCGCTGACCGCATCCTTATAGACGACACGGATATTTTTCAGCGCGAGGGACTGCAAAGACATTTTCATCGCAGTCGAATTTTTCGGCTCCGGCGCCTTTTCCTTCCCGCTGCTAAAAGCATCCACGATGAATTGAAAATTAAAAGTGGAATCCGGCAGGGTGCGTTTCACCTTGGCCGTCAACCCTTCCACCTGTATCTTTTCGATATCGAGGGTATTATGCAACAATCCCCACATCTTCAGATCCACCCCAATGGTCCCGGCAGAGAGCAAGGTATCCTTCTGCAGATCTTCGATATAAATATTCTTTAGCTGGATGGTTCGCGGAAAACCGACATATAATCCGCCGATGTTTACGCGCGTGTGAAGCTTTCTTGAAAGATACTTTTCCGCCTTTCCCCGGACGATATTTTGTACATAAGGAGTTTGCACCAGGATGACAACGATCACCACGATGATGATCAGCGTAAGAAATACCTTTAAAAGGATCCTGAACGACCTACGGAGCACAGATCTGCGGGGGGTATGTTCGGGCCGTCGGTTACGCATATGGAATTTCTCACAACTATTTAAGTTAAACTATTACCGACAATTAAACAAAATACAGACCATAATTGCCGATTCGGTACAAAGGACGGGGATTTCGGCCTTTCCTGCTTAAATGACCCCCAAAAATCAGCCATGTTCGCATTTTTCTACACTCCCGTATCAATTTTTCTACAGGGGATCCGGGCAATCCCACCTTTTCTTGTTGTAAATCGCCCTATCAGGGACTTGTTTTTCTGGTGCCAGATTTGCCGTATATAGGGAAATTCGTGTTAGCATGCTCAAACAAGTCCAAACACAAAAGCAGCACCATACGATCCTGCCGCAACAGATAGAGCTGCTGAATCTCTTCCATCTGAACACTTTAGAGTTAGATCAGCGCATCCAGGATGAGCTAAGTGAAAACCCTGTACTGGAGGAAAGCTCCGCCCAGGATGAGGCCATCGGGGACAAATTTTCGAAGGATATGGTGCAGGATTTTCAAAATTGGGAAGAATATGGCTATGATGATATCCCCGATTATAAAACGGAATATAAGAATTACCTGGCCACCGAGAAATTACCGGAAAAGCCCATGGCAGATCTGCCCGACTTCCGGGAAGATCTTAAAAAGCAATGCCGTTTCCTCTCCATCCCGGAAGAGAAAGTTTATCTTTTCGATTTCCTGATAGATTCTTTGAACGAAAGCGGCTTCCTCGAACTGGACCTGGAAGACCTTGCATCGGAGATCTCTTTTAAGAATGGATCCTGGGTGGAAGCCGGCGAATTACAAGAAATAATTGAGACGATCCGGGGCCTGGAACCTCCGGGTATCGGATGCCGAACCGTGCAGGAATACCTGCTTATCCAACTGAAGGGGATGAATACGAAACAGCCGGACGTTAAAATGGCGATCCGCATTTTGGAAGATCATTTCCAGGAACTGCGCAATTGTAACCTCGAAAAATTAAAGAGGGAACTGGGTCTCGAAGAAGATGAAATAAAGATCGTGCTAATCTTACTTTCCCATTTAAAAACAAGACCGATCAGTCAGCCGACAGGCACCAGTCCGGTGAACCTATCCGTCCTGCCCGATTTTACCATCCTCGATGAAGGGGACAAGCTGGAAGTGGCCCTGTTCCGCCAGCGTTCCGCCAATCTTCATATCAGCCAATCCTGGATGGAAATGGTACAAAATGCTACGCAGAACGCCACTATCGATAAATCCGCGAAACAATATATGCGGAGCAAGCTTTCTTCCGCACAATGGTTCATCAGCGCGATCCAGCAACGGGAGTCCAATATGCTGAAGATCATGAATGCGATCGTCGAGCTGCAGTATGAATATTTCAAGTATGGGGATATCCTGCTCCTGCAACCTATGAAACTAAAGAACGTCGCGGATAAGGTAGGTGTAGATATTTCCACTGTGTCCCGGCTGACCTGTAATAAATATGCCGAAACCTCTTTCGGCACCATTTTATTGAAGAACCTGTTCACGGAAGGCATCGTCAACCAGGAAGGCAATAATATCAGCAATAAGGTGATCCAAAGCATCATCGAAGAACTTATCGGGAAGGAAGATAAGAACCATCCTTATACAGACCGGCAACTGGTGAATATCCTGGCCGAACGAGGTTATACCGTCGCCAGGAGAACAGTAGCCAAGTACCGGGAATTACTGCATATCCCCGTTGCCCAGATAAGGGCCTTATGGGATCAAAAAGAAACGGTCCCGCAATAAACGGGACCGCTCGTTCTCCAATAATTTTTTTGTCCTTCATGCTTCAAAAAGCAAACCCGATATACACCGAAAGCCCTGCGTTCTTGGAATCTTTCGTCAGATCACCCGAAAGGCTACCTGATTTACCGATATTCCTCAGACCATAGTTGTACCGGGCACCGAGGGTAACGTGATCGATGTCAAATGCGGCGCCTCCCGCCAGGCCAAAGTCCCAGCGTTGAAAATTGCCTGCATCGAGGCTTGTGGTTCCCTGGATCGTACCTTTACTGTCTACATCCTTTACATTTGCAGACACCAGGTAGGCCGCATAACCACCTGCATGAATATTGAAATTCGGTGCGAGGTTAACTACAGCCAGCAGGGGTAATTCCAGGTAATTGAGGTTGAACCGGTACTCTCCGTTGCCCTGGACAAAATTATTGTAGTTCTCTTTCGCCCCTTTTACGGTGTATAAAAGTTCAGGCTGAATAGAAAACCCCCTGGTCACGGGAAGCTTGGCGAAGACACCTGCATTGAACCCTGCCTTCATATGTTCCTGGGAAACATCGTTGACATAGAGATTGGTCAGGTTGAGCCCGCCCTTGATCCCAAATTTTGCCGTGAGGCCACTCTCTGTAGAAGCTTGTTGCTCCTGTGCATAGGCGCCGGTGGAACCTGCCAGGCCGGCAGCCATCATTAGCGCGATCATTACTTTTAACATTTTGTGTTGTTTCATAAAGTTCATTTTTCCTCACTTATTCAATTGTTATGCCGCGCAAGGTCCTATTGGCACAAAATTTTATATCTTACCAGTAAAAACAAACCTATGCGATCTATATGGACAGGGACTATCGGGTTTGGCCTGGTAAACATTCCCATCAAACTTTTCAGCGCTGTCGCCGACAGCGAACTGGACCTCGATATGCTGGATAAAAAAGACCTTTCCAATATCCGTTTTAAAAGAGTGAATGAGAACACGGGTAAAGAAGTAGCCTGGGAGAATATCGTCAAAGGGTATAAATTGAACGATCGTTACGTGGTATTGACGGACGAGGACTTTGAGAAAGCCAGCCCGGAAAAAACGAAGATCATCGAAATAACGGAGTTCATCGATGTGAAAGAGATCGATGGTCTTTATTATGAATCGCCCTATTACCTGGAGCCGGAAAAATCCGGCGTAAAAGCTTATTTATTATTACGGGATGCCCTTCACAAAACAGGTAAGGCAGGCTTTGGAAGTTTTGTACTGCGCAATAAGGAAAGCCTTTGTTTGATAAGGCCTCTGGACAAGATCCTTGTACTGAACAAGATCCGGTGGGCGCAGGAGATCAGGCCGGTAGACGAACTGAAAATACCCGCCGGCAGCAGCAAACCGGCCGAAATGAAAATGGCCATTGAACTGATCAACCGGCAATCCGGGAAATTCGATATCGATGCCTATAAAGATAGCTATACCGACGAATTGCTGAAGTTGATCAAGGCAAAGGCGAAAGGAAAGGCTGTACCCAAGACAGCGCTACGGGTCGTCCATTCACCCAGTAAAGATCTTTTATCACAGTTGAAAGCAAGCCTGGAAGGAAAAAAGAAAAAAGCGTCCTGAGTCTTATTCCACTTCTCTTGTTTCCCGCTTAATGATCAATACCGCCGTATCGGAAGGGCGTATGCGGTGGCCCAGGTCCGTAGCATACACTTTCGTGAACTCTGCCCCAAAAAATAAGATGATAGAAGAATAATAGACCCAGGTCAGGAGAACGACGATCGAGGCGGCCGCTCCATATGTCGCGCCAATATTAGAATTACCCAGGTAAAGACCGATCAGGAACTTCCCCGTTACAAAGAGAACGCCCGTGAAGATGGCCCCGACAAAAGCATCCCTCCAACGAATAATAGCATCCGGCAGTATTTTAAAAATGATGGTAAACAAGAGAACGATCACCACCAGGGTCAATGCAAAATTGACCGTATAAAAAAAGTAGACGGTAAAATGGGAGAAATAGGCTTTCAACCTTGCACTTAGCACATCCATTAAAGAATTGACGACGAGGGACACCATGGAAATAAAGCCAAATGCGATGATAAGGGAAAAGGACAGCAACCGATTGAATATAAATTTCAGCCATCCCTTTTTTGGCTTAGCGAGGATCGACCACATATAATTGATCGAGCCCTGAATCTCCGTAAACACGCCTGTAGCGGCAAAAAGGAGGATGACCCCTCCTATCACGGCCCCTGCGATGGTATGCCTGGACTGCCGGGTATTCTTAATAATATCCTGGATCTGGATCGCAGCCGGGCTGCCTACCAGGTCCCTTATCTGTTCGTAGATCCTTCCTTCCACCGCAGATTGACCAAATATGATCCCGGCCAGCGAAATAACAACGATCAGCAAGGGCCCCATGGCAAAGATGGTGGAATAGGAAAGGGATGCGCTTAATTTAAACCCATTATCATCATTGAAATCCACGGCTGCTCTCTTCAGAACATTCCAGTATGCCGGCAATTTTTTCATATCTAACTATTTAGCAAGACCATGCCAGTTATTAAATGCACAGGGGGATTCATTTGTGTAGAATATATTCCCCGTTCCGCACTCGAAAAGGGGGTAAGCCCGCTAAAAAATAATTGGCAAGCATTTTTCATAACCTATTTTGACAACCTATTCATTTTACAAAAAAATATCTTTTATGAGCGGTCTTCTGTATCTAATAGCGGTTATCTTGATCATAGGTTGGATTTTAGGCGTATTTGTATATAGTGTTGGGGGCCTGATCCATGTCCTGATTGTTCTGGCCATCATATCCCTGATACTGGGTATCATCCGTCGAGCATGACAAAATAAAACTTTTTCAACCACATTTCCCGTACTTTAATCCGGGGCTCATAAGGGCTGGAAGCTTTGGCTGACAGCCCTTTTTCTTGTTTAACTTCTTCACGAAAAAAAGCCACCCCGAATTTCTCCAGGATGGCTGCTTAGCCCTAAAACCCTCTGTCGCACAGCGCTTATCTAACTTTTCTTTGCTTTTGGTTGTTTGCCCGGGCTTCCGCCATTTTCATTTTCCAATGCCTGCCAGTTAACATTGTTCTCCGCGATCTCCGTCAACAGGCTATCGGCCTCTTTCTCTTCCTTCAGGGTCTTCTCCAGGAGGGAAGCGACCTCATTTAAATGCATGTTCCCGGCCAATTGTACGAGGGTGCCATACGTAGCGATCTCATAATGCTCTACTTTCTGCCCGGCAGCGATCAGTGCTACATCGCGGGTCAGGCTGCCTGCTTCCGTTTCTTCCGCCATTTCATCTGCCTCTTTCGTCAAACCTTCCATGGCTTCGCATTTTTTCGCCTGTGCTTTCTTTCCCATCAGTTCAAAGGCTTTTTCCAGGCGCGTCACATGTTCTTCTGTCTGCGCCAGGTGATCTTCAAAAGCGTTCTGCAATTCTTCCGTCGTAGCCGCTTTTACCATTTTGGGC
>Ga0307516_10002040_pt1 | contig 27505 bp, 40 predicted proteins | sample 19_EM_MG_FD_203310 | JGI IMG/M metagenome (GOLD analysis project Ga0307516, IMG submission 203310) | Populus trichocarpa ectomycorrhiza microbial communities from riparian zone in the Pacific Northwest, United States - 19_EM | ecosystem: Host-associated > Plants > Roots > Unclassified | place...
GTCTCCCATGGCGTGATTAGCTCTTCGTACTCAAATTTGGCGCCGCCGCAGTTGGAGCACCAATCCGGGTCCCAGTCGTGCTCGCCGAAGCCATGGTGATGGCCTTTTCCGTCGCACCGCTTGCACGGAACAGTAAAGGCGAAGTAGCCACCACCGAAGTCGTGGAGCTGCCTCTCGGGTGGGAGTTGTTCTTGTTTTGTCATCGGGCAGCCCTCGCCCTTTTCCCCATGACCGCTCCGGGTCGGGTACTCAGCGATCCCCAAGTCTCTGACCGCCTCTCGGGGTCACGGGCCCAGGGCGCAATTGGCGCAGCGTTGCCTGGAGTTGGAAAGGAAATCGGCGCAGCGACTAACTCGCGCCGACTCAGCTTTCTTGATAGGCGGGCACCTTGAGACCCCACGTACTGTCGTGTATCGGACGACGCTTTCGCGCGTCCAGAACTATCAATACAGAGCCCTGTTGAATCCACAACAATCTGTCGAAATGAGCTACTCACAAGACACCTTTCGCTTCACAGCATTCCCTTTCAACGATTCGATACGATGCCGCACCGCGAACTGACATCGGCGAACATCGCGGGCGCATGAACGTTCCATTCGTGCGTCTGAACTTCAGCCGGCGAACGTAGATCGTCAGCTTGGTCACTCTGGTCACTACTTCCGGGATGTTGTTGTTCCCGGTGCAGACGAAAACGAGATCACCCTTCTTGGCGGTGGTGAGCCAGGATTGAGCGATCATCGCGAGCCTCCTGCCAGTCCCATGCACTTCAACAGTTCCAGTTCAATCTGCGATTCGGTAACACCTGGCAGTACGTCCTCGCACACCACGTCAATTACCCGACGCCATACCTCCTGAAACTCGGTCTCGTCCAGCGTGTCGTAGTCAATGGAGTCGGCCACGAAGAAGGCTTCGCCGCTGGCGCTCTCGATGCGGGTCGCATGGCCGGCGCGGATCTTCAGATACTGGTGCACCTGATCGCGGCTCTTGAACTGTCGGCTGTTTTCAAACACCAGCGTCAGCAGTGCTTGGTACCGCTTCAGCGACTTGTAGACGCGTGACTTCTTGAGATCGACAATGGCGATCTCCCCTGGCTCCCAGCGACGCGAGACACGGATAGCCTCGTCATCGCCGGGAGCCCAGCCAGAAAGCGTACGCGCGAGGGCGACTTTCACGCCGCAATGCTCAACTTGCTGAAGTCCATCGCCAGAATCCATTCCACCGCCTGTCCGTCATCGACGCCCCAATGGCCGGCAACAAGCGTGATGATGTCCGCATCTGCAGGCTTCTCGGTCTCCAGCACAATCGGCGCCTGAGCTGCTGCCATTTCTTCCTTCTGCCGCTCAATCTCAGCCCGCTCCTTGGCTAGCTGCGCCTGCTGCGCGTCCCATGCGTCGTTTCGCTCCTTCTCAATGCGGTCCAGTTCGACCTGGCGTAGCCGCGCTTCCTCTCTCTGCTTGGCGGCTTCTGCATCAAGCTCGGTCTTGGCGACAGCATCCAGTCGGGCCTGTTTCTCACGCTGCGCGCGAAGCTCTTCCTGCCGAGCCCTCTCAGCAACGGCATCGCGCTCTGCCTGTTCCTTGCGGAGCCGCGTCAGCTCTTCACGCTCGGCCTTAATCCGCTCCTGTTCGGCCTCGTGCGCTTCTCGCTCGGCCACGATGCCGGTGAGGGCTGCGATAGCCGACACCAGCGCGGTCCGTGCCACCTCCGCGAATTCGGCGAACTCATCGCCAATCTCGATTTCCTCAGCTTCCGCGAGGATCTTTCTGGCATGGGCCGAAGTCTTGCCGGCGCCCTTGAGCGGTAGGCTGCGGATGTATTCGATGTGGTTGTTAATGTCCTCCTGCCGTTTGCGCTCAGCCTCGATCTTGGCCAGCCGTTCCGCTTCCTTGCGGTCTTCCTCGTTCGTGATCTGGGCATGAATTGGATCTTCCAGGCTCAGGATCTCGGCAGTGATTCGAGCTGCTTCGCTATCCAGCTTCTTTCCCAGTGCCAGAATGGGAGCCTTCGCGCCCTTGCGGATCGTTTCGATTTCATACCGCGGCGCGCGTACCGCCAGCCTGTCCTTCTTCGCCCGGTCCATCTCGCCAGGCTTCGTGAAGTCGTAGATCAGCCCGACATAGCGGCTCTTCAGCTCGGCAAGCCCCGCCGCAACCCTGTCGAACTCAGCGACAGCAGTCGTTACCTGTTCAAGTTCTGCGCTCATGCTGCCTCCTGAAACTTCCCGTTGAGGGCTGTAATCGTTGCGTCCAGTTCATCGATGAATGTCGCTACATCAACTTGCAGCGAGACAATCAGCGCACTGTCACGCGGCATTCGCTGGACGAACAGCCGCATGTGAACCGGCATGCGCGGGTCATAGCTCACGAAGTCGCACCACTGACGCCCGGTGCACGCCATCTGCCACATCATCTGGGTCACATACTTGGACGGCACGTTCCAGCCAAGCAGAGTGTCGATGTGCGTCGCGGTATTCGGGCACTTGATCTCGATCAACCCATCGGAGCCGACCAATCCGTCAGGTGATGCGGCGCTCATGGCGATGCGCGGATGGTTCACGATGCCTACCTGCGTCACGATGTTTCCGGTGTGCGCCTCGTAGACCTGCCTAGCTTCTGGCTCGTGGTCAGTACCCCACTGCATGGCGGAATTGACGAAGCCTTCCGCCGGGACGCCCGTCAGGCGCTCCGCGATCAACTCGACCATATAGTTGGCCCGGGACGCGCCCCAACCTGATTTGGTCTTGGCGACCACATCCGCCACACGAGATGCCGTGACCTTCCCGCAGCGCGCCTGCCGCCATTCATCGCTACCCTGAATCATTGCGGGTCTCCCCAGCGATCATCGGCCGGCAGGCTGTCCGAGTACGGAGCCGGCGCGGCCTTGCCTTCCAGCGAAGCCTTCGCTGCCTTGAACCAAGCGTCGATCTGTCCAGGCGCCGTAATAGTTTTCGCCATGATCGCGGAGCCGATGCAGTTGGAGATGTAGCGCAAGCTCGCTTCCTCGATGTAAGCCGGCGGCGCAGCAGGGGCCGAGGCAGGCTGCTGCGACGGCGCTTGGCCGTTACCCGGTGGATACCGCCACGCCTCCAGCGTCTTAGCCGGCTTGCCGTCTGGGAAGGTGAAGGAGCCCTCCTTGATCTCCAGCTTCGTGTTGAGCGGCGGCATCTGGCCGATCTCCTTCGAGAGGAAATACCACTCGCCCGCAATCTTCGCCTTCGGGTTGCCGTTGCTGGTCTTGCCCAATTCCTGAACCGTTACGATGCTCATTTTCTGCCCTCAGAATTTCTCTCAATGCATTCCCGCGCTTGACGTCGCCTTCCATCTTCACCAGCGTTCGCTCAAGCCATTCATTCAATTCCCACTGACGCCGGCTCATGCTCGCCTCTTGCGAGCCCGCTCAAAGCGCAGCTTCGCCAAGTTCACGACGCCGCTGCGCCTGGCCTTCTGCCGTCTCTTCTCGCGAAGTTCGACATCCGTCTTACGCCACAGCTTTCGCTGAGCGTCTGTCCGCATGTCCTGAAGATCGCGTGCTCGCCAATGGAAGCAACCGCCCTGCAGGTGCCACCGCCAACGCCACTGGGCGACGTTCAGCGCGTTCTTGGCCGCGATGAATCCGGGAATGTTCACAGCTCACCCCAACGCGATTGCCCGATCTCGTCCGCCATCTGATCCTCCCAGCACGGAACGACCTGCCGAACCTCTGGCTCGCCGTACAGCTCCAGGAGTTCGCGGCGCGGGAAGCGCTTCACCTCGCGCTTTGACTGCGCTACGAAGTGCTCGACTAGTTCGACGTGCTGGTTCACTTCTTTCTCCTGCCCTGACTACTCTTCCGTCTCATCAACAGAGTCGGTCAGCAACTCGCGAAGCACTTCGTTCTTTCCGAGCTTCGGTACTGGCAAATTCATGAACCAGTCACGCTGCGCGTATTCATCGACTAGCGCCTTGGCGAGATCGCACGACCTGATGGCAAGTTCCTCTGCGGTGGGAAGCCGCAACTTCTGACGGCCGGCGCTATCCTCGCCATCCGGAATGCCGGCGACTAGCGCAAAGCGCGTGGCAATATCGGTCGCGAGGCGCGCCTCGAAATTCGGATGCTTGGTAGCAAACAGCTTGATCTCTGTGCCGCCGCCGTAGGTTCGTGCTTCTACAAAGTCTTCGGTCTTCATCTATGTCTCCTGTTGAAAATGTCTCAGTCTGTTCGTGTGCGTGCTACTTCGGCAGATCCACCGCCATCATCTTCTCTGCCAGGATCTGGCCGAAAAGAGTGCGGGGACCGACGTCCTTGTTCGCCGTCGCTATCGCCCTCATTGCCGAATTCAGCAGCAGGCCGCGATCAGCGGAATCAGAAAACGGATCGAGCACCTTCACGTCGTCAATGCACTTGACGCGGATCGGAATGAATCCGGCCTCACGCAATGCATCAAGGTCGGCGGCGACAATCCCGCTGCCAGCCTTGTAGAGCACGATCTGTTTTCTTGTCTGCGTCATTTCTCGCTCCGTTACCTGTTCATGGCCTGTAAGAACCGTCGCCGCTATTGAGGGCTTCACTCACACTGCGCTCCCACGCGGCGTATCCTTCGAGCCGGCGCTGCTGCCATGCGCACAGATCGCGCAGGTAGCTCAACTCTGAAAGATCGGCGGCGTGATCGCCGAAGAAGTCACGCCCGTTGTAGCGCTCGTGCTTCCAGCCGATCGTTTGCGGCTCAGTTGGCTTTGGATCTCGCTTACTCATGATTTGTGCGAGGGCTAGGCGGGCCGATAGGTCTGCGCGATGTGTCTCGAGAGCACCAACGGAATCTTTGCGATCATTGCCGAGGCGCGTTTCCTGGCATTCGACTTCGACCCGTGACGCCGACAGGTTGAGTTCGGATCACTGAACCAGTCACCGCCGATCTTCAAGCCGTGCTCTGCTGGATTGGTCATGTGCGGTGTATGCACTGGGTTCTGTCCCTTGCCGCTCGTCGTGTTGTGCGCTACGCGAAACCAACTACCGCCTGCGTTTTTCGTCCCATGAAAATTCGTGGAGCCGTCTGTCCGGTGCGTCACGCCAGCCTTCATCACCTGCCTATCTGGAACCATCGGCATCAGCGCCGGCACGTCGCCCCAAAGATGGAAGCTGCCGAAGTTCCAGCGCGAGCGACCGACCCATGGCTGAGCTCCACGCACGTTCTCCACGACAAGGGGAATATGCCTGCCGGCCGCTTCGCTCGCCTCACGCTGGATGCGGAAGCACGCCTCAAACAGCGAGTTATCTGGTGGCGGCAGGGCCTTCGCCTTCTTCCATGGCATTGCGCGGTAGCTGTAGGCCTGGCACGGTGGACTGGCGACGATCAGCGCTGCAGTCTTGAACTGCTTCCCGTGAAGCGTCAGGACGTCCTGCAGCACCAGCTGCGCCGGATAGCGCTCATCGCCGTACACGTGCTGTTCAATGTCGAAGCCGATCACGTCATATCCCTCTGCAAGTAAACCTTCAGTCCAGCCGCCAAGACCGCAGAACAGGTCGATGGCGAGTGGTTTTTCTATGGAGCTGCGCACGATCTATTAGCCGAACAGCGCGCGCACGATGCGGGCCTTCTGCTTATCGCTGGTTGTGCTCGCCAGCGGACCGCACAGCTTCGCGAAGAGGCGGTTCTTCTGGACGATGCGGTCGATGACTGTTTTGGTGCGCATGGCTACTTCACTTCCCTATCTGCGGTTGGCTGCTTGCCGTCGATGGGAGAACTATAGGCGCGCCTTATACACGCGTCAATAGGGCAAACTTATTATTTTTCGAAAAGACGTGCCAATTGGGCCAAAACCGGCCTATCGGTCAGTCCGAAGCTGGGATTACTGGCGGGGTTCGCCCCGGAGAAAGTCGATATAGCGCTCTGCTTGGCGCTTCAATTCGGGGTCTAGTGCCTGGAAAGTCTGCACGAACGATTCGGCGTCTTGAATTACGGCAGGGTTCTTTGGGCCGCGCTCGGTGTAGAGCCATTCGACGCAGACATTGAGCGTCTTCGCCAGAAGAAGGACTTGCGAATGAGCTGGCGCGCGGCCCGGTAGGCCCCATTCAAATACGGCTGGCTGGCTCACGCCAGCGATCTTAGCGAGGCGTACCTGGGTAGGCCTTTCTCTTGGGTAGCGTTCTTTCAGCGCCTCTAGGGCGCGCTCCAAGAACGTTCGTTCGCGTGTTTTGGCCATGGACCAATTCTCAGCGAATGTCCTATAAGGCGCCCCTATTGCATATTCATAAGGCAATCCTATACCCTCGGAGTTATGCAAGCGCTCCGCTCCTACCTCGAAAGGACCAATACCACCCAAACCACATTCGCGAAACGCGTCGGCGTAAGCCAACCAACGATTGCGAATCTGGTGAACGGAGTTCACTCGGCGTCGGCCGATCTGCTGAAGAGAATCGCGAGAGAAACAGGTTGTAGCGTGGATGAGCTGTTGGCTGACGACGCAGCCGTGCGTCCTGGACATGTTGCGTAACCCTTCTTTGTAGTGCTGCTGGGAAGCGGCGAGAAGGTCGCACCAAGAAAGTATGTGCGCAAGCGGACATACGCCGAGTCGAAAGATTTAACAGAACCTGTTCATTCATTTTCGTTTTTGTAAGCAGCGACGAGTCACTCAAAAGTCCCTCACGAGAAATGAAAAACACTGCGATTTTGCCGTTATTTCGCCGTGCACCCAGCGCGGAATCTAAATCGTTTCGCGTTCGCGATGTGTGCAATGCGACATATCTACCGAACATTGCACAACTTGTCGCATGAATCTCTTACCCCAAGGGGCAGTCTCAGTTTTGAAACCGAAAGGTACTGAGGAAACCAGCGCCGACTGGCCTGCTGCCCCGTTCTCTCTTTCCTCGAAGCCCTCCTATAGCGCAGTTGACCAAGGCGGCACCGTCGTTACGGCCCGTCCCAGTACCGAGAGGACTGGCAGCTGCGCATTTCTTCTTTCGGAGTAGTCATGCACAACGGACCTGCGGCCAAGCAGAGCCAGAACACGCGCGTTATGCAACACCTGCGTAACCGCGGTTCGATCACCTCGCTGATGGCCTTCAAGCGGTACTCGATTACCAGGCTGGCGGCCAGGATTGATGATCTCGAACGCAACGGCCATCTGATCAACAGCGTCTGGGTCCAGCGCAATGGAAAGCGCTACAAGGCTTACTCGCTGGTGGAAGCGGTGAGGCGTGCGGCATGAGGAAGTTTGAGAAGGTGGCTGGAGCTCGGGCCGGTAACCGGTCCAGCCACCCCTCATGAGCGGAACGTCGCCGCTCGGATCGCGAAACGCCTTATACATCAATAAGGTTGCATTCGCCTAATGGCCGGCTACGTCCCACTGTTCGATTCGGTTCTCGACGGCACGCTATTCGGAAAGTGGCCGCACACCGGGATATGGGTCTGCCTGCTATCCCAGGTAGACAAGCACGGCGTCATCGACATGAACCCCAACCTGCTGGCGGCAAAAATCGGCGTTCCCGTCGATATGCTTCAGTCCTGCATTCAGGATTTCATGAAGCCCGACCCCGGCAGCCGGACCAAGGACAACGACGGGCGCAGGCTGGAATTGATCGACCCTGACGGCAGGGACTGGGGTTGGCGAGTTATCAATCACGTCAAGTATCGCGAGAAGGCGAGGAAGCAGCAGCACCAGCAGTCGGCCACGGAAACAGGCCGTGATGCGGAGCGGAAGAAGAAAGAAAGGGATGTCCGGCTATGTCCGGATATGTCCGGCGGTGTCCGGCCCTCAGACACAACGCATCTCATCTCAAACGCAGACACAAACGCAGACACAAACACAACGCAAGAGGCGCCGACTGCTGGCGAGAGTTTGCCGAAGGTGAGAACCCGGGAAGGGGAGATGGCCATTGCACTGCGAGACCTCGGGGTAACCGTCACCAGCATGGACGAGACCCTGACCGCGTGGGTTCGTGATGGCTTCACGGTGCATCAGGTCAGCGAGGCCACGGGGCTCGCCCGAATGCGCAAGCCCTACCCCGAACGCATTCCTGCGGCCTACATCGATCCCATCCTGCGCAAACCGCAGAAGCCGCCGACGAAGCAGGTTGACCGCGTGACGTGGAGACCACCACCCGAGGACGAGGTTGCCAGTGTTTCAAAGTGAATTCGACCAGTTCAAAGCGCTCATGAGCGATCTGTGTACGGCCTTCAACCGGCCATACACGGATGACGTGGTGCGCGTGTTCTGGGAAGCGCTCAAGGGGTATCCATTGGCGCAGATGCGGGTTCGCATGAAGATTGCTGGCGCGACGCTGAAGAAGTTCCCGACGCCGCTGGATCTCACGCCGGAACCGGAGCCACCTCGGCACGAGCCTGGTGAGCAATCGATATTCGACAAGCTGACCGACTTCGCGATACGCACGAAGCCTCTCACACTGCGGCAACTGCGTGGCTGGACGTTCATCTACCGAGGACACAGTGGCGGACCTGGCATAAAGCCGAGTCCTGACTTCGCGGTGACTGGCTTGATTATTCCTCCCGATGGCGATGCGCCCGGCTATCGAATCATGGTCGAGGACATGCAGCTGGAGCACGCCGCATGAACTGGACCGCCGATCCCGTCATGCACTACGCCCAGAGTGACAGCGGCTATCGGATTGACTGGTGCGAGAACCATCATGGGATGTTCTTCAACGCCTATGCGCCCAAGAAGGGCCACGCGAAGCGCGGCAAGCATTTGGATGCCGGGTATGACCTGACGAAGCTGAAGGCGCAGTGCGAAGCGCATGCGGCGGGAACATGAGACAGGAGCATTCAAAGTGAATATCCCCATTGACGATAAAGTCACTGTGCTGCCTGTCCGCAAGAAACAGGAAGGCAAGGCAATCGAGCTGGTGCAAAGTAATTACGGGGACTGTAAGCACGCGCACGTTCTAGTTGATCCGCAGCTTTCGGAACTGACGTGTCGCGATTGCAAGCAAAGGCTGAATCCGATTCAGTATATCGCGAACGTAGCCAACGGCCTGAACGGCTGGGAATACGAGCGCAGTCAGATCCTCAAGGCACGAGCCGACCATGCCGAACGCACGAGATGCCGCTGCACCAAGTGCGGGGAATGGACCGAGATACGTCGGGTGCGACAGGACGAAGTTGCGCAGATCAAGAGCACTGCAAAGAGGGGCGGGGAATGAGGCAACGCTATGCCGCCAAAGCCGACAAGACCACGCAGGGAATCGTTGATCACCTGCGCCTATCCGGCTTCGTGGTTTGTCACATCGGCCGGCCAGTTGACTTGTCAGTTACTCATCCGAGCTGGCCTAAGAACATTTGGCGCAAGATCGAATGCAAATCCCCGATGGGCAAGAGAGGGCAGGTTTGGCGAGACGCACGACAGAAAAAGCAGCAGGAATTCTGCGCGCTACACGAAATTCCGTACGTGACCGATGGCCCGACCGCGCTGGCTTATCTGCAGGGATACACACCATGAAAGATCGCGCCCAGCACTGGGCCATCGCTTTCCTTGCCATGCTGATTCTGTTTGCGGCCGGCAAGGTATTCGCCGACTCCGAGAAATGGCAACTCCAGGTCATCGCCATCGACGCCAAGACCGGAGAGCAGCTCACAGAGGGCGCGCTGTTCACCAAGGCGGGACTGCGGTCGGAGTTCGTGACCTACAAGGATTGTCTCGGCGTCTTGGCGGAGGTGGGGCCCATCCCGGCGCATGACAGCATCGCACCGCTGGTGTACTGCCAGAAGGTGGAAATTCAGCGGATCGGCATATGACCTACCAGGAAGCCATGCGCCGTGCCGGCCAGCGCTACTGGAAATCCGTGATGACGCGCACAGGCCGGAATGTTGGGGCTGCTGCTGCTGTCGCAGGTACCAATCGGACATCGACATATAAGCTGCTGCGTAAGTTCGGGGTGCAGTTCAAGAGCAAGCGCGGGAATTGGAAGGAGTGTGGTCTGTGACCGCTGAGGTTATCCCATTCGACAAGCGTTACGAGAAGCTGGAGCGCCGCGCTCTGGAGGGCGAGCTAAACCGCTGGGGCAAGTGGATTGAGAAGCACTCGGACTATGAGGGCTATCCAGGAGTGAACATCCTGCAAGCGTTCCTAGAGGGCAGGGGAGGCGGCACGCCGGGCCATCGCATCTTGTGCCTGGACATGCCGACTGATGTCTACTCGGTGCACAACCGAATCCTGATGCTGTCCGAGGAGCAGCGAGAAGCGGTATGGGTCTACTACGTGACGCGCTTGAAGGCCGATGGAACGCTATGGAGTCTCGAAGAGAGATGCAAAAGACTTGGAGTCACCGAGGTTGCATTCCGTATGCGCGTCTCTCGTGCGCGTCGGCGGCTACTTGGATTGCCAGATCAAGACCCTTGTGTTCCCGTTATACGTCAAGTACATTCGGTGGCATCGTGACGTAATTGTCACTCGCAACCCGCCCCGAGGCGGGTTTTTCATTTCCGGGTCGCTCGCAGCGCCACTCCCCAAAAGCTAAGTCTAGCTCCGGGCGTTTCGCTAGCGACCCGATCTAACCAGAGGTTCCTCATGCGTTATCTGCTGCTGGCAGTCCTGCTGCTATCCGCCAATGCGATGGCTGCGACTGCATGGGACGAAGACGATCTCACCTGGACGGCTCCGACTGCGTGCAGCGATGGAGATACGAATCTCGCGCATTGCATCATCACGAAGTACGACGTCCAGACGGCATCGAGCGCCACGGGTACTTGGACGACGCTCGCGAGCGTGACTGGGACGAGCTACGCGGCAAAGGCATTGACGGAAGGCCAGCACTGCTATCGGACCATCGCCTATTCCTCGGCCGGTGCCGGCCCGGCTGGCCCCATCGGCGGAAATAGTTGTCAGATGACTGTGAAGCCGCAAGTACCGCCGGGAACTCCCAGTGCTGTAGTGACTGTCGATACGACGGCCTATGAATTACGCGGCACGCCGCTGCAGGCACTTCGCGTTGGGCTGATCGATCTCGATGTGGACTGTGACATCACTCGGCAAAAGGTCATCGCCAATGTCATCTACAGCGGTGTGCCGAGGGCTGCAGTAGATGTCGTGAACTGGCCGGCTAACAAGCCGCTGAGTTTCTACGCCAAGTGTGGCTAACGTGTGCTAATCACGATCAAGGCCGACCTGATCGCGCCTACTGCCCCGACACTCAATACACCTACTATCGTTTCGTCCAGCTCGCTTTCAATCAGCCTCGGTGCCGGTGCTATTGATGTCGGTGGTCTCAAGGAATACGTCCTTGAGCGAGCGCTATCTAGCGGCGGAACATACTCTGAAGTCGCTCGCGGCCTGCTGATCTTCCCGTTCGCAGATTCGGGGCTGACTGCGAACACGGCTTATTTCTATCGCACGCATGCGATAGACAATTCCCTGAATGATGGGCCGCTCTCATCAGTCGTCAATGCGACGCCTGTCGATGTGATAGCGCCATCTGCACCGACCCTGGGAGCGCCTGTATCGCTCTCCAGTTCGTCGATTCAATTGATTCTCACGACGGCATCGACTGATACCGGCGGCTCTGGACTCGCGTCCTACACATTGCAGCGAGCAACCGATGCGGGCTTTACGCTCAATGTGGTAACTACCGGCAGCATTGCGACGAACGCATTTCCGCTATCGATAACGGGCCTGTCCGCTTCAACGCAATATTTCTGGAAACTCAGCGGCGTAGATGGAGCGGGAAATATTGGGGCAAACAGCGCCGCGGTAAACGGTACCACGCAAGGTGCCGGCGGTGGGGCAGGGATGACCCACGGAAATAACTTTACCTTTGACGTAGGTGACAAGGTCTCCGGAACCGGAACGACCTTCGGCAATAAGCTGCAGCAGACGCCGCATATTTGGGATTTCGGCCAGGGCACGGTTAACACGGTGCCATCGATGTATGGCGAAGCATTGCCGAGTGCCTCCAGCAATAGCGCTGCCAACATGCAGTTGCAGAACCTGCCCTATACGGGCGCTGGCAGCACGATCAATGCACCCCATCAGTTCACGTCAAAATGCATGGTGGGCGGGCACTGGGATTCATCGCTCGCGCTCGGTTTCTTTGGCGGATGGAACGTTGGCATCAGCTCGATCTACACGCGGCCGGCTGCGGTCTATTATTCCTACTGGTCTGCCTACGTACGCTGCAACACCGCTTGGATCTTCAGTCTCGTAGATCCAGACAACAACTTCAAAATCAGCGCCTTCACGCATGGCGCTGGCATGTACAACACCAACAACTATTGGTACACGGGCCAATGGAGTGGCGATTCAACGGGTGTCAGCAGCACCAGTGAAGGATCGACCATCATCCATGACACCAATTTGCCGAATCCCGACGCGACCGGACATTCGCTGTTCTGGGATGGAATCAACAATCCTTTCAATGCGGCGAATGGATGGATTCGCGTTGAGATGATTGCAAAGTGGTCCACTGGCATCACGAACGGCTTCTTCCAGTATTGGGAGAACAATGTTCGAGCGATGAATTATCAGGGCAACACCGATCCGTTTTATTCGGGTGCTGGTCAAGTCACAGAATCGATGGGCGGGTACGGCCGTTCTCAGCATGGCGGCACTGGCTCGCTGCGAAACGTCCGTTTGTTCGCGGATGTTCACAAGTTCCATCAAAACGATGGCCTGGGTCGCTTTGCCGTCACTGACAATGCGATCTACGGCAATTCCTCGATCATCGAGACTCAACCCTTTGAAACCTGGGCCGGCCCCGAGGTCAAGCTTCGTTGGTGGCAAGGCAAATTCCCCAATGGAGCTACGGGCCATATCCATTTCCGCGATGAGGTAAACGGTCACATGTACTTTGGTTCACGGGTCTGGGGAACCTGAGTGGCCATTGCACACGTCATCAGTTGGGCGGTCGGAACCGGCAAGCCTGGCGATCCAACGACACTGACCGGTGTCGATACTACTGGCGCACAACTGATTGTCGTCACCATTGGCTATTTCCCCGACAACGCGGGCGCCAATACAACGGAAGTCTCTGGAGTCACAGACAGTAAGGGGAACACTTATCAGATCGCGGGCGCGAGAACCCGGATAACCGGTGGCGATGCGAGCGAGATCTGGTATTCCAGTGCGGGGTCTGTAGGAGCCTCACACACAATCACCGTAGATTTCGAAGGATCTACGTTCAATTCCGTTTGCGCTGCGGCCTACGGTGGATTTTCTGCAGCGCCCGTATTGGATCAAACCACCGGTGCCACGGGTAACGGCACGGTCCTGAATTCCGGGAGTGTCACGCCGACCGCTGCAGATGAACTGCTTGTCGGCGGTGGCACCCATGCCAATAACGACATCTTGTTCACGGCCGGCGCGAGTTATACGGTCCGTGCCGAATATCCGACCAGCTCTGATAACTCGACCGGATATATCGAGGATCGGGTCGTTGCGTCCATTGCATCTTACGATGCATCAACGACTGCCACCGCCGTCGGAGATTGGGCGGCCCGCATCGCGACGTTCAAGGCGGGCTCCGGCAGCGCAACGATCAGCGCAGCAACGCCTAGCGGCACGTTGGGAACTACAACTACCGCGAGCCTTGGCGCGACTACCGATCAGGCGACGGGCACCTTCTACGGCGTCGTAGATACCGCAGGCAATCTCGCTGGCGTCACCGCAGCGCAAGTAAAGGCCGGGCAGAAAGCGAGTGGTGCCGCGGCGGCATTCTCGGGTAACTCAGCCGTCTCAACCACGACGCCGACGATTCCGATTAGCGGCCTTACCTCGGCCACGGCTTACAGCTATGCGGTCATTCAGAACAACACGAATGGCGATACCAATCTGCTGACCGGGACTTTTACGACGGCCTCAGCGATACCGAATCCGAGTGTTAGGAACTTCGGCGCGCAGGGCTTCCTGCGAATCCTTTTGAATCTTTAGGAGACTCAATGAGCAGCCGTGTCTACGTGGCGCCGCTCGATACGATCTCGGTGACCAATGATGCCGACCAAGACGTATGGGAGCTGGCATCCGCTTCAACCAAGCAATGCATTCTGCATGGATTCTCACTCACCTCCTCCTTTACCACTGACGAACGCGCCCGCCTGAGGCTCATCCAGCGCACTGGTGTGGGATCGGGTGGCAGCGGAGCAACCGTGCTCGCCCTGGATCGCGGTAACGCTGTCGCAGCGACCGCAACACTGAGCACGCTGCGTACCACTCCCGGTAGCGGCTCGAACATCCTGAAGGGCTGGCAGTGGAGCCAGCAGGGCGAACTCCTCTATTACCCAGCCCCGGAGAACCGCCCCGTCATCGCCGTGAGCTCATGGCTGTGCCTGAACCTGCAGGTTGCCTTGGGCGGTACGCGCTCCTGGTCGGGTTGGATCATGTGGGAAGAAATATAAGAGCTTTCGGTTTGATGGATTCGATAGCGCCCGCCATGAGCGGGTTTTTCCATTTCTGGGAGTCGTAAATGTCTCAAGCTAGTAACTACCTGGAGACCAAGATCTACGATCACGTCTTCCGGAATACCGCCTATACCTCGCCAACCACGATCTCGCTTGCCCTTTTCACCAGCACCGCCACTAGCGCAGAGCTTGAGGCCGGTACGCTCACCAACGAGGTGACGGGCGGTTCGTATGCCAGGCAGACGGCAGCATTCGCCGCTTCGAGTAATGGCGTCGGCTCCAACTCGGGAACCATCACCTTTCCAACCGCCTCAGCCGGCTGGGGAACGATTCGCTTCGTCGCTGCCATGGACGCTTCGAGTTCCGGCAATGTGCTGTGGTATGCGCAGCTGACTTCGGATGTGACGATCAATACCAGCAACACCTTTCAGTTCAATGCAGGCAGCGTGGCTCCTAGCGTCGCATGATTGGAATCTTCCGCAGGGCCCTCGTCTTTCGCAATAGCCGCGAGACGACGCTCCTCGGTTCAGCCTCGATTGTTACCGCATCGACGATTGTTGCGGCCATTATCCTTGCCGGCACGGCGACAGGCTCAACGACCGCGAGCACTGGCAGTGCCTCCGGTGGCATTGTCTTTGGCGGTGGAACCATCAGTTCCGCCAATATCCAGGACTCGGCCAGCGGTCCAATCGTCCTGGCGGGTTCCGCCACCGGGCTGCGTGTCAGTCTCGGAACAGCCTCAGGCTCCATTGTCTTGGCGGGCATCGGTCGCCCTGATGTTTATGGCAGCGGCACGATTGCCTTCGGCGGTAGCGCCACCGTGGGCTCCGTCTTCACGATGGATGCGAATGGCGCCATTGTATTCGCCGGTACCGCCTTGCCGGTCTATCCAACCGCCAATGCCTCAGGCTCCATTATCTTCGCTGGTACCTGTAGCGGCGGCCAGATCTCAGGTGGAACGGTCAACGGCAGTGCCAGTGGCGCCATTGTCATGCTGGGCACAGCAGCAGGTGTTTCAGCCAATGTGGTGCAGGGTGCGATTATCTTCTCCGGCATTGCCTCCGGCTTCGCTATCGACAATGCCGTACACGTTTCACGGATCAGATTCACTGCGATTGAGCCACGCATGAAGTTCAAGGTCATCCGATGAATCTGGTCATTAACGAAGGCAGCAGCTTCAAGTTGCAGACAGACTTCTTTGGCCTGGTCGGTATGGCTCGCGTTCCCCTCGCCCCGAATAGCGTTCGCTATCGAATCAAGGACATCGATAACAATCGCCTGGTCAGGGACTGGACCGCTATCGCCACCGGAACTTCAATCACCATTACGATTGCAGCCGATGACAACGACATCTGGGACAAGAGCACCCGAAATCGCGTGAGACGCCAGAACATGAGCATTGTCGTGCAAGCAGATCCAGGCCAGGACTTCGAATATGACGACGAATTCCTGTATCAAATCCGCAACCTGCGCGGATTTGAATCATAAAGAAAAACAAAACATTGGAATTGAACTCAATGGCTGGCGCACCTGAAGGCAACAAGAACGGAGCAAAGAAGAATCGGCTCCTGACTGATGCGCTGCGTCGCGAGCTTGTGCAGAACCCGGAAGATGCATTAGCGATCACTAGAAAACTGATCGAATGCGCTAAGGCTGGAGAGCCTTGGGCACAGACGCTCATTCATGATCGCTGTGATGGCAAGGTTCCACAGCCAATTGTTGGGGATGATGAAGAGCCACCAATCCAGATTCAGAAGATAGAGAGGGAAATTGTCCGCAAGAACACTTCAGCTACCGACAGCTGAGGTATTCGAGCCCTTACTCGCTCATGCTCGCTACAAGGGAGCGCATGGCGGACGAGGCAGTGGTAAGAGCCATTTCTACGCCGAACTCCTGATTGAGGATTGCCTTGCCGAGCCTGGCAATAGCAATGGGGAGGGAATGCGGGCTGTCTGTCTGCGTGAAGTGCAGAAAGATCTGGCGCAGTCTTCCAAGCTGCTGCTGGAGACAAAGCTCAGGCAGCATGGCATTGGCGAGGCAGATGGCTTCAAAGCCTTCCGGGATGTAATCCGAACGCCCGGCGATGGAATCATCATCTTCAAGGGGATGAACGATTACACCGCCGAATCGATCAAGTCCCTAGAAGGCTTCAAGCGCGGCTGGTGGGAGGAAGCCCAGACGGCAACAGCGCATTCGCTGAATCTCTATCGCCCGACCATCCGTGCTGATGGATCGGAGAAATGGTTCAGCTGGAACCCTCGCCGTAAGGTCGATCCGATCGATGTGATGTTGCGCGGGGAGTTGCGTCCTACAGGCGCGGTCGTTGTTCGAGCTAACTGGAAAGACAATCCCTGGTTCACCGGGGAGCTGGAGCATGAGCGTCAGGACTGCCTGCGGATGCAGCCTGAGCAGTACGACCATATCTGGGATGGTGGCTACGTCACGATCATTGAGGGCGCCTACTACGCGGCCTGTCTCAACGCAGCACGTATAGCCAACCGCATTGGGCGTGTCTCAGCCGATCCGCTGATGACGACTCGCCTGTTCTTCGACATTGGCGGAACGGGAGCTAGAGCTGATGCCGTAGCCATCTGGGCCGCGCAGTTCGTTGGTAAGTCGATTCTCGCGCTGAACTATTACGAAGCCGTAGGACAGCCGCTCGCAACGCATCTCACCTGGATGCGCGAGCAAGGCTATCTGCCGAAGCAAGCGCAGGTATGGCTACCACATGACGGCGAGACTAACGACAAGGTCTATGACGTGTCGTACGAGTCGGCCATTAAAGCAGCCGGCTACGACGTGACGGTTGTCCCTAATCAAGGCAAGGGCGCTGCAAAGTCCCGCATCGAAGCAGGCCGGCGTTATTTCCCGTCCATCTGGTTCAACCAGGAAACCACTCAAGGCGGCTTGGATGCGCTCGGCTGGTATCACGAGAAGAAAGACCCAGAACGCGGCATTGGCCTGGGACCAGAGCATGACTGGTCAAGTCATGGCTCCGATGCGTTCGGACTGATGGCCGTAGCTGCCGAGCAGATCTTCAGCGAGAGCACCAAAGTTCCTAGCGATCCTTACAGAGCATTCAGACGACATGGCTAAGGCGGACAAGAAAGCAGCTAGCAAGAAAGAGCTGCTAATCAAAGCCCGTAAGCGCGCCAAGGTCATGATGGAAGCGGATCGCGAGAACCGAAAGCTCGGCATTGCCGATATGAAGTTCCTGCGGGTTCCGGGAGAGCAAGCCGATCCCATCGTCAAGAATGAGCGCGGCGACGACCGGCCGATGTATGAGTTCAATAAGCTCAACGTCTCGGCGAAGTCGATCATCAATCAAATGCGTGAGAACCGCCCAATGGGTAAGGTTCGCGCAGCTGAAGATAGCGATGTAAAGACGGCCGATATCATGGAAGGGCTGATTCGCAACATCATTGCGAATGCGGACTTCGATACGGTCACCGACTATGCCGCGGAGTATCAGGTCGGTGCTGGATTGGGTGCCTGGCGTGTCACGCTCAAATGGGCTGAGGACTCATTCAATCAGGTCATCGATATTGACCCACTGCTGAATCCGTTCTGCCTCTATGCCGATCCGGCCTGTAAGGACCTGCTGAAGCGCGATGCCGATGATTGGTGGTACACGGACCGCATCAGCAAAAGCTCTTACGAAGCGCGCTGGCCCGATGCCGATGTCGTCAATCTCACCGATTACGACTTCGATGATGCGGACATGCACTGGGAGGACGAGGACCAGGTTCGCATTGGTGAGTATTGGTACAAGGAGCCCTACGACAGGAAGTTGCGGTTGCTCTCGGATGGTTCAGTCATCCCTGAGTACGACGATGAGGGAAAGCCGATAACGCCTCCCGAGGGCGTGACCGTTCGCAAAGAGCGTATGCAGCGCTGCTACAAGATCTGGATGTGCATTGTCTCAGGCAGTGCCATCCTCGAAGGCCCGGTCGAATGGGCTGGCTCACAGCATCCTTGGGTCATGGTCTACGGCGATTACGTCGTGATCGATGGCAAGGTGTATTGGAATGGCATTACGCGTCCGGGCAAGGATGCTCAGCGCGCCTACAACACCTCGCGTACCGCGGCGATTGAGACTGTCGCGCTAGCGCCTCAGGATAAGCCCTGGATGACGCCGAAGCAGGTCGCGGGCCTGGAGGGATTGCTGGCCGAATCGCACAAGAAGAACTATCCCTTCAATCTGTACAACCCTGATCCCATTTCGCCTGGTCCGCCGGTGCGCATGGGCGGTCCGAATATTCCTGCTGCGCTCGTGCAAGAGATGCAGATTGCCTCGGATGACATCAAGGCGGTCACAGGCGTGTATGACGCCTCCCTCGGCGCGAAGGGGAATGAGACTTCCGGGAAGGCGATCAATGCCCGCAAGCAGCAGGGCGAGATCGCGAACTTCAACTTCCAGGACAACATGGGGAAGGGCGTCAAGCGCACCTGGGAGATTCTGGTCGATCTCGTCCCGAAGGTCATCGATACCGAACAGGCAGTGCGAATCCTGGGGGCGGATGGCAAGGAGAGTTACGAGACGGTCAATAAGAAAGATCCCATTACCGGGGAGATGATCAACGACCTCGGTAAGGGTCGCTTCGACACGGCGATTACCGTCGGACCGTCCTATGCAACGCGTCGCATGGAGGCTGCAGAAGCCTATACGCAGATGGCCGGCACAGATGAAGGCCTGATGATGTCGGCAGGCGATCTCGTCTACAAGGCGATGGACTTGCCCTACGCGCAGGAGATTGCCGAACGCAGGCAGGCGCTGCTGCCGCCTCCGATTCAGCAGCTCATCACGCAGGGAAAGAACCTGCCGCCTGAAGTCACGATGGCCATGGCGCAGGTCCAGCAAGCGCAGCAGCAGGTCATGCAGCACGGTCAGCTGGTCCAAGCCGCACAGCAAGAGCTTCAGCAGGAGATGGCGAAGGCGGGGAGCGACAAGGCTGCCGCCCAACTCGCATCGGCAAATCTGAAGACCCAGGAAGCTGAGTTCTCCATCAAGCAGGCCGAGTTGAATCAGGCAATGGCCGAACTCGCCAATCAGCAGAAATTGCTACAGGCATTCGAGACCAACTCCATCCTGCGTATCCAGCTAGCTGAAGAGAAGGCGAGTAACAAGCTCGTTTCTCAGGCGCATCAGCAGGACCTGCAGACGATGCAGACCGAGCATGCCATCGAAGGCCATGCTCGAGATGTGCAGGATCAGGCGAAGGATGCGACCCACAATCTCGATGCGAAGTCGGTAGATATTCAGATCCAGGCCAAGGACGCACAACACGGCCTGGAGAAACAGGAGAGCGAGAATGCCATGCAGAACATGACAGCCGCTCATAAGCAGGATTTGAAAGCGGCCAAGCGGCCGAATGGAAAGCAGTCATGACCATAGGATTGGACATCAATGGACTAGTGGTTGATCTAGCCCCCACGACAGCAGCGCCGATGAGTTTGATCGACATCGATCTGGGCACGTCGGCACATTCCGGCCGTTTCACCATTCAGGGGGCGAATTTCGATCCGAGCAAGCGCGTCGTAATCAATCCGGCACCCGCTCCTTATTCCGGCAAGGGCTCGCTCACCGATGAAGCTGAGATGGATGCCATTACCGTGCTGGGATCGGTCCTAGATGCCACGCATCTTGAGTGTTTCTGGCACGCGATACCGGGTCCGGTTCGCGGCCACTTCAATTTCCAGTATCGGCTGGCTAATCCATAGGCAGGGAACGTCATGGCTATTATCGAAGATCCAATCACTAATGCGAAGCTGAGCATAAGCGCAGCCGGTGAAGCGCAGGTCAATTTGCCTGCGCTCGCAACTTCAGCGGGCTTTGCCAAGCTGCTGGATTCGCTCGGCCGTGAGATCAACACGACCGAGAACGGCGCGCTGAATACCTCGACCGATTCGCTGCTGTTCTATGAGCAGGTGGACGGTGCGGCGATTGACCTGCGCAAGTGGAATCAGTCCACCAGCGGCATGACGATCTCGCAGACGAGCGGGTTTCAAACGCTCAATGCCGCTGCTGCTGTCACGGCCGGAGCCTATGCGATCCTCTCCAGCATCCAGTACGTGCCGCTCTATGGACATCTGCCGGCGCGCATCACATTCAACAATCGCACGCCCGTCATCGCGCAGGCGAATCTCACCATTGAGTTCGGCATTGGCCTGGTCGCTACGAATGCGGCGCCGACTGATGGCTGTTTCTTCCGCTGGAGCCCGAACGGCAATTTCTACTGTGTCATCAACAACGGTGGCGTGGAGACGCTCTCCGCTCCCCTGACGCCGATCGATACGGCGGAGGCAGAGATCTTCGACATCGTGGTCGTCGAGGATCTGGTGCAGTTCCAGATCGGTGACGTGATTGTCGCTGAGATCCCGGTTCCGCCCGGCCAAGCGTATCCGACCGCATCAGGGCGCCTGCCCATCTTCACGCGCGTCTACAATTCCGGCTCGGCACCCGCAGTGGCCCCGCAGCTGCTCATCGGCCAGATCGTGGTCGTGCAGGAAGCGCTCAATCAGACGCGTGAATGGCGCGAATGTCTGTCGATCCTCGGTGCGGGCGCGTATCAGTCTCCGGTCACGCCATTCGCGCAGACGGCGAACCATGCAAACAGCACCTCGCCGACCTCGGCGACACTGTCCAACACCGCAGCCGGCTACACGACGCTCGGCGGTCGCTATCAGTTCGCTGCCGTGGCGAGTGCCGCGACCGATTTTGCGCTGTTTGCTTATCAGGTACCTTCTGGCTATCGACTTGTGGTGACCGGCGTAACCATCAGCTGCGCCACCACAGGCGCTATTGGCTCTGCGGCAACGCCGACGCTGCTGGACTGGGGCCTGGGTATCAACTCCAGCGCCGTATCGCTCGCGACCGCAGATGGCGCCGGTACGTGGGCGCCGCGTCGCATTCCCCTCGGCGTGCAAGCCTTCGCACTCACCGCCGCCATTGCCCAGCTCGCGAACGACATCGTACGCACCTTCGATCCACCGCTCGTGGTCGACTCGCTACGCTTTCTTCACACCATCGTGCAAGTGCCGCTGGGGGCTGCGACAGCCTCGCAGATCTTCCGCGGCAACGTCTTCATCCAGGGTTACTTCGAGTAGCCATTTAGACAGATTTTGACTTGAAGGCTCGCTTCGGCGGGCCTTTTTCGTTTCCGACACCGGGCGGTTTCCCGGTGCATTACCCGCGAGATGCGCATGACCGATACGACTGAACAGGTTGTAGAACAACCTGCGCCCGATGCAAACGCAACCCCGGTTGTGTCCCCGGAACCATCACCCGGCGCTGACGATACCAGCGACAAGTCTGCAAAGCCCAACGGCGCGCAGAAGCGAATCGACGAACTGACATGGCACAGGCGAAATCTAGAACGTGATCGGGATTACTGGCGCGAAATAGCTCTCAGGCAGCCTGAAGCTAAAGCTCCAGAACCGACTGCGGTCAAAAAGCTCGCTGATTTCGATTTCGACGAGGATAAGTTTGCCGCTTATGTGGCCGACGTTGCTGCCGAGAAGGCCGCAGCGAAGATCGCCGAGCGGCAATCCAAAGAGCAGAGAGAGACTTCCCGCAAGGACAATCAGAGCAAGTTCCGCGCAAGCGAAGCGAAGCTCCGGGAAGAAGTCGAGGACTACGAGGACGTCGCCTATACGGCGCCTATTCACGACCACGTAGCCGAATTGGTCATGGCCATGGATGAAGGCCCGCGCATTGCGTACTACCTGGGTAAGAACCCAGAAACTGCAGCGCGCCTCTCTGCTCTACCCCCCCTCGACGCCGCTAAGGAATTGGGGCGAATCGATGCCCGGCTTGCGTTCGAGCGTGAGCAAGCCAAAGCCCAACGGCCTGTCAGCAGAGCCCCGCCACCGCCTCCGAAGATCGAAGCCACCGAGCCTGCGGTCGATAAAGACCCCGGCACGATGAGCGATGCGGAGTTTGCGAAATGGCGGCGACGACAGATCGCACAACGCAGGTAATTTCACATGAGTAACCAAGTCGTCACCATTGATATGGTGGCACGGGAGTCTTTGCGCATCGCGCACGAAAAGCTCTCTTACATCGGCACGATTAACCGCGACTACGACGATTCTTACGCCAAGGTTGGCGCGAAGATCGGCGATACGTTGCGGGTCAGAAACCCCAACCAGTACGTTCGTCGCCAGGGATCGCGGGTGATGGCCGTTCAGGACCAGAACGAGACTACGCAGAGCATTACGGTCGCCACGCAGGACGGCGTGGACATGAAGTTCAACTCGGCAGAACTGGCTCTGTCGATCGATGAATTCAGTCGGCGCTATATCGATCCGGCAGTATCGGTGCTGGTCGCTGGTATCGAGGGCGATACGCTCACCGCTCATACCAAGCTGCTGTATCAGACGGTCGGCACGGCGGGAACGGTGGTGGGTGCTTCTGGCGATATCTCAGCCATCACCAATGCACGCGCCAAGCTCAATCAGCAGTTGGCTCCCAAGGACAGCAATCGAGCGGTGCAGTTCGATTCCGTGACCATGGGTTCAGTGGTGAATGGCCTGAAAGCATTGTTCCAGGATGCAACGCAGGTCAAAGAAGCGTTCCGCGAAGGCTTCTACTCGCGCAATGCCATGGCGGACTGGTACGAAAACGAGAAGACCTGGACGCTGTCGAACGGCTCGGACGTGACGGGAACGCTGGATGCAGCGGCCCTGGTCACGGATGGCGGTTCGATCATGGACATGCACACGACCGTTGCGGTTGCGGTGCAGGCCCTGGGCATGGTCTTTACGGTGGCTGGCGTCTATGACTGCCACCCCGAGACCAAGCAGGCGTATGCGCATCTCAAGCAGTTCACCATCACCGGCATCGGCACCTCCACCACCACCGTCTCGCCGCCGACTTACCTGACGGGCGCGAAGAAGAATGTCTGCAGCTCCACTGGATCTGATCTCGCTACGACCTTCTTCAACAGCGCCACTCTGACGTTCTGGGGTTTGGCCTCGACGACCTATCGTCAGAACATCATGTACCACAAAGACTTCGCGACCTTCGTCACGGCGGACTTGCCGCTGATGGACGATGCCGCCAAGTGCGTGCGCCGGGTACAGGACGGCTTGAGCCTGCGGGTATGGCAGGGCTCTGACATCCGCAACGATGAATTGCTGATGCGTCTCGACATTCTTTACGGAAGCAAGGTCCTGCGGCCCGAGTGGGCTGTGCGGATCAGCAACTAAGCGGAGTACACAACATGACTATCGCAGTTTCACGCGAGGCCGTCTCGTATGGGAGTCCTGATGGTGCATTGCTGCTCGGTGCAGCACGTCAGGTCATCTCCGGAGTCGGCGCAACTCGTACCCTGCTTACCAAGGAGTCGGGCGCTCTGTGCCTGTTCGATGCGGCAACCGGGGCCATTTTTACCTTGCCGGCGCCAACGGCCAATAACATCGGAATCTACTACGACTTCCTTGTTACGGTCAGCGTCACCAGCAATGCGCACAAGGTCATCACTGATGCGGCTACCACGTTCATTGTGGGCGCTGTGACCATGGTGACCATTGCCACTGCCTCCCCGGCGGGCTTCTCCGCGAATGGCACGACCATTCGGGCGCTCTCTGCGGCAGGTACCACCACCGGTGGATTGATCGGCGAGACCTATCGTCTGCAGCTTCTCAATACCACTCAGTGGGGCATTTCCGGTGTGTGCGTGGGTTCGGGCACCATCGTTACGCCATTCGCTACTTCGTAACCCCATTGGCGGGGACTGCAGACCCGCCTTTCTCCTGGATGTAATGTGAACAACCTCGATCTGATTACCGATGCCTTGCGTGAGCTGGGTGTCTTGGATCGTTATCGCTCACCGGTTCCCGAAGATGCCTCGCTCGCTTTGCGCAAACTCAATGCGCTCATGTCGAACATGGAGGGCGATGGTATCGACCTGGGATATTTCCCGCAGACCGATGTCAACGATGAATTGCCGCTTGACGATGATGCAGCAGCAGCGGTGCTCCCGATCTTCGCCATCGCATTGAAGATCAATTTTCCGAGTGCGCAGATTCCCCCGGAACTCTCTGCGTGGGCTGGCTCGAATATGCAACGCTTGCTGAGAAATGCGGTGCTACTGAATGCGCAAGAGGCCAGCATGAGTAATCTACCGCGCGGTGAAGGCCAGGGTTGGCGCGGCAATATCCTGACCGGCGAATGAAACTTCCGCTTCCCTTCGCCACCTACGAACTCGATGCCACGCAGGCCAGCCCTAAGCGACTGGTGAACTGTGCGATTGAGGCGGTACCGGATGGCAAGGGCCCTGATCTACTACGCCGTACCGAAGGCATCAAGTCCTGGGGCACGGTGGGGACTCTAGGGCGTGGCCTACACGTGCATCTTGCTACGGGCCAACTCTATGCAGTCTCTGGCAACAGCCTCTATAGCGTAAATCCTAGTGGTACCGGCACTGCGTTAGGAACGATCCCCGGAACCGGACTATGTTCGATTGACAGCAACATCGATACGGTTGTCGTGATCGCCGAGCCTGATGGCTATTACTACAACGGCACCTTCGGGCAGATTACTGATCCGGACTTTACAGAGCGTGGCGCATCTCAGGTCGTCTTCCTCGGCAACTGGATGATCTACCTCGAACCCAATTCAGGCCGTGAATTCGGCGCAGACTTCGGTACAGCGGTCAATTTCGATGCGCTCAACTTCGCCACAGCCGAAGGAGTGCCGGATAACACGCAGCAGTTGCTATCCGACAAACAGCAACTAGTGCAGTTCGGCTCTGCCAGTGTGGAGATTGCCTACAATTCAGGCCGAGCCGGCTACCCCTTTGAGCGCATTCCCTCTGGGGGTGATTTCAGCCTGGGCACAGCAGCAGCGCGTTCTGGTGCGCTCGCCGACAATACCTTCATCTGGCTCGCAAGCGATCTGACCGTCAGGGCCTTGCGGGGCGTCACGCCGCAACGCATTTCAACCCATGCGATAGAGCAACAGATTCTCGGCCTGAGCCGAAAGGATGATGCTATTGGACTTTCTTTTACTATCACTGGGCACATCTTCTATGTGCTCACGTTCCCTGCCGACCGCCGATCCTTCGTCTATGACATCACGACGCAGCAATGGCATGAGCGCGAAAGCTGGCTCAAAGGCCGCTGGCGCCCGGTGTCGTATGCGTTCGCATATGGTAAGCATTTGGTGCAGGACTTCGAGACAGGCCGGATTGGCGAACTAGATCCGAAGACGAAGTCCGAATGGGGCGATCCCCAGCTGATGCAGTGGACCTATCCGACCACCTATGCGGAAGGCGCTGAAATGATCATTGATCGCCTGGAGATCATGGGCGAGAAGGGCGTGGGGCTGATCACCGGACAGGGTTCGCAAGCCGAAGTCACATTGGAAGTATCCGATGACGGCGGTAAGACTTGGTTCATCTACCCGCAGCGGGACTTCGGCCGCATGGGCGAATACAAGGCGAGAACGTACTGGGACGGATTGGGATCGGCACGCGAATGGACACCGCGCTGTACCGTCTCTGATCCGATGACGACGGTGATCACAGATACGCAGCTCTATGCTCGCGGTGGTCGAGCATGAGGACCGTCAAGCTCACGCAGATCAGGCTACCCGACAAGTACGCTGATCTTCAGCCTATCTTCAGCGATATCTTCACCAAGATCCTTGCGCAGTTCGACCTTAGGAGCGAGGACACGGAGTTCGCCAGTGGCATCAAGTATGACGGCACCGATGTAGTGCTAGGTAATGATGCGGTTCCCGTGGGCCGCACGGGTGGGATTCCCTCGATTGTGCAGCGCTTGACCGATGGCGGACGCGCTACCGATCAGCGATTACTGCCCATGGTCAACTTCGGGAATATCTCCAGCGTGCAGAGCGCTGACCCGATTTCGGCCACAGCCGGTGCGATGAGTTCCGATCTCACCATTGCGGCGCACACGCTGCACACCGACTTCGGGAACATTGCCTACAACTCCGGATCGATCCTCGGGCTTGCACTCAACACACGGTTTTACGTGTACGTGGATGATCCCGACAACTTGGGCGGGGCTGTCACCTATGTTGCCAGTTCATCCAAGCCAACGGTCCCAGCCAATACTGGTCGTTACCTGGTCGGCTCCATTGTCACGCCAGTATCCGCTAGCACCTCGAATATCTCAGCGGCGACGAGCGCAAACCCCATTCATTTCACGACCACAGCCGCGCATGGCTGGAGTACGGCGAACATCATTGACTTCGCTTCTCTGCCTGGTGACTTCGCTGCGCTTAACACCGGAACCTATCCCATCATCGTGATCGATAGCGATGAGTTCACCGTGGCGGTGGATGGATCGACATTTGCCGCCTACACCGCCGGAGGAACCGCTACGCGAGTCGTTCCGGATGAGTTCCCCGACTATGGCGGTGGTGGCGGCGGCTCGCTTCCATGACCGTTACCGTGCGGCGTGTGCCATTCAACGATGAGCACATGGATCAGAAGTTCCTGGTGCTGGAAGGATCTATCGAAGGTCTGCCTCAGCTCACCAAGCGCGTCACCATCAACACCTCGGCATTGGCCGATGGAACCATCGCCTTGGCTGATGCAAAGGCGAAGCTGATCGCAGATGTTGATGAGTACCACGCGCGTTGGCTCGCGGTCGAACAGGCACTGACCGAGCTGTGATCACAGTGCTAGATGATTTCTGTCCGCGTCTTGATGAGGTGCGGGAAAGCGCCCTTGCGAGTGGATTCGGCACATGGAAACCCAGTAAGGGCGAAGTCGGATCTTCAATATATGAGGGGATGAATTTCTGGGGAAAGCATTCTCTGATGCTAGCTGCTCTGACGAATGTATTCGGTCGGCCCGTCTTCCCTAACAACATGTTCTTTCGCGTGACAAACGCAGATACCGAAGCCGCTTATGTTCATAGCGATAGGGAAGCCGGCGACATCACTTGCATCGCATATCTGTCCGATCATGCAGAAGTGTCTGGAACTGGGTTCTACCGTCATCGTGCGACTGGCATGACGCAGATGCCGTCATTCGCAGAGATGGCTCAGAACCAGGCCGCATTCGACAAACTTAAGCGAGAGATGGTCGCAGGCTCGGAGGAGCACTGGGAGCAATTGGACTTCGTGCGCGGGATCTACAATCGTGCCGTGATCTTCGATGCGCCTCGCTTTCATGCTCGCAGCCCGCGTCATGGGTTTTCAGATTCCGC
>Ga0307516_10002041_pt1 | contig 27503 bp, 34 predicted proteins | sample 19_EM_MG_FD_203310 | JGI IMG/M metagenome (GOLD analysis project Ga0307516, IMG submission 203310) | Populus trichocarpa ectomycorrhiza microbial communities from riparian zone in the Pacific Northwest, United States - 19_EM | ecosystem: Host-associated > Plants > Roots > Unclassified | place...
CCCCCCCCACTAACGCCTCGCGAAACAGCACATGATCGAGGTCTTCCCGAGGAAGTAGGCGCAACCCATGAAACGCACGAGCGACAACCCAGCGGTGAGCCACAGCAGGAACACAAAGTAGTTGGCAGTTCTGGCCGAAGCATTGTTCTTCTCCTGTCAGATTGTCAGCAATCCATTCCATCCATCCGCATCGTCTGGGGGAAGGGACGCATACCGAGAAACCGAATCGGTCAAAGTTGTCGGAGGTGACGATGACAGTAAGTCCAGCGTTGAAGAAGATCCATCCGGTGATCAACCGGGTACGGAAAGACTTGTAGGAATCGTCCAGACTCTTGCTCTCGTCCTCGACTTCGGGAACGAAAGGCTTCAGGGCACGCTTGACAGTAACCTCGAAAGCTTGATCGATATCGGCCTGCGGCTTGTCGGCCTCCTCGATAACCTTGACACCGTCGCTGTCGGCCTTGGTGGTCGCGGAAGGCATGACGTCGACCTTGTCGGATCCCTTGGTGCCCCAAGACACATCGTGCCAATTGCCTGCCAACCTGTTAGCGGGAGGAACGCTCTGCGCGCTGAAAGCGGATACGTACAGAAAGCGTAGACGTTGAGGACGTTCATGTAGGACGGCGCCAGCAGGAGGTACTGGAAGAACGAGTGGAACATGTGCCACGGGTCCAGGTACATGAACGAGGCGATGAAGTAGAGACCGAAAGTCGAGATCAAGGCGATCAGGATGACACCGACAATGCTCGTAAAAAAGTTGTTGATAAAATCGCCGACGCCGTTTCCCCTGTTCAGCTCGTCCCAGCCAGCCTGATTCGTGAGAGCACTGTACACCAGGTACAAGGACAGAGCGACGACGTAAAGCTGGATGACAGCATACACGCACATCGATATGAGATATGTGTGTTTGGAACCCTTGGGCCTGTTGCCCAGAGCCAGGATGAACTGAAGCAGCAGAAATCCGAGGTAGAGGTACTTGAGGACGGTGTTGACGATCGGGGTTCCCGAGCCGAAGGGGAACGGCTTCTTTCCGGAGTCCGCGTCCGGGTTGCCGACCAAGTCCATGATGACCGATGTCGTGAGCCAGAAGTTCGCAAGACCAAAGAACGAGGTGATGAGGGACAAAATGTTGTAGAGGAGCTGGATGTGGAAGAAGAACATGCGGATGATGTTGTGACTGCTGGAGTACATGCGGCCGAAATGCATCAGGGAGTAGATGCTGGCAGCGAAGGATCCGTTCAGCCAACGACGACGCTGAGAGATAAACTCTGCTGCTCCTTCCGGCACATCAGTCTCGGCCTTGGACGTCTTGACGTAGGTCAGATGCCACTTGGAGCCGGCTTTGGCCACCAGCTCGAAACACAGGATACGATCCTCGGCCAAGAACATGTTCTTCTTGAAAATGTTCATGCCCTCGATACCCTTCTTACCCAGACGGGCGGACATGGTGTGGTCACCGTGGAAATACTGCTCCAATGGACGTCCCATGATTGCGCGGTACCTGTAGGCTGAGAAAGCTCCGGGCTTTGGCAACAAGTCAGCCTCGACATCCGCCGACTATGGTGAGGTGGGGGAGCACGGAAGTACGTACCAACACGGAGACGTAACCGAAAGACGACTCCAAAGGCTTATCCAGGATGTTCGAGATCTTGTACTCAAAATTCTGGGTAGCGACGAGCGGGTTCAGCAGAGCCTTACCGCCCTTGCCCAGCATGGCGTGGATTTCGCCACAAGCACCACCGCAGTCCTTGTCGTTGTAGAAGGCCTCCCACAGGCCGAGGACGGACTTGGCTCCGGGCTTCGTACCGGCGTCGAAGAGCACGCAAACCTCGGGGTTTAAGATGCGGCCGAACGCATTGAACAGCCATCTGTGCGAGTTGATCTTCTTGGAGTTCTTCTGCTTCAGACAGAACATCATCTGCACGGGAGGCAGACAGGCGGGGTCGTCGTCGCGAGGTCGGATCAGCTGCTGGTTCGCCGTCACGGACAACTGGGTGGTGTATTCGAACTGCCGACCATGTGTTAGTACTCGGGCCGTTCGCGCCGTGCGCACCATGGGCCGCTTACAATGTGGGCGGTTGTCTCCTTTCCATCGACGTCCTTCTTCATGATACCGTCCTGGAAGATGCCGATAGTGGCGAGAATGTCGAGTGTGTTTTTGTCACAGGGATCAATACCGTCAAAGACCAAGCAAACAACCTAAACCGAGCCGATTAGAACACATTAGACCTGCAGGCGATTATTTATTTTTTCTCGGAGAGCGGGTAGTTACGATTTTCTGCCACGCGGGTCCGCCCTTGTTCCAGAACTCGGACTTCTTCAGGTTGACGATATCACGGATGTTCTGCATGACGCCGTGAAGGGTGCGTGCAGTAAGCATCTTGTCCTCGTTGTAATAGGTGATGGCGATCAGCAGCTCCGTGTGTCTGTTGTACATCGCCGGCCTCAGGTTGTATCCATTCTTAAGGGTGAAATCGTCGGGATCGCAAGTTGCCGCAGTGTCTATATGTTTCACCGGTCAGCAATCGGGCGCCGCCGCCGGGAGGGCAGGGCAGGGCACAGACATCGCATGTGTGTGAACTCTTCGCTTCCGCCTTCGACGTCCGCCTGCCTGTACTTGGCCTGGATGGCGTTCTGGATGGCCGAGGGCACCGGGTAGTCGATCGAAAGGACCTGCTGCTGCAGACGGATCTTCCGTGTGCCGTACCGGCGCAGCGAGGCCGGGGCCTGGCGCTGTCTCCAGGCCTCGGTGGAGGAGGCACCGTCGGCGCGAGAGTACGGGCTCGGCGCACGCCCGGGGACACCGAACTGCACGGTGGGATCGGTTCCGGCGGGCAGCGGAGCGCCGTAGCTCTCGGTCAGCGAGTAACCGGTCTGCTGGGGGGCGCCACGGCTCTGCTCGTCGAAGGGCCCGGTGAAGGGACCAGCTCCAGACGCATTGAGTGGGACCTTCTCGTTCTCGTCGTCGGAATCGTAGTCCCGGCGGCCGTAGGACTGTGGGTATTCCTGCAGGTTGTGGCCCTGGTTGGGGTCGCTACCGCCAGCTTGATAGGCCATGATAGCTGTTTTTCTCCGGGGTGGCAGCTAGCTGCGATGAATGGCAGAAGAGTCGAGTTCCGGGGTTTTCTCTCTTTCTCCGGAATCGAAGGCACGGGGAGGAGCTCGTCCGAAAAGCTGGACAAGGAGACAGCAGTCAGCGCAAGAGGCCACAGACGGGAGAGGTTCGCGAGATCGTACTATCTGCTGTCTACGAGGGATGCTTTCCACGGAGACGCACCGAGGTCAAGGGGATGGTCAAGGTATTACGATAGCGTTGCCGTTGTGGTGTTTGCTGAGAGGGGCAGTAGCAGCAGCGCGGTGGTGTCCGTGACGGTGGTGTGGGGGATATCTAGTGCGTTAAGTTTGGCAACGGCGAAAGGACTGGGAGCGACAGGCGAGTCTCGGAAAGCTCGAATACTCGAGCAAGGGAGGATTCGAAGAGGAGAAGAAGACGGGGAGGAAGGGGGGTTTTTTTTGGATTTTTTTTTTGGATTTTTTTTTGCAGGTGGAGCGAAAGAAAGGGAGTCAAGCAAGCGGAAAGGAGAGGGCAGACAGCTTTATCGCTGGCGGGTGCAGCTAACGCGGAGCAAGGTATGTAATTCCTCCTTTTGGATGCCCGTGCTGAGAAAGCCCCCGGCGCGCGGATGGGTGCAGCCACAAGAACATCAGCCAGCCGGGGGGGGCAACGCAAACTGCGCGCACGGGGTGTGCATTGATGACGGAGCAGGCGGGCGGGTCCCCCCTCCCACCTCCCCCCCTCCCCCCCGCCGCCCACTGCCGTTGCTATTTTGCCCTGGCGTTCCGCCGTCGAACGAGATGGAGTCGATCGAATCACGCGCGAATGCGATGCCCACGGACGCCCTTCACTGCCGCAGCCAGCAGCCCGCAGCCCGCAGCCCGCAGCCCGCAGAGGGCAGGCCATGCCCAACTGGCGTTTTTCCCTCTCCTGTCGGCAGGCGACTTTTTCCCTGCTTCTCCCCGGGCTGCCTCCGCCTCCTCCCGCCGCCTCTCTGCCAGTCAAAGCCCCCCTCGCCGCGCATGGCAAGCTGGGCGCTCCGCTCGCTCTTGCACCGCCGATCGACCGGGCCCAGTCGCTCCCCACCGTTCCACCGTCACAAGCCTTCCCACCCGCCGTCTGCGATGGAAACGTCCATGTGCCCCGTTGCGGAGCGTGCTGTCTGACCTCTCGCTCGGCACCCGGCCTAGCCGGAAGAAGCGTCGTGGGGGAAACAAGAGCTCGCGCGCTGTCTCCGTCTTCGCTCCCTCCTCCTGCAGGGGAGGAAGCCCAGTCCCCACCGTCTAACCGCTTCCGCATCTCGCAGTCGCCCGCCCCGTCCCGTTCTGGCAACAGCGTGTTCGTATGCAGTTATCTGCGCCCGTCGGATAGGTGAAACGCTTGCATCCTCCGTCCCCCCCTTCCCCTTGTCCGACGATGGAAGAACTCAACGAAGAATAATATGCATGCATCTTCTGGAAAAAAAAAAGAAGAAAAAAAAGAAAAAGGAAAAAGAAAAAGAAAAAAAGAGATAAAACAAGGCAACACAAGCCTCCCTCGATATCTACATATCTACATATGTATGTACCTATGTAGTCTATAGATGTAAACGAACTGCGGCCAAGCGAGACCGCCAAGCCCAATCCCCAACCCAGCGCATGCCGACGCCGCTGGCCGTGCATAGATATGCAAGTACATGATATCTATAGAGTGCATTATTATGTAGATACTCTATATCTATCCACATAGCCCTCGCCACCCACAGCAGCCACTCGTCTGCACGGCACCGCCACCGACGCGCCTCGCAAAACCAACCCAAAGACGGAACAGATGCACGTCCCGTCATCCGGGCATATGTAGATATCTAAATAGACACACATCTATCTAGCCGCAGCTCAGCCCTGCCCGAAGCTGCCTCTCGTTGGCTGGTCGAGTTGTCGGTCGCACCGGAAGTCGAACCATATGCATGTACGTAGGAATCTCCTACATACTGCAAAGTACAGAAAAAAGAAGAAGAAAAAAAAGCATATCTATGCATGCCCCACTGCCGCCTGGACCGGTCCGTAGATACTCATATGTACTGTACTTATACAGTAACTAAGTATGCACATACATATACCGGTGCCCAGATCCGCCCCACGTGCGGGGACCATCTATCCAGCGTGAGGATCTGTTCGGCTGGATGGAGGCGGGAGGCTACTCTAGATAGATGTATGTACTCTACCTATGTACACATCGGTTGGGCGTCTCGCCACGCTGTGGATTCGCCGTCGGGACTGGCTGCCTAAATGCGTGCCGAACTGATGGGGCGCCAAAGTACATACCTTGTATGTAGCTTCCTATTCCTGTGCCAAGCCGGCGATGAGCCGTGACAGTCAACTGTGTGTAACCCGCACCTTGTTGCCCATTGTACTCTATGTAGATAGATGTCCACCTCCCCTTAGGCATTTCCCTCTCATCCATTCTTCCATCATACACCGTAAACTCTCACCACGGCAGAATCGAACTGCTTCCTCACTGGACTGGTTCCACGACACCTTCCCCTGGCCACTGTCATTGTGGATTCTGACGGCATAACCCCCCTGAGCAGGCTCACTGTTGATGGGAGTGTCTTGGGCGTTTGATTTCTCTGTCCATAGCATTTCACGTTATATGCATACATACATAGATATGTACTTTGTATGTATGTGCTCACGAAACGGTTCGTAGTTGGGTATACATATCGTGGACAATACCCATGAGCGTTAGATAAGTAGATACGAGTTGGACAACACGTCGGTACAGCAAGACAATCAAGACTTTTGTTACACGCTTTGTGCTTTCTTACTTGTGGGAATCTCGCATCCGGTTAAACTGTGGATACGAGGAAGCGGAATTTTTCAGTTGGCACTCTTTCGACGGAGAAATGATATGTGTGCCAATACGATTCCAAGACCCCCTCCCCCCTTTTTTTCTCGCAAGGGTATCTTCCTACTCTACTCTAGATACATCATAGAGTCTCGTTTCCACCCCGCTGGAGGCAAGGCGTGGGTGCTGGCGGGTGACTGTGCTCGCCACCAGGATCGACTCGTCACCGCAGGGACCCGGGCGGGAATTCGGAGCTGATGGATGCGCGGCGGCGGATGCCAGAGCCGTTTTTCCCGGGTAGATAGACTACACATCTCGTCTAGTCTACCATCGAGATTAGTGCACGCATATGTAGGTATAGATACATACCGTTGCCCACACTTTTTTTCTGTTTATTCTTCTTTTCTTCTTTTCGCAACAATCTTGTATGTAGGTCTACATAGTCTAGCAATAATTAGATACCACGGTTGCCATCACCCCGCTGTGGCCTCAGTCTTGTCTTCAATCTTGTTCTCTGTCTTGTCCCCAATTTTGTCCTTGTCTCGTCCTCGGTCTTGCCGCGCGGCGCTTGTCGCTCGATCTCTCAGCGTTCGTCTCCTCGTTCCCGCGCTCGTTGCTGCCAACTGAAGTCTGGACATGATAACCACAAAAGGTGCGATGGAAGTCAGATCACAGACAAAGCGTGGGCGGGATCGTTTCCGAATTGCCGATCTGTTCGCAGTACTGAGGCGGTACTCCCGTTTCTGAAGGCTACCTACCGATGTGGGACGGAGGGCCAGAGAAGAGGAATGGGAGAAAGCAAGTGATGGCTTTGTGGAGGAGGATGACGAAGGAAGATGGTGGTGATTTGTTGTAGGAGTATTGTTGTTGACTGGGCCAGTAGGGCCAAAGGGAGGGCCGTATATTGATATAGCTAGACTCGCAGACGGATATGGGCTGGTGTTGTTTGCTGTTGGCGTTCGCCGTAGTCTCAACAGGCTTATATATAGTTGTGTAGACGCGAAATAAAATTGACGTCCCCGCTCATTCTCCCACTAAAGAAGAACCAACTGACGAGAAGGCAGATGGATAGCCAACTCCACAATCCTTCGAAACCTCTAGGCAACATTTGATTCCTTTTGTGTAGTAGTGATCTAACTATCGTCCAAAGAGGTTGCCAATTCCGTCACAGTGGTTCTGATACTCGTTTCACCCTACATAGTAACAGCGTTAATTCTCCAATCCCTCCGCCATATGGTAAGGGCAAGCTACGCTACTGACCGCCTTCATAGATAGATCTTTTCTTTCTTTCTCCGCTATGCGAGAAGCGCCTGCTGAAGTACCCAGGTCCGTTGTTCCTGACCTTACGAATGTGCTGACAGCATCGCTCCAGATACAGTATCTATGTAAAACTCGGTTTTACGGATAATATTGATGTCGGTCCACTGCAACTCCCACCCAATTCTACTTTGCCCACGCTAATGCTCTCTTCCGCAGATATGTAGAGTACATATGTATGCTATACTACGCTCCACTCTGCATCATGCCAACGTGAGTTGATTCATCCGCTTCTCCGTGCATCAGCTAGTGTTGACATTTTCCGACAGATACACCAGAATACCGACCCAATCTTACCTTTTGCACATGCTAATGCTGTCTCCCGCAGACACACTATTGTGCTCTGCATACATACTCCTCTCCGCATGCTATGTACCAATATGTGCCACCCATTCACTTCTCATTTGCGTATCAATGAACTTGGCCTAAAATCGAACTAGCGTAAATACCAACTGCAATAAGCCCGATGTGAATCCAGCTCCATATTATCATTGAAGGAGCAAGCCAATCTTTCATAGATGATACAAAGTACTTGACGTTTGGCCGTTTGTGACACGCTTTAAAAAAAAACCCCCCGCCAAGAAAATGTTGGTAACAATTGGACTTTGCTGAAATAATTCTTGTACATACTTGTTACTATCACCAAGTGGGGGCGTCTATTTTATTCGGAAAAGAATGGTCGAAAGACGGTCTTCTGACCATAGATCATGCTCCATGGTAGAGTAGATACAGTAGTTACTTACTTACTTATGTGGGCCGAATCAATTCCCGGAAGGGTATGGTATTTAATTCATTTTGACCCATTTTAGATAATTTTGGCATAGATAACCGCCCCGCCGGCCTGCAGGGACGCCTCACAATGTTCTCTACTCTACATAGCTCCCGATCGGGGTATGATTAAGCACATCAATGCTCTGTTGATCACCCAGCCAGGAAACTAACGTTTTTGCATCCGCGCTGAAACTACTTACTTTACTTATGTAGAATTGGCTTTTTTCTTTTCTTTTTTTTTCTTCGATTTATTTTTGACGTTCGCTTGCAGCCCAACCATGCCGCGTAAAATACTTTAGGAAAGAAGTGGTGTCCAATTTATCTCCAAGTACCGGTACTCTCTTTATCGCCGCATACAATATATATCATCATACGTATGACGGTTACCATTTCGAATGGGGTTGCTGTTGGCAACCAAAGTGGGTGAGGGGGGGGTTTTTTTTTTAGCTGCTCCCAAACACAACACTGGGGGGCCAAGAAACGAATCGGAAGCAGCAGCGAGAACAGCGCTTCAACAGGGAGAAAAAGAAAAGAAGAAAGAAAAAAACTTGGATTGCCCTGCTTGGCGCAACCCCCTGCAGCCAGCCAGCCAGCCAGCCAACCAATCCAGTCCAGTCCAGTCCACCGACAGAAACATGTGGGGCACGGTGCGAGTGAGCGATCGTGAGTGACGCGAGTGGGATGCGATGACGACGACGCCGGGGCGCCACCCCGTTTCACCTTTAGAAGCGGGCGGGGGCGGGGGGGGGGGGGATATGGCGAATCGGAGGTCGGCGGCGGGCGTGCGGCTGAGGTCGCGTGGAGTGGAGATGACCTCTTCTCCCGCTGCGCGACAGGCTCGGTTCTGCAGGTCGTGGCTTTTTATATTTACTCGCATGCGTCCTATCTAGATCATGGCGAGACGCAAAACCGGTTCCCCGTCCACTGTCCAGCCCGGAGGCGGCTCGCTGTGGCTCCTCCTACCCCTCCGCCCTGATGTGTTCCCAACATATCTATCGTAAAGCTCCTCCTCATTACTCACCATGTCCCTTTCTTTCCAGCTGAAGATCTCCCATCTTCTCTCCCCCCCCCCCGTTTCTCCCAGATCTTGAAGCGGTCCCTTGCTCGCACAAGTCCTCCTTCCTTACTACGGCCCACAGGGTCTTCTACTAGCGCTTCCCTGGTCCGAGCCACCACCAACCAAACACTTGGCAGTGGGGGGGCCTGCGCTTCGTCCACTTGAGGTACTGGCCAGCGAGACAATGACCGGTCTTCAACTGGCAGAACCTCGCTGCCACGATGGCGGTGTCCGGTTTGGCTCGTCGAAGCGTCGCAAATGTGCTTCCTAGCCAGGATCGCATACATCTGGCCGGGAGCCGGGTTCCTCGGAGGCTCTGCGTCGGATGGGCTGCCTGGGCATCCGTTGAAGATCGTGGCTTTCTCTGGGGTTGCTCTCCGTCTCGCAGCTGTCTCCAAAGCCCTTTGCGAGGGCAGCACACTCTGCATCATAAGCCTCCTGGCTGCGGTTAGCCCATATGACTTTTTGATGGATGCCCCACCCAGCGTTGACCGTTCTGCCACACAACTGAGTATCCAGCGACTCCGCTGCCAAGTCGCGAGCCGTCCGTGGGACATGGTGAAACTAGACAGGTCGTGGCTTGGGGTGTGCTTCGCTCGGTGCGGACGGCGGACGGGGGATATCTGGTGGGGGGGACGGCGACATGATGCGTCACTCAGTGCACGCCAAACCAACACCAGCTCCTCGGCGATGCAGGACACACAAGTCGGGCTTTGGGAAGTCCTTAAACTCACCCCAAGCAGGCTTGGAAGGCCTGTTTGGAGGGGCTTGGCTCTTGTGCTTGAAGGTCAATGGCTGCAGCAAGGTTATTGAGCTGGGAGAAAGATTCTGGGTGGAGCTCCCGAAACTTGGATTGGTCTCTTCGTGAATTCTAGGGCTTCCTCGCCCTTCCCCTGCCTCAATCCAGGAGTCTTCTCCTGGCTCGCCACGATGCATATAGGCAGGTCGCATGCGAGTAAATGGACCGACGCCAACAGCAGGACACACGGCCAGTATACATAACGGTGTCCCACGGCGGACTCTGCTCAGTCCACCCGCCGACCGGCTGCGCGACCACGTCGGACGGGACCGTCTCGGGCGCATGGGATACGGACTGCAGTTTGCGGAGGGGACTCGCGGCGGGCGCCATCCACCCGGCTCCGCAGTGCACTTGGACTTGGGCTTGCACTTGGACTTGGGCTCCCCCAGCACCACGTTCGCAGCCGCACCACGTTCCACGTTCCAGCAGGATACCCGCATGTATCTATGTCTGCTGGGTCGACGGACGGCCGCGTGGCGTCGTCCGAGGAATGCGCCCTTCGCCTTGCACGCTATGCGGAGAGGGGAGAGGGAAAGTGCGCATTGGGAGTTTGAGGCCGGGGGGGAGGGGCGGAAACAGCACGTCCGAGAGGGCTGCGCGCTCTCTCCCGCGGGGTTGGCCGGCGAGCCGGATCCAACCGCAGACGACTCCTCCGAGCAGTGGGGCAGCCGGCTGGCCAGAGGGCCGTGGTGCCGGCGGGGAGCGATTACGTACGCACACCAGGCCGGCAAGACACGGAAGCACGGCAGGTGGGCGGGCAGCATGGAGTGGAGTAGAGTAGAGCGGTCTAGTCCGCTGTGGATGCCGGCATCTGTGGCCAGCGATCGCGGCTCCCGATCAGTTCGCTTCTGCGGATGGCCGTGGAGAGGCGTGGCGGGGACGTCCACGGACGCTGTGGAGGAGATGCGCATCGGCTCCACGCACGCGGACGACGCGAGCTGTCGGCCGGCCGGGGCATCCAGCTCGAGCGCGCACGTGGCGGGGTCCGCTCCGGGCGATCCGCACTGGTTCCGCCTCCTGTCCCCCCCACTCGGTGCTGGCGTGCAACGGCATCCAATATTGCATTTGCACTGCGTCCTCCGGCCGGGCTGTGGACGAGCATGCGTGCACTTAGTACTGCGTGCGGGTATTCTTGGATTGGATGTGTACGTACATACATAGTTACCATTGATTTTCCCCCCAGTCAATGGCTGTTTTGCCAAGCTTGGACTCGACAGCGAGTTCGATGCCCTGCCGCCCTACCAGAGGACAGACATAGCTATGTACTGCAAAGCACGAATGCATGTATGGTATCTGTGTGCGGCCCCAACGGCGCAGACACGGAAGTGGGCCGCAATCGTCGAGTGCGAGTTGCGTGTCCGTCCGCCGGTCCGTCCGAGAAAGGGGTGGGGTGGGTGCGTGGGGAGGGGCAGAGTGCAATCTGTATCCAGGCACGCTGGACCGCTGGCTCTGCTGCATCTATTGGCCCGCGTTGATTGCGAGCCCCGCCAGCCAGAGTTACAGACGCACAGCAGATAGAGATTTGCTGAGCGAAAGCCGAATGCGGCGGCGGCACCCCCGGCTGTTCCTGGATCGATCCTGGAAGCTGACTCCTGGGGCCCTCCCCTTGCTGATTTTCCCAGGACGAACTTTTTTTTATGGCACGTCTCGCTCCTTATTGGCCGGTCTGCCGGTGTCGGCAGAGGAGATGGACATGATATACGGCATGTACGTAGTGTATGCAGAGTAGCAGTTGCGCGCTGGGAAAATGCGACGTCGCGTTCCGTCAGCAGGCAAGAGAGGGAAGAGTCCCCACAGTCGGATGTGTCGATGCAGAGCAGATGTACCGTCCATATCCGCACGGCTTTTCCAGCCCCGCCATCGGCACAGCCGGCGGCCCGGATCGACGAGCAGCATCTCTCTAGCGAGCGGTCAACGCTGTTCGGCCTCTCCAACTGCCGGCTCGCCACGCCGCCCGTCCCGATTGCGCAGATGCGTCTGCGCTCCGTCGACCGGCAGCGGTGCAGCGCCCTCCCGCGCGAGATACGCCCCTCCGAGTGCGGGCATGCTGGCGGATGTGTGTGTGTGTGTGTGGGTGACAAATGGCGGAAACGGGGGTTCTCTTCGGGCCTCCGCCGAGAGCGGTGTATCTATGTATGTAATTCGTTGCCGCTGGCGGATAATCGAGCATCGTTGTGGGGGGATCCCTCGGGCTGAAGGGGTCAGTCCACGCCATCCATATTAATCGGTGGGAGCAAGCAAGCAAGCAAGAGGCTGTGCGCCCCCCGTCCAACTGAAGACCCTACTCTTGCTGCTGTCTGCCGCGCTCTCCCTCCCCTTCCCTCCTCCCTCCCCCTCCCTCCTCCCTCCCCCATCCACCACCGCCCACTCTCCCTAACGCTACTCTCGTTCGCTCTCTCCCTCTCCCTCCCTCTCTCTCTCACAACACGAGACAGCCAGACACCAAGGCCTCCAGCGCACGAGCATCGACGAACTGCGCAGAGCGAAAGAATAAAATAAGTAATAATAATAATAAACCCCCCCAAGAAAAGGGAGAAACAGCCCGCGTTCGTTCCGGCGGAGGGAACGAGCGACTCGTGGGGCCGAAGTCCTGTCGTCGTGCTGCAGCAAAGTGGTTGTGCTCTCTCACTGCATCTCCCGTCCGCAAAATCACAACTCACAGCTCCCCCAGTCCCAGTCTCACCACCCTCACAAACTCTGGATGCATAACTTGCCGAACTAAAGCCCCCCCCCACACACACATCATTAAACGCTGCAGCGAAACTCAACTGCAAAACACCCGCTCGGCCCTGAGTGAACTGGCTGATCTTAAACTCGTTCCCCCAACCCCACCCCCAACCCCACCCGAACCCCCTTTCAGGTACGAGAACGTGGACTTTCCCTTTGCCCATCACCACCAACTTCTCCCCTCCACCTCCCCTCCTCCACCCTTCCTCTTCGTGCTTCGCGATCTTCCCACCCATCGTCACTCCTTTGTCGCTTCTCGCTCTGCCTCATTTACTCCAATTTCTTTTCTTTTTCCCCTTCTCTTTGCTCCTTTCATTCGTTCATTCGTATTCCGCATAGTCGGTTCGGAACTCACGCTCATTAATCCTCTTTCTGTTTCCATCCGCAGGTCGGACCCACTGTCTCTCGAACTCGCCCCCCCCAGACCGCCAGCCACCCCCAGAAACCCCCCCACCAACGCTCGATCTAAGTCGCCTGTCTGCCTGTCTGCCTGTCTGCCTGCCCCATCGTGTAGAGCTACGCGCGCCATCGTCCGCATACGTCCCTGGATATCTGCTCGCGAAGTTCCGTCGCCTTGGTCTTTACCTTCCCCACAATCATGGCGCGCTTCTCGGTGTGGTCCGCGGCAACAGTGCTGTTGATGTCGGCATTGAGCTTCACGGCCGTGCATGGAGCCGTGGCCGCGAACGGTCAGTGACACTATCCCATGGTCCGACACCATGGGCCGTATGCTGAAAAGTCGTGCAGGTGGACAGCTCCCGGGCGCACTCATCTTTGCCCGTGAAAACTATGGATGCGCCCAGAACTGCCCCTCGCCGGGCGTTTGCAACTGCGCCGAGAACGAGAGATGCGAACTCACCCAGCAAACGTGCGTCGACTGTCCTGAGCTGGTCTGCAAGCTCATCAAGTCGCCCAAGGGGAGTGTGCCGGCGGGCGCCATCGCCGGTGCGTCGCTGGGAGGGCTTCTGGTGGCGTCGGTCCTGGCCTTCTTCGTGTGGAGGAGCTGTGTCAGGAAGCGGTCGCAGAGGCTGTCGATGGCTGCGACGGCGGCGGAGAAGGAGAATGACTTTGGAATGCTCAAGAGCGCGAGGGTACTGCTGTCGCTGGCCGCTGGCAAGGGCGACGGGGCTAATCGTGTTGTAGGCGTCAACGCACACCGTCGCATCGATCGCTTCCACCGTCCGCACGCGAGCGTCGAACGTCATCCAGATCGCGTACATCCCCGGAGTGACCAACCGGTCCGGCCCCTCAACGCCCGCGCATCTGGTGCCGCCCATTCCGCCGCTCCCCTACTCCGACTCGTCGCCGGTCGGCTCGCAGTTCCCGCAGTCCCCCAACATGGACATCCAGTTCGCCGCCTCCGACCTCCTGCGCGGATCCTTGTGCACCGTCGGTAACCGTTCGTCGGTCGCCACTACCATCTACGGAGGAAACGCCATCGTGTCGCAGCCCGCCATCATCCGCGCTGGCAAGGCTGCCGTGGTTACGGTCAACTCGAGGGGCAGCAGCAGCACGGCCACCTCCAGCCACGGCTCGCCCATCGCCGGATCCGTCGACGAGATCCCACCCGTACCGGCACTGTACGCCGCTGCTACAGGCCCAGCCGCACGTGGCAACGGTGCGGCATCGGAATTGGACGCGGTTCCGTCCAGTCCAGCATTCTCGGTAGGATCAACATTCCTCAATCGCATGAAGACCACTGAGTCGGAGACCGCCGGACCCCAAGGCCCTGGACCCAAACTGAGAGCGATCCCTGGCCGCTCCTGTCTTGCCGAGAACCACAGCAATGCCACTGAGATTGACTACGATTCCGATGACTCGTCTGACCTGGTTCCAGGACATCGCCGCACCGTCGCAGGGTCTCAGTGCAGTTCCTGCATCACCGACGACACCCAATCGCCCTTCTCGGACGTAAATTCGGTTGTGCTCCTCGACTCGATGCCGCTACCAGCGGGAACTCGGGATAGCCGGAGACTGTCGTCGGGGACCCTGCTCGGCCGCAGAGTCGTCGACTCATTGCGGGAGTCGGGTGCCATGAGTCCATTCGACGACTCGCATTCGACCAGCGCACAGTAGATTCTCTTTCGATCCGCGCTGCCTCTTCTCTGCGCGCTCTCTGTCATCTGTTTTTTTCTGCAACGATATTTGGTGAATGAGGAAATGGGATTATGGAGTGCGGTTTTTTTTTTATTTTCTCTCAATTCTTGGTTTTCGCCCTCTTTTTGTCCACTTTTTTTTTTTTTTGCCCGCAGTATCACTTGTATGTTGTCTCTTTTGGTTGCGTTCCGGGGATTGGGGGACTGGGTTGGGTTGGGCTGGGGGTTATTTGTGCTCTTCGTTTCTGATCTGGCACACACCATTCACACTTTTACACCATATCTTCCGTGCCACGTCCGCTTTTTTTTGGGGTTGTGTTCGTTTCTTTTTTGACCGTTGCGTGGATACCAATTCTGGTTGTGGGGTGAGAGAGAGAGGGCGGGAAGGGAAGAAGGAAAGTGAAACTCTGCGGAAAGGGGGTTCTGTAGCTGCGCCGAAGACGAAGTTCACATCACATCCGGTCCGTGCGCTCATCTACCGAGTGACAGCACGTGGAGTCGTGCGGATAGTACAATACATAGACCTGACGATCCTCTTTGCATTCCATTCCATCCCATCCCATCCAAACCAGCCCACTGCCCCTAAGCCGCGCCCGCACCGCCGCGCCCCTCCAGCTGCTCGCGCAGATCGTCAAAGTCGCCCTCGAACGCGCGGTCGACGGGCCGGCGGCGCACGGCCCAGACGTCCTCGGAGCTGTGGCCCTTGCGCTTCCAGCTGGCGGCGAGGGCGCGGTCGCGGGCGACGAGCAGGTCGCGCGCAGCGTCGGCACCGCGCACGCGCGCGCGCAGACACGCGCGCCACGCCGCGCCCTTCTCGCGGCAGTCGCGCAGCCCGCCGTAGCGGTACACGTTCAGGAACTGCGAGCCCAGCGAGTAGCAGTAGAACAGCTCGTCGAACGCGGCGACGCAGTCTAGCTTCCGGTCGGCGTCGTTGTCGTTACGGCGTGGTGCGGCAGTTGGCGTCGTTGGCGTCGGCGTCGGCGTCGTCTCCGACCCAAGCTCCGCTAGCAGCAAGGCGAGCTCGGCGTCCGCTGCTGCTTCGCGCGATTGCGGCGGCGGAGACGTCGATGCTGGCGGGCGAGGCGGCGGCGGCGGCTTGCTCCAGAACATTTTGTGTGTTTTTTTTTCCCTTCTTTCTCTCTTCCTTTTCTCGTAGCGGTGGAGGTGGGGGTGGGGGGTGGGGTGGAACTTGGAGTATAAAACTGGTGGTTAGTTACTTCCGGGTAGTTAACTAAAGTGCGACGGGATCGGAGTCACTCGGAGAATAATGGCTACATAGCAGGGCAAAGGGCAACTCCGGAAACTCCATTTTGCTCCCCCAACAAGAATCTGCAGGCGTGACTCGGGATAGTCTAGATACGCTGCGTGCGATTACCGAAGAAACTGCAAAAAAAAAAAAAAACTCCATCCAAGAAAAATAATAACAATCGCACGCATACTCGGTAAAGGGGAAAAGGAAAAGAAGTCGGCCGCCTAGAGAAGGAACAGAAGGCAAAATGGACGACAGCGAAAGAAATCGTCATTTATTCGGAAAGGGGGGGAGGGCTGCAAGCTACAAGCTACAACTGCTCTACGAACAGACTATCACAGGGCGTCAGTTGGCTGTCGATACGACGGAAACACGGGACGCCATTACCTCAGCGACTCAAAGATGACCGGATTGTCGGTCCAATGGTTCAGGAACCCGCCGCCCAGCAGCCGGCGGAGATGCTGCACTCGGAGGAGCTTCCACCACTTGTCCACCCGCAGCACGCCGGTCTTGTGCACGCGCACCGTCATCCTGCTCCCGCGGACGGCCCCGTCGCGATCCAGCGCCTCCGAGAACCGCGGGCCCTTGAGGGGGTTGTCGAGGGAGTGCGCGATGTCGGCGAACGCCGACTTCTGCGACTTCTTGTCGCGCTTGGACAGATATCTTCTCGATCCGGAGGAGAGTCGCACAAGTGTCCCCTTGAGCGCTGCGACGTGCCCGTACGGTTCGTACCTCTGCACCCACTTCAGCCCCGCCTCGTTCCTGTCGTCGAGTTCGTCCTCCTCGGCCTCGGTATACGACTTCTCGTACAGCAGCGCGATGTTCTCGCCCGCGGCGACTTGCACGTTCACCTCCGAGCTGTCGAGTTGCTGGATGAGCGCCTCGATGGACGAATGCGTGATCTCCTGCGCGTCCTCTAGCTGCGTGCAGAGGAAGCCCCACTCCTCCAGCGCGGCGGTGACGACCGCAGCGTCGTCGCCAGCACCGACGGCGTGGCCATCGCTCTCGACGACATCGAGGAAAAACGCCATGATCCCCTCCGTCTCCGCCGTCGTAGCGCCACCGTAGAATGCGGCCGCGCCGAGGTAGTGGATCAGTGCCGCCTTGAGCGGCAGCGAAGCGTGGTCCGTGATCACCGTCTTGAACGTCTGCGCCACGGCATCGTACACGTCCTCGGTGGGGTCGGTGATGATGGTGAGGCCGAGCGCCTTCGCGGCGAGCAGCGACTCCCGCTCGGTGCGCCCGTTCTTGACGCTGCGCAGGCAGCTGCTGATGATCTCCGGCTTCTTGAAGAAGATCTGCTCCTTTGCGTACTTTCGTAGCAGGATCGCGATGTACGCCGTGAGCGCCTGCTCGCGCTCCTGGTATCCGGTCTTCTTCCTCTCGCAGATCCTCTCGATCACATCCGCCAGTTCCTCCTCCCAACCCCTCTTCTCCGCGCCCACGGTCAGGAACTCCTCTCCCTCGCCGTCGTTCGCGAGGGATCCATAGCTATCGGCCACCGCCACCACCGTCAATTTTTCTCTTTCTCTCTCCGCGGATTCTAGAAAAGCGAATATTACCTGTAGTTGGTACTGTCACTGAAATCTCCCGCGGTGCTGTCGAACTCATCGTCGGTGTTTACGCGACTACCAATGCGGGAGTTTGCGCGGGACGTCTGACGGGAGCTGGCAGCACTGGATTGGCGGGAGCGTGCTTTGCGGGAGATGGTTTTGCCCGGGTTGACGCCGGGAACGGTCAAGGCCTTGCGGTGGAGTTCGGACATTTCGTGGCGTTGGGCGTTTCGGTTGCTTTCGGCGGGGAAGGGGGAGGGGCAGAGTTATCGTCGTCGTCGTTGGTGTCGGTTGTTTGGCGGGGTGTGGGGAAGTGGAACGAAGGAAGGAAGGGCCCGAAGGGTTAATGGTTCAAGCCGGGTCGTGGGGAAGTTGAATGACTCCTCTCAACATGGGTGCATCGGAACACTTTTAGTTCGAGCTGAACTCCTGTTCTATCTAGCTCACGGCGTCAGAGTTCATTTGTTTGGACACCGTGAACGAGGAGAGCTTGTGATTACACATGACGTCAAGTTAAGGTGATTAGCGAAGGGAGCTTAGTTAAGCGTCTGTCAACGACGTAACTAGCGACGATTCTTGCCGGTTTCTGGAGCACGCGAACATCACGAACTGAGATGAGATCATCCATATCTCTCTGAAGCGTGCTAGATGTTAACAATCTTGCTCGTTATCATATCAAGATCGCTCTCCACCCTCACCTCCCCCCCCCTAGTGTCAGATGCCGAAAGTAGACCTCGGCCGATGACGTACGGCTTCTCATATGCTTCAAACTTGTCCGTGGGAGCACTTTTCTACATATCACTTCGTTGCTACGGCACGAACGAAATCTCACCTCGCCGACCATGATATCTGATAACTACGTGAGTATGTACATAAGTACGGACGCGGGAACGCGGGGTAAGTCTACTGCCCCCACAACCTCCCACTCAAAGACATCACACGACCACAATTGTTGTATGTATTCTATATTCTATGCACGTGACTGTCACCCATATATATAGGGTTGCTCGGTAAGGGCAACTGTATCTTTTTCTCTTATACCAACAATCCTCAGGCGGAAACGTGGCATTACTACCCCCACAGGAATTCCATGTGGGAGTGTTATATACCTCTAATAGTATTCAGCATATTAGCAGTAATGTGACAAGCGCCCATCCGATCCCATCCCTTCCTAACTTTTCTGAGCCTCAATCAGAGTCTTGAGCTTAGCCTCGACCGCGTCCATGTACCCGGAGGTGGTGACCCAGGCGTCACGGTCGGTCCGACCCTGCGCGAGGGCCAAGTCCTTAGTCATGGTGCCCTCGTTAACCGTGTCGATGCACGCCTGCTCGAGGGCCTGGGCGAACTTGATCAGCTCGGGGGTGTCGTCGAGCTTCCCCCGCTGGATCAGTCCTCGGGTCCAGGCGAAGATCGAGGCGATGGGGTTGGTGGAGGTCTCATTGCCCTTCTGGTGCTCGCGCCAGTGGCGGGTGACGGTTCCATGGGCTGGTTACCGGATTAGATTCTGTGTTTTGACGGCGAGATCATGTGGGGGACTAACCGGCCTCGGACTCGAAGGTCTTTCCGTCGGGAGTAATCAGGACACTGGTCATCAGACCGAGCGATCCGAAACCCTGGGCAACGATGTCACTCTGCACATCACCGTCGTAGTTCTTCATGGCGATGGCGTACCCGCCCTCACTCTTGAGCATGTAGGCGACCATGTCGTCGATGAGACGGTGCTCGTACCAGATCATCTTGGCCTCGAACTGGGACTTGTAGGTGCTCTCGTAGATCTCCTGGAAGATGTCCTTGAAGCGGCCGTCGTAGCGCTTGAGGATGGTGTTCTTGGTCGACATGTAGAGAGGAATCTCGCGGTCGAGAGCCATCTTGAACGAGGCGTGGGCGAATCCCCGGATCGACTCGTCGGTGTTGTACATAGCCAATGCGACACCACCGGCCGGGTAGTCGAAGACCTTCATGCGCTCAGGTTCACCGCCGCCCTTGGGAGTATAGACGAGCTCAACGGTACCGGCACCGGGGACGACGAAGTCGCGGGCCTTGTACTGGTCACCATGGGCATGACGGCCGATGATGATGGGCTTCTTCCAGCCGGGGACGAGGCGGGGGATGCTGTCGATAACAATGGGCTCACGGAATACGGTTCCACCGAGGATATTTCGGATGGCTATGCGCGGTAGGTCAGTTCGGGATCCATTTCGAGAGCATGGCGTGGCCGAAACGCACTTCCGTTGGGACTGAGCCACATCTTCTTCAGGTTGAACTCCTTCACACGTGCCTCATCGGGGGTGATGGTGGCGCACTTCACACCAACCGAGTACTTGAGGATGGCCTCAGCGGCATTGGTGGTGACCTTGTCGTCGGTCTGATCCCGGTACTCGAGTCCCTACAGCATTTCCATCAGCGATCACGGCAACGACTGGTTCTGGGAGATGATCGACATGCCAGGTCGTAGTATTTGAGGTCGATATCCAGGTAACTGCAGTAGATAACGATTCCTTAGCCATCTTCCACGTGAGGATAGGGTGTCCCGCAGTATGCGTCTGACTTCGGGCCGGGGGAGAGTTTCTTACGGATGGATGAACTACACGGCGTAAACATGGTTAGCTCCCCTGCGCCCTGACTACAAACCACCAGCGACAGTATAGCCACAAGGGAGACATGGCGGAACATACCCTCTGCTTGATAGAGTCCCAAATCACACGGGTCATCTCATCACCGTCCAACTCTGGAATGCCGCAGAAACGATCGATCAGTGCCGTTTCTCCTTCAGGACGGACTCACACCTTGCAGCTCGACCGGCCCGGTGGAGGAGGGACTGACATACCGACGACGGGGCTCTTGACCTTAATCTTCTGGACTGCAGTAACCGGTCAGCACCGCTTCACGCCACTTTTCAACTCCATCACCACCACCAATACCATGCCGCCCGGCACTAACACACTAACAACACCGGCACCACCACCATGACAGGACCGACCCGGTGGACGAGGATGGGGCCGACGGAGACAGGAAGGACGAACGGAACGGCAAGGTAAGTCGACTTACATTCTCTAGCCATTGTCGATGCGAAGCCTCTTGAAAAGACGAAGTTGTTTGTTCTGTAGGCTGACGATACTCTTGGGCACGTGAGGGTAGTGGAGGTAGCAGAGATGACGCGAGAAAAAGTGTTGCCGCGAAAGAGACATTTGCAAGATAGAGTGGGGACGGCCATCTGGACAACTTCTTTTTTTTGGATCCTGCCTGCTTCGGGAAATGGGGGATGACAGGGCGGGGGACGGGCTGGCTTACAGCACGAGTATTGGACGGAAGGCTTGCGAGTAGTGAGGGAGAAGGGGGACTGGCTTGCTGGCTGCTGGGCCTGCTTTGCTTGCTGGCGGGGCGTGGGAATTCCGCAGCCAACCTCGGGATGCAGATGGACGGAAGGTGAGTGCTTTTCCAGGACAAACAGGGCAGGGCAGCACACGCTTGTGGCCTTTCGTTTTAGACTTTCACCAGGCGGTTCAGTTTAGTTACGTTCCGCTCCAATCGGGAAATCGTGGTTGGTATCCGTTGGTAGTCCAGTAGAAAAACAGTCTCGCATCACACGAGAAGAGGTCGGTTGAGGGTTGAAGATCCGATCACATTTTCCCGGAGATGCTGACTAGCGTGGGGTCGATCGTGTTAAGAGACGCCGACCAGTTGGGGTAACATGTATGTAAAGGGTAGCGTGGTGCCAGCCGATCATGTGCCAAAAAATATTCGCACTTTGCCAGGGCTGAGTCTGGAAGGAAAAGTACCTGTACATACCCCATATATACAACAAACGTAATGAGGCGTCGGATAGAACCGCGAACAACACACAACTAGAATTCCACGAGTAAATCTCAAATAAACGCAAGGTCTGAGCCATCTTATAATCATTCACGAACCTCAAAAACACCAACACCACACACCTACAACCCAATTTCAAACTCTTACCCACCATCATCGCCAGCATCCAAGTCCCATGACCAGAGGTTCTCAGGATGATCTCCATTGCTTGGGTCCTCCTCCTCCTCCTCCTGGGTACCAGTCTGTGCTTTATCTTTAGGTATTCTACGGTGCTGTGTTTTCTTCGTGACATACATATTTTGCCAAATATCAGTCGTACACAATGCAGTCAATCCATCCCTATACAAATCCTGACTTGGGTATCATTCGCTCTCTCCGGCAGCCAGGGTTGTGTTGGAAAAACTTTTCCCTTCAGCAGCTGTCTGAAAATCGCTATTCGGATGTGTGTGTGTGCATATCCCCCTGATGGTGCTTCTGACGCCTTAAGAATTCGGTGGATAGATAGGTATTCAGTGAAACCCCGTCGCATGTGAACTGCGTGGACTGAAAGTTCCGGTTGGGTTGCAAGTTGCCTTTAGACACATTACCTCGTACTCGTTGAACTCGTTGGCGGGGATGAATTTGTGGCGCTCGGATGCCACTAGACTTTTTGCAGAGCTTTTTCTATGAGTACCTCCTGATGCCAACTGTTGGGGCGTGGTATTGCCCAGCACTAGTTTTGCCCTAGCGTCATAGTTACTTCTCATTCTCGTTCCAGGGTCCTCATATGGGGGTTCTATGCAGCTCTCAATTCACCGTGTGAAAATAATGCATCGGTTCTCAGCCTTCCAAAATCCCCACGACAACCGATCGGCCTACTCAACATCAGCTCCGTCCGTGTGACAAAGGAAAAAGCAGAACAGAGCCTGCCAAGACTCCCGAACACCTCATCGAAAATCCACATCAATTACCTCATCATGAACCCAGCCCACTCACCATTTGCTGCAATCGTGCGGGGACTTGAAAGAGTGAGCCCATGAGCACTGGATTATCTCTTCCTCGGGTCACCGAAACTCGAACTGCTTCGTCCATCTACTTCTTTACCCTACCATTAGGTATGTACCTACTTGCGCGGCGACCCATACCATCAGCATCTCCAGCTCCATTGTATCTGCGGCAAACCGAAACAAACCAATGCTACAAAAAATAATAATATGGATGAAGTGCAGTAACCAGACGGAGTGCGATAGCCACCCAAATGATTTCTGTCCGATAATGGCCATAGTATCGTCTGCGCGCGGCGGCAGCGACGGGAACGGCGACGGCTCGGGGTCGCAAAGGATCCGGCTTCCGAGATGCGTAGTAGAGCCCTACCGACCCGGCGCGATGTGCAGAGTAGCTGAGGCTACCGAAGTTCCCCGGATATCTGACCCGGTACCGGGAGTATATCCGCAGACCGCCATGTACATATGATGAAGAGAACGAGGAGGAGGGCGAGGAAGTGATGCGTCACCCAGTGTCCGGGTGCAAAGTTTGCCATGAACCGATCTCTCGATTCTGCAAACCTCCCCTCCTTCCCTCCCTCACCGCCGCGAACTGTCCTCGATATCCACCACGTCTCACTTCAAGCTCGGAAACCGCTCTGTCGCTCCCTCTCGCCCTTCGCTCTTCCCAGTGCTTATCTACCCATCTACCTACGGTTCATTGCCATGACGATACAGTATTTTGCTTGTCCGCAGTGCGGGCGGCCCGTCTACTCTATATGAAGACACTGCCGCCCTCTCTCCCTCCCTCCCATCGGGCACCCAGAATCATCGGACCAGAAGGGAAATTCCAGCTTCCTACCCCAGCTATCGAGCTAGGACGATACAGACAGCATGTCCCAGCTTGGGGAAGATACCCACTGCTTCAAGACCCCCCCATCTTCTGTGCGATATCCATGGCTTTAGATGGAAGGAAACACACATAACAAACGTGCGCTGGAGACCTATCAGTCATGGACTCACGGAGCAATTGGGCTGGATTTTATGGTGCAAAGTGCACAGGCCCTTCGTTCACTCATCTCGGCAGCCTTCTCGATTTAGGCCCTGTTTGGTTCGCCCGTATTTTGTCAACCGTCGGTTCGCGAGGTCACAAAACTACTAGATCACTTCAAAGTATTAGTTTTTTTGCGACCTCTCGAGTCGATGGTTTCTCGGTTTTGTGTGGTATGTAGCTTCTCAAAATATGGTCCAAACAAACAGGGCCTTAGTGGACTAGCTGAAGGTCTAGGTCTGTGCCGTCAGATGGTCGGGAAACATCACGTCGTCACTTCACTAGGCAGATGCTACTGACGTGTTGAGACTTGAGAGGGATATCGTTTAACTCTAAGTAGCAGCGAACATCTCTCATCCCTGTGTCTTCTCACCGCTTGTATGTTGAGATACAACACATCCGTTCCTTCTCTTTCCTCTTCCACCTCCGTAAATCGCATCGTTTTTCAGTCCATCCCATAAAACATCAGCCTTCAAAAATACGCCGGTTGTTGAAAAGAAAGACAACCCAAATCAGGAAAAAACCCTGCCAAACGATTAGAACAAGCCCTCAATCTCGCCCGTTAGTGGGTCGACGTCGACGTTGAGGTATCCTGGAGCGGTAGGAAGGCCAGGAATGGTCTGGATATCTGCCGCCTTGGCGTAGAGGTATCCGGCGCCGGGAGAGAGTCTCACGTCGCGGATGGGGACGGTGAAGCCTGTTGGTGCACCCTTGAGGCTGGGATCGTGCGAGAGGGAGTATTGAGTCTACACATGTCAGTTCGTGTTGTGGGACAGAAGAGGTTCAGAATAGGTCTCACTTTGGCAATGCAAACGGGGAGGTGTCCAAAGCCCTGGGCAGTGTAAGTATCGATCTGGGACCTGGCGAGGTCGCTGAGCTCGATACCGGCGGCACCGTACATCTCCTTAGCGATAGCCTCCATCTTGCCCTCGATCGATACGTCGGCGTTATAGAGGAGCTTGAAGTCCTTGGGGCGCTTGCAGGCCTCAATGACGCACTTGGCGAGGTCGACAGCGCCGGCTCCTCCCTCGGCCCAGTGGTTGGCGGAGATGGCATCCTCGGCGCCGGCCTTGATGGCCTCCTCACGGATGCACTGAATCTCGGCTTCGGTGTCGGTGGAGAACCGGTTGACCGCCACGACGACGGGGACACCGTAGAACTTGGCATTCTGGATGTGCTTGGCCAGATTGACACAGCCCTTGCGGAGTAGCTCGACGTTCTCGGCTCTGTACTCCTGGGGGAGCTGGGTGCCGGCGGCAACCGGAGGCCCTCCTCCGTGCACCTTCAAAGCCCGGACTGTGGCCACGATCACCACACAGTCGGGGACGAGTCCGCTTGAACGGCACTTGATGTTGAAGAAACGCTCGCCGCCCATGGTGAAATCGAAACCAGCTTCCGTAACGACGTAACCAGTCTTCTCATCAGCATCCTCCTCGGGCTCAGTACCAGCAAGCTTGAGAGCGATCTTGTCGGCCAGAACCGACGAGGCTCCGATACTGATGTTGGCAAAGGGGCCGGCGTGAACGAAGACAGGGGTTCCCTCCAAGGTTTGCATGACGTTGGGCTTGATTGCGTCCTTCATCAAGGCAGTCAACGCGCCTCCGGCGCCGATGTCGTCGCATGTAATGGGGTCTCCCCGCCTGCCAGTACCAATGACCATGCGTCCGAGACGCTCACGCATATCCTCCAAGCTGTTGGACAGAGCCAGGACAGCCATGCACTCACTGGCAACGGAGATGTCGAAACCAGTGACACGGCTGTGCCCCTTTTCAGTGGGCGCCTGTCCGATAGTCACCTGCCGGAGGTGGCGGTCGTTGACGTCCAACACTCGCCGCCAGGTGATGGTCTCGGGGTCAATGTCAAGGCGGGCGAAGCGGTTGATTTCCTCATCAGTGAGGGAGTCGGGGTCGGTCTTGTCGATCTCCAGCTTCTTCAGCCTGCGAAGCATAACGGGAGCGAATGTGCGCACACCGTTCTTCGTGGGCACCAATCGGCTATAGAGGGCCTTGTCCTTCTGGGTGGCCTCGTGGAACATCCTGGTGTCGATGGCAGCAGCGAGCAGGTTGTTTGCGGCAGTGATGGCATGGATATCACCAGTCAAGTGCAGGTTGAACTCGTCCATAGGAATGACCTGACTGTAACCACCTCCGGCGGCGCCACCCTTAATACCAAATGTCGGGCCCTGCGAGGGTTGCCGGACGTTGGCGAACGCGATCTTTCCGAGGTGAGCGCCGAGGGCCTGGGTGAGACCCATCGTGGTGGTGGACTTACCCTCTCCGAGAGGGGTAGGCGTAATACCAGCCACGAGCACGTACTTTCCGTCCTTCCTGTGTTCCAACCGCTTCAGAATGTCAAGGTTGACCTTAGCCTTATAGGCTCCAAATAGCTCTAGCTCCTTCTCGGTAATGCCCAGTTCCTGAGCAATGACCTTGATGTTCTTGGGGTGCTGGGCCCTGGAAATAGCGATATCACTAGGGACCGGCGCCAGACGCTTGAGGGGAAGAGGAGTGATGGCCCTGTGCGCGGTTGCCTCGTAGTGGCGGTTGGCAGAGGAAATCACGTTCTCCAGCAGCATAGCCACGGTCATTGGGCCAACTCCTCCGGGGACGGGCGTGATGAGCGACGCAACATCCTTAGCAGACTCGTAGTGGACATCTCCAACCAGACGCTCTCCCGACTTACGGGTCTCATCCTTGATGTAGTTGGTTCCGACATCGATGACTACGGCACCCGGCTTCAACCAGTCTCCCTGGACGAAGTGGGCCTTTCCGATCGCAGAAACCACGATGTCGGCGGTCTTGACAATCTCGGGGAGATTCTTGGTGCGCGAGTGGCACAAAGTGACGGTAGCGTCGGCGTTCTTCAAGAGGTAAGACACCGGCGATCCGACAATGTCACTTCTTCCGATGACCACGGCAGTCTTTCCACTAGGGTCGACGCCGGCCTCCTCCAACAGGACCATTACGCCCTTCGGTGTGCAAGGTATGAACAGCGGCTTTCCGCCACGTTTCGCAAGTTCACCAATGTTGACCGCACCGAATCCGTCGACATCCTTGGACTGGGCCACAGCAGCAGTGACGGCGGCCTCGGAGATGTGTTTTGGTAGGGGAAGCTGGACGAGAACACCGTGGATGGAGAGGTCGGAGTTGATATCGTCGAGTTTCTCGAGGAGCTATGCACCAATTCATGTCAACCCGCCCGCTCGTCCGTAGCACGAGTTTAGGGCCTACCTCGGTCTCGGTAATGTCACCGGGAAGTTTCACAAGGTCGCAGGTAATATTGGCCTGCAAAACAATCAGCACGGATGAATCGGTTGGTTGGACATCTCAACACAAACCTCCTCAGCAGCCTTTAACTTCATGCGTACGTATGTGCCTGGGCCATTCAGTCAGCACGTATCGAAATAGCCATCTCCCGCACCAGCGGAGGGTGTGCAAAAGCTAGCGCCGCTGAGCGAAGGTTAACATACTCGAGTCCGATCTGTCTCCAACTGCAACCCAAATCATCAGCGATGGGCACCAAAACCGAGAAGTACGCAGAGGACAGTTCCCGTACCCTGAATGATGGTCAACGACGGCTTGAACCTGGGATTGATCTTCTGCTTCTCCGCGATATCTTTGTTGATGCGTTCGCGGATGCGCTTGGCAATAGCCGTTCCGTCAATCTTTTCGGCGACCATGATTGTGGAAGAGAAGGAGCGAAACTGGTAGGAGCGGAGGAGCGAGGAGCTGCTGCTGCTGCCAGTGCCGGTCTGCCTTACAGATGTAGTGGTAGTAGGAGCGATAGCTGGGGAAGAAAACGTCCCCAGACCGTGGCGGATGATCCTGAAGATGGTGGGGCAGGCGCCACAGGTGCGGTAGTGAGGGGCAACCACGGACAAATTTCGGGCAGAGACAGCGCGAGATGTGCAGTACGACCAGGACTCAAGGCGGCGGGGAAACACACGCCGGGTGCGTTTAGAGCCAGCTAATAGGATTTGCATACACAATGATTGGGTGGGTTACTCGTATGGGCAATTTTCGTTCCCTAACAGGAAGGATCGCGGGGGGGTTAAAACAAAAAGGCCAATAAAAACGCGAAGGCGATAAAGCTAAGAAGACGTATAGAGTATATCTGATCGGAATCGAGCCTCGGAGATACTGAGGAAATTGGGGGGGGGGGGGGGGGGGGGGGGGGAGGGTTTGGGGGGGGGGGGGGTTTTTGTTGGTGGGTGGGGTTTATTTTTTT